>OKYC01000087.1_pt1 | contig 32508 bp, 28 predicted proteins | sample 1609001 | NCBI WGS metagenome assembly OKYC01 (sample SAMN02675044, study PRJEB24791) | human gut metagenome, SKBSTL002 | isolation source: stool | host: Homo sapiens | place: USA
ATTTGCCTACATTCGGAATACCGACAATCATAATTCTGATTGTGGGATTTACCATTCCTTTTTCTTTTAATCTTGCAATCTTATGGCTCATAACCGTATTTACGGCAGGTGCAAATTTGTCAAGACCTCTGCCGCTTTTACAGTCAACAGGGATAGCAACAAGATTCTGCTTTTTAAAATAGTCAATCCACATTTTCGTAGCAGTTTGATTAGCCATATCGCACTTATTGAGAAGAATAACTCTCGGCTTGTTCTGAACAAGTTTTGCAAGGTCGGGGTTACGACTGCTGACAGGAATTCTTGCATCAATAATTTCTGCGACAGCATCAACAAGTTTAAGACTTGACTGAATCTGTCTTTTTGTTTTGGTCATATGACCGGGGAACCATTGAATAGTCTGCATTTCGCTCATATATGTACATCCTTTAAAAATTTTCTGTTAATATAAATACTTGAATCTGTCAAGCGGGAAAAATATAAATTGTGCTTTTCCGATTACATCATCGACAGACACAAGGCCTATACTCTTATCACGGCTGTCAAGAGAAATAATTCTGTTATCACCCATTACAAAGATATAACCTTCAGGGATAACATACGGAATTTGCAATGGATTTGACGGCTCTCGTGTTAAAGAAGAAACATACGGTTCATCAATTTTTATACCGTCAACATAAACTGCATTTTTACTGTAATCCACGACAAGCGTCTGTCCTTCAACGGCTATAACCCGTTTTATAATTCTCTTTTCAATCTGATTTTCAGCGTTGATAGCTACAATATCGCCGCATTTCGGCTCATACATAAAATTTGTAATGAAAATTTTATCATCGCTGTGGAGCGTGTCAAGCATCGAATTTCCTACAACATTGGCATCTCTGATGATAAAAGTAAACGCTACGGATATAATTGCAAACACAAAAATTATTGTCCGTGTAAAATCAAACATATAATTCGTGATTTTTTTATCGTTAATTTTAATTCTGATTTTATTATTTTTATGTTTTTGAGGCATATAACCCTCCGTAAAAAATAAAGCTTATTTCTATTATAAAACAGAAATAAGCTTTTCACAATATCAAAATTTAAATTAACATTAAATTTTTACAATCTTTAGCATCAGTACAGATAGCCGAAGTGATCAAACGGATAAACTACAAACTGTGCCTTACCGATTACATCATCAACATCTATAAGACCGATTTTTGTACTGCGGCTGTCCATTGAATCCTTTCTGTTATCACCCATAACAAAAATTTTGCCCTCAGGAATAACTTCCGGAATTTCATTGTCACCTATATTGTTGCCGTAGGTTGAACCCTCTATGTACGGTTCATCAAGAACAACACCGTCAACTATGATTTGGTCGTTGTCATAATCGACCTTAACAGTCTGTCCCGCAACAGCGATAACACGCTTAATAATCGGACTGTTATACTCTGCACCGTGAGAAATAACAACGATATCGTTATTTTGGGGAGTGTAGAATAGATTTGTTACGATAACCTTGTCGTTAGTGGCAAGTGTGTTATTCATTGATCTGCCTTCAACATCAACAAGGCGGAACAAAAAGATAAGGCAAACCACAACAACCGAAATTGCAAACAGGATACATCTTACCCAGTCATAAAAACCGGACATTGCGCCTTCCTCTTTTGCAACAAGAAATTGTTTTTCGGAAATTGACGGTTTCTTATCCACATACATTTCAGGATTGATATCTGAAGAATCGTTCACACCCTCAGGCTGAAGCACAGCCATATTAGCCTCATTGACATTATTTTTGCTTTTCTTCAACTTTGTCACCTGCTATAAAGAAAAATAGTAAAAAAAGGGACTTTTAAAAGTCCCTTTTGATTTCGTGAATTACTTACGAATCTGCTCTTTAACCTTAGCAGCCTTACCAACTCTGTCACGGAGATAGTAGAGCTTGCTTCTGCGAACCTTACCGTAACGAACAACCTGTACATCTTTAACATTGGGTGAATGGAGAGGGAATACTCTTTCAACACCAACGCCGTAAGCTACTCTTCTTACAGTAAATGTTTCAGCTACGCCACTGCCTCTTTTAGCAATAACAGTACCCTCAAACATCTGGATTCTTTCTCTTTCGCCTTCACGAATGTTTACTGATACCTTTACAGTATCACCTACGCTGAACTCAGGTGTTGTTTCCTTCACGCTTGCTGCAGCAATAGTCTTTAATGCGTCCATTTTTTATCCTCCTTATTTTTCCGACATTCTTACTCAAACGAGCAGCGGACTGTCACATCAAAATGACGGTTAAACCGTTATTTGAACCTCGTCGAGAGTTACGACGGTTTCAAATGCTTTAATATAATACCACATACGGAATAATAATGCAAGTGTTTTTTCAATTTAGTTTAAAAAATCGGAATATGTCCCGTCAAGCTCCAATTAATGTGATGATATATTCTCAAGCTTTTTAAGATATTTTTTGAAATAATCAGGCAATTCGGAAGTGAATTCAATATATTCATTGGTTTTTGGATGAATAAAACCGATTTTTCTTGCATGAAGGCATTGTCCTTCAAAATCAACTTTTTCATTCTTTACGCCATACACCTTATCACCCGACACGGGATGACCTATATAAGCCATATGCACCCTGATTTGATGAGTACGACCAGTTTCAAGCTTGCATTTTATATGTGTGTAACCTTTATACCTTGTTATTACCGAATAATGAGTAACCGCATTTTTGCTGTTCTTTTCGATAACACACATTTTCTTTCTGTCTTTAGGATTTCTTCCGATTGGAGCGTCAACTGTTCCCTCATCATTTTTCAGATTACCAAATACAATTGACTCATACTCCCTTGTAAAAGAATGCTCCTTAATTTGTTCTGCAAGAGAACGGTGAGAAAAATCATTTTTTGCAACAATCAAAAGACCGCTTGTATCCTTGTCGATGCGGTGAACAATGCCGGGACGAAGTACGCCGTTAATTCCCGAAAGGCTGTCACCGCAATGATAAAGCAAAGCATTTACAAGAGTACCGTCATAATTTCCTGCGGCAGGATGCACCACCATTCCCTTTGGCTTATTCACAACAAGCAAGCATTCATCTTCATAAACTATATCAAGAGGAATATTTTCCGCTTTAGCCTCATAAGGCGTCGGATCGGGAATATTTACAACAACAATATCACCTTGCGAAAGCTTGTACTTTTTTGAAACAACAGAGTCGTTTACAAGCACAGCTCCGTTCTCAATAAGATTAACAGCGGCAGAGCGTGATAAATCAATATTTGCATCCGAAATAAATTTATCAAGTCTTACACCGCTTGTTTCACAATTCAGTTTAAATTCATTCATTGCTTTTGTTGACCTTTTTTTCGGATTTCATAACATTAGAGAAAAACAGAACATAAACGATAAGAAGTATTGTTCCGACTGTAATGCAGTAATCGGCAAAGTTACAAACAGGGGGAAAGAATGAAACGCTGATGTAATCGACTACAAAACCGTAAAAAATCCTGTCAATCAAATTACCTATTCCGCCGCCGATTATAAGCGCCGCAGAAATATAGAACATCTTTCCCGACGGTTTCTTCTTGAACATAATATATATTATTATTGCAATAAGAACAGCAGTAACAGCTACGAAAAACCAACGCATATCCGAAAACATTCCGAAAGCAACGCCTCTATTCTCAACATAAGTAAAATCAAGTAATCCGTCAATGGCAGTTACCGAACCGACAGGCTGAAGATAGGTAAGCACAAAATATTTTATTATCTGATCAGTGGCAGCTAAAAGCACACCGATTATAAGAGCAATAACAGGCATTTTATCCTCCATAAACATAAATCGGTGTGTTTTATCACACCGATTTATTGTAATAGCAGTTATTATTTAAGATTCTGAACACAGCGGAAACAGATTGTAGGATGCTCTGCACACTGACCTACCGTCTTGCTGATAGCCCAGCAACGCTCGCACTTTTCACCCTCAGCTTTTTCAGGTTTGATTTCAAGCTCACCGCCGTTATCAATAATTTCAACTTCGGAAACTATGAATGCTGCACAAAGCTCAGGCTCAGCCTTTTTAAGGAATTCAAGTGTTTCGCCGCCTGCACAAAGTGTTACCTTTGCTTCAAGCGAACCCTTAATTGTCTTATCCTTTATAAGGGATTCGAGTGACTTTTTAACATTATCACGAAGTTCGTGGATTCTGTCCCAGAAAGCCATAAATTTATCGTCAACATCAATAGCGATGTTTTCGGGAATCTCATTAAAGATAACATGTTCTGCATTCTCATTTGAAGAATGAGGCATGTATTTCCAAATTTCATCTGATGTATACGCAAGGAGCGGAGCAATCATTCTTGTCATTGCGTCAAGGATAACATAGATTACGGTCTGAGCAGCTCTTCTTGAGAGGCTGTCAGCCTTTTCTGTATAAAGTCTGTCCTTGAGAACATCAAGATAGAAGTTAGACATATCAACAACACAGAAGTTATGAATGCTGTGATATACAATATGAAACTCATAATTATCGTATGAAGTTCTAACCTTTGTGATAAGGTCATTAAGCTTTGCAAGCGCCCATTTATCAATCGGCAACACCTTGTCAAAGTCAACCATATCTGTATCGGGATTAAAGTCAGAAATGTTACCGAGAATGTATCTTGCGGTATTTCTGATTTTTCTGTATGACTCGGAAATCTGCTTGAGGATATCCTTGGAAATATGAACATCAGTCTGATAGTCGGTTGATGCAACCCAAAGTCTGAGTACATCAGCACCGTACTGCTTAATAACATCCTGTGGGCTGATGCCGTTACCAAGTGACTTACTCATCTTTCTTGATTCATCGTCAAGAATCATACCGTGAGTAAGAACAGCCTTGTAAGGTGCTCTGCCTCTTGTAGCAACGGATGTAAGGAGTGATGACTGGAACCAACCTCTGTACTGGTCGTTACCCTCAAGGTAAAGGTCAGCAGGTGATTCAAGGTTATCACGCTGTTCAAGAACAGCGGCATGTGATGAACCGCTATCGAACCAAACATCCATAATATCTTTTTCTTTATCAAATTCAGTACAACCGCACTTTTTACACTTTGTACCGGCAGGAAGAATCTCTGCGGCTGTGTGATTGTACCAAGCGTTTGAGCCTTCTTTACCGAATAAGTCCGCAACAGCAAGCATAGCATCCTTATCAATAAGAGCCTCTCCGCAATCCTTACAGAAGAAAATCGGAATCGGAACACCCCATTTTCTCTGACGGGAAATACACCAATCTTTTCTTTCTCTTACCATTGATGTAATTCTGTCCTTGCCCCATGCAGGAATCCACTTAACCGTATTGATAGCGTCAACAGCCTGATCCTTGAAATCGTCAACCGAACAGAACCACTGGTCTGTTGCTCTGAAAAGGATAGGAGTTTTACATCTCCAGCAATGCGGATACTGATGGACAATTTTCTTTAATGCAAAAAGTGAGCCGTTTTCTTCAAGATAGGCGGCAATCTTCTTATTAGCCTCATCAGTTGTAAGACCTGCAAACTGACCTGCTTCTTCTGTAAGAACACCGTTAGAATCAACAGGACAGATAATCGGAATCTCAGGGTAATTCTGACATACATTGTAGTCGTCAACACCGTGTCCGGGAGCTGTGTGTACACAACCTGTACCGCTTTCGAGAGTTACATGCTCACCAACGATAACAAGGGACTCTCTGTCAAGGAACGGATGTGCTGTTTTTATATACTCAAGCTCACTGCCCTTTACCGTTGCTACAACTTCAAAGTCTGTTATACCTGCCTCATCAAGAGCAGACTTATAAAGCTCTGACGCCATAACAAGGTATTCATCACCTGTTTTGATTACAGAATATTCAAATCTCGGACCTACGCAAATTGCGACATTCGCAGGGAGTGTCCAAGTTGTAGTTGTCCAGATTACAAATTTAACCTTTGAAGGATCGATTCCCATATTTGAGAAAACGCCCTTATCGTCGGTTACATTAAACTTTACATAGATTGAATGGCAAGGATCTTCAGCATACTCAATCTCAGCCTCTGCAAGAGCAGTCTTACACTCCGGACACCAATAAACAGGCTTTAAGCCCTTGTAGATATAGCCCTTTGTTGCCATTTCTGCAAACACTCTGATCTGTTCAGCCTCAAACTCATGGTTAAGAGTGATGTACGGCTTATCCCATTCACCGATTACGCCAAGTCTTTTAAACTGCGTACGCTGATCGTTAATGTAGCCTTTTACGAACTCTTCGCACATTTTACGAAGTTCAACAACAGAAATTTCAGCAGAATTACCGATACCGGCTTTCTTTCTTGCTTTAAGTTCCGTAGGAAGTCCGTGTGTATCCCAACCCGGAACATACGGAGCTTTAAAGCCTGCCATATTCTTATATCTTACGATAAAATCCTTAAGAATCTTATTAAGTGCATGACCAAGGTGAATGTCACCGTTAGCATAAGGAGGGCCGTCATGAAGAATGAACAGAGGCTTTCCCTCATTTACTTTCATAAGATTTTCGTAAACCTTTTCATCTTCCCAATTTTGAAGTGTAACAGGCTCGCTTTTCGGTAGACCTGCTCTCATAGGGAAGTCTGTCTTTGGAAGATTAAGTGTTGAATTATAATCCTGGGACATTTTATATTCTCTCCAATATCTAAAATCTAAATAAAAATCAGTCGGCAGTTACATCATAGTTATCACCGAACTTGAGATGACTGAACTTGCTCTGTCTTTTAGTATGAGCAGATACTTCTTCAGTTTCAGCAATAGGCTCAGCTTTCATTTCTGAAGGTACTGCAATCTTAAGATCGTCTTCAACCTGAGGCTGTGCAGGAGCTGTCACATCCTCTGTAGGATACTTTTCGTCAAGTTCAGCTTTTGAAGCCTCAACATCGGAGGTTGAAGGAAGATCATCAATTGACTTAATATGCTTACTGTAAAGTGAAATAAGTTCATTTCTGAGATTAGCCGCATCTGACTGAAGCTGTAAATAATGCTCTTTCTCGGCAGCAGTCATATTGTTTGCGTCAACAAGGAGAGTCTGAGCCTTTGTTTCAGCATCACGAACAATCTTTGCAGCCTTTTCCTTTGCTTCTCTTATGCAGGCATCAGCAACCTTCTGTGAAGCAAGCAAAGCGTTTCTTACTGTTTCTTCATCTGCTCTGTACTGTTCAACTCTTGTTGCAAGAACATCAATCTTATGAACAAGGTTAGTTTTTTCTTTCTTCAATTGTTCAAAAGAAACAATGACTTCATCAATAAACGAGTCAACATCTTCAGCTCTGTAACCACCGTTAAGAGTGGCTTTTCTGAAGCTTATATTTTTAATTTCATCAATTGTAAGCATTTATCTGCACTCCTTATTTATAATGTATAACCGAAATTCTCATTCGACCTTTTCCTGTAGTTCCAAGTATACCTTTTAAAACGAATTTGCCTTTTCCGCGAATTGTAAAAACATCATTTTCCTTTAGGTTAAAACTGACATTTTTAGTTTCTTCAAAATTAACACATACGCTGTCTGACATAATGACAGTTTTTGTTTTTTCTCGTGACAGTTTACATACAGCGGCAACAATATTATCAAGTCGTAAAGAAGAAACTATAAATGTTTTTTCTTCCACTCCTCTTCCCTGCGGAAGCTTTGACAAATCAGCTTCATCAACCTTGACGCCGACTCTGCCGACTTTTGAAATCTGCGACTTGACATAATCGGACAATTCCGCTTTTACAAATACAACAGCCCGTCCGTCCTCAACAAGAATATCCCCGACAGTTTCACGCTCTATTCCGAGCGACATCAAAGAACCGAGAAAATCACGATGAGTGAGTCGGTCGCATTTTCTGAAAGAAAATTCAATGCCGCATATCGGGAACATACTCGTACTCGGTTCGTCAAAAAACAAGCCAAGCATTTTTCTCTCGGAATCATCATACCCGCCAAAGAAAAAGTAGTTGTCGAAATATGCTTTTTTAAGTTCGGAAACAAGAAGAGCTTGTTTCCTTTCACTCATAAAAGGCATAAAATACGGTTTCTGTCTTGTCAGACAAAGGTCAATACCGTTATTAAGCCGAGCAATCAGCTGTTTGTCATCATCCGAAGTAAACACCGTTGTTCTCAAGCTCATCAAGTAAATCGTCGCCTGTCAGGTCAACATTGCTCGGAATAATGATATATGTATTTGTAGCGACACGCTTGATTTTACCACGGTTTGCATACGCAACACCGCTGAGAAAATCAAGGATTCTTCTTGCCATATCTTTATTTGTATCTTCAAGATTAAGAACTACTGTGTGAGCCTTCATAAGCTCATCAGCAATTGTGCGGGTCTCTTCGCCGAAACGCTCAGGCTTGAATAAACCAACCTGAAGATTGGTGGTAGCATTAATGTTTACGACCTTGTTTCCGCCGCCGAGATCTCTTTCTTTTTTAGCGTTTCTTACAGGTTCTTCTTTATAGTCTTCTTCTGCACCTTCGTCAGCATAACCATATTCATCGTACTCATACTCATCATCGGGGGCGTCCCACATGCGTTTAAACTTATCTACAAAACCAGCCATTATATAATCCTCCTAAAATTATGTATAATTCCTTGCACCGAATAATGCCGAACCAACTCTGACCATATTTGCACCTGCAAGTACAGCTTCGTAATAATCGGCAGACATACCCATTGAAAGAATATTCATATCTATATTATCTAATTTTTTTTGCGAGATGTCAATAAATATATTATGCATTTTATTGAAAAATTCAGAAATTTTCTGTGAAGATTCACAAATCGGAGGTATTGCCATAAGACCTTTAACTAAAATACCGTCCAATTCGGCAATCTGACAAAGTAATTCTTCAAGCTGTTCGGGCATAACACCTGACTTGTTTTCTTCTCTGCCGATATTTACCTCAACAAGAACATCACAGTTTTTATTGATTTTTAAAGCCTGTTTAGAAATTTCCGATGCAAGCTTTATTGAATCGACAGACTGGATAAGATCAACCTTATCGATAATCTGTCTTACCTTGTTTGTCTGCAAGTGACCAATAAACTGAAGAGAACAGTTGTCAAGGTTATACTTATCATACTTTGACAAAAGCTCCTGAACCTTGTTTTCGCCTATGTGGTCAAGTCCAAGTGAAATTGCGTGGTTAATAACCTCAGGTTCAACCATTTTTGTTGCGGCAAGAAATGTAATATCCTCACGCTTTCTTCCGGACTTTTCGGCAGCCTCGGCTATTCGCTCATCAATAAATTTGTAATTGTATTCAACGTCAGTTAACAACTTTTCCGTCATACAAATCATCTCCTTCAAGAATTACCTGATCATATAACTCAACTGTTGTGCCGTCAACAAGGTCTTTGCTGTCCGGCTCCGGATCGCAAATAACATAATCATCGTCGGCATACAGAATAGATATCTGTTTGAATCGCACTTCACTTCCGTGAAGCACATATACACCCTGAACCTTAACCTGTTCGGTATGTTTATTGTCATTGTCATCATAGGTTGTCTTTGTTACATAGTCATCATGAATAGCCTTTTTGCTGATTCTCAAGCCAGTGTATGAACCAAGACCTATTTCAATCGGTTCCTGTCTTGCCTGAGCAAGGTCGGAATTCATATAGTCACACTCAAGAATAAGAAGGGCGTCGCTGTCTTTTGATTCCTGATAAATCCTCTTGATAGTGGCGGGAATGCTTTCAGACGATGCGTCAGAGAACAGCACCGTAGCGGAACCGTCCCACAAAGAAAGTCTTGTTGCCTCATCAGCCGTAACCTTACAGGCAACATACCATTTCAATCCCGTTACAACCTTGCCTGCAATATTGCCGGACACTTTTGTCTGCTTTACATTATCAAGGTCAGAAAGAGTCATACGATCAAGATTATTGTAATCAAGTGCATTTTCATATCCGTCACAATGCGAGAGAAAACAACCTGATTTTTCAGTCGTAATATTACCTGTTGATTTTCCTGTTTTGCCTTCAAGAGTGGCTATTTCAGCCTGGAGCTCTGAAATTCTGTCATTAAAGTTAGTTGCTTTGCCTGTGTAAATCTGTCTTTGGTTTATTGAATAAAGCAGATTATTTGTGACATTATCAATATTTGCCAAATCGCCGTCATTGATACTGCGAATTTGTGAAATGATATTATTATTTATATTGTTGTTGATAGTATCAATACCTATGTTGCCGGCCGTGCTTGTTTTTTGAAGTGTCTGCAAATCGGAAAGCTGTTCCTGTAATGCGCTGATTTTTGACTGTGAAGCTGCATCATCATCATTTGCATACGATTTTGCAATTTCACCGCCGGCTTTTACCTCATCACCGTCATGCACTGTATATGAAAGCACACCCGAAGTATTATTCTGAATCATATTTTCATCACGGATAATAAATCCGTTTGAATAAATTTTATCCGTGACTGTTGTTTGAACAGCATTTTCAGTCGGATACATTTTAAAATTTGTACTTATCAGAAGATAGGCGGCATAAACAACTGCAAGAACTGATAACGCAATCATCAAAATTCGTCTGAAAAGCAATTTATCCATAAAGTAAGCCTCTTTCGATTACAGCCTTTGCATAACTGTATATTTCTTTAAATGAATTATATTCATCAATATAAATCCAATTAATCTCCGAATCCCGCTTAAACCAAGTAATTTGTCTTTTCGCATATCTGCGGGTTTCCATTTTCAATTTTTCAACACAATCATTCAGGTTTTTATTTTCTTTAAAATAAGGAATCAATTCCTTGTATCCTATCGCCTTTATTGATGTATAGCTCAGGTCGGAATTAATAACCCGTTCAGCCTCCTCAAGCAAACCTTCTTCAAGCATAATATCTACACGCTTGTTTATTCTGTCATAAAGCACCTGTCTGTCACGGCAATTAAGACCGATTTTTACAGTCATATACGGAGACGGAATTTTATGTGATTCTTCAATTTGTTGTGTGATAGTTTTTCCTGTTGTTTTGTAAAATTCAATGGCACGGATTATTCTTTTAAGATTTCTGCTTTCACGAAGTCTTTCAGCCGATTCCGGATCGAATTTTGCAAGCATTTCAAGCAACCTGTCTGTTCCCTGTTCTTCGGCAATCTTGCGAAGTTCTAAGCAATAATCTTCATCCCGTTTATCATCACTGAAAGAAACATTGTTCAGAAGTGAATCAACATAAAGACCTGTTCCGCCGACAATAAACGGTAATTTGCCTCTTGAATGGATATCTGCTATACATTTTGAAGCATCAGTTACATATGACGCAACCGAATAGGTTTTATCAGGCGGAAGAAAGTCCATCATATGATGAGGAATTCCATCCATCTCTTCTTTGGTAGGTTTGGCTGTTGCAATCTGCATTCCCCTGTATATCTGCATGGAATCGGCAGATACGATTTCACCGTTAAAATGCTTTGCAAGTTCAACCGAAAGTTTTGTTTTGCCTGATGCGGTAGGACCGACAATTGAAACCGTATTAATAGATTTTCCCAAAAAATCACACCCTGCCAAACTGTTTTTCAATTTCACCCTTTGTAAGAACAATGCAAATCGGTCTGCCGTGAGGACAATACTTGATTTCAGGATGTTCTTCAAGGTGTTTTACAATCCCTATAAGCTCCTCAGGAGTACTTTTATTGCCTGCCTTTATAGCTGAACGGCAAGCGACATTGCTGTAAAACCAATCCATTTTTTCGGTAAAAATATCGGTTTTACCCTGAGAAATGTAGCCCGACATCTCGGTAATGCAATCTTCAATTTCAACAGCCGGAATATACTGCGGAGAACTTCTTACAATAACCGTACTGTTACCGAAATCTTCAACTTCAAAGCCGCAATCGGAAAACATATCAAGATTATTAATTGCCGCATCATACTCGGTTTTTCCGAGAGGGACTGTAACAGGAGCAAGTAAAATCTGCCTGTAATCAGCAGCCTTTTCGGCTTTGAGTTTTTCATAAATAATTCTCTCATGGGCGGCATGTTTGTCTATCAAAATAATATCTTTATTGTTTTTTTCTGCAATGATATATGTATCAAAAGCCTCTCCGATATATTTGATGCTCGTCTGATTATCGTTTACAAGAACAGGCTCTTTTGATTTCTCAATAGATTCTTCCGAAACAATTACATTAACCTCTTTAGGGCTTACAATCGGACTTTTATCGGTAATACTTTCTGTATCAATTTTTTCATCTTCAACAAGCGAAGTTGGCTGAGCAATTTCAGGCTTGAAAGTTGATTTTGACTTTTCTTCCTCTTTCGCCTTATTTATCGCCTGTTTGCTGAAAATATCAAACGGATTGGATATATCCGCAACTTTTATATCATCAATGGACTTTGTAACAGAAAGAATAGCTGCCTCGCCAATCTTCTTATTATCATTAAATGCGACATCGGAAAACGGATTAAAATCATCGGATTTTCCGGATGTAGCAACAGGTTTTGTAACCTCTGTTTTGGGATTGTCAGGTATCGGTTTAGCATACTGTTTTTGTACAAAATCATTTTTAGAACTTTGCACAACAGGCTTATTCAGAATGGCAGGTGCATTGTTAAACGGATTAAATTTATTTTGCACCTCATTAAAAGCCGTTTCCTTTTTAAATGACGCTTTTTTACGGCTGTCATACTTCATAAGTGAAGATTTTACCGCATGATAAATCGCATCAAAAACAGGTCTTTCATTTATAAATCTGACCTCAAGTTTTGAAGGATGAACATTGACATCAATAATTTCACACGGCAATTCGATATTAAGAACACACGACGGAAATTTTCCGACCATAATTGAGCCCTTAAAAGCCTCCTCAAGTGCAACCATAGCCGTTCTGGTTTTGATGTACCTTCCGTTGATAAAAAAATTCTGCATATTACGATTTGGTCTTGAGTGTTCGGGTTTTGAAATATAACCGTAAACCTTTATTGCATCAAGCTGATAATCAACAGGAATAAGTCCTTTCGCAAAATCTTTTCCAAAAACCGAATATATTGCAGAAATAAGTTTTCCGTCGCCGAATGTACGAAGAACCTGCTTTCCGTCTTTAATGTATGTAAATGCAATTTCGGGATGTGACAAAGCAGTTTTGTCGATTATATTTGAAACTGCGTTACCCTCCGAAACATCCTTTTTCAAAAATTTTGCACGAGCAGGAATGTTGTAGAACAAATCTCTGATAACAAAGGTTGTGCCGATAGGACAACCTGCATCATCAAAGCTCTGTTCTTCACCGCCGTCAATTTCATATGAAGTTCCGATTTCCTCGTTTACATTCCTCGTAATAAGTTGAAGTCGTGACACTGCACAAATTGACGCAAGAGCCTCTCCTCTGAATCCGAGTGTAGAAATACTGTCAAGGTCAGACTCAACCTTAACTTTACTGGTTGCGTGTCTTAAAAACGCAACTTTGATATCGTCACGGTAAATACCGCAACCGTCATCGGCAACACGCATGAATGTTGTACCGCCGTTTTTTATCTCAACGGTGATATTTTTTGCGCCTGCGTCAATTGAATTTTCTACAAGTTCCTTTATAACCGACGCCGGTCTTTCAACAACCTCGCCGGCGGCGATAAGTTCTGCAACATGCTTATCAAGTACATTGATTACACCCATTTGTGTCACCTCCTAATATTAAATCATACCTTTAAGTTCATAAAGCAAGTTCATTGCTTCAATCGGAGTAAGAGTATTTATATCTGTATCTTTCAGCTTTTCAATCACGGGACTTTCAGCCGAACCGATAAGTGAAAGCTGCATATCGTCTGAATTATCCTGCTTTTGAATATTGGCATTCTCTTTTTTATATTTACCGTGTTCAAGGTCTTTTAAAATTTCCTTTGCTCTTGAAATTACAGACTGCGGAATGCCTGCAAGCTTTGCAACCTCAATACCGTAGCTGTCATCTGCTCCGCCGGGAACAATTCTTCGCAGAAAAGTAATGTCATCGCCACGCTTTTTAACTGCTATGTTATAGTTTTTTACACCGTCAAGGAGTTGTTCCATAACCGTGAGTTCGTGATAATGAGTTGCAAAAAGTGTTTTTGCACCGAGTTTTTTTCTGTCGGCACAAAATTCAAGCACTGCCCTTGCGATGCTCATACCGTCAAAGGTCGAAGTACCTCTGCCGATTTCGTCAAGAATAAGTAAGCTTTTTGAAGTTGCATTTTTAATGATATTGGCAACCTCGCTCATCTCAACCATAAAGGTTGACTGTCCAGATGCAAGATCATCAGACGCACCTACACGAGTAAATATGCTGTCTACAATTCCGATTTCGGCAGAAGACGCCGGAACAAAACTGCCTATCTGCGCCATAAGAACAATAATGGCAATCTGACGCATATAGGTTGACTTACCCGCCATATTGGGACCTGTAATAATTGCTACTCTGTCATTGGCAGAATCAAGGCTGACATCATTCGGAACAAACGGTGCATCCTTTAATAGAGCCTCAACAACAGGATGTCTCGAATCTTTAATTCTTATAGCAGTTGAAAGGTTTACATCAGGTCTTATGTATCTGTTATCAGCCGCAACATTTGCAAGTGATGTAATAACATCAAGATTAGCAATGGCTTTTGCGGTTTTCTGAATTCTTTCAAGATTATCCGAAACCGTCTTTCTGACATCGTCAAAGAGGTTGTATTCAAGTGCAACCGATCTGTCTTTTGCACCGAGGATTCTGCCCTCTACATCTTTCAAATCCTGAGTAATATATCTTTCACAGTTGGTGAGTGTCTGCTTTCTTATGTATGTTTCGGGTACCATGGATTTATATGAATTTGATACTTCAATATAATATCCGAATACCCTGTTATAACCGACTTTAAGCTTAGGAATTCCCGTTATATCACGCTGTTCAGCCTCAATACGGGCAAGAATCCCCTTTGAGTCATTCATATCTCCTGTCACGGAATCAAGTTCTTCGTTATAACCTCTCTTAATCATACCGCCCTCACGGACTGTAAACGGAGGTTCTTCAACGATTGCAGAATCAATAAGAGAATGAATGTCCTCAAGCTTATCAATACTTTTATAAATATATTTAAGATAGACTGATTTGCAATCAACGAGCAAATCCGAAATCTGCGGAAGATTCTGAATTGCTCCGCAGAGTGAACGCAAATCTCTTGCATTTGCAGAACCGTAAACGATTCTTGTCATAAGTCTTTCAATGTCAAATATACCCGAGAGTGTGTCTGTAACATCCATACGGAGCATATTATCGTTTACAAGCTCTTCAATCGCACTCTGACGGTTGTTAATTGAAGTTATATTAAGCAAAGGATGTTCAAGCCATGAACGCAAAAGGCGTTTGCCCATTGCGGTTTTTGTCTTGTCAAGCACCCACAAAAGTGAACCCTTTTTATCCTTTGTCAGCATTGTTTGTGTGAGCTCAAGATTACGCTGTGTATTGTAATCAAGGCTCATATATTGATTTTCTTTGTAGAACTCAATGTGATTTATTCTTTCAAGTCCCGTTTTCTGAGTATCACGAAGATATGAAAGCAATGCACCGAGAACGCATACAACAACAGATTTGTCAGATACGGTACTGTATTCATCCGCAAACTGTGATTTTACAACATCAGTACATACCGACTCGTCAAATTTTTCATCTTCGAGCATTTCAACTCCTGCCGAAAGTTTCGCTTTAATGAACTTAGGCAATTCTTTCAGCTTTACAATGTCACCGCCAATAAGAATTTCACGGGGATTATAGCTTGTAAGCTGATTGGTAAGAACATTATAGCTGTCATTACCCCTGATTTCCGTAGCGTATAATTCTCCTGTGGAAATATCACAAAAACAAAGTCCTATAGTTTTATTTTTAGAATACATACAGCAAATGTAGTTGTTTTTGCTCTCATCAAGCATACTCGATTCCATTACGGTACCGGGAGTAATTACTCGAATAATATCACGCTTTACAAGACCTTTTGCCTTTGCAGGATCTTCCGTCTGTTCGCAAATTGCAACCTTATAGCCCTTTGCAACAAGTCTTGCAATGTAACCCTCACAGCTGTGAAACGGAACTCCGCACATGGGAGCACGCTCGGCCTGTCCGCAATCTCTCCCTGTAAGAGTAAGTTCAAGCTCCTTTGATGCAAGCTTTGCATCATCGTAAAACATTTCGTAGAAATCTCCAAGTCGGAAGAACAAAATGCTGTCTTTGTTTTCTTCTTTAATTTTGAAATACTGTTGCATCATTGGAGATAACTCCGCCATTTGTTTCACTTCCTTAACAAAATTTAGAACCGTTTATCAGCCGCAACCGCCGCATGTAGCACAACTGCCTGAGCATGATGACTGGCTGTAATCAGCAGTCTCGGGATCTGCGCCCTCAGCAGACTGCTGAACAATTGCGAGAACTCTGTTTGCAACAACATCAAAAGCAGCCTTTGCATCATTGTAGGCAATCATATTCTCGTTTGACATAATCTGAGAATATGCCTCTCTCATCTCGGTATTAAGCTTAGAAAGCTTCTCCTGATCTCTCTCTTTTTTTGATGCCTCATTGTTTATTGACATTCTTTTAAGATTGAATTCACCGATAAGACGCTGAAGCTCCATATCTGCATCTGCATTCTTCTGAGCGTCCTGCAATTTTTTATATGAGTCCTCTTCCTGAATGAGTCTTCCGAGTTCCCTTGCTTTCTCAATGATATCCATAGTTTTAACCTCCGATTATTTTACAAGCTCACCCTTTAATATCCAGTTGCGAGCCTTTGTTATTTTTACATTTCTGAATGTTCCGATACAGTCCTTTGATCCTTCAAGCTCAACTATTATGTTACCGCTTGTACGACCGCACAATTCACCGTTCTTATCGTTTTCACTTTCAATAAGCACCTTTTCTGTTTTGCCGACCATTGAAGAACAACGCTTTGCCGCAATTTCTTCCTGAACATCAAGAAGCTCACGGAACCATTTTGATTTTTCTTCAGCGGAAATCGGATCGTCCATTTTAGCAGCAGGAGTACCTACTCTCGGTGAGAAAATGAAGGTAAAGAGCGATGTAAACTCAACCTCACGGATAAGCGATAAAGTTTCTTTGAAATCTTCATATGTTTCACCCGGAAAACCTACAATGATATCACTTGTAAGTGAAAGACCGTCAATTTTCTCTTTAGCATAATTGATTATTTCAAGATACTTTCTGCGATCATAGTGACGGTTCATTGCCTTAAGCACTCTGTCCGAACCGCATTGGAACGGAAGGTGAAGATGCTTGCTTATATGAGTACCCGATGCAATTGTGTCAATAAGTTCCTTTGAACAATCCTTCGGGTGAGATGTCATAAAGCGAAGCCAATAATCTCCGTCAATTGAATCGACCTCACGCAAAAGCTGTGAAAAGTTTACTTTCTCGGAAAGACCTTTTCCGTAGGAATTTACATTCTGACCGAGAAGGGTAATGTCTTTATAACCCGACTCAATCATATTTTTAGCCTCAGAAACAATAATATTCTTTTCACGGCTGCGTTCTCTGCCTCTTACATAAGGCACAACGCAATATGTACAGAAGTTGTTGCAACCGTACATAATCGGTAACCAACCCTTGAAAGTACCGTCACGCTTAACAGGAAATCCCTCATAAAGTTGATTATCGTCATTACCTCTTTCAAACACTCTTTTGCCGTCAAGAAGAGCGTTATACATAAGCTCAGGAAAATGGTGCAATGAATGAGTACCAAACACAAGTCCTACAAAAGGAAAGCTCTTGTAAATTTTATTGGCAACATGCTCCTGCTCCATCATACAACCGCACAAAGCAATAAGAATCTGCGGATGCTTACGCTTTAGATTTTTTAATGCACCGACATTGCCGAACACTCTGTCCTCAGCATGTTCTCTTACGGCACAAGTATTGAAAAGTATGAAATCCGCATTGTCAGGTTCATCTGCAAACTCAAATCCCGACTGTTCAAGCATACCCTTAATTTTTTCACTATCAGCCACATTCTGCTGGCAGCCGTATGTTCTGATATACGCAACAGGCTTCTCTCCTCTTTTGCGGATATCCATAATTTCAGCTATTAAATTCATGTACTCCGATTGTTTTCCGGAAATTTTCTGACTGTCAGGCAAAGAAATGCCTCCTAACCCATTGTATTAACTGTTAGATTATAACACAAGATATACGGTTTTTCAATGTTTTTCACAGGTTTTTCAAAATTTACTTCTTATAAGTCTGAAACAGAGAACCGTATCCGGACGGTATATTACCCACTATTACGGATTGTGCAATTTCAAAATCGGTAGTAAATGTTATTTTGCCTGAATAATCAAGCGAGGTTGTCATTATTTTTGAGGTGAGCAAAAGCTTTATATGGTGGATTGTCTGATTTATTCCCGCTTGTTCAAATGTACTTATAACTTCCGAGGAAAAGCTTCCTGTAAGGTTAAAACTCACAGGAATGCAAGGTCCGACATTTGAGAGTATTGTAATATTCGTAAATGCACCGAGAGGTATTTCAATTTCATTGTCATATACCTTAGCTATTTCCTTTTGTACGGCTTTCGTGATGTCGGCTTTAATTCTGTTGATTTTGAATGAATCCGTTTCAATTGACTGCACATTTCCGTTTTTATCACAATTAATCTTTGCAATATCACTGTAAGAATAATTAAGCTTGTCAAGTGTGTTATTCACTGCATCACAGACAGAATTTACAGACAATATTTCAGCCTGAATTCTTATGTACTCCGGTCTGAAATCTGACAAATGCACCTCGCAGAAAACAGTAACACCGATAATCAGTAAAACCACAGAAAGAAGTATTTTCTTTAAAAGAACAAATTTTCTTTTACACCTTTTTCTGTACAACATAAAAACACCCCTCGTATATACTATACGAAGGGTGTTTGTTTTGTTAATTATTCTTCTGTGTCCGAACAACCGTCGCATGATGCACAATCAGCATCACAATCGTCATCTTCCTCATTGCTGAAAAGCTCTGAAAAATCAAACTCAAGGTCCTCACCGCAGTTAGGACACTCGATTTCGCCTTCAAGAAGGACATCTTCGGAAACATTAAGCTTCTGACCGCATGAATCACAAGTTACCTCATAAAAAGGATTCTCTTCATCATCAAAATCGTAATCGTCATCTTCATCGTCATAATCTTCAATGTCATAGTCCTCGTCATCGTAAACATCAGACTCAACATCAGCAAGATCCTGATCAATTTCGTCAACCTGAGCGCTTAACTCATCGTAAAGTTCTTCCATGTCAGATACTTCAAAAGCCATATCATCAAGAAGATCAACGATTGCATTAAGAACCTTTACTTCAGGTTTTGACTCATCAAGCTCCAGACCGTCGCAAAGACCGCGAATGTAAGAAATTTTTTCAGTAAGATTCATAACTGATTCTCCCGCAGAAATTATGCTCTGCCCATATATTCGCCTGTTCTTGTGTCGATCTGAATAACTTCGCCCTCATCAATAAAGAGAGGAACTTTAATTTCAGCACCTGTTTCAAGAGTTGCAGGCTTTGTAGCGTTGGTTGCTGTGTCACCCTTAAAGCCGGGATCTGTCTTTGTAACCTTAAGTTCAACAAAGTTCGGAGGCTCAATGCCGAATACATTGCCCTTGTAAGAAAGAACCTTGCACACCATATTTTCCTTAACAAACTTAAAGTTGTCGCCGAGGACGCTCTTGTTAATCGGAATCTGCTCCCATGTTTCTGTATCCATGAAGTAGTAAAGATCGCCGTCTGAATAGCTGTATTCCATATCCTTTCTGTCAATGAAAGCTGTGGGATACTTATCATTCGGGTTGAAAGTTTTTTCAACTACTGCGCCTGTAATAACATTTCTGATTTTAGTTCTTACAAATGCAGCACCCTTACCGGGCTTTACATGCTGGAATTCAATGATTGATACAACCTGACCGTCCATTTCAAATGTAACGCCGTTTCTGAAATCACCTGCTGATATCATTAGTAATACCTCCTAATTATCTTTCATACGGAAATACGGTAATGTATGCCGTAATATAACAATTTACATTATACATAACAATGACAAAAAATGCAAGACTTTTATTACACAATAATGAGTTCTTTGGGGAGTGAAACAAAGTTTTTGTACCCTGTATCAGTTACGCAAAGCATATCTTCAATGCGAACACCGAATTTACCCGGCAGATATATTCCCGGTTCATCGGTTATTATCATACCTTTTTTCAGCATTGTTTCACTTCTCGGAGATACAACGGGAGATTCGTGGATATCAAGTCCTACACCGTGACCGGTTGCATGACCGAAATATTTTCCGTAACCGTTTTCCGAGATTATATCTCTTGCAATTTTATCGACATCAGAACATTTTGCTCCGGGTTTTACGCTGTCAAGTACAGCAAGCTGAGCTTTTAATACGATGTCATAAACCTTTTTCATTTCTTCATCAGCCGACTTGATTGCTACCGTACGCGTAGTATCGCTGTGATAGCCATCAAAAATTGAGCCGATATCAAAAGTAAAGAAATCTCCCTCACTGACAATATCATCTGACGGAACTCCGTGAGGCAGTGAAGTCTTTTTGCCTGTAATCGTGATGAGGTCAAATGAAACACCTTCACCGCCGTTAAGCTTTATGAGATGTTCAAGCTCAAGTGCAACCCTGCGTTCGCTGACACCGGGTTTTAGGTAATTCAACACCTCGAGATATGACTTTTCGGTTATCTCCTGCGCTTTAGCTATTTTTTTAATTTCTGATTCATCCTTGATACATCTGATTTCTTCAATCTTATGATCAAGACTGCCGTCACAAACGCACTCAATATTATTTTCCGAAAAAGCCTTTTTAAAACGATTATATTTTTCAACCGTAATATCGGATGCCTCAAAAAATACATTCACAACAGAATTGTTCTTTAATTCGCTTATAAGGTCTTTAAACAACTTAGTAAAGCAAACAACCCTGCATCCGCTTGATTTTTTTAAAGCAGCCTCATAATATCTGAAATCAACAAAAAGAACAGTTTCATTTTCAGTCACAAGCAAATAACCTTCGCTGTGAAAGAATCCGCAAAAATAGCCGATATTCTTCTCATTAGTCAACAAAACAGCCTGACTGTTACTGTCAAGAACCGTCTTTAAATTTTCAAGTCTTTGCTCAAATAAAGAGTTTTGCATTACATCAAGTCCTTTAATGCATTGATTGCGAGAAAGTAACTGTTTTTGCCAAAACCTGCAATCTGACCGACACAAACAGGTGCGATTACAGATGTATGTCTGAACTCTTCTCTTGCGTGAATATTAGACATATGAACCTCTACAAAAGGAATCTTTACACAAGCAATGGCATCTCTTAAAGCATAACTGTAATGTGTGAGAGCGCCTGCGTTAATTACAACACCGTCAAAGTTACCCTTTGCCGAATGAATTTTATCGATAAGATCTCCCTCGTGATTTGACTGAAAAACTTCGGCAGAAAAGCCGTTGCTTTCTGCATATGAAATAATCTGCTTTTCAATATCGGAGGCAGTTTCTTCTCCGTATATTCCCTTTTCACGGACGCCTACCATATTGAGGTTAGGTCCGAGTATAACAAGAATCTTTTTCATAGTGTCACCTTTTTTAAAAGAAATATGAAGATAAAACAAAAAGCGGACAGAATGCTCTGTCCGCCTGTTTGATTACCTGTATTTGCGTTTGCGAGCTGCTTCGGATTTTTTCTTACGCTTTACAGAGGGCTTTTCATAAGCTTCTCTTTTGCGAACCTCAGCAATAACGCCAGCTCTGGCACACTGCTTTTTGAATCTTCTTAAAGCACTTTCAAGGGATTCATTCTCTTTAAGTCTAATCTCTGCCATCTATCTTCCCTCCCATCTGCCACCGGGCATGGGTAATTTGCATATAATTGCAAATGTTATTATACATTATAACTCGAATAATGTCAATAGCATTGTAGAAATTTAGGTCAAATTAATTTTAAAAGTTGAATTATGGCTTAACAACAAGGTTTACAAGCTTCTTCGGAACAACAATTTCTTTAATAATTTTCATTCCGTCAATAGCCTTTTTGACATTCTCATCATTCTTTGCAAGATCAAGAACAGCATCCTTGTCTGCATTAACAGGAATGTTAAGCTTAGCTTTAATTTTGCCGTTTACCTGAACAACAATTTCTACACTTTCGTCAACGCATTTTGACTCGTCATATTCAGGCCACTCTGCTTCGGCAAGAATACCGTTACCAAGCTTACAAGCCTCGTAAACTTCTTCCGTAACATGAGGAGCAAACGGATTAAGGAGAATTGAGAAAATTCTGAGTTCTTCCTTATTAATTGACTTTACATTTGAAATATCGTTGATTAAAGCCATAAGAGTTGCGATAGCAGTATTGAACTTTATATTTTCAATATCCTCGCCCACCTTTTTAATTGCCTTGTTAAATGCACCTTCAAGCTCAGGTCGGATTTTATCACCGTCAATGAGAACACTCTGAAGATTCCAGTAACGCTCAACGAATCTGCGACAGCCTCTGATGCTTGCCTTACTCCACGGAGCAGCCTTTTCAAAGTCACCAATGAACATTTCATATAAACGCATTGTATCTGCACCGTATTCGTCAACGATTTCATCGGGATTTACGACATTGCCTCTTGATTTACTCATCTTCTCGCCGTTTTCACCGAGAATCATACCGTGTGAAGTACGCTTAGCGTATGGTTCCGGAGTAGGAACAACACCGATATCATAGAGAAACTTATGCCAGAAACGGCTGTAAAGAAGGTGGAGAGTTGTATGCTCCATACCGCCGTTGTACCAATCAACAGGTGACCAGTAGTTAAGAGCCTCTTTTGATGCAATGGCATTTTTATTGTGCGGATCCATATATCTGAGATAGTACCATGATGAACCTGCCCACTGAGGCATTGTATCGGTTTCTCTCTTAGCCTTACCGCCGCAGCAAGGACAGGTTGTGTTAATCCAGTCTGTCATCTTGGCAAGCGGTGATTCTCCGTTATCAGTCGGTTCATATGACTCAACCATAGGCAGTCTGAGCGGAAGGTCTTTTTCATCAATCGGAACATAGCCGCACTTCTCACAATATACCATCGGAATAGGCTCACCCCAATAACGCTGACGGGAGAATACCCAGTCACGGAGTTTGTAGTTAACCTTTGAATGACCTTTACCCTCACTTGTGAGCCAGTCAATAATTTTCTTCTTTGCTTCATCAACAGTAAGGCCGTCAAGCATGCCCGAGTTAACCATAATACCCTTGGCACAATCTGTGTAAGCCTCTTCCTGAACATTGCCGCCTTTAACAACTTCAATAATAGGAAGGTCGAATTTTTTTGCAAATTCCCAGTCACGGGTGTCGTGAGCAGGAACAGCCATAATAGCACCTGTACCATATGATACAAGAACATAGTCAGAAATAAAGATTGGGATTTCCTTATTGTTTACAGGGTTTATAGCATTAACACCGTCAATTCTGACGCCTGTCTTTTCTTTAGCTACCTCTGTTCTTTCAAAGTCAGACTTACGAGCGGCAGCCTCCTGATATTTCTTAATTTCGTCCATATTAGAAATCTTGTCGGCCCACTTTTCAATCATTGGGTGTTCAGGAGAAATTACCATGTATGTAGCACCGTAAAGTGTATCGGCACGAGTTGTATAAATTGTAAGTGTGTCGCCTGTTGTAGTTGTAAAATCAACCTCCGCACCCTTACTTCTGCCGATCCAGTTCTTCTGCTGTGCTTTTACTCTGTCAGGATAATTTACAAGGTCAAGATCATTGATCAGTCTGTCTGCATATTCTGTGATTTTAAGCATCCACTGTGACTTAACCTTGTGAACGACTTCACTTCCGCAACGCTCGCAAACGCCGTTTACAACTTCTTCGTTTGCAAGAACGCACTTACATGAAGTACACCAGTTTACATTCATCTCTTTTTTATAAGCAAGACCGTGCTTATAGAGCTGAATGAAAATCCACTGAGTCCACTTGTAGTATTCGGGATCTGTTGTATTGATTTCTCTGCTCCAGTCAAAAGAAATACCGAGTGACTGAATCTGCTTTTTAAAACGGGCAATATTCTTCTTTGTTACAATTTCAGGGTGAATGTGATTCTTGATCGCATAGTTCTCGGTAGGAAGACCGAAAGCATCCCAACCGATAGGATAAAGAACATTGTAACCCTCAAGTCTGCGTTTTCTTGCAACTGTATCAAGTGCTGTGTACGGACGGGGATGACCTACATGAAGGCCCTGTCCAGACGGATACGGAAACTCGATAAGAGCATAAAACTTTTCTTTTTCTGTGTCATCACTTGCATGGAACACACCTTTATCTTCCCAGATTTTTTGCCATTTCTCTTCTACGGCTTTATGATTGTATTTCAAAGTAACCCCTCCTGCAATTAATCAACGATACCTGTCAGGTCAACGCTTTCGCCGTCCTGCCAAAGTCTTTCAAGGTCATAAAAATCACGGGCCTCATCATCAAACACATTGACAATAACATCAATGTAGTCAAGAAGAATCCATGAATTTGATCTGTAACCTTCTATATGACTTACCGAAATTCCTGCCTGATCAAGCTTGTATTCAACCTCATCGGCAAGCGCCTTGACATGGGTTGAGCTTGTGCCTGTTGCAATTACCATATAGTCGGCAAGAACAGAAACATCGGCAATTTTTATAATCTGAATATCAAGTCCCTTTTTTGAACTCAGGGCTTTTGCTGCAAGTATTGCTTCATCGTAAGAACTCATTTGTTTTTTCCTTTCGTTTGGGATATTTGCAGAACAATTTCATTATAGCAGGCAACTTCATCGGGATGAATCGCAAGCTGTCTTTTAGAAAGATCCTTGAATGTAAACTGATAGCCGTAAAGCATAGCCTCCTCAAGGCTCTTTTTAGATTTCTTTCTCATTGTTGCCACACCGCTGTATGTACGCTCCTCGGAAGTAAAATCAGCGGTAAAAATAACTTTTTCCAAAAGACTCATTCCCGCTCGTCCTGTTGTGTGATACCTTATTGCGTTGAGTATATCTTCATCGTCAATGCCAAGCTCATCACGGACAACAATGCTTCCGCTCATTCCGTGCCAAAGCTTTGGTGCATGAAGTTGAACATTGTCTAAAATTATACCACTGTCGATAATAATTTGCAACTGCTGTTCCTTTGGCATTTCTTTGGTTATATCATGCAAAATACCGGCAATCTCAGCCTTATTTTCATCAGCACCATAATGTTTTGCGAGCTTTTTAGCCTCTTTCGCAACATTTACACTGTGACTAAATCTGTAATCGCCCATTCTTTCACGGATTATTTTTTTGTAATCAGAGATATTCAAAGCACTCACTTCCGATATAAATTATTTTTTATAATATAATCGTAAACACTTTTATCAAGCATACCGCTTATCAAATCAAATTCATCAAGGTTATCTCTTATGAATGTTGACGATACGCTTATTACGGGATTTGGCAGAATAACCGCATCTGCTCCCATAGGTTTCAGAACATTCTTGTAGAATTTTTCAAGTTCAGACTTATTTTCATCATCACGGGGAATTGTTATTATTGACGATTTTTCAAATATAATTTTGGGATTTTTCCACCTATCCAGAGTCAGAAACATATCTGCACCCATTATTGTATATAAGTGATCATCAGGATAAATTTCTTTTAGCTGTGTAACAGTTTCGTAGGTGTAGCTTTTTCCCTGTCTTTTAATTTCGATATCGGACACAGAAAAGTTTTTCTTTCCCTTGCACGCAAGTACACACATATTAAGGCGATCGTTTTCGCTTGCAAGGTTCTTGCTTATTTTGTGCGGCGGAACAGCCGTAGGTATCATAATAATACGATCAAGTCGAACACTGTCCATACAATACTCGGCAAGCATTATGTGTCCTTTGTGAACAGGATTAAAAGTTCCGCCGAAAACACCTGTTTTCATAATTACTTCTTTGCCTTTGGAAGCTCGATAACAGGCTCATCATAGTTTCTTCTGTAAAGTACAAATTTTGAACCGATTACCTGAACAACATCCGCAGAACATTTTTCTGCGATAGCTTCGGCAGCTTCTCTTGATGAATATGCACTGTTTTCAAGAACCTTACCTTTTATAATTTCTCTTGCCGTAAGAGCATCGTCTGCCTGTTTGATGATATTATCCGTAATTTCACCCTTACCAACAATAAGAATTGTATCAATACGATTTGCAAGTCCTCTGAGAAATGCTCTCTGTTTGCTGTTCAACATATATTAATTCCTTTCAAATCAGTTGTTTTTGAAATAGTTTTCAAGTTTAGCTTTAAGTTCTGTCAAAGCCTTTCCCCGATGACTTACGGCATCCTTTTCTTCGGCTGAAAGCTCTGCAAAACTCTTGTCGCCAAACATAAAAATCGGATCATAGCCAAATCCGTCTTTGCCGATTGGCTCATAACCAATTTTACCTTCACAAATACCCTCGGCTGTTATCTTTGAACCGTCGGGAAGAATGCAACAGATTGAAGAAGTGAAGTGAGCAGAACGCTTGTCATCATCGACATTTTTCATCTCATCAAGAAGTTTAATGTATCTTTCTTCATCTGTCAAGCCTTCACCGCCATAGCGAGCCGTGTAAACGCCGGGTCTGCCGTCAAGAGCGTCAACACACAAACCCGAATCATCGGCAACAGCCGGAAGTCCCGTTTTTAAATAAGCCGCATTAGCTTTGAGAAAAGCGTTTTCGGCAAAAGTAGTTCCGTTCTCCTCTACATCATCAAGAGTTATTCCCTCTTCTTTCGGAGTAACCGCATTGATTCCGAGCGGATTAAGTATTCTTTCAAGCTCGACAAGTTTCTTTTTATTATTGCTTGCAATTATAAACTTCATATTCATCATTCCTTAATGCTGAAAAGTGCGTCTGCAAAAGCATCGGGATTAAACGGCTGTAAATCGTCAATTTGCTCGCCTACACCGATATATTTAACAGGGATGCCAAGACCGTCCTTAATTGCAAGAACTACACCGCCTTTTGCAGTGCCGTCAAGCTTTGTAAGAACAATACCCGTAATTCCGGTTGCCTGTCTGAACTGCTCAGCCTGATTAACCGCATTCTGACCTGTTGTCGCATCAAGAACAAGAAGCTTTTCTTTTGACGCATCCGGAAGCTCACGGTCAATTACACGGTTGATTTTTGCAAGCTCATCCATAAGGTGCTTTTTGTTATGAAGTCTGCCCGCAGTATCACAGATTATTACATCTGCATGTCTTGCCTTTGCGGCTGAAATTGCATCATAAATTACAGCAGCAGGATCACTGCCTTCTTTCTGCTTAATAATTTCGCACTTGCTTCTGTCTGCCCAAATTTCAAGCTGTTCAATTGCGGCAGCTCTGAATGTATCGGCTGCGGCAAGAATAACTTTTTTACCCTCTTTTGAAAGTGCATTTGCAAGCTTACCGATTGTAGTTGTCTTTCCTACACCGTTTACTCCGATTACAAGAATAATTGACGGAGATGTTGCAAGATCAAGTTCTTCACCGCCTCTGAGCATATCGGCAATAATTTCCTTGAGAAGCGAAGTAATTTCAGACGGATCTTTTATACCTTCCTTTTTTACTCTTTCTCTGAGTTCTTTACAAATCTTTTCGGCTGTCGGAACACCTACATCACCCATAACGAGCAATTCTTCAAGTTCTTCAAAAAGCTCATCGTCAATTTTTGTAAAAGATTTGAGCATTGAGTCAATCTGACCTACAACCGCATCACGAGTTTTTTTCAGTCCCTCTTTAATCTTTTTGAAAAATCCCATATTATCACTGTCCTTATAATTACTTTGAATCTATACCGAGTTTTTCCGCAACTTCGGTTGAACGAAGTTCGAGTAATTTTGAAATGCCCTCATCCTGCATTGTAACACCGTAAAGCACATCGGCTTCTTCCATTGTACCACGGCGATGCGTAATGAGAATAAACTGTGTATTATCTGTCATTCTGCGAAGATATGCAGCAAAGCGATAAACATTTACATCATCAAGAGCCGCCTCTATCTCGTCCATTACGCAGAACGGAGCAGGTCTTACTTTCATTATAGCAAAATAAAGTGCAATTGCAACAAGTGCTTTTTCACCGCCTGACAACGCCTCAAGATTTATAACAATCTTACCCGGCGGATGAACAAGAATATCAATTCCGCTTGTCAGAATATTTTCCGGATCCGCAAGTGAAAGTGACGCTGTACCGCCGCCGAAAAGTTCTTTGAAGGTGTAGGTAAAGTTCTTATTAATCTGATCAAAGCTCTCGACAAACACTTCTTTCATCTGCTTTGTGAGGTCAGTAATAAGCTTTTCAATCTCTTTCTTTGACTTTTCAACATCATTTACCTGTGCGCTCATAAATTCATATCTTTCGGAAACTTCTTTGTACTCTTCAATAGCGGATACATTTACATTTCCCAAAGACCTGATTTTTTGTTTAAGCTCGTTAAGTCGCCTCTGCGCCTGTTTTGAGTCATCAATTTCAACAGCACAATCTTCTGCCTCTCGTCTTGTCAGTTCATATTCTTCCCAAAGCTTTGAGATAATATCATCATACTGATTCTGAATGTTGATTTTTCTCTCTTCAAGTCTGGCAAGCTCTCTGCCCGAGGTTTCACGCTCTGATGTTTTATCACGCTCAATCGTTCTGATTTCGGCACTGCGTTTTTCAAGCTGTTCTCTGTCAGCATTGATTTTTTCAATAGCTTTTGAGCGTTCGTTCTGATTGGCAATCAACTTTTCAATTTCTGCATTTGTAGAATTTATAAGCTCTGTCTTTTCAAGAATAACACTTTTGATTCTTTCAATCTCTTGATTTAGTTCAGCTTTTCTTTCAAGGTTTTCATTGCCTGTTGATTTTGCAAAAACAATATCCGAATTAAGAGCGTCGATATCCTTTTGCGAAGAAACAATTTCCAGTCGCAGATTCTGTAACTGCAAAGAAATTTCTTCACGCTTTTTTGTAAGCTCTGCTCTGCTGCCCGTAAGTTCATTTACCTTTTCTTCGGCAGCAAGGATTTTCTTATTGAGTTCAACAAGGAGCTGCTTTGCGGAATTTTTATCTTTTTCAAGAGTTTCAATTCTCCGACGAAAATTTGTAATTTCATTCATTGAATTTTCAACAGAAGCACCTGCATTGGCAAGTTCATTGTCACAAGCTCTCTTTTCAGCCTCGAGTCTTACAAGGTCTTGTCGAAGATTTGAAAGATCTGCTCTTGAACCGAGAAGCTGAGCCTCAAGCGCCGAATATTCACGAGAAATTTCAACACTTCTGTTTTCGGCATCTTTTGACTTCTGTTCAAGGACTGCAGTCTGCTTTTTAAGTGTTTCAATCTCATTTGCTCTGCTGAGAAGTCCTGTGTTTCTGTTAAGCGAACCGCCTGTGAGTGAACCGCCGGCATTAACAACCTGACCGTCAAGAGTTACGATTTTAAATCTGTAAGAATACTTCTTAGCAATTGTTGTTGCGCAGTTCAAATCCTCTGCAATCACAATTTTGCCGAGTAAGGAATAGAGAATTCCGTTGTATTTATTATCGCATGAACAAAGATTTGCGGCAACCCCTACAAATCCGTAGCAATCTTCAAGACCGTTTTCACGGAGTTCTCTCGGCTTGATTGTGTTAAGCGGAAGAAATGTTGCACGACCGCCGTCAACGGATTTAAGATATCTAATTGCCCGCTTTGCATCCTCATCGGTTTCGGTTACAATGTTTTGCATAGCCGAACCGAGAGCCGTTTCAATTGCAACTCCGTATTCTTTCGGAACTGAAATTACTCGTGAAACAGGGCCGCATATCCCGTGAACCTTGCCGTGACTTTGAGCATTGACAACTGTTTTTACGCTCTTTGAAAATCCCTCAAGATTACGCTCAAGATTTTCAAGGAATGAAATTTTTCTCATATGCTCCTTGACATCAAGCATAAGTTTGTTGCTTTCTTCACGGAGTTCGTCTTTTTTCTTTTCTTTTGAAGACAGTTTAAGCTGTAAACCGTCTATTGTATTTTTCAGCGATTCAATTTTTTCTTCTGCAACACCGATTTTATTATCATAATCTTTTGAAATATCGGCAAGTTCTTCAGACTGCGTTTTCTTTTCGTCATTAGATGAAATTAAAGATTCTATTCTTGAATTAAGTTCCGATACCGTGCTTTCGGCAGTCATCTCGGTAACTCTTGCATCAGCCGACTTTGAAGTAAGAACAGAAAGCTCGGCAGTAATTTCCTGCAAAACATCACTGCTTTTACCTGAAGTCGTATTAATTTCGTTAAGCTGTTCCGAAAGCTCACTGTACTTTTTCTTTTTAGCGATTATATCAGCGTCAAGTTCCGAAATTTCTTTTTCCTTATCGGCAATTCTTTTTACAAGTTCATCCGCATTGACATCAAACTGTGCAATATCATTTTTTATTCTGTCAATATTTTCATTGTTATGCAGAATATCATTCTCCGCAACAGACACAAGAGAACGCTTCTCTGAAATCTGCGATTCAATATCCGTGATTTCGGTTCTGATATTTTCTATTTTAGAAGAATACTCACCGTTTCTTATGTAAATTTCTTCACTTTCGGTCTGAATTTGTTCAAGTGCGGTTTCAGCGTCATCATATTGAGATTTTGCAATTGAAATTTTCTCATCCTGAACCTTTAATTCATTTTGTGAACGGTCAAGAGTTAAAAGCCAGAGTGCAATTTCAAGACCTCTTTTTTCTTCGGAATATTCAAGAAATTTTTGAGCTTTTTCAGACTGCTTTTCAAGAGGACCGACTCTTTCTTCAAGTTCGGTTACAATATCACGAAGTCTTAAAAGGTTGTCCTCCGTACTTTTTAGCTTTCTCTCAGCGTCAATTTTTCTGTATCTGTAGCGAGAAATACCCGCAGCTTCTTCAAAAATCTCTCGTCTGTCCTCACCTTTTGATGAAACAATGCTGTCAATCTTACCCTGACCGATCATTGAATAACCGTCACGACCGAGGCCTGTGTCCATAAAGAGTTCGTTGATGTCTTTAAGACGAACAGCCGCTTTATTGATAAGATATTCGCTTTCGCCGCTTCTGTAGTATCTTCTTGTAACAGCTATGTCATCACCGTTAAAATCAAGGGCACGGTCTTTGTTGTCAATATTCAGAGTAACTTCGGCATAGCCCTGTCTTTTACGCTTATCTGTTCCGTTAAAGACAACATCTTCCATTTTGGCACAACGAAGGCTCTTTGGGGACTGTTCACCGAGAACCCAGCGGATAGCATCACTGATGTTACTTTTGCCTGAACCGTTAGGACCGACAACCGAGGTAATTCCCTGTTCAAAAGATAATTTAGTTTTATCGGGAAAGGTCTTGAAACCTTGAATTTCCAAAGACTTTAATCGCATCAGCAAGCTCCTATTTTAAATATAATTCATATTTCTGCAAAGAATCGTCAAAACAAACCGAAAAATTATATCCGAGTTCATTCAATTTTTTTACATTACTTCTCTTTTGTCCGAGAAATTTTGACAGAGATTTAGAATTGATAACAACCGTTTTAATTTCATTCAAATCGGGAAAATCTTTTGCTTTTTCGATAAACTTATTGTAAAAAAGCATATTTTCGCACAATTCCTTAAAAGCCGGGTGATAGTTGTCACCGTAGCTATTATTTACAAGACTGTCGGAATAATGAAGTCCGAGCCTGATAATTTTTATATTGTTCTTTTCAAAAAGCTCAATCAGCTTTGAACAAAGGTTGACGGACTTTTCAAGACTATACGGTGTGTATTCTCCGTTAAGGTAAAGTTCGGCAAGCTTTGTATCTTTCATAATGACCGTAGGATAAATCCTTACGGTATCGGGATTAATTTTCACAAATGTTTCGGCTGTGTATAAATCCTTTTGAATATCTGATTTATACAGTCCCGTCATCATCTGCAAGCCAAGTGAAAAGCCGTAACTTTTAATAAGCTCTGATGATTTGAAAACACTTTCAGCGCTATGTCCTCTGTCATTTGCAAGAAGTACATCGTCTGACATAGATTGCGCACCAAGTTCAATTGATGTCACACCATAGCTTTTCAAAATATCAAGAATTTCTTTATCAATATAGTCGGGACGGGTAGAAATTCTTATTCCGCAAAATTTATCTCTGAACTTTTTAGTTGCATCAAGGAGAGATAACATATAGGTTCTGTCAATAGCTGTAAAACTTCCGCCGAAAAATGCAATTTCTGCATTTTTGGTGCGTTCGCCCAAATCAGAAACCGCTTTACCAAGTGTCTGTTCAACATCAAGGGGAGTCGGCTGATATGCCTGACCTGTTATCTTATTTTGATTGCAAAAACTGCACATATGCGGACAACCGTTGTGCGGAATAAAAATTGATACATTACTGTGTTTAATAACCCATCAGCTCCAAAGCTTCTCTGGCGGCCTGTTGTTCCGCTTCTTTCTTACTTCTTCCGCCGCCTTTGCCGATTACATTACTGTTGAGATGAACTTAGATCGGAAGAGCACACGTCTGAACTCCA
>OKYC01000180.1_pt1 | contig 20982 bp, 9 predicted proteins | sample 1609001 | NCBI WGS metagenome assembly OKYC01 (sample SAMN02675044, study PRJEB24791) | human gut metagenome, SKBSTL002 | isolation source: stool | host: Homo sapiens | place: USA
TTACCATCGTCAAGCGCAGCCAAGGGCAGTCCGCTGTTGCCGGGGCCGCTTACCAGAGCGGCGAACGGCTGTTCAGCGAGTACGACCAGAAAACGAAATTCTACAACAAGAAGAAAGAACTTGTCCACGCCGAGATCATGCTGCCGTCCCATGCGCCGCCCGGATATGCAGACCGGGCAACGCTCTGGAACGCCGTAGAAGCCGTGGAGAACCAATGGAACTCCCAGCTTGCCCGGCGCATCGTGCTGGCGTTTCCGGTGGAGGTGCCGAAGGAACAGTATCTGAAAATGATTCGGGAATTTTGTCAGGAGCAGTTTGTTTCCAAAGGCATGATTGCCGATTTTGCCATCCACGACAAGGGAGATGGAAACCCACACGCCCACATTCTGCTGACGCTCCGGGCAATGGATGAACACGGCAAGTGGCTCCCGAAAGCCAGAAAGGTGTACGACCTTGACGAGAACGGTGAGCGCATCCGGCTCGCTTCCGGCAACTGGAAGTGCCACAAGGAAAACACGGTGGACTGGAACGACCAGAAGTATGCCGAGGTCTGGCGGCATGGCTGGGAGACCATTACCAACCGCTATTTGGAAGCGGCTGGCCGCCCGGAACGTGTTGACCTGCGCTCCTTTGAGCGACAGGGCATCCAGCAGATACCGACCGTGCATCTCGGTCCCGCCGCACACCAGATGGAAAAGCGCGGGGTGGAAACCTTTCTCGGCAATCTGAACCGGGACATTCGAGCCGCCAACAGCCTGATGCAGTCCATCCGCAGCGCCATCCGTGGACTGCAACGCTGGATCGCAGACCTGAACGAAAAGAAACAGCTTCTTCTGGACGCTCTGGAAAAAGCAAAGGAACCCACGCTGTCCGATCTGCTGGTGGATTACTTCAACCTCCGCAATGAGCAGCGCGGCGATTGGTCTGGCAAGGCAAAACTGAAATGCACTGTCCGGGACTTTGAGGAAGTCAAACGGGCTGTGGACTATCTGAAAGCCCATTCCCTGAACACTGTTGAGGATTTGAACCAAGCCATTGACAGCTTAAACCAGACCGCCGCTCCTCTCCGCAAACAGTTGAAGCAGAACGAAAACCGTATGCGGGCAATCGCTCAGATCAAGGACGCTGCCGCCGTCCATGCCAAGCTGAAGCCCATCCATGACATTTTTATCAAGAAGAACTTCAAGCTGACCAAGGACGCTTATGCTGCCCAGCACAAGGAGGAGCTGGACACCTTTAATAAAGCTGTCCGCACCCTGATGAAGCTGAACGGCAGCACAGCGGTGGATTTTTCGGCATTGGATGCCGAATTTTCTGCGCTGCAATCCAGCAGCGCAGAGTTTCGCACCCAACTGGAAACCTTGCAGCCGGACATCTCCGATCTGAAAAGTGTCCGCAAGTATATTGATATGGTGCTGAACAAGCAGCAGCTTTTCGCACCGGGCGGCAAGACCCCGGAAAAGGAATCGGTGCTGAAAAAGCTGGAGCAGTTTCAGCAGAAAAAGTCCCACCACAAAACGACTTCCACTCCCCCAAACCGCGAAGAATCGCTCTAAACGATCTTTCTGTCACCGATATGCTGTTGCAATCAGTGGCAGAAATACATAATTCGTTTTTGTTGGCTTTTGGCTATTCTCGTTGGCTAGTGAGTAAAGGCGCATTTTTAAGGTGGAAATTTTCTCCAACACCCCCCATTTTAGGCCACTTTTTCTGTTAATAGTAGAAGCGCCTCTTTGAAAGCCGGTCATTTGTGACCTTTTTGTTAATTCTCAAAAAGATGGTTGTCTTTGGGCTGTTTTCGTTGCCTACCTATTGAGAGGATTTTTTCAAAAGCGGAGATTTGGTCTCAAGAATTACAATTCAATTACAAGTTTCTCACCAATGCTACGAAACAGGCGTTCTCGATGCCTACCAAGTGTAGGGCATCTTTTTCAAGACCATTCTCGGACTATTATGACGTTTTGTTTACAAAATTGCTTGCAATGCTACGAAATGGCCTTTTTCATCGGCTACCAAGTAGAAGGATGTTTTTCGTCCGTCAAAGTCCAGAAATCTTCCATATGTTCCTTGACAAGTGAATAGTTCAATCGTCCGGTACTTCACAAAAGGTACTTCTGTAACTCGCAGCCCGGTCATAACGAAGACGGGGTGGCTGAAATGCCAATGGTGCGGTGCAAGCCCGCCGCCGGACGATTCCCCACTCCTAGGGAAGTCGAGGACCAATATGGGAGACCTTAACTTATTAACGCAGTTGAGCACTTGTTTCGTGCTTTTCTGCGACTGGAGAATTGGAACCCACCAATTCTCGTTACATACTCTTTGTTCCTGATTTCTGCTTCAGCTGGAGGTGATCAACATTTCAGAATATCTTACCACGCAAACTCCGCTGCCGCCGTTTCTCCCATACCCACGCTTCCTTTTGGAACTTGACCTGAGCCAGACTGCAAAAATGACTTATGTGCTGCTGCTCGACCGTGCCACGCTCTCGCAGAAAAATCTCTGGATAGATGAACGTGGTTTCGTGTTTGTCATTTTTACGATTTGCTCTTTGGCTGAGCAGCTAGGGCGCAGCACTGTCAGTGTTTCCAGTGCGCTTAAGGAATTGGACGCTGCGGGATTGATTGAGCGCAGACGAACGCGGTTTTCTTCGCCCAATCACATCTTTGTGAAAATTCCAAATGTTGAATAGTTCTGCGTTTTTCACGATTCAAGAACCGCCAAAATCACGATTCTGTGATGCAGATTCTTAATGGCATCTGCAAAAGATATTTTTCCTATGCAGTATAGCAGCCTTTAAGACTGTATCGAAGAAAACTTTCACCTAACCAACGTAATAAAACAAAAAGAGAAAAACGAATAGAATCCATCCATTCCTTTCCGTATTTGCACCACATGAATGAGGAGGTCTGCCCTTGAACAAAGAAAAATCTGAGAAGAAGCCCACCACACGCAAACGTGCGCCGAGAAGTCCGAAGTCCGTGCGCCTGATCGTGGAACGCCATTATATCGGCAATGTGCCGATGAATACGCTTTTTCAGCGGCTTGTGGAAGAAGAAATTCGTAAAACTGCCGAATCGTATCTCGCCGCTGGCTAATTGGACGTTTTACTGCGGAAAAGGGCTTGCATCATCACGCAGCATCCGCTACAATGTGATTGATGAGGTCTCTTTTCCATTATGGAGGTACACATGGAAAAGGACAAAAAAGTAACTGCTTTATACTGCCGACTGTCAAAAGATGACGGTTCAAACAGCGAAAGCCTGAGCATCCGCACTCAAAAGGCGATGCTTATGGAGTATGCCACACGCAACGGTTTCGGGAATTGCCAGTACTATGTTGATGATGGTTACAGCGGTACGAACTCTGACCGCCCTGCCTTTCAGGAACTTCTGGATGATATCCGGGAAGGAAAGGTGGCAACAGTCATTACCAAAGACCAGTCCCGACTTGGACGCAACCACATCGAAACCGGAACGTATATGGAAATCTTCTTTCCTGAGCACGGTGTCCGCTATATTGCAATCAACGATGGTTATGATTCCAACGAGCAATCCCAGATGGATATTGCCCCGTTCCGAAACATCATCAATGAAATGTACGCCAAAGACACTTCCCGAAAAATCAAGAGTGCCCTTCGGACACGCAAGAAAAGCGGAAAGTATATCTCCAGCAACGCACCGTTTGGCTACCAGAAAGACCCTGCCGACCACAATCACCTTGTGATCGACCCGAACACCGCCCCTGTTGTTGAGTATATCTATTCAATGGCAGAGGAAGGGCTGGGGCTTCACCGCATCGCCAAGCGGCTCCACGATGAAAAAGTCTTGAAGCCGTGTTACTACAAGAAAGAGATGTTTGGCCGCTTTATTGATGATGAAAAGATGTATGATTGGGACAGTGCCTATATCAGTCAGGTTCTGCACAGCCCAGTCTACGCCGGACACATCATCTACGAAGCCAAGCCCACCGTGTCCATGAAATCCAAAAAGCGGCGTTATATTCCGTTTGAAGAACGCGCTATCGTTCCGAATACACATGAAGCAATCATCCCACAAGACCGTTGGGAGAACGTGCAGCGAATCCTTTACAGCCGTTCCAGTAGTTTTATGTGCGATAAGACCGACTACGACAATATCTTCAAGGGCATCGTCCGCTGTGCAGACTGCGGCAGAACGATGTTAGTCAAGGTCGAGCACAGGCGCAAACGTAACAGTGTTCTGGATCAGACCTTTTATTGTTGCAGCACTTATCGGAAATATGGTGCGAAAGCCTGTGACTCTCATAATTTGGAAGCCCGTGTTCTGCATGAAGCTGTCTTTGCGGACATTCAGGCACACGCAAAGGCCGCTGTGAGCAATCGGGAAGCCCTTGTGAAGAAGATTGCAAATCAGATGCACCTCCGGGTGTCCTCTGACCGGGCGCAGCACAAACGGGATTTGAAGCAGTGTAAAGCACGAATCGCAGAAATCGAAGACCTGTATGCAAAACTTTATGAGGACGTATCAAAGGGACTTCTCCCGGAGAAACGTTTTCAAATGCTTGCAGATCGCTACGACAAAGAACAGGCTGAACTGACCGAGAAGATTGAGCAGTACGAGCGGGAAGGCCGTGCTGAACACGATCAGCTGGACAAGATTCAGGATTTTATTGATGAAGTCAGCAAGTACGCTGGCATCACCGAACTGAACTATAAGATTCTGCATCAGCTGATTGACAAGATTCTGGTATCCAAAGCGGAAAAGGTCGATGGCGAATACGTCCAGAAAATCCAGATTTTCTACCGCTTTATCGGCCCATTGGATGCCATCGAGTAACAAAGTCAGAAAAGTCACCTCCGAGAACTATCCTACAGATGCCGGACGCGAGGGTGAGCTGATCTTCCGCAGCGTCTATGAGCTGGCAGACTGTCAAAAGCCTATGAAAAGGCTCTGGATTTCTTCGATGGAGGACTCTGCCATAAGGGAAGGCTTTGCAAACCTACGCCCCGGTGCGGATTATGACGGACTTCGGGATGCTGCCCTCTGCCGTGCCAAGGCCGACTGGCTGGTGGGAATCAATGCGACAAGGCTTTTTTCCGTGCTGTATCACCGAACCCTCAACATCGGGCGCGTGATGTCCCCGACGCTGGCGCTTATTGTTCAGCGAGAAGCTGAGATCGACACCTTTCAGCCGATTCCCTTTTATACCGTGGCGCTGGAGCTGCCCGGTCTTACCGTATCTGGGGAGCGCATGGCGGATAAGGCCGCTGCTGAGCAGCTGAAAGAAACCTGTCAGGGTGCAGCTGTCACGATCAAAAAGGTGGAGTGCAAGGAAAAGTCTGAAAAGCCGCCTGCCCTCTATGACCTGACTACTCTGCAAAGAGATGCCAACCGCCTGCTTGGATTTACAGCCCAGCAGACCCTGGACTATCTGCAAAGTCTGTATGAAAAGAAGCTTTGCACCTATCCCCGTACTGACAGCCGTTATCTGACCGGTGATATGGCAGACAGCCTGCCGGTGCTGGTGAACCTGGTTGCCAACGCCATGCCGTTTTGCAAAGAAATCGCCATTACCTGTGATCCGCATACGGTCATCAACGATAAGAAAGTAACTGACCACCACGCAGTAATCCCTACCAGAAATCTCAAGGATGCAGACCTTTCTGCCCTTCCTGCGGGAGAAAAGGCGGTGCTGGAGCTGGTATCCCTGCGTCTGCTGTGTGCCGTGGCCCAGCCCCATATCTATTCGGAAACCGTTGTGATTGCAGCGTGTGCCGGTGGGGAGTTTACCACAAAAGGAAAAACGGTGAAGCACCCCGGATGGAAAGCACTGGAGGACACCTACCGTGCCAAAATGAAGGATGCAGAGCCGAAAAAAGAGGGCGCAGAGAAAACCCTGCCGGAGCTGACCGAAGGACAGACCCTTTCGGTTGCTACTGTAATCGTCAAAGAAGGCAAAAGCAGTCCGCCCCAGCACTTTACGGAGGACACCCTATTGTCCGCGATGGAGACTGCCGGAAAAGAGGATATGCCGGAGGATGCCGAGCGAAAAGGTCTGGGGACACCGGCCACCCGTGCCGGTATTTTGGAAAAGCTGGTATCTGCCGGTTTTCTGGAACGAAAAAAGAGCAGGAAAACGGTGCAGCTTCTCCCTTCCCACGATGCAGTTTCCCTGATCACCGTTCTGCCGGAACAACTGCAATCGCCGCTTCTGACTGCCGAGTGGGAGTACCGCCTGGGCGAGATCGAGCGCGGGCAGCTTGCCCCGGAGGAGTTTTTAGACGGCATCAGTGCCATGCTGAAAGATCTGGTGGGAACTTATCAGGTCATCAAGGGAACCGAGTACCTGTTCACTCCGCCCCGTGAGGTGGTGGGCAAATGCCCTCGCTGCGGCGGTGAAGTTGCAGAACTGCAAAAAGGCTTCTTCTGTCAGAATGATTCTTGCAAATTTGCAATCTGGAAAAACAACAAATGGTGGGCTGCCAAGAAAAAACAGCCGACCAAAGCTGTGGTGTCTGCGCTGCTGAACGATGGCCGTGTCCGTGTGACGGGGCTATATTCGGAGAAAACCGGCAAGACCTACGATGCCACTGTGGTTTTGGAGGACGATGGACAGTATGCCAACTTCAAGCTGGAATTTGACCAGCGGAAAGGAGGCAGCCGATGAAGCTCTCTTTAGTGGAACGGGAAACCATTCTCCTCTATAACCAGGCAGAACCAATGGCTGAGGTCTACACCCACGATCCCCGTCTGATGGAGAAGCTGGAACTGCTGGCAAAAAAGCACCCCGACCAGATCACCCGAAAGGACGCCCATAACTTTACCGTCCCCAAGCGGTGTGTATCAGTCAGGGAGCCATACAGCGCAGAACGCCGCAAAGCTGCCAGTGAGCGTGCGAAAGCTGCCGGATACCAGCCCCCTGTGAGAAAGTCCGGCAGTTAAAGGCACATGGCAGAGAATGTATTTGAAGCAGTCAAGCAGTCGGTCAGCACCAGAGAAGCGGCAGAGTTTTATGGGATAAAAGTCAGTCGAACTGGCATGGCCTGCTGTCCCTTCCACGATGATAAGAACCCCAGCATGAAGGTAGACCAGCGATTCCACTGCTTTGGATGCGGTGAAGATGGGGATGTGATCGACTTTACCGCAAAGCTCTTTGATCTCTCCCCAAAAGAAGCGGCGGAGAAACTGGCACAGGACTTTGGCCTGATCTATGACAGTCAGGCCCCGCCCCGCAGGAGATATGTCCGGCAAAAAACCGAGGCACAGAAGTTTCGGGAGAATCGACAGCGCTGTTACCGCGTACTGTCCGATTACTACTATCTGTTGAAAAAATGGGAAGCCGACCGTTCTCCCAGGACACTGGAGGAAGAACCGCACCCCCGCTTTGTGGAAGCAATCCAGAAGAAAACCTATGTAGAGTACCTGCTGGACCTTTTTCTTTATGAAAGTGAAGAAGAACAAAAGGCATGGATTGCAGAACACACAGCAGAAATCACACACTTGGAAAGGAGATTGAAAATCATGGCTGAGAATAAACCCACCAACCGAGAACGGCTAAGGGAAATCACGGATGGTATCGAGCAGGGCATCAAAGAACTGTTTGAAAGCGAAAAGTATATGCGTTATCTGTCCGTCATGTCCCGATTTCACCGCTATTCGGTAAACAACACCATGCTCATCTATATGCAGAAGCCGGACGCCACTTTGGTAGCCGGATACAATAAGTGGAAAGACCAGTTTGAGCGTCATGTAAAAAAGGGCGAGCATGGCATTACCATCATTGCCCCGACACCGTATAAGAAGAAAATCGAGGAGCAGAAGCTGGACCCGGATACCAAGGCTCCGATTTTGGATAAAGACGGAAAGATCGTTACAGAGGAAAAAGAAATCGAGATCCCCATGTTTCGCCCGGTCAAGGTTTTTGATGTGAGTCAGACCGACGGGAAACCTTTGCCGGAGCTTGCTTCCTCCCTTTCCGGCAATGTGCCAAATTATGAGGCATTCATGGAGGCCCTGCGCCGCAGCGCACCGGTGCCGATTACTTTTGAAGCAATGGCTGCTGATACGGACGGCTATTTTTCTGCTGATCATCAGAAAATTGCCATTCGTCAGGGCATGAGTGAGGTGCAGACAGTTTCGGCCACGGTTCATGAGATTGCCCACAGCAAGCTCCATGACCCTAAAAAATATGAAATGCTACCGTCATGGAAGGTTGTGCAGGAGAGTGAAGGTGGAACCAAACATGATTTCAAGTTGGATTTTGCCACAGAAAAAGAAGCCGAACAGTTTGCTTCTGATATGGATTGGCGTTATGTGGACGAAAATCAGTTTGAATGGCGTCTTGCAGTTGAGGAAGATGCAACCGCAGAAAAACAGGCAATCAAAAACCGTCACACGGAAGAAGTGGAGGCTGAAAGCATCTCCTATGCAGTCTGCAAATATTTTGGCATCGAGACTGGAGAAAATAGCTTTGGCTATATTGCCAGTTGGAGTCAGGGCAAGGAACTGAAAGAGTTGAGAGCCAGTTTGGAGACCATCAACAAAACCTCCGGCACTTTGATCTCCGACATTGAGCGCCACTATAAGGAAATCTGCAAAGAGCGTGGAATCGACCCTCATGCAAAGGTAGAGCCGGAAACCGCCCCGATAGAGCAGCCAGCAGATGCCATTAAGGTATCTGATAGGCTGCCGACCGGCGATCTGACCTACTATGTAGCAGAGTGCATGGAATTTCCAAACCTCGGAGAATACCACGATAACCTGTCTTTGGAGGAAGCTGTCCGCATTTATCAGGAGATTCCAGCAGAGCGAATGAACGGGATAAAGGGCATTGGTTTTGAGCTGAAAGACGGAAGCGACTATGAAGGACCTTTTCCGATTTTGACCGGCCAGACCATTGACCTGGACACCATCCAGGCAATCGACTATTACCGTGATAATCCTCTGGTGCAAAAAGCGGTAAAGGAACTGGCTGCGGCAATGCCGGAAATGGAAGTGCTGGGGGCGGACGCCAACCAGCAGGAGGCTTTGTTTCTGATTGACGATGCCACCTATCTTCATATCCAGTCCTGTGACAGCGGCTGGGACTATACCCTTTACGATGCCGCGTCCATGAAAGAGTTGGATGGTGGTCAGCTGGATATGCCGGAGATTTCCCGCATGAAGGCAGTTCTCCAGATTTGTGATGACAACGATTTGGGCAGAGACTCGGTAAAATACGCACCGTTGTCCATGATTGAGACCTTGCAGGAAGCTGCCTACCAGCAGATGCAGGCAGAGGCCAGTCAGATGGCTGCTTCTTCTCAGCTGCCGGAAGCACAAGAGCAGGCGCTGGATGAATACCCTATGCCTGATGAGCAGGTATCCACACCGGATATGCAGGAATACGGCTACTTCTATGATGGGATGCTCCCTGTCACCAGAGAACGGGCGCTGGAACTGGATGCCGCTGGTTTGACCGTCTATGTGCTGCATGAGGACAATACGGAGAGCATGGTGTTTGACCCGCAGGAAATCATGGATCATGGCGGTCTTTTTGGCGTGGACCGTGAGGAATGGGAGAAAAGCCCTCAGTTCCACGAAAAGGTCATGGAGCGTCAGGAACATCAGCAGGAACGCGAACAGGCATTTCTATCCCAGAACAGAGATTGCTTTGCCATCTATCAGGTGAGCCGTGACGATCCGCAGAATGTGCGCTTTATGAATCTGGATTGGTTAAAGTCCCATGACATTTCCATAGACCGCAGCAATTATGACCTCATTTACACAGCTCCGCTGAGGGAGTCTGGCACGGTACCGGAGCAGCTGGAAAAACTATATGAGCAGTTTAATCTGCAAAAGCCGGCGGATTTTCACAGTCCTTCTATGAGTGTCAGTGACATCGTTGCGATCAAGCAGGACGGTAAGGTATCCTGTCATTACTGTGACAGTGTTGGTTTTACCCAGATCCCCGGATTCCTGCCGGAAAATCCGCTGAAAAATGCGGAGATGGCCGTGGAGGACGATTACGGCATGATCGACGGTATCATCAACAATGGCGCAAAAGAGCCTACGGTGGCAGAGCTGGAACAGCAGGCCCGCAACGGTCAGCCCATTTCCCTCATGGATTTGGCTGCCGCTGCCCATCGGGAGGAACGGGAAAAGAAAAAGTCCGTCATGGAGCAGCTGAAAAGCCAGCCCAAGGCAGAACACAAAAAGATAGCGCCAAAAAAGAGTGCGGAAAGGGAGATTTGATATGGGAAACTTTACTTTTGAGGAAATGAACCTGATGTGCATTTACAATACCGGCAGCCGCACCGGACTGATCGACAGCCTGCGTGAGATGCGCGGCGAGCTGGCCCCGGAGGAAACCGAGCTGCGGGAGTTGACAGACAGCGCACTGGGCAAGCTCCAGGCCATGAGTGATGCCGAGTTTGCCGAGCTGGAGTTGTATCCGGATTTTGACCAGTAAACACCATAATCGCAGGGATGGGGTGGCAATATGCCACCCCACCTTTTTACCCCAAAACTGAAAGGAGGACAGAACACTATGCCAACCAAAGCTGAACTATATGCACAGATGGCGGAGAAGGTGACAACGCAGCTCACGGGGAGCTGGCAGGAATGGGCAGGGTTTCTCACCACTGCTTCCCGCCTTTACAAGTACCCGTTCCATGAGCAGTTGATGATCTACGCCCAGCGTCCGGACGCCACCGCCTGTGCAGAGTACGATTTGTGGAATGAAAAGATGGGCCGGTATGTAAGGCGCGGCTCCAAGGGAATTGCTCTGGTGGACGATTCCGGGGACAGGCCCCGCCTGCGCTATGTTTTTGATATTTCCGACACCGGAACCCGTGAACATTCCCGCACTCCCTGGCTGTGGCAGCTGGAGGAGCGCCATTTGGATTCGGTGCAGGCCATGCTTGAGCGCACCTATGATGTTTCCGGTGATGACCTTGCCGGACAGCTCACCGAGGTAGCCGGAAAACTGGCTGAGGAATACTGGACGGAGCATCAGCAGGACTTCTTCTATATCGTTGACGGTTCCTTTTTGGAGGAATATGATGAGTTTAACATCGGAGTACAGTTCAAGGCAGCAGCCACCGTCAGTATCACTTATGCTTTGATGTCCCGCTGTGGACTGGAACCGGAACGCTACTTCGACCACGAAGATTTCATGGCGATCTTTGATTTCAATACTCCGGCAACCATCGGAGCGCTGGGAACAGCGGTCAGCCAGATCAACCAGCAGGTGCTGCGGCAGATCGGCGTTACCGTCCGAAATGCAGAGCGCGAAGCCAACCAAGAAAGGAGCAAACAAGATGAACAATCCCATGACCTATATCCAGAACGGAGACTATCTGATTCCCGACCTGAAGCTGAGCCAGCAGCCGGAGAAACCCCTGGGCAAGTACGGCAGGATGAGGAAAACCTACCTGAAGGAACACCGTCCCATCCTCTACAACCAGATGTTGCTGAGCGAGAAGCTGTACCCGCACCTTCTGGAGATCGACGAGACCGCCCAGAGCAGACTGGAGCAGATGATGCCCCAGCTGGCGAAGGAAGCGGGAGCCACCGAGGAACTGAAAGCCAGCGATCCCATGAAGTGGGTGGGGCTGATGAACACCTGCAAAGCCCAGGCAGAGGAGATCCTGATGGCGGAGCTTATCAACAGCTGACCCTAAACCTGTTCCTCTCCGAAGCGGAACAGATCCAATCCATAGATGAAGCAGAGAATGTAGCGCATACATCCTCTGCTTTTTCTTTTGCCCAAAATGACATCGACCATGTGCTGCGTTTGGGCGGCAATACAGACCGTCAAAGGGAGCGTGTGGTTGCAGCCTTTGAAAAGCAGAAAACCACCGCTGAGATTGCCGAGATACTGAAAACGCTGTACCACGGCGGCAATGGCCTTGGCAGTGTGAGCGCATGGTATGCCGAGGATGGTATCCATCTTTCCCACGGGAAGTCTGTCCGTTATGACAGGTCTGCCCAGGTCATTTCCTGGGAGAGCGCCGCAGAGCGTATCGGGGAGCTTTTGGAGAGCGGCCAGTTTGCCTCCAATGTGGAGCTTGCAGAAGTGGCAGGCTATGAACGATCCCTCCTTGCAGAAAAGCTCTGGTATCTGTATCACGATCTCAGTGAGGATGCCAGAGAAGCCGGATATTTGTCCTGCCTGTCAGAGATCAAAGGCAATGGTTTCCCGGAGGAGACCCGCCACCTGATGGAGCAGCTGAGTGAACCGGCTTTCCGCCAGACCCTCAAGGAAGAATACGCTGCCTTCTGGACTGCCTATCAGCAGGACCGTGACCTGTTGCGTTTTCACTATCATAGACCGAGGGAGATCTGGGAGAACCTGAAGGACCTTGACCTGCCCCGCAGGACCTTTTCTTCAGAGCTTTCCCAAGTGCCAACCGTCCAGCACTTTATTACCGAGGATGAGATCGACGCCGCCATGACCGGCGGAAGCAGTTTCGCCGGTGGAAAAGGCCGTATCTATGCGTTTTTCATGGCAAACCATACGGATAAGGAGAAAGTGAGATTCCTCAAAGACGAGTATGGCATTGGCGGACGCTCTCATGCCCTGTCCGGCGCAACACACAGCGGCGAAGATCACGATGGGAAAGGACTGCACTATAAAAAGCAGGACTGCCCGGATGTTCACTTGAACTGGGAAAAGGTTGCCAAGCGCATTACCTCACTTGTCCAGAAAGACCGCTATCTTACCGAACAGGAACAGGCGCAGTATGACAAAATCCAGTCTGAAAAGGAACTGGCCGAAGAAGATGCCATTCAAACACAGCAGCCGGAGGTGGAGAAAGAAACGCCAAAGCCTATCCTTCGGGAGCAGTTTGAGCAGTATAAGCCTGTGGTGACTGCCGCTATTTCCGAGGATGCCGCATACCGCAATGCCTGCGGGCATTCTGACCGTGAAAATGCTGTCATCGAGGGCAATGCCGCTGTGCGCCGTGCGGTTCTTGGTTCTAAGGATATGGAGCTGATCCGACTCTATTCGGATGTGCCGGAGTTCCGTCAGCGTCTGCACCGGGAAGTGATCGACGAGACCTATCCAAAGCTCCATGAGCTTCTGCGCCCTCTTTCTCAGGAAGATATTGATACTGCCCTTTGTGCATGGAACGGCAATATCGAGAGTAAACACGCTGTTGTCCGCTATATGAAAGACCATGCAAGAGAAAAAGATACCGCCGCATGGCTGGCTCAGGAATACGGCGGCAGTAACAGCAACAGCCTGTTCGTTGTCCGTGCCGGCAGCCCGGAGGAAACGCAGCTGCCCTGGCCGAAGGTACAGCGCAGGCTTGCCCAGCTCATTCAGGAGGAACGGTTTTATACCGAAGAAGAACAGGATCGTTTTGACAACATCGACCCAATCGCCATCTGGGAAGCTCTGGAGGAAAGAGGGATTGTCAACGGCCAGGTGGCAGACCCGGAAAAACTGGACAATGATCCGTTTATCCAACAGGTGAGGTCAGATGCAGAGCAGATTGCAGATGCCGAGACAGAGCAGACTTCCGAAGTTTCCATTTCCGATGAGGAATATGACGCAGTTCGCCGCCCAATTCCGCAAAGAACCTCCTATGACCCAGCCGCCCCGGTCTATGCCGTGGGCGATACCGTGTATATCGAGGATGACGCCTATCAGATCACCGAGCTGCGGGAGGACACCGTACAGCTTCTGCCCACCGGGATGGTATATCCCATCTACCGGGCAGAGCGCAAAGAACAGTTCGAGCAGCTGCTTCGGGCAGACCGCCGCAATGCTTACTATACCGAGTTTCTTCCTATTGACCCGGACAAGGCAGAACAAGACTTGCGGGATGTATTGGCTCATGGACTGATGGATGAAGCGGATAAAAAGCAGATTTCCACGCTGCTGCAATCCGGCAGGAGCAACAGCGAGATCGCCTACTGGCTGAGCAGAGCCTATTCCGGTGAGATTGAGACACTGAATCTGGAGACTGGCGATATTGTCGATTACCGTACCACGGCACAGGGCATAGAACTGGAAGTCATGGATGCAGAGGAAAAGCGTCTGGCTATGCTGTATTTCCGCTGGGATGAGGTTGCGCCTTTGCTGCGCGGGATGTATGCCCGTCAGCAGGACGGTTTTGGACAGGAACAGCCCCAACCGGCTACCGAATCCCCGACCTTCCATTCCGAGACCATGGCCGTCTATCCGGGCGATAAGAACAATCTGCCTTATGATGTGGTGGTGGAACGACTGCATATCGAGGAGCCGGAGCCGCCAGCCCCTGTGACTGAGCCGGAGAAAACCTTTGAGGAAGTGCTGGACGAACACCCGGTTTCCATTCAGGTCAATGGCCAGTGGCAGACCTTTCCCAATGCCAAAGCTGCCGAGGAAGCATCTTATGAGGAATACAAGGCTAACCTGCGCCGCAATGCAAAAAACTTCCGCATTACAGATGAGCATTTGGGTGAGGGCGGTCCGAAAGCCAAGTTCCAGGCAAATGTCAATGCGATTCGTTTGCTGAAAGAGCTGGAAGCTGCCGGACAGCAGGCAAGCCCCGAACAGCAGGAGGTTCTTTCTCGATATGTGGGCTGGGGCGGTCTCTCTGATGCGTTTGACCCGGAGAAACCGGCATGGGCTTTAGAGTATGCCCAGCTAAAAGAACTGCTGACCCCGGAGGAATATGCCGCCGCCAGAGGTTCCACCCTCAACGCGCACTACACCAGTCCCACGGTAATCCGGGCCATCTATGAGACCGTGGGCCGCATGGGTTTTGAGACCGGCAACATCCTGGAGCCGTCCTGCGGTGTGGGCAATTTCTTCGGTATGCTGCCGGAAGAAATGCGAAACAGCCGTCTGTATGGCGTTGAGCTGGATTCCATCAGTGGACGGATTGCAAAGCAGCTCTACCCCAAGGCCGACATCACCGTGGCCGGGTTTGAGACCACCGACAGGCGAGATTTCTATGACCTTGCCATTGGTAATGTGCCTTTTGGCCAGTATCAGGTTCGAGATAAAGCCTATGACAAGCTGAATTTCAGCATCCACAACTACTTTTTTGCCAAAGCACTCGACCAGGTGCGTCCCGGCGGCGTGGTGGCCTTTGTCACCAGCCGCTATACGATGGACGCCAAGGATTCCACCGTGCGCCGGTATCTTGCTCAACGTGCCGAGCTGCTGGGAGTCATCCGTCTGCCTAATGACGCGTTCAAAAAGAATGCCGGTGCCGAGGTGGTATCCGACATCATCTTTCTCCAAAAGCGGGATCGCCCGCTGGACATCGTGCCGGAATGGACCCAGACCGGACAGACGGAGGACGGGTTTGCCATCAACCGGTATTTTATCGACCACCCGGAAATGGTGCTAGGCAGACAGGAGCCGGTAAGCACTGCACATGGTATGGACTACACCGTGAACCCCATTGAGGGGCTGGAACTGGCCGATCAGCTGCACGATGCCGTGAAGTACATTCATGGCACTTATCAGGAGGCAGAGCTGCCGGAGCTGGGCGAAGGCGAAGCCATTGACACCTCCATTCCTGCCGACCCCAATGTGAAGAACTATTCCTATGCCATTGTAGACGGGCAGGTGTACTACCGGGAAAACAGCCGTATGGTGCGCCCTGACCTCAACGCCACCGCCGAAGCCCGCGTGAAAGGTCTTGTGGGACTGCGTGATTGTGTGCAGGAACTGATCGACCTTCAGATGGATGCAGCGGTTCCGGACAGCACCATTCGGGAGAAGCAGGCGGAACTGAACAGCCTCTATGACAGCTTTTCTGCCAAATACGGTCTCATCAATGACCGTGCAAACCGTCTGGCCTATGCAGACGATTCTTCCTATTACCTGCTCTGTGCGCTGGAAGTCATCGACGAGGACGGTAAACTGGAACGTAAGGCAGATATGTTCACCAAGCGGACCATCAAGCCCCATCAGGCGGTGGCTGTGGTGGATACGGCAAGTGAAGCACTGGCGGTGTCCATCTCGGAAAAAGCCTGCGTGGATATGGACTATATGAGCCAGCTTACCGGAAAAACAAAAGAAGAACTGGCCGGAGAACTGCAAGGCGTGATCTTCCGTGTACCGGGACAGTTGGAGAAAGACGGCACACCCCATTATGTGACTGCTGATGAATACCTTTCCGGCAATGTACGCCGCAAACTGCGTCAGGCGCAGCGGGCGGCACAGCAGGACCCGGTTTATGCAGTCAATGTGGAAGCTCTTACCGCCGCCCAGCCCAAAGACCTGGATGCGTCGGAGATCGAGGTGCGTCTGGGCGCTACCTGGATCGACAAGGAATATATCCAGCAGTTTATGTATGAGACCTTTAATACCCCGTTTTATCTCCAACGCAGTATCGAGGTCAACTATTCGTCCTTTACCGCTGAATGGCAGATCAAGGGAAAATCTTCTGTATCCTACAACGATGTGGCAGCTTATACCACCTATGGGACCAGCCGCGCCAACGCCTACAAGATTCTGGAGGATTCCTTAAACCTGCGGGATGTCCGCATCTATGACACCATAGAGGACGCAGACGGAAAAGAGCGCCGCGTGCTGAATGCCAAGGAGACCACCCTGGCGGCTCAAAAACAGCAGGCGATCCGGGAAGCCTTTAGGGACTGGATCTGGAGAGACCCGGAGCGCCGCCAGACTTTGGTGAGCCAGTACAACGAGGAAATGAACTCTACCCGTCCCCGTGAATATGATGGCAGCCACATCACTTTTGGAGGCATGAACCCGGCCATTACCCTGCGGGAACACCAGAAAAGCGCCATCGCCCATGTGCTGTATGGAGGAAATACCCTGTTGGCACATGAAGTAGGCGCAGGCAAAACTTTTGAAATGGTAGCTGCTTCGATGGAAGCCAAACGCCTGGGACTGTGCCAGAAATCTCTCTTTGTGGTTCCAAACCATCTGACAGAGCAGTGGGCGTCGGAGTTTCTGCGTCTCTATCCTTCCGCCAATATCTTAGTCACCACCAAAAAGGACTTTGAGACCCATAACCGAAAGAAGTTCTGCGCACGTATTGCGACGGGTGATTATGATGCCATCATCATGGGACACAGCCAGTTTGAGCGTATCCCCATCAGCCGGGAGCGTCAGGAACGGCTTCTCTATGAGCAGATCGACGAGATCACCGAGGGCATCGCAGAGGTGCAGGCCAGCGGCGGCGAGCGTTTTACCGTCAAGCAGCTGGAGCGTACCAGAAAGTCTCTGGAAGCCAGACTGGAAAAGCTGCAAGCCGAGGGGCGAAAAGACGATGTGGTAACCTTCGAGCAGCTGGGTGTGGACCGTTTGTTTGTGGACGAGGCCCACAACTATAAAAACCGTGCGAAACGTTGTGCATAAGACCTTGTTGACAGCAAGGGCGAAAAGCACCATGTGATTGCACTTAGCAATAAGAAAATATCACAGAGAACTTTAATCTCAAAATCAGGGGTGAAATTCCTCTGCCGTACAGAACCAATGTCGAGGAACAAAGTTCAAGAGAATAGGTCAAAATTCAAGACAGTACGAGAGCTAATACTCCACTGTGCGTTGCCACCTGTAAGTGTGCATTGTACAGAGCGTGGTGAAGGCGTAACCTGAAAACCTAAACCTCTGCAAAGAGGCATGGATAATAATGGTGCGGGCTTCCGAAACCTATGGCTATCCGTTAGGGAAAGCTATGCAGCATCGTAAGAGCGAACGACATCCGAAAGGGTGACCCTTGGAAAAAGTGTGTGTGGCTGGTTTTTCTGCACACGCCCTGTGGGATGAAATCCCCATCAGGAATCATGCAGCAACTGTGGTTCAAAGCATGGTTAGATTTTCCCGGTGTAAGGTAGCGGCCTAAGGGTTTCAGAACAAGGATAGAGATTAAGGAACGTTTGAGAGCCTGTTGTTGGAGCGTTACAGCGCAGTGAAAGCAACAGGAAGTCAGCCGTATCATAGTAGTCTGGGCTGGGTAATGCCAGTCAAACGGAATTGAAATATTCCATGGCGAAGGATACGAGTCAAATCGATTTGTAAATTTCACAAAACGAAAATCCTATAACTCCCTGAAAGATGGGTGACGAACTGCGAGGTGAAAACCTTGTGCATTTGAACGTCAGATTTTCAACGGAAACGGAACTTAAAAAGATTCAGGACTTTCTCTATGAGAAGTCCGGTCAAGGAGTATCGTTCACCGGTCTGGTGGAAGCGATGGCAAATGAAGTGACCATTGTAACCGCCGTCCACAATATCAAGTCCAACAAAGGCAGCAGAACTGCTGGCGTGGATAAGATGAAAATGGACAAATACCTTCAAATGCCCAAAGATGAGCTTATTTTATTGATTCAATCGAGTTTTCGCAACTACCGCCCCAAACCAGCCCGCCGTGAATATATCGAAAAGAGTAACGGCAAGAAAAGACCGCTGGGTATCCCCACTGTATTGGACAGGATCATACAGGAGTGCGTGCGTATCATTATCGAGCCGATCTGTGAAGCGAGATTTTATCCGCAAAGCTACGGCTTTCGCCCCTATCGGGCACAGAAACATGCAATCCGGGGTATCATCAATGTCATAAATGCTGGATGTAAATCGCCCGACCAACCCGTGTGGGCTATTGAGGGTGACATCAAGGGATGCTTCGACAATATCAATCACCGCCTGCTGCTCCAAAAACTCTGGAGAATCGGTATCCATGACAAGCGTGTGCTGAAAATTATCAGTCAGATGCTAAAAGCTGGATATATGGAAAATGACCTGTTTCATGCAACAGAGCTTGGTACACCGCAGGGAGGAATCCTCTCACCGCTTTTATCCAATGTTTATCTCAACGATTTCGATTGGTATGTTGGTCGTATGTATATGGAGCCGCACAGACAGTGCAAGCATAAAGGCAACGACACAAGGCGTTTGAAATGGGCTGGTGTAACGCCAAAGTACAATTATCGCTACGCCGATGATTGGGTGATTCTGACGTCAACGGAGAAGGAAGCACTCCGCTTGAAACGTGTCTTGACAAAATATTTTCGGAACAGAATGAAACTCGAATTGTCGCAGGAAAAGACCTATGTAACAGACCTGCGGACAAACGGTATACACTTTCTTGGCTTTGTGGTAAAGGCCGAACGAAAACGGAAAACTCCTGACCCGGCAACATGGACGAAACATCTGGTTGGAAAGCCGCTGCCGGATATGGAACGGTTAGGAAAGAAGATTAAGAAACTGCTCGAAGAAGTGCACCGCATAGAACTTTGTCAAAAAGTCAATGTGCAGGCTGCGCAAATTCAGTACGTCAACTCTGTCATTATGGGTATGGCACAGTACTTGCAGACATCCATCTGCTCTCATGCCTACCATGCGATAGACCGCAGAGTAAACAACGCTGCACTGACTGTATGGAAAAAGCTGTACCCCAAACGGTACAACTCCATGCAGGTGCCGCTGAAGGTGCTTTGCAATCTTTCTGACCGACACAAGGGCTACGACAGTAAGACATTTGCTGTATGGGTCGAAGGAAAATGGTTTGGTATAACTTATGCGTTCATCACGCATAGTCACTATGAACCCAAGCCATTTGACCAGAAAATGACGCCGTATACAGTGGAAGGGCGCAGACGGTATGTGAGCTATCGTGCTAAGCACAAGCCACTGCCATGTGACCGTCCATCCGTTAACTCCCCGAACGATATTGCAATGTCAGCATACGCAAAGGGAAGGATGAATTTTGAGTATTATATGAACCGGGAGTATGCTTACAGCAGGGACAAAGGAAAATGTAAATGCTGTGGAAATGCCTTCTCACCCGTGCTTCAAAAGCATTGTCACCACGTTAAAAACAAGCTTCCACTTGATAGAATCAATAAAGTGCCAAATCTGGTTTGGCTGTGTGAACCATGCCACCGCATGGTTCACAACAGTCCAATACCGCCTGAACTTGATGCAAAGACGGTAGGCAAAATCATGAAATACCGCGAAAAACTTAAACTGTGAAATTTACAACCACTCTGTGTCCGTGAGAACACAGCAGTGTTGAAATCTGAAGGAAGAAAGTAAATCGATTTGATGGTACGCCGGGTGCGATGAAAGTTGCACGCCCGGTGTGGGGTGGGGGAAAAGGTGGAGATAACTTCAAAGCCTTACCTATCACTATTGGAAGTTTTTACAAAAATGAACAATGTTGCGGGTCTGGGTTCCAGCGGTTCCCAGAGGGCTATGGATATGCGTATGAAGATCCAGTATATCAACGAAAAAAATCAGGGAAGGGGTGTCATTATGGCAACAGGAACCCCTCTGTCAAATTCTATGGTGGAACTCTATGTGATGCAGTTATATCTACAGGAAAGGCGGCTTCACGAAAAGGGGATTTACCACTTTGACGCATGGGCTTCTGTGTTTGGGGAAGTTACCAGCTCCCTGGAACTGGCACCAGAAGGTACCGGTTACCGGATGCGGACCAGGTTTAATAAGTTTATCAACCTGCCGGAGCTGATTCATCTATTTAAAGAAGTGGCAGACATAATCCTGCCTGACATGCTGGATATTAAGCGGCCAGAATTAAAGGACGGAAAATATAAGATCGTAGTATCGGAAGCCTCTGATTATGTGAAAGAACGTATGCAGGAAATGGTGAAAAGGGCTGAAGCAATCCATAGAGGTGCAGTAGACCCCAAAGACGACAATATGCTCCGCATTACCGGGGAAGCAAGACTTTTGGGCACAGATCCCCGGCTTTTGGATAGTCATGCGCCAGTGGATACGGATTCAAAACTGAATAAAGCAGTAGAAAACATTTATCAGGAATATGTACAGTCCCAGGAACAGAAAGGAACGCAGATTGTTTTTTCGGATATCGGGACACCAGGACCAGGAAAACCGTTTACCGTCTATGATTATCTGAAACACGAACTGATTGCTAAAGGTATTCCAGAGGAAGAAATCTGCTTTATCCATGATGCAAAAACAGATGAACAGAGAGACCGCATGTTTTCAGATGTCAGGGCTGGCAGAAAGCGTATCATTATAGGAAGTACCGAAAAACTGGGGGTAGGAACCAATATCCAG
>OKYC01000245.1_pt1 | contig 16130 bp, 17 predicted proteins | sample 1609001 | NCBI WGS metagenome assembly OKYC01 (sample SAMN02675044, study PRJEB24791) | human gut metagenome, SKBSTL002 | isolation source: stool | host: Homo sapiens | place: USA
ACGCACATACTCCCGATAGGAGAGTATAGAAGTGCGCCCTTTAGTTCCTAAAGGGATTTTCTTCTGACCCAAATTATATAAAATGTAGATCAAGACATTTCTAAGAGGTACTCTCAGATTTTCACAACATAAGGTTCATCTTCAATAATACCCTGATCGTGGGTAACAATGATAACCGTTTTACCTTCTTCATTGAGTTCGTGCAATAACCTCATAACAATATCTCTATTTTTCTTGTCAAGTGAGCCAGTAGGTTCATCTGCCAAAACAACAGAACATTTTTTCATCATAAGACGAGCTAAAGCAACTCTCTGTTGTTCACCACCGGAAAGCTGATAAACTTTTTTGTTAACTTCCTTTGATAACCCCACACGATTAAGAGCTTCTTTAAGTGATACTTTAGTTCGGCTTGATTTTTTAATCAAACTTAAATTTTCTTTAACTGTCTTATTTTCAAGCAGTGCAAAATTCTGAAAAAGAAACCCCACTGTATCCGCAAAAAAACTGTTTTTATTTTTAAGCCGGGTAATATTCAGCCCTTCGATTATGATACTGCCGCTATCCGGCTTTTCGATACCACCAATCATATTGAGCAAAGTGCTTTTTCCACTGCCGCTATCCCCGCTGATTACTACAAAACTTCCATCCGGAATTTCCAAATTAAAGTTGGAGAAAATTATTTTCTCTCCAAATGCTTTATTTAAGCCACGAATTATAATCATAAACATCCTCCCTTCAATGACTTTGAGATATTTGTTTTTTCAACCCACATAATATTTGTGAAAATGATTGCCATTTCAATAATGGTGAGCAATGCTCCAACCAGTAAAGCAATCCCGACACTTGCGTTAGATATAAAAATCGAAACAATGCAAATCAATATCACAACGGCTATATTTTCTATGAGATTAACGGAAATAAATCTTTTGTGCCTTTCATAAAAGCTATAACCTAAAACCTTTTTGAGGGAGATTTCCATAGAGCTAAGTCTAAATTCCATTTTCGCTTCAGATACGATGATAGCGATATCTAACAGCAATACTAATACGCAAAGAGAGCTTATAAAGCCAATCAGTTTCACGAGGAAACTATGACTATAAATGTAATCCTCTCCGACATTCGTCAGCATAAAATAGTGTGAACCAAGCTGTTCTGCATATTTTTTCGCAGCATTACGAATTGTGCTTTCATCGCATCCGTAGATCACCTCACCATTATATGTTCCTGTTTCGATATAACTTCCATTCAAAGCAACAGCCTCATTTGCCTGATAAATAACAATCGGATTTGTTGCTCTTGACAATCCGTCAATAGCCTCTTCTCTGTTCGAATTGAGATAATAAAATTGCTCTCTGCCAGAATATTCTTTATAAACAACACGCAGTTCTTCTGCATTTTGGGTAAGAGAGTCAATTTCCTCTTTTGCGATATCTTTGTATGATTCCGCATTTTTTCCCTTTGGCACGAAGACCACGATATCCTCTTTTTCATCATCTTCAGTAAGCATATCAGAAAACCCTTGTAGCATATCTCTGGCATTATGATTTACAAAAATATAATTATCCGTATCGCTTATCCGGCTGCCTATGCAGACCACCGGATTTATCGTGTTGTATTCATTTTCGTAAAGGTCATTCCAAAATTTGCTCTCTTTGGATTCCTCCTCATTTTCTTCAAAAGGAGGTTCAATCTGCATAACTCCAAAATAATAATCATTATAATGATTTTCTAAAAGAGTAGTGTTTGTAAGTAAATTACCTTGAATGCTACTGAGATTTGTAGTTATTGTAAAAATTGTCATAGCAGTAGCAAATACTTTAAGACCGTTCAGAAGATAAAACATACCTTTTTTATCTGAAGCATTGGCAAAGGCTTTTTTTACATCAAAGCGGACAAAAGCAGCATAAGGAATTACGGAAAGAACTGCTCCGGCACAATACACTGCCAAAATGAGATGATCTTCATACGCTCCCGATATAAATTGAGAAACAAGCAACTTTGCTAAGACGAATAATGCAGCATATGAAATCATATCAGCCACTACAGCTTTTAGAGCAATCACAGCAGCATTTTCGCCCAGAGAAGCTCGTACAACTACTTCCTTTTGTCTGCGTATCACCTCAATCATATTAAGTACAATCATCAATATGGCAACCAGGCCCCAAACAATGAACATCATATCAGTTTCGGTTGATTGCCAAAACTCTGGCTGCGATATAGAATATTCTTTTGCCAAATCTTGATATGTGGCAATAATGTCATCATCGTCACCGATATAGCTGACCATTATTTCCTGTCCATTGCCTGTGTTTTTTGCTTCTCTAAAATCTTCAAATTCTATTACGGTGATTCCGCCTATCAAAGCCGTATATGTTTTTTCCTCAATATCCATTGTGCTTTTAAGACTATCCCGAACAACGGTATCATCACCATAAATATAAAGTCTTGTCTGATAATTAGAAACTCTCTGATTAAAAGTCGAAAAAATATGAACACCATGCTTCTCAGCTGTATCTTCTGCATTGGCTAAAAATGAATCCATATCGTCATTAGTAGTTGTGTATCTGGACGATAAATAATAAGCACCATTAAAGTTCCAGAGCATATTTTGATATACTTCAGCTTGCATAACAAAAGCAAAAATAATCGTAATCAACAGCAATATATTTCTTATATGTTTCATTTGAAATTCTTAAACCTCCTTTGAATAGGTAACAGACACACGATTGCCCAAAATACTAATATGGATTTTTTCATACAACCACATTCTCTTGTTAGATTCTAATTTTCCGTTTTCTTTATTCGCATAAATTGTACCATAAAACTCGTGAACAATTCTACCGCAACTTTGGACTACATGAGAAAAGTCCGAACAGTTTTCTGCCCGGACTTCCTCGCTCAATCATAAATCAATTCCGCTTTCACAATCTCCTCTGCCTGTGCCTTGCAAGCGTTCATCTGCCGCACCCATTCCATTTGGTTTTTGGCTTTCAGTTGCTCGGTCACGCCGTTTTGCTCTGCCAGTGACCGCACGATCAGCTCCATGCGGTTTCGTGCCGCTTCGTCAATCTCGGCGCAATGCTCAAAGAGCTTGTCGGATAGCACCAGCTCATTGAACAGTATCGGACGGTGCATTTCCAGATACGCCTTGCGAAGTCTGCCGTAGTGTCCGAGGGGCTTGGTCTTGCGGATAACGATGTTCGGGATAAGATAATCGCCGTTCTGTGTGTAAGTGATATTCATGCTGTTTGTACTCCTTTCATCGGCTCTCTCTGCGGTAAACTGCTGACAGGGACGAACACTCCCTTTGCAATATCCTCCGCACGAATAGCGGCTTTCTTGGCTTCGATTTCTGCCTTTTTTCTCCCCTTGATTTTGTCCTCGTATCGCTTCTGCGCTCCGCTGGCTTTCCGCTTCAAGTAGTTCTGATGAAGCCTGTCCTTGCGTTCCTCACGCTTGCGGATTTCCTCTAATTCCTCCGGAGTAAGCTCCACTTCTCCAAACGCCGGGGGAACGAAACGCCCGACAAAATTGAAGTAAATCTCGACCTCCTGTGTGGTCTGTATACTGCCTTTGCGGTCACGCTCATGCACAAGGATTTTCTCGATAAACTCGTTGAGCATGGCAATGGTCAGCTTGTCGAAGTTCTCATACTTGTCAATCAGAGCGATAAAACGGTCAGCGTCCTTTTCGTGCTTCTCATAGCTCTTGACAGCCTTTTCCAGAACAGAGATTTCAGCGGTAAGTTCGGACTGTTCCTTTTCGTATTGAGCGTCCAGAGTGGCGTATCTGCTGTCGGACAGCTTTCCTAAAATGTTGTCCTCATAGATTTTACAGAGCAGGACTTCCAGCTCGGAGACTCTCTGCTTTGCGGTGGCAAGGCGTGTCCGCTGTTTCTTGACCTCTGCCGTCTGCTGGCTGGACTGCGCTTCCTGCACCACACGGACAAACTCGGCTCGGTCATGCTTGGCATACTCGGCAATAGCTTTGAGCATTTCAGAGACAAGGGACAGTACCACATCTTCATTGATACGGTGCTGTGTCGTGCAGAGCTTTCCAACTGGGACTTTGCTGTATTGGGAACAGGTATATTGAGAAATACGCTTGCCGTTGTTGGTACGGTGGACATACATCTTGCCGCCGCAATCGGCACAATAAAGCAAGCCTGTGAGGGGAGCTGCTTCGCCCCAGCCGTCCGGGTAGCGTCTGACATTCCCACGGATTTTCTGCACAAGGTCAAAGGTCTGCTGGTCAATGATAGGCTCATGGGTATTCTCGAAAATTGTCCATTCGTCCTCCGGGACATAATGGCTTTTCTTGTCCTTGAAGTGCTTTCGGGTCTTGAAATTGATGGTGTGTCCCAGATATTCACGCTTTTCAAGAATGTTGCAGATGGTGGAAGAACCCCAGCCGTACACATCTTTGAAAGTCTTATTCTTGTTCACACCCTCGCCGTGCTGGGCAAGGTAAGCGGACGGAATAAGCACCTTTTCCGATTTCAGTTTGCTGGCGATCTGATACGGACCGTAGCCGTCAATCGTCATGGAAAAGATACGCTTTACCACTTCGGCGGCTTCGGGGTCAACCAACCATTGGTCTCTGGCTTCGTTCCAGAGATAGCCGTAAATGACCGTGCCTGTGAGGTGCTTGCCGGACTTGCCTTTGGACTGGAAAGTGGAACGGATTTTACGGCTGGTGTCTCTGGCGTAATACTCGTTCATAATGTTGCGGAAAGGGGTAAAATCATCGTCCCCTCTGGCACTGTCCACGCCGTCATTGATGGCGATAAGGCGAACGCCACGCTGACGCAGGATTTCCATAATCTGACCGACTTTCAGATAGTCACGACCCATGCGGCTCATGTCCTTGATACACAGGTACTCCACATTCCCGGCTTCCACTTCTTTCATCATTGCTAAAAATCCGGGACGGTCAAAGCAAGTACCACTAATGCCATCGTCCGTGAAATGGACAATGTTTGTAAAGCCCTGCCGTGCGGCGAACTCCTCCAACATAGCCTTTTGATTGGAAATGGAATTGCTCTCACGCTGTTGGTCATCATCTTTGCCAAAGTCATCACGGCTCAGTCGTTCGTACAGAGCTGTGATTTTCTCATTTTTTCTCATAACTTGCGCTCCTTTCTTCGGTTTTAGGTTGTGTGTTCTAAGAGACTTCCCAACCGCTTGATTAAGAAGTCTTTTAGAGCATACAACACCAGCCGCTTGTTTGAAAATGCGGTACTGCTTACAAGCAATGCTGTTGGGTTCGCGCATTTCCAAGCGCTCGAACAAGATGTCCAGCGGGGATTGGTAGTTGTCATCATCCTCGTGAACCTCTGCGGCTGCAATCATCTCCATCACCATAGAGAAGTTTTGTTCTTCGGGCGGAGCCTCGTGCAGCAGGTACAACATAAGGGCTTGCAGCAGCGCCGTTTCGGACTTTTCCCAGAAGGGGTCGCTGCTTTTTGAATGTGATGGCGTGGTGTTTTGAATCAGATTTTCTATCAGGGTCAGCACTTCGCGGTCATCATGCACATACACAAACGGGTTGTAACAGAACGATGCAGCGGGATTTATAAGGTCAAAAACGATAACCTCATATCCCTTCTGCTTCAACAAATTCCCGGTCTTACGCAAAATTTCAGCCTTAGGATCTGTAATGACCATAGAGCAGGCACATTCCAGCACATTCGGTACACCGTAGGTTCTAGTTTTGCCCGCGCCGGAGCCTCCGACAATGAGGATGTTCATGTTATGCTTGTGTTTGTAGCCATCTATCCCGATGTGAAAGTGTTGGGTCAGCAGCAGATTCGGTCCTCGCTTGTCCATGTAGAACTTATTCAGCCGAAACACGTCACCCCAAGCCGCCGAGCCATGCTCCGCGCCGGGGCGGGTATTCTTCTGGTCGGTAACTGCCACGATAACCACCACCGCGTAAATCACCGTAAACACCAGCAAAAAGCGTGGGCTGTCTTGACTCCACGCCAACGCAAACGGCTCTGCCAGTGCGCTGTTCAGCACATCCAGCAGAGCCGTTATTTTCATGCCCGGCTGCCAGCGGCAAGCCACCGCCAACGCCGCCCACCACACAATGGGCAGCGGCAGCAGCCATACCCACCAAGGATTCTTTCTTCCCGGCGTGGTGAGCTACCTTTCTTCGCCGCGGTAGGGCGGGCGTTTTGTACGCTCGGCATCCCATGCCTGACGTTTTCTCCACAACTTCGGCAAAACTGCGGAAAAGTCCTGCGGCATACGTTCCGCCTTGATTTGCGGCAGATTTGCAAACAAATCGCTTTGCAGTGTTTCCCATGCCACTTTGTCGGGCATGTTTTGGGCATAGAATTTGTTGTAGCTGTATGCCAAGTCACTGACTTCAATGTAATGCTTAACTTCCGTCCGCAGCATTTGCCGTTCCCATTCGGTTTCCTGCGCACGGTGGGGCGCAAGCTGCTCCTGCATGATTGCCCGATGTAAATCGTCAGGCAATTTCAGCAGGGTTGGATACCTTCTGTGCAGTTCAGCGGCGATACCTGCTTTCTCAAAATAGGTGCGCAGCTTCTGCCCCGCGTAGGCATACCACGCCACATTCCCGCATCCCATCCACTCAGTATCTCGGAACGGAATGTTGAGCGCCGCAAGGTTATCGGGGTCAATCAGCGCCTGCCGATAAGCATCGTACCCCTGCATAATCAGCCAGTTACGGAAATCGGTAAATCTGTCATCCGAACTGCCGTCATTGATGATGCAGGCTGCCGCGACCATTTTAGGAAAGTTGGCTTTATTGCGATAGCTTTGCCATACGCAATCAAAGCCGAGCAGTTCATCCTGCGGCAATTTGATGAGTTCCGTGTAAAGGAACTGTTTCACGGACGCTTCATCCTGCATATCCGCTTTGGCGCGGACTCGGTCAATGATCGACCAGAATTTTTCCCATGTCATAGTCGGATTCACCAGATAAACAGCGGCGTGTGCGCGTGCAGCAACCGGGTCAGTGCATCATCCACCGCATCAGTATAACCGCCCTCTGCCAAGCGCTGGGTGCGCAGTTGGTTGAGGGCTGCTTTTGCCAGCCGATACTCTGCCGCCGACATCGTCAGCTTGCCGCCTGCGGGCAGATTGTTCACCCGCAGGATGAGCCGTCCGGTCACCTCGGTGCTGCCGCCGTGGGCGCGCTGTCCGTAGTAGACATCACCCAGCGCTCGGAGCAGGATGCTTTTGTTGGCGCGGTCAAGTTTAACTTTACGTTCTGTCATTGTTTTTCACCATCCTTTGCTCACAGCATATCATAGAACCGCCGCAATAGCTATCCGTCATTTGAAAACAAACGGAAAACAATCAGCCGCGCTCCTGCTGGCGGGAAGGCTTCTTTGCAGGCGGCACGGCAACAGCGTATTCTGCGGCGGGCAGTTCGCGGGTCTGTACAGCCAGCGTGCGACTCAGACTGCGCAGCAGCCCACCACCAACGGTGTTCACATCCGACAGAAAGCCCCGCTGCTGTTCTTTGCCCAGATTGCCGTACAAGGCAACCACGCGGTCAAAGTTGAAAGCGGCGGTGTCAAGCCCATACCGATGCGCGACCATGTAGGCGGTGCAATAGCTGGGCGCGGCGTAGGCTTGCCGGTTGTAGGTATAGTCCTTATGGAAATCCGTCTGTGCGCGCTCCCGAACGATGGCGCACAGCGTCGTGCCTGCATCCATGCCGTTGCGGACATAAATCGTGCGGTTCTTGGGAACATACTGCGCTTGGATGCCGTCCGGCAGACTGTCCGAGATTTGGATCGGCACCGGGCTGCTCTCGATGGCCGCGGCGACCAGTTCATCCACTTGGTAGTTAGCGGGCGGTGGCACAGGCCTGCCGCGCGTCTGGGTGATGTCGAACACCTTGCCGATATTATACCCGGAAGCCTTTCGGCCGTTATTCTCGTACACCTGCCCCACAATGGCCGTGTAGCCTTCCTCGCCGGTACGGATATGCCTTCCGGCATCCTTCCATTGCTGGAATGTGCGGGCATCCGTGATGTCTGCATTCTGGCCGGAGAGCAAAAGCTGGTTCGGCAGCGAGTTGCGGCATTGCGACATAAAGTCGAGAAATTCCTGCAAGGCCGGGGCATCTGCCAGTACCTCACCCATGCGGGCATCCACCTGCACCCAAACCGCTTCGCGCTCTGCTTTCTTCATGGCGGCGTACTCTTCCTTGGAATACAGCGTTTCGGGCGCTGCGGTCTCGTTGAGATATTTGTTCAAGTCCATTTACAGTGTTTTCTCCTTTCTCTTGATTTTTACGGGCATCCTCGGCATTCGGTCTTTGGGCGGCTCAACCTTGCGGCGCAGGTAGGCGGTGATGTCGCTTAATTCCATGCGCACGCTGGGGCGCTCACCCTTGGCTCGAAGCTGATCGGCGCGCGGCGACGGCGAGTTTGCAAAAGATTTGCTGCTGTCGGAGAAAGGCTCGGACGGACTGGCGTTCTCCGAGCCCTGCGGAAAACCCATGTTGAACTGTTCCTCGTCTGCGCCGACCTCAAAATCTACCGCACCATCCTCGGTCTGGACGCGCTCGGTTTCCGGAGCGGTTTCACCACGCTCCTGCTGCACAGTGTCGATAAGTTCTGCCGTGCCGGTGTCCACAATAGCCAGTTGCAGCTTATCGATAATGCGGTTGGCCTTGGAGGCATCATCCTGTAAAATGGCGATCTCAATGTGATCGGGGTCCATCTTGTCACGGATGGGGCAGAACAGCAGCCCATGCGCCTTGGCGGCGCGGGCAAAATCGTGCATACGGTCTTTGTCTACCGTGAAAAATTTCAGCGGCTTCTGCTCTTTCAGCAAACGGATTAGGTGCGTTTTGCCGTGGGTCTTTTTGCTGTCGTGCAGCACTGCCTGTGCGAAAATAAAGAAGTTTTTCGCAGCTGTGCCGGAGATGTGCAGGGCAAACTCTGCACCCTCCAGCGAGTAGCGGACGAGCTGGTCTGCGGGTTCAGAGCCGTAATTCATCTGGCATCACCGGCCTTTTCTTTGGACGAGGGCAAGCGGCTGAACGAGTCCACGCCAGGGATGAGGGCAAGACTGCGCCCGCAGTCCCAACTCATGTGGATTTGTCCGGCATCATCGATGAAATCAACGGTTCCCATAGAGCCGGGAGGCACGGCCATCTCATCTTCCATACAGCTGAGTTGCAGCCGCGTGCCGGGCGGGTACTTGCGGCGCAGGTGTTCGATGTAGTCTTTGTTGGGGTATTTCATAGGCATCCTTCCTTTCAAGATTATAGTGTCAAATCAATGTTGGGGCGGCGGTCACGCTCGTGTTCCTGTTCGCGCTGTTGTTGTTCAGCACGGTCACGGCGAGCTTCGGTGAGGTGTTGCTGCACCTCTAGGGAGTGTTCTGCGATTTTACGGCAGAGGCGTTCTTCTTGGCGAAGCTGCTTTAGGGCTGTGTTGACTTGCTGGATGCGTGGGCTGTCCGGGTTTGTTTTATACAGCGATTTTCTTTCTGCAGTGAGCCGGACAATTTCACCCAGCTTGGCTTGTCGGTAGGTTTCCAGCTGTGCCAGCGTGTCAATGTTGTTCTTAGATAAAAACTCCATCTGCCGGATGCGCTGGTCTAACTTGTAGGCATCCTGCCGCACGACATAGCTGGGGCGGCGCGGCTTGCGAGGGAGCGCACCCAATTCGTATAGATAGCGATAATACAACGCCCGCAGCCCGGTCAGCTTGCGGCAAGGCTTCTTCCCGCTGCGCAGACGGCCATGTTTGATTGTTGGTGGATTTTCAACATAAGGGCGGTAGCTTCGTGGATACAGGATGCGTGTCTGGATTGCTTCTGGCGTATACCGCTTGCCCAGCGTTTTGAATCGAACAAAGCGCTCTTTTCCGGGTGGACGCAAAACGGGATACTTGCGCCCCATGCGGACCTCATACCCTTTGCGTTCCATTGCACTAAGAAATTGCCGCCATGTAAGGCTTTGTTGAATTGCTTCGTCCACATCCTGCCGGATGGCAGTGCGCCATGTGGGTTGGTTGTTTTCCTCAGCCCTCCACTTTTCATATTGCCGCTTTCCTCGCAGCGATTCCGGCGTTTCAATGATGGAAAGCCCATACTTTTGGCAGAGCGAGTCTGAAAGGGCGCGTACCTCAGTGTAATAGCTTTTGCTGTTGCTGTGGTACTTTTTCCCATCTTCTAAGCTGACGGCGCTCCATACAATGTGGTTGTGGTAATGCTTGGTGTTTAGGTGCGTCGTGACAATGGCTTGGTATTTTCCATGCAGTAGCTGCTCAGCAAATTCAACGCCAATCTGGTGCGCCAATTCCGGGGTTACTTCCCCTTCCACAAAGCTCTGAACAAGATGGTATCCCTGCACACCGGTTTCTTTGTGCCAGCGAAGCGTATTCAATCGCATATCTTCAAAGGCGCTGGTGGTTGTGCAGCCCAGTCCTGTTTCAAAACAGGCCGAGTCGGTTTTATCACGGTTTGCCGCATAGTCCACAGCTTCTTCCAGAGATTTCGGTGTTGTTTTTTCTTTGTTCTGTACATAGTCCACTGTGCGATCAAGGCGGCGCACAGGGATCACGGATGTGTAAGCCATTTTTCATAGCGACTCCTTTACCAGTTTTCTTTTACTTCCCGCCAGACCTCTTGAGTCAGCCGGGTCATTTCATCTACACTCCCCTGCCCTGCTGTTCCGGTACTGTTGGCACGGTGGGCAAGCTGATTTGCATTGTTGCACAACCCTGCCACCTTGCGGAGCAGATCGGCATGGTGCGTGCAGGGGCGCGGATGGATTGCTTTGCCTGCAATGAGCGTGCGCAGGTATTCCTCTCGGTTCAGACTGCTGGCCACAACCTGCCGATTCAAGAATGATAATTCATTCTCATCGACATGGAATGAGACAACAAATCTGCGTTTACGCGCGGCAGGGGTTTGGGGCATCCCCAAAATGTGCGTCTGGTCGACCAGACGCTATGCTAGCCAAACACGACGCCCCGCAGCACGGTTCACGACACAAGGTCGTCGCCCTCCGCGACAGCTTTCTTCAAACTGTCCAAGGTTGTCACGATGCGGTTGTATTTCTGCGCCAAGCCGATCTGCGCGTTGGTGGTTGCATCCTGATTGCGGCTGCAGACCACCAGCATCGGGCAGCGCAGCAGCTTATCCCTCACAATGGCGGTGTACTCGCTGCGTTCCATGGCATCTTCCAGCACCAAATACTGGCTGTCCTGCAATTTGGGGCATACCGGCAGATAGCCCAGCAGGTACACCTCGCGGCAATAGTTCCGCAGGTGTTTGGATGTTGCGCCCTCGCTGGCGCAGATAAAAGCCCAAGGTCGTTTCATTTTCGTGTTTCCTTTCTGAATTTCGGGAGTGAATCAGATTTGATTCACTTTTCGGTATTTCTTGCAAAATAGTGAATCAGTTCTGATTCACTTCGGATTCAAGGGCAGTTTTCAGCCGTTCGGTGCTGCGTTGGAAGTAGGCGTACGACATTTCAATGCCGACAGCCTCATAGCCCTCCTGCACAGCGGCCAGCACGGTGGTGCCTGCGCCGGAAAAGGGGTCAAGGATGCGCCCGCCCGGTTCGCAGATCTGCACCACATCCCGCATAAGCTGCAAGGGCTTCTCGGTTACATGGATGCGGTTCTGGGGGTTCGGGTATCGGAACACGCCCGGCAGACATCCAACATTTCTCTCAAGCGGCATTTTGCCGTTGGACCCCCACACGATGTACTCGGACTGCTGGCGAAAGCGTCCTTTCTGCGGACGGCTGGCGACTTTATCCCACACGGCTACACCGCGCCAGGTCCAGCCCGCCCACTGCAAAGCCAGCGTCATGGCGGGAAGCTGCCGCCAATCGATGAACAGACAGACAGGCGCACCGGGCTTTGCAATGCGGCGGGCATCCTGCAGCCATGCCGCCGTCCAGAACATCCAACTCAGTTGATCCATCTGGTCAGAATCGAAGTCGGGCAGCGCTTTGTCCTTGCTCATGCTGCTGTACTTTTCGTTGGTGCTACGGTTCTTGGTGGTCTGGTTACTGCCGCCGCTGGCATAGGGCGGGTCGGTAATGATGGCATCGAAGCTGTTCGGCGCAAACTGGCGGAGAATCTGCAGGGAATCCCCGTGCAGGATCGACCAGCGGTCACCGCCGCAGTGCTCGGGCATCCGGAAATCGGGATTGAGAATATTGAGAGTTTCGGGAGTGTTCGTCAAAGGCATCTTCCTTTCGTTTTAGCGTTCATTTTCGTGGTGTTTTGTTTCTTTTGATGTGGTGACTTCCGGCCTTTGGGCAGGCACAACACTGACAGTATCATCTTTCAGGACAAAGCAGTCCGCCGTGGTATTGTAAAGTTTTACACCCGGCAGCACCACGGCACTGCCCTGGCATACCACATTGCCGGTAAGTTCCCCATAGACACGGGCGTTGCCGCCAATCATGGGCGCACAGCGCGTTTGTTCATCGCTGTTTAAGATGGCATTGCCACAGATGCAGCTATTGCCGGAAATATATCCGCCGCAAACAATGGCGTTGTCCTGCACTACGGCATGGTCAGCGATAACCGCGTTGTTTCCGACATAGGCGGAGTCCCTTGCCACGGCGGAATCCGCAAGTATTGCATCTCCGCCGATGTACGAATCCTCGCAGGCAATGGCATCTTCGCCAATCCATGCAAAGCCCTCTTGGTCGAGATTGTTCTCGGTTTCGACAAAGCCCCCCAAATCACCGACATGAATATTCTCAGTCAGGTCAATCAAAGCCCGGATACGGTGCAGTTTCGGGTTGTCCGGGTGGGCAATGTCGGTGATTTCGTATTTTTTCATCCTCATCGGGCGTCACCTCGGTTCGGTTTGTTTCTGGTTTTGGGCGTCAGTTCGGTTTCGACATACTCGGAGATAACGTTGAGCGCTTTGTGGTAGCTGTCGCAGGACATAACGCGGTTACACATTTCCTTGGCCTTGTCGCTCTGCCCGGCATTTTTCAGTAGCAGGGAGGCGCGACCCATGATGGCGAAAATGTTGCCGTCCTCGCCAAGCAATTTCATCTTGGGGCGCTGGGTCATCTGCACCTGCTCTTGAGTTTTCTCAAAAGTTGGCGTCATCTTGAATCCATCTTCCTGCCAGAAATGAACAGCCAACGTGCCGTCATCCACACGAATATCCCGCTGTTCAAAGCCCTCACCCCAGCCGTCGCTGTACTGACCGGAGATGTAGTCGCAGAGAACAGCCTGCTCACCCTCGTTCAAGGACTCCCGCAGTTCCACGTTCAGACAGCCGCACAGCTTGTTACCGTGAATTTCCACAGACGGTACTGCACTTACCACCTTTTGCCGGACGGAATCGTCCTCGTGGTAATACTGCATCAGGTCGCCGTTGAAATCTGCAATGTCCTTTTTCACAGCCTCATCAACAGCGTCTGCGTATTGCAGCAGGTCATGGCCGTCCATTGGATAGCCTTCGTACTCGTTGTAAGATTCGTCCTCCCAGTCCGGTTCATCTGGGAAAAATTCCGCAGTCAGCGGAGAATAAAACTTCATTTCCAATTCACATCACCTCGGTTTCTGCCGTACAAATCATGGTTGATCTGCGCGGCGTAGTAGTTTTCAATCGTCAGCGGCGCATTGTAAAGCGCCGCCAGTAAGTATTTCTTGATATTGCGGATATGCGGCGGGTTGTCTTTCAGGCTGTCCAGCACATACTGGATATGCTGAGCTTCAAGTTTCAGGAATCTGGACTTCACTACCTCTGTCGGAAACTCGTCCCCCGCAATACAGATACTGCTGCGTTTGGAACAGACAGTGTCCAGCATGAGTTCCACCAGCTCATCCAATCGAATCCTATCTGCCGGATTGTTCTTTGCCAGAATGTCGTACTCAATGTTTTCCCGAATCAAATCCCGATACTGCTCCCGTTCGTCTGCCGTGCGGATAGGATTAGATACGTTTTTATTTATTTCTTTCTTTTGTTCTTTAGTATTTAATTGTGCAGGATTTGCCTGTACAGGTTTTTCCCGTTTAGGCTCTGCCTGTTTTGGTTGGGCACACTTAGGCGTTGCTTCTTCGGGACCCTGTTCCGGGGGCTGCGGCTGCTCTAAAACCGTGTACTCCATACCGCGCATCTGGCCGTTCTTGTCGCGGATGCGGCGGCGGATAATATCCCCCGCCGCTTCTAACTCGCGCACGGTGGCACACACACTGTCCACGCCCTCTTTGCAGATGGATGCCAGCCCGCGCGTGGTATAATCCCAATCTTCGGGCAGGGACAGCATCAAAGATAAAAGCCCCTTCGCCTTGAGCGAAAGAGCCTTGTTGCGCAGATGATGGTTGGACATAATGGTATAATTTTGCGTCTTTTGTACACGGAACACAGCCATTTTCTTTTCCTCCTATGGCCCAAGGTGGGCGAACGAATGTGTATTTTCATTTCATGTTCCTATCGGCAGGCTGCGGCCCGGTGGGCCGCCGACCTTGCCATCAAGTTGTTTTTTGCTACATCTGCGTAATCCCCGCCCTCAAGGTAGGGCGGTAAATCCAGCATTTGATAGTGGTCAGCGTAGATTTTCTGAATGTGGGCGCTTGCCATACGGCCCGGACTGTCGTTATCGAGCCGCAGCTCTATTGTCCTGATTTCCGGGTGCTGCTGTAAAAATTCCTGCAGTGCTGGCGGCTCCTTTTCGGAGGCCGAAATACCGCCAAGCGACAGCCGCCATTTGTTGGCCATGCTGCCGCAGAGCGTCATCTCCGCCATCGCGTCAATGGCCGCCTCGAACACAGCCACCGTACTGCTGTCTTTGCGCGGCGAGATACAAAATCCGTATGCCTTATTGCTGCCGGGCGCCTCCCGCTTGAACGGCTTTCCGTAGTCATAGATACCGCGCAGCGCCGCATATTTCGGCACACCCTGCGGGTCTTTGCCCAAGAAAACACAGTTGTGATATTCTGCACTTTCGTACAGAATTTTTCTCTCAATGCAGTATCGGATAGCAGACAGAGATACACCTCTCCCCAGCAGATACCGCGTTACGCGGTCATTATTCGGCGCGGGGTTCGGCAGACGAAACAGCGGACGCTCGCGCTCCACCGCTTCATGCTGCACTGGGATGTACGTCGGACTTTCCTCACATAACAGCTGCACCGCCTCTACAAACGGTACACCTTCCACATAAATCAAATATTTCAGCGCCGACTTGCCGCCAATGTCGCGGCTTTTCCAGTGCCAGACACTGGATTCTCCGTTTATCTTGAAGCTGTCATGCTCCGCAAGCTGGTACTCGCCCCGTGCGCTGCTTTTCACCAGCGAACCGGGGCGGTACCGCCGCAGAAATTCTATCGCCGTCATCCGGTTGGCGGCATCAATTTGTTCTTTACAGACGCGCGGCAATTACACAATGTAAGCGGCGAGGTCGCTCATATGTTCAACATTTTCCCACGGAAAATCCTCGCGCCCGAAGTGACCGCCCGCCGCCGTGCGGGAGTAGATGGGGTTCAGCAGGTTCAACTGCTTGATGATGCCCGCAGGGGTCAGGTCATACGCCTTGCGCACAGCGGCCGAAAGGCAGTCATCCTCGCAAATGCCGGTGCCGAAGGTGTTCACATCCACCATGACGGGGTCTTTTTCCCCGATGGCATACGCCAGCGTGACCTGACAGCGGTCGGCAAGATGGGCGGCGACCATGTTTTTGGCAATGTACCGCGCCATATATGCGCCGCTGCGGTCTACCTTGGTGGCATCCTTGCCGCTGAATGCACCGCCGCCGTGGGGTGCAAAGGTACCGTAGCTGTCCACCATGAGCTTGCGTCCGGTCAAGCCGGTATCGGCATCCGGACCGCCCTGCACAAACTTGCCGCTGGGGTTCAGGATGATTTCCGCGTCATCGGCGGGCATACCGTCAAAGGCCAGCGGGAACACATATTCGTCCAGCAGATCCGCCAGCTTATTGATGTCGGTGTCCTCCTTGTGCTGGACAGAAACGACCACTGTGGTGATGCGCACAGGCGTGTCGCCGTTGTATTCCATCGTGACCTGCACCTTGCCGTCCGGACCGATGTCCGGAATAACGCCGGTCATGCGGGAGATTTCCAGCAGCGTCACAAGGCGCTGGGCGGCAACCACAGGCATCGGCAGATATTCGGGCGTTTCGTTGCA
>OKYC01000264.1_pt1 | contig 15264 bp, 10 predicted proteins | sample 1609001 | NCBI WGS metagenome assembly OKYC01 (sample SAMN02675044, study PRJEB24791) | human gut metagenome, SKBSTL002 | isolation source: stool | host: Homo sapiens | place: USA
ACAGTCGCTATTGTTGTATATAAAGTTCAATACCTGTAGTTTAACGAATGCTTACAATAAATCGGCTTTGAATGTATAATATATGCACCAGTGGAACCCATACATGTTGGTTACTCATAAAAGCCAACTAATGGAACTGGTGCATATATTTTTTACATTAAAAACTTGATATTTTAACTTGTCTTGGCTTATATAATACCTTGTTTTTTAAGAGCTTCATATCCTAATTCAACGCGATCCTCAAGATCCTTACCTGAAACCTTATCCTGCTGAATATCAGTGATTATAATATTACTTGAATCCTCTATGTCCTCTATTATAAATTCAGAATCTGTGTAGTAAACACATTTATTGCAGAATGTTAACTCTAACTTATTGCCATCATTACTATACGCATATTCTCCAAGTCGTGTTATAAGCTCTGGATTCTCTTGTCTGATTTTATCACGAAGAGCGATTAAGAAGATATTAAAGTTTCTGCCACTAATACTCTTTTCAGTAAGCATCATAAGAATACGATATGATGACTTTTCACGTGTCTGGTAATCATACCAATAATACATCCCATACTTTTCAGGACGCATGGATTTATATTTTGTAATATAATATCTCCAATCATATTCTTGGCATGATGATAAATATTCATTCACAATGTTAAAAAGAATATTGTCTGAAAATTCGTCAGCTTTTTTCAATAATTGATAAAGAATATCATGAATCTTATTAATATTATCTTTATTTGTATGGAAAAGTGTTTTCCATGTTGTATCGATTCTTTCAGAGCCTATTTGGTAACGCCATCCAATTTTTAGTGAATAGTCTTCAATCGAGAGTAAGGCCATATTTACAAGCCCTTTATTACAATCAAATAAAGAATAGAACCTATTTGTATAATCTATGTGATCCAAACCAAGAACACTTATACCACCATTGAGTAGTGGGTGATCTTCAAGATAATAAAGTAATTTCGCTTTATTTGGGTTATGATTTAGCCATTCTAATTTTTCAGCTTCTTCTTGTATCTGAAGCGAGTTGAACGTATTACGATTTTCCTCATTAACAACACGTTCTTCAAGAATCACTTCTCGAGTTTGCTTGAGCAAAGCAGGCATACGATCCTCACGTAATTCGAATTCTGAAGCTTTAATCAAATTATTTATAATACGAACTCTCTTTGCAAACTGTTCTTTTGTTATTGATGTCTTATTCTTCCAATAAAGGATAAATGCATAAAGAAGAATCATTCTTCCAATAGAAAAACTTCTTACTCGTAAATTCTTTCTTTCACCAAAACTTGTACAGCAGTGCCCGAAAATATCTATTTCTTCATCAATGTGTGATTTTCCTTCAACATGTAACTCTTTAGTTAGGAATGAGTTGAATTCATCCTCTATTACAAGTCCTTTTAAGCAGTCAAATGATTCTTCAATAAATAACAGATTTGATTTTGCATCATTATTCTTGTCATAAAACAGTTCTTTAGTGGCATCAAAGATGTTACTAGGACAACATTCATAAGGATATTTCTCATAGAAGATAATATTGCATAGGAACATATAATACCTTACAAACTCATCATCTATAATATTATTATCCCCTCTATATGGCCAAAACACATCTGTCCAATCAATATCAATTTTTCGGCTTATACGTTCAGCACTGGCTTCATCAATCTTCTTAATGTAGTTTTCCCATTCTGCCTTAAAATGTTCAAACTCTGTTAGGGGTTTACCACGGGAGTTCATTTTGATATACAGTTCATCTGTAAGTCCCATATCCTTGATTGAAAGGAAGTAGAAAGAGATACATCCATCTTCTAATAGCTTCCACATACCACTTGTGGCTTTGAACATAGTATGTATATCATCAAGCATATTTAACATGGAACTAATGGTAGGATCTGTTTTCCAATCTAATGGCATCCAACTTTGATCAGTAATATCTTCAGACAATGTTGGAAGTGTAAAATCAGGTGTATACTCAACTAGATGTTTACAGAAAATACGTGCGCTATATCTCGTTTTATACGAAAAATTTTTGAGAAAAGCTATCTTTTCTTCCTCAATACCTTCATGACGTGCAATGTACCAATGAAGTAAAAATAAAGTAGTTAGACGTTGTTGACCATCAAGTGGGGTCAGTATTCTCTCATCATTTATATCGCCATATATAAAATCAAGTTTTAATTGTTTGTTTTCTGCTAAAGCAGTATATAACGCAGAAAGGAATCTCTTTCTGATTCTGTTTACTTCAGGTATATTTCTTCCTTGAGCATAATCACGCTGTATGATTGGTATCTCAATCATGCTAAGAGGTAGTGAAGACAATTCATTTTCTGTGCCTACTGGTGTTTTAAAAAGTTTAATGAGTGTATATAAATTTGTAACAGCCATGATTAAAAAGTCTTATTTATAATGGTTAGATAAGGTTGTATAATATTTTCCATTGCTTTTATGTATGCAATACGATCTTTCTGGCCCCAAAAATGAATTTGATTCTCACGAGATGGTGTATAGTATTTCAAAAATACCATCTTAGTGCAGTATGGTATGAAGGCACCTCTTTGATCCATTGAAACTATCTGATTTCGTTTTACATCAAATGTAGAATTGTTCAATGCTGCATTGTCATTTTTAGTAAGTAATGCCATGTTTGATAGTGTATGGATATAATCTGAATCACTATCCTCAGAGAGGGCATTGCATACTTTATTGAAAAGTTCATCGAAAACATTACGAGTCTCGATTTGATTTGTAGATATTATATTTTTCATTTCAGCAATGATTTCATCATATTGTCCTTTATCATTTACTGAGATTATGGATTCAAGATGCATCTTAACCCATTCAATTTGGGTCTCTTTCTTTTTCAATCCCTGTGAATTTTGGGCATGAATATGTTCTAAGCTCCATTCTGCAGTATTATATTTACTAAAAGGGAAACGCTGGTATACTTGCTCTTTAATGATGGATTCAATATTGAATAATAATAGCAGATTGCTGATTTCCTTATAGTTCTTTTCATAATTTAAATCTCTATAAGTATTTTCGTCCTTCAGCTGAAAGTTAATACTTTCAGCAATCATCTTATCAAGCTCATTAAGGAATACGCTTTTTCTACAACCTTGAGCTTTTTTGAATATATCCATCATATTCATTGTCCTAGATGATATTAAATAACCTATTTTGTGGTATAACAGGTTATCTGAATACCATTCTTTAATTTGCAAGAAGTTTTTTTGAATCTCTTCCCAAATTGTTTTGACTCCTTTTGTTTTAATCTCATTTTCGAACCAGAAGAATGTATAGTATTTTTCTTTCTCATTTTCACGTTTATTTGCCATCATATCAAAGAGTAATTCAATTCTTGTTGGATACAAACGTGCGTCTTTTGTTGTTAAGAAATACCAAACCTCATCATTTTCACTACGAAGTTCCTTCTCTATATGATCCCATTGCATAGAGCGTTCTATTTGATCTTTATCAACATCATCATCTTCATATTCTTTCAATAGTAATGCCTTAATAAGTTCTGCATTTGTAAGTTGGATTCTGCCAATATTTAGACGAGTAAACAATGCTATTGGATCTTCATCCTCACAAACTTCATACCAAATAACTTTAACCTTGTTGATTAAAAATCCAAATAGCCTATCTATAGCGTCTGCCATAAAATTTTCATCTTCAAAGTTTTTCTCAACCCATTCTCTTATACATAAATCTGCATGATAAATATGATAAAAATCTATGTTTGAGTCAGCTTTATCTTTTGCAATATCAGTCATGAATGATGTTGTAGCGGTACGAGTTTCATAATCTAATTGGAACATAATATTTGTTCTAGGTTTCCATTCACGCTTGATATAATTAAGAAGAATCAAAATGGTAGTAAACCGTTGTTGTCCATCAATAAGTTCATAATCATCTTCATTCCGTTTCCTGACTACTACAGGTTGTAAACAATATTCCCTTTGGATATCCACTTCTGGTTTACAATTATTCCATAAATCATTTAATAAGGTACTTACTTGCGATTTAGTCCATCTATATCCTCTTTGATAAGTAGGGATAAAGAATCGCCCTTTTATTTTTCCAATTGGTTTAGCTTCAAGTATTACATTATTACTCATATATATGCAATTTTAAAATTTCATTTATGTTTTATTGAAATAACTTGATATAGCATTATATCAAATGTGAAACATTAATTTTTTTATACTTATTTCCCATACCAAGCGCAAAGGCCATCTGGTCTTTAATAATCAACTCGCCTTTTTGAAGTCCTGTTATTGCAGTCCTGATTTCCTGGAGTTCCTGACCACTCATACCAAACGAGTCCTTGATAACCTTATCATCAATAGTTTGCTGTTTCATAATCAGAGGGTACTGACCATTGGCATAAAAGTCAAAGCCTTTAGACTTGAAACTGCTCATATTTTGAGTAGCAAGGATAATACTTAGACCTTTATTTCGCCCTATAGCAATAAGGTTATGCAAAGGACGATTATCAAAATCAAGCATATAGTGTGCTTCATCTATAATAGAGAAATGACGTATTTTTACTACTTTGTCATTTACAGCCTGTTTATCAAGCAATTCATACATATTGTTAAGCTTTGACTAATAAGTATGTGTACATCGTTGATTATCAACAGTATAGCGCTCTAAAAGGTACAACCAACAGGTTGGCAAGTGTCTGAGAATGTGTAAGTTAGTGATTTTTAGCACCATTATAGGCTTGTACCTCCATTTTGGAAAGTAAAAGTAAGTGTAATTTCTTGAATATCAAAATGTGCGGTACAAAAACTTGTGAAAAATAGCGTTTTTTGATGAGAAAAGGTACAAAAATGGCTCTGAAACTGACGTGGTAATTAGATCCATAATTTTATTCAGTTTTGGGAATTTCTTTACTTCTGGAACGATAATTCTTCAATCTTACATTACTATTCAATATACGATCAATAATTTATAAAGAGATTGTATCTATACAAACATATTTAAGACTTTTTGCATGCTTACATTATGTAAGCGAAAAAGAATAAAAATGTGTGGTGGTATGATCGAGGACCCATTGCATTCCGCCCACCAATAATACAAAGATTCTGAATTCTATGCAGACTAAACTGACACATACTTTGGCCGATATGAAAGAAATTACAGTCATCAGATTACAGCCATTCAAAATTACTCCATCAACTCATACAGAAAAATACGTTGAACGAAGCGGGAAGATATGGTAGCAGGAGAGTATCTGTAACCCAGTAATAATAATATGTTATGCTCTACAATAAGTAGTTTTTACAATCATTGTGGAGCTTCTATAACACCCATCTTAGAGCATCCTATTCCTTATTCAATATAATCTATAGTTTGTTTTCTAAAATTCTAAATATTTATTTCTGAACTCAATGACACTTACGAGTTTTACGTTTAATTCTTCTCTCGAAGCAATCATACAACAGTTGGTAATGGAATTCTCAGTTTTCTGAAATTTCTAAAATACTTCATAGGACTTGCTTGATTCCACAGAGATGTATTTGTTGTCAGAAACTCGTTCATAGAATCCATCTCTTGCAGTTCTTGAAGTATATTATCATCGTTCCTTATCAGATCGGTAAAGGCATTTTGCGGATAGATAATCAGGCATCTGACCTCCTTATTCGATACAATAAAGTCTGAACCAAAATTTTTCAAAATAGAAAGATCTCTGCTATAACCACTGATTTCTCTAATATCTGGTACTATCCCGGTATAAGACATTTCATACTTGGGTTTATATTTCGCATCAATAATCAACCGTTCTCCGATATGGATAAAGTCAACAGCTGTCTTTCGATAACCAGGTACTTGAAAACGGATATTATCTTGGTATGCGTGATACAACTTACTGTATACGTACAATTCAAACAACCTTGACATGTCTATCCAAAAACATGGAGTAAAATGATTCTTCTTACTGATATTAGACAAAGAGTAGTCGTATCTGTGAAGTATATCTTTCGCCACTTTGATTGCTTGTTCATAGTACCTAAATAGCTTGCTTCCTCCACAATATTTAACGGCAGAAACTTCTATATTGTCGGAGACATTAACGAAGGCAGTCATTATTTTATTGATGCGAGCTTGCAATTCACCCGTACGTTTGTTTGAGGGCAACAGTTTCAAGAGCATAGCTTGGGCAAACAATAGTGCACGTTTTAATAACCGATTGGCCGGAATATCTGTGGTGTAAACCTGATACGTGCATACATTTCGATTTTTTCTTTGATATATAATATTCTTCTTTATTTGCTGCGAAATGACAAGGCTACCTTTGACTTTGTTCTTCAGATTCTTTGTTATTATCACATAATCCCTTTTGAGTCCATATCTGACTAGTTGCTCCATTAAAGTCACGTAATGTACCAGAAGCAATGGTGTAAGTTGGCTGAGATTCTCTGTAGTCTCAATAGGCGACTTGTCAAAGTCAATGCCATAACATTTTGAAAAATATCCCTCTCCATGTTTTGAATCCACTGAAAGCGCAGCCATGAACATCTCCAAATAGTCTATATTGGGAATCTTAGGAAGAACTATCACAGGAAGTTCCCGTTCAACCAGCCACGTGGCACCAATGTAATAGCTTGCCGTAAGAGTAGAATCGATAGCAAGGCATTGAGGTGTCCCCATATAATCAGCAGGGATTCCCGGTAATTCCACATTGTGTGCCGTAAGAAAAGAATATATATCAAAATCCTCCGAAGGAACATAGGTTTGGTGCTCGGTGATAACTATTGGGGTCCTCAACATAATTAATAATCTGTATTATATTTCTCTATAAATTTCTGCATATACAGACTTTTTTCTTCTTTGCCATCTGATTTTTTGCGAATGTCTTCAAGCGGACTTTTGCAGCAAATACCATCCTTATAATATTCGTTCAGTAGAGGTAGTATCTCAAATTTCCACCGCTGTTCCAGACTTTCTTCTTCCTTGTACATAAAGTAGCTATGACCTACCATCAAATCTTCATAATCCATATCCACAGCACTTTGTTTAATATAGTTCTGAACGGCAAGATATAGTTTCTTCGCTTCGTCCTTTTGGGCATCATCAGAATAGCTATTTTCCGCAACTTCCCACAAAGATTCAAGCGCGCAGAAAGCAAAACGCCTGCGAATGGCATAGTCAATGTTTCCGACGCTTCGGTCTGTAGTATTCATTGTTCCAATAATATACAAATTATCAGGAACTGAGAAATCCATTTTAGAATAAGATAGCTTAGCAGAAATGCAATTTGTCTTTCCTTCTCTTTTGTCTGATTCGATCAAAGTGATGAGTTCTCCAAATATCTTTGATATATTTCCTCGATTAATTTCATCAATAATAAGTACATAATTCTTATCCTTACATAGCACTGGAGATTTCAGCCCAAAATCAGCATATAGTTTGTTTACAACCCCCTTATTATACCCTACCCAATATTTGGGACCATGCCCAAAATATTCAAGGCGAATATTTTCTTTTGTAAGGACTCCGTTCATTTTTTTCTCTTTGCCAGTATAAAGTGTAAGATTTTGCTTTGAATTTACTGCTACATGAAAAATAGCACCACCAGAACTTTTTATAGGGTAAAAATCAGTATTCTGAATTTCAGCCAATAACTTATCGTAACATTCATCAAAATTTGAGTCGCCTTTGATACTTGCATCTTGGCAAATTTTCTTAAATATGCCATCCTCAATATCGTATGTGACTTGCCCATTCTCCAATTGCGGCTTTAAGCCTTCAATAAAATCATCATAATCCATTGTTTGATGAAAAGTAGAGAATGCTATCTGCCCCTTTTGACTCAAGTCATTATATATTTTTATCATATCTTCACGACTTAATGACAAAGTGTTTACTCCACAAATATTAAGTGCGATTTCGATAGTACTATACGTCTTGCCCGTTCCTGGAGCTCCTTGAAGAATAATGTTCTTCTTTGTCTTCAAAACATCTATGATGGCATATAAATTCTCCTTCGATATCATAGCGTCAACTTTTAATTTAATATATTTACAAATTTCATAGTCAGCTTCATTATCTTTTTTTAATTCATAAATAGCTGGTATCCTAGCCGAACTGCCAAATGCATTGTTGTTTCCAAACTCAATTTTCTCCTTTCCTAAATCCACAAATCCGGTTAACTTTCTAGTATAAGGCCAGTCATGTGAGTTTTCAGAAGAAACCATTCCTGCAAAAAAGATCTGCTTATTTTTGTTCGCTCCACGGGCACAAATAACATAGTCTCCAATTTGCATTTCATCAAACATCTTACCTTTGTGCTCTTGAGGCGACCATCCCATCATTATAGTATGTGTCTGAAACATTTGTTCCAGATAATCTTGTATATTTCCATCGTTTTCGACATTCGGACTGATTACATAATATCTGCTCATTGCATAATATGTTTATTGTTTGAAAGGTGTAACTTATATGTTATCAAGTATCATATAACATATAAGTTGGTGATTTTAGCACCATTTTCGACTTGTATCTCCATTTTGGAAAGTAAAAGTAAGTGTAATTTGCAGAATATCAAAATGTACGGTACAAATACTTACGAAAAATGTCGATTATAGGTGATAAAAGCTATAAAAATAGCTCTGAAATAAATTTGGAAGTTTCTGTTATCCCATAAAGTACTCTGTCTTCAACCAATTAGCATAAATCGAGTCCTGGAATGAGATTGCATCAGCCTTATTATCCAATATATCATTCTTGATAAGGGTAGCCTTTGAACGGGATATTGAGGTCACTGAAAAGATTTGATAGCGATGCATCACTTCAGTCGAAGTGATGGCCTTTTCTCCGGTTATAAGAGCCTTGAGGTAGTTCAAGTTGCTGTGTGTTCAGTGTTTCGGTGATGGTTAAAAACAACAGACTTATGTGACAGCAGTCGCTATTTTTAAGATTGCCAAAGTAGTAATATTCTGAACAGAAAAGAAAGTATTATTTCTTTTTCTGTTCAAATTATTGCTATATTTTGCACTATGAATAGACAATTAAGTGAAATAGAAATCAATCATAGAATTGTTATATTCGGAACTTAAGTCTGCTGATAAGAAAGTAATATTAAAATACAGATTTAATATATTTTATCAATTCCATATTGTTGCAATTGGGAATTTCTAAACTTTTACCTCCTTTAAATCCATGTTGCAATAAATCGGATTCTGTCAATCGAGAACGATTTGATTCTGCAAGCAATTCCAGTTTATAAGTTTTATCATCAGGAGCCTTTTCTATCCAAAATTCTTTATCCTCACGTTTGCAGTTCTCTGCTGTTACAATCATTTTGAAACGGACATAACGTTCATCGGACATAAACAGATATACGATATCGCCTATGGCGAAACGAGCTCTCCCCATTCTCCAAGAAATAAACCCTAAGGTATTTATTGCATCAGCATGCCTACATCTTTTCTTATTGGCGAAGGCAATCCAAGTACGGTTACATTTATTCATAGTTTTATTATTTTGCGAAATATTCAGTCTTCAACCAATAGGCATAAATCGGGTCTTGGAACGAGATTTCACCGGCTTTATTATCCAATATATCATTCTTGATAAGGGTAGCCTTTGAGCGGGATATTGAGGTCGTTGAAGAGATTTGATAGCGATGCATTACTTCGGTCGAACTGATGGCCTTTTCTCCAGCTATAAGAGCTTTGAGGTAGTTCAGTTGCTGGGTGGTCAGTGTTTCGGTAATTGTTACAAACAACAGACTTAACTGTTCCACCAACGCTGTGTGTGCCTCACGTACGATTTCAACGGTACATACATCCTTTGTTCTGAGCCATGAAAGCTGTGCCAACTGCTGTGCGTAATATGGATGGTTATCTACGAGTTTTGCAATCAAATGGCTTGCTTCATCGTCGATGTTCTTGCCAGTATCAGCGAAACGACTCTTGAAAAACTCCACGAGGCAAGGCGTCTCAATCTTATTGAGAAACATCAGGTTGCCGAACTTGTAGAATGGTTTGGATGAGTCGGTAAACACTTCCATCATCATGTGGCGCTTGCTGCCATAGAGACAATAGGCCACACTCTGGTGCAGCTGCCAATGTGAACGCAATTTTTTCTGGAAATAGTCTGGGTCTGTAAATTCCGCGATATTTTGGAACTCATCTACGCAAATTACGATTTTCAGGCCTTTCTTCTTGGCAATCTTTTCGGCAAGATCGAGCACTTCATCAGGATTGCGTTTTACCTCCTCCCAATCAAAGTCGATTGAGACCTCATTGGTGGAGTCTGTACCGATTGAAATCTTGGGAACAAGATGCGAAAAGAAGCTCTTCGCACTCTCGATTGCTTCCTCCCATTTTGTGGAAGTGGCGGCAATTACCTTTTGAGCGAGCAGCGAATAGAAATGCTCTTCGCTACGCACATTGAAAAGGTCGATATGACAGATTCGGAGGTTGCTGTCTTGCGCCATCGCTAACTTTGCTGCCTTATTTACAAGCGAACTTTTACCCCAGCGACGAGGAGAAATAATAATCGTGTTGATTAACGACATAAAGTTCTGAACCAAGTCGGCTGTTTCTTTCTCACGGTCAGTAAAATTCTTCTCGGTAGCAATCTTTCCAAATATAAACGGAGTTTCCATAACGCTCTATTTTTGATTTTCACCACAAATATAATACATAAAATGTAACTACAAAAAATGTTGCAACAAAAAGTGTATATACATTTATTGTAGTATTTTATTGATTTGTGTCTTCTTTGTATAAATATCAGGGTAAAAGTTGTACAATCATAATGAGTTTCGCTTTCCAGTAAGAAACAATATATTGTTTGTTATATGTGAAATACGAACTCTACGAATAATATAATAGCATTTAATGTCTTAACGTCCAATGATGTAATCAAGCAGATTACGGTAAGAGTAAATTCGAAAATTTATTCCTGTAACACATCATAAAATAAAGTAAAATCACTATATTTACATATTATATGATATATTGAGCTATGACAAAAAGTACGATAGGTACCAAGTTACCAAGAAAATTGGAGCAGAAAATGCAAATTGTGGGTGAACAGATCAGGCTGGCCAGATTGCGCAGAAATCTTAGTATTGCTCAGGTTGCCGAACGTGCCACCTGTTCACCTCTTACGGTTTCGCGCATAGAGAAAGGTGTACCTACAGTGGCAATAGGCATTTATCTTAGGGTGCTTTATGCACTTCAAATGGATGATGACATTCTTCTGCTTGCAAAAGAAGATACAATGGGAAAGGCCTTGCAGGATTTGAGCCTTAAGAAACGAGAAAGGGCTTCCAAGAAAGCATAAGAAAAAACTCTATGTATCTGCTGATTTTGATTGACTTAAAGAGCCCAAACTGATTGGAGAGCTAAGTTACGAGTCTCATTGTAGCTCTGACAGCTATGGATTCTTTCAAATGTTCTTCTCATACTTTTTCAGACAGATGGGAACATACTTTGATAAAACGCTGAGAACAGATTTTGGCAAAGGAAGAGAGAATCTGGTACATCGACTTTCTTCATTTTATCATCATATGGGGATTGATGACTTTTGTATTGATAATGTTATTGTGGTGTATTTTGATAGTTAATTTTAGTGCTGTATGGTATATTTTTCAGATATATTTAATGTAGACGAGTCTATTTTAGAGTCATATGGGGCAATGAATATATCATTGCTTAACGATATTCCTCTTTTTATTGACCCATTTTTATTATACGCAAGTGAAAAGCCAGAATACAGGCAATTGCATGAAAATATATTGGATTATCTTTCTTTTTTGAGAGATAAGGCAAGTGGATTTATCTCATCTGAAAAGATTAAACGATGGTATACTTTTCCTGAGGTCAAGCAAAATTGGCTCGGATATAGTGAATCAGGAAATGGAGGTTTAGGCTTAGGAAAGGATTTTGGACAATCTATGTCAAAGGCTATTCAAGGCGTTTTTCCGGATCTAAAAAATGAGAAGATTACAGAAACGTCTCATTTAGAGAAATTATCGTTGTTTAAAGTAGGTGTAGGTCGAGATAATATAAGTGATTTTACTTGCAATTTAATAAAAAAATATTTGCTTGAATATACGCAAACTTTTGCAATGCAATATCTATCTCTAGAACAATGTAAAAATATTGCAGTTTCCAAGGTCTATTTTGATTATAAATATGAAAATTGGATGTCCCAAAAATATATCTTGCCATATTTTAATGGTGACTATGTAATATTAACGCCTAAAGATCTTCTTACTAAAGATGAAACATGGATTAATGCTAGTGAAATGCGACATCGTTTATTAGACATTACAAGCAGTTTGCCAAATGATGAATTAAGAGATCAAATTAATGATATTTACTTAAAACAGTTAACAAAGAAAAAGATTACGAACAAATTAATGAATGAAGCGGCTGCAACTACAATCGCACGATTCCCTATATTAATGGATTACTATATAAAAATTAAGGAGGAAGAAAAAGAGAATGCAAAAAATGTATCGAAGGAGGTAGTCTTATCTGTAGATGAAGTATTTATAAGGAATGTACAAACCTTGATACAAATCTTAAAGGTTAATACTCAATTCTATGATGAGAGTGCAATTGGATCTTATGATGCATCAAGAGCGCGAGTGATGTATCTGAAAGATTTTATAGAGAATAAAGATGGATATAAATTATTCTATCATAAGGGTAAACCTATCAAAAGAGAAAAAGATCTTCAACTGCTTTTTAAGCTTACATGGTTTGCGACAATATTTGATGTAAATGCTGAAGTTAATAACGGTAGAGGACCTGTCGACTTTAAAATCTCTAAGGGAGATTTAGATAAAACCCTAGTAGAATTTAAACTTGCAAGTAATTCTAAATTAAAACAAAATATCGCCAACCAAGTTCAAGTATATGAAGCTGCAAATAATACGAATCAGAGTATGAAAGTTATTCTTTATTTTAATGAAATAGAATATAAAAAAGTTCTAAATGTTTTGGATGAACTAGGCCTTTCGAGTGATGAAAATATTATTCTCATTGATGCCTGCAATAATAAGATATCAGCATCGAACGTATAATATCTCACATAGCTATTTCAACGGTAGTGTAAACTAAACTGTGTCAAGTTATATTTTGGAGCTGTTTTGGGACCTTCAATATTCCAAAACGGCTCCGTTAGTTATCAATATCGTCAAAGAACTCCAAACAAAAGATGTTGTCAGGCTATGATCCTGAACCTGTTCGGGAACAGGATAGCCAGTTGCTAGGCCGTCTGCCCCCAGTTCTGCACCGGCTGGGTCCACTTCTTCCGGATTCTCGTAAATGCAAGATATACAAGTTTTTCCAGTGCGATATCAGATGTAAACACGCCCTTGTTCTTGGTTACCTTACGGAACTGGCGTTGATAGCCTTCCACGGTATTTTGTGCTTTTGCCGATGGCGTACAAGTCTATGATTCTGTCCGCAAGTGAATCCGCAAGGATCTTTTCACGTTTGCGTACAACTTGGGGATTGAAAGTACCGTCCCGGTCGCGCGGTGTGTTTATGGTCACTTCTCCCATCGAGGTCTGTACATGCTTGCTCATGTGGCCGTGGCGGCGGTTACTCAATTCGCATTCACCTCCTTCCAAATGGCTGTCCATTTCTCCCTCTAGGGCACTGTTGAGCAGATTCTCCAACAGCGGTACCAATACTCCATCCTTGCCGGAAAGAGGGACACCGGCCTTCAATTGTTCAATGGCATTCGCTTTGAACTGTTCAAAATCAAATGAATTACTCATAATTAAAATGTGTCTGTAAAGTTAATAATTTCTTTTTCCTTTACTTGATACACCTTAATTTACAGTCTCATTTCATCTTAGCTGTCTTAAAAAATCAGTTAGAGAAATAGTTGTAATACCTAAACCCTTTGCACGTGTCTGAAGTATATTGTCAGAGGTAAGTATTATCGGATTTTCTCCTTTGTATTTTAATGCCACCGATAAAATCTGACAATCAGGATTATTCTTGTCAAATCCAACAGGTAATAGGCTAATGTCGGCATCCTCCATTTTGGAGAATTGTTTGGTAAAAGCAAGATTGATATTCCTTGCAGCAGTATTGAGAGCATTCTTGTCAATGTTATTTTTTAATTTGAGTTTATCTAGTTCTTCCAATACTTTGGCAGGGATTATCACTTTGTATTTGTGCCCAATTCTATCAATAATGTTAGGGCAATTAACAAATACATTTGTGTCAATTATATAAATGTTTTCCTTTCCTTCAACTATTTCTTTACGTTTTTTCTCGAACTTGGAAAGGTCTATTTTACCTAACACATTTACTGATACATTTCCTGCAGTTATATTCTTGGTGCTATTGAATGCTACAAATTTGTCATCTTGACTTTTTAAAAGATATTTCCGAACTTCTTCTTCCATATCTTTACCCATTAAGGACTTGTCAGCAACGATTATTGTGCAATATTTAGCACGTGATGTAGCGACATTAAACAACTCTTTCTCCAAAGAATATTTTAGCGATGCATTTGGTATAAAGAAGATACAATAATCTACGGTAAGGCCTTGAACTCTATCAACTGTTTCAATCTTTACATTTTCAGGAATCTCACTTTTTTTCGATTGAAGAATGAATTGTTTTTGAATTTGTCGTACAGTCGGCCTGAACTTGGAAAGTACGGCAATCTTGGCATCTTTGTCCTCAGACAAAATTTCCTCAACCAAATCTATAATTGAACTTATAGCTAAGGTTGGAGTCTTATCACCGGGTTCCAGATCCATCCCCCAAAATGTTGGCCCTCCATTTTTATTCAAACAATCGATGGAGGATTTTATTGTTTGGACTTTCGAAACAGAATTGAGATCATTATTGTAAAAGATGCCAGTACATGCAGCACCTCTTTCTGTTAGACGGAAAGTGTCTTTTAACATATATGACGGATATGAGAAATTTGTACACAACGTGTTGAATCCCTTCACAATTCCACCCCAGTCGTATCGATTAATAACATCATCACCTGTTAAGACAATTGGTGGCAATTGGTTCTGATCGCCAATCCAGATTATCTTATTTCCAAGCTTCACAGAGGCTGCTATCATCGGATATAATGCTTGGCTCGCCTCGTCCATTATAACATAGTCAAAAGGTATTTCTATTGCATCTTTTGCCCATGCGCTGGAAAGATAAAATGTCGCCAGAGAGAGATAACCAGGTGCTGCATTACATAGATTTTTTTTGTTAGGCTGTAGTTTTGGCAGTTCTTTGCTTTCATCAACAGT
>OKYC01000301.1_pt1 | contig 13553 bp, 8 predicted proteins | sample 1609001 | NCBI WGS metagenome assembly OKYC01 (sample SAMN02675044, study PRJEB24791) | human gut metagenome, SKBSTL002 | isolation source: stool | host: Homo sapiens | place: USA
CGTTGTCAAGGAGCTGGATCTGTTCAGCTATGTGGAGTTCTGCCTGTGGGATGCCGTGGACGACGGCTCCAACTTCCAGCGCAACTACTCCACCGGTGAGGTAGAGGTAGAGGGCAGCGTCATCTACCACAAGACCGAGTACCGCGAGCGCCGCAACCACTACGCCGTGTTCTGGGCAAACTGCCCGGTGGACAGCTTCGACACCACCCGGGATGCCTTTTGCGGCGTGTACGGCGGCCCGGCAGACCCGCAGGCCGTCCGCGCCGGGCACTGCTCCGGCAGCATTGCCCACGGCTGGGCACCAGTGGGTGCGTTGCACATCCACCTGACCCTCGCCCCCGGCGAGAGCCACAGCATCCTGTTCGGTCTGGGCTACATCGAGAACCCGCAGCAGGAGAAGTTCATTGCCCCGGGCGTCATCAACAAGACCCGCGCCCACGCCATGATGGAGCGCTACGCCACCGATGCACAGGTCGATGCCGCCCGCGCCGCCCTGCGCACCCACTGGGAGCAGCTGCTGTCCACCTACCATCTGGAATCCGGCGAGGAAAAGCTGAACCGCATGGTCAACATCTGGCACCAGTACCAGTGCATGGTCACCTTTAACATGAGCCGCTCTGCCAGCTACTACGAAAGCGGCACCGGACGCGGCATGGGCTTCCGGGACAGCTGTCAGGATCTGCTGGGCTTTGTACACATCATCCCGTCCCGCGCACGGGAGCGCATTCTGGATATCGCCGCCACCCAGTTTGAGGATGGCAGCGCCTACCACCAGTATCAGCCCCTGACCAAAAAGGGCAACCGGGATATCGGCACCGGCTTCAACGATGACCCGCTGTGGCTCATTGCCGGTACCGCCGCCTACCTGCGGGAGACCGGCGACTGGTCTATTCTGGAAGAACAGGTACCCTTTGATAACGACGCCACCAAGGCGCAGACTCTGATGGAGCACCTGCGCCGCAGCTTCAACTTTACCTGCACCCATCTGGGTCCCCACGGTCTGCCGCTGATCGGCCGCGCCGACTGGAATGACTGCCTGAACCTGAACTGCTTCTCCGAGCACCCGGGTGAGAGCTTCCAGATCACCGGCCCCAGCGAGGGTCCTGTGGCCGAAAGCGTTTTCATTGCCGGTATGTTCGTCAAGTACGGCCACGAATACGCCCAACTGTGCGACCATCTGAATCTGACCGAGGAGGCCGCTGCCGCCCGCAAGCACATTGATGCCGTGGAGCAGGCCACCTTGACCGCCGGTTGGGACGGCGCATGGTTCCGCCGTGCCTACGATGCTTTCGGCAAGCCCATCGGCAGCAAGGAGTGCACCGAGGGTCAGATCTTTATTGAGCCGCAGGGTATGTGCGTCATGGCGGGCATCGGCAAGGAGAGCGGACAGGCCGCGCAGGCGCTTGCCAGCGTGGAGGAGCGGCTGGACACCAAATACGGCGTGGTGCTGCTGCAGCCCGCCTATACCAGCTACCAGCTAAATCTGGGCGAGATCTCCAGCTATCCTCCGGGATACAAGGAGAACGCCGGTATCTTCTGCCACAACAACCCGTGGATCAGCTGCGCCGAGGCAACGCTCGGCCACGGTGACCGCGCCTTTGCGGTGTACCGCAAGACCTGCCCCGCCTACATCGAGGACATTTCCGAGATTCATCGCACCGAGCCCTACGTTTACAGTCAGATGGTAGCCGGTAAGGACGCCCCCACCTTTGGTGAAGCCAAAAATAGCTGGCTGACCGGCACGGCGGCATGGACCTTCTTCAACATCAGCCAGTACATTCTGGGCATCCAGCCCACCTTGGACGGCCTGAAGGTAGACCCCTGCATCCCTCACACCCTGTCCGGCTTCACCGTGACCCGCCGCTTCCGCGGTGCGGTGTACCACATCACGGTGGATAACGCCGCCGGGGTGCAGCACGGCATCAAGGCCGTTACCGTGGACGGCAAGGCCATCTCCGGCAACGTTCTGCCGCTGGCTGCCGCCGGGACTGAGGTAACGGTGCAGGTGACCATGGGTTAACCCGACTTTTTCTGCTTTTTCATATTATTCTCCTTTCTGTGACCAAAGCCGCCGCGCAGACCCCTGCACGGCGGCTTTGGTTTATAATGAAACAGTTTAATGATTGAAAATGCGCTCCGCATTCGCTCTGCGCATAGATAGCGGAATTATTATTTTAATTTGCATTTCAGCCAAGCCTGCGGGCTTGGCTGAAATGCTTTTTCACGGGAGGGGTCGTAATGGTAAAATAGCGCTTTCAGACTGCAAATGCTGTTTTCCTCTGCGACCCCGCTTGTGAAAATGCGTTTGGAGTAGGCCGCGGTTGCGTAGCAATGAAAGCCCCAGTGGGGCTTTTAAGCGGCGGAGCGGTCTGCGTGAGCAGATGGAGGGGCTTTGCCCCGACAAGTTCCCGCAGGCCGCGACAAACGTGAAATAAAAATAATCTTTCCGCTGAAGATGGCCAGAGCATAAGCGGAGGCCATTCTAAATCGTCCCCTTCCCTCTTGCATTTTTGGGGAAAGAGGTGTAGAATACAGTCACAATCAAACACAGGGGAGCTCGTGCAGCGGGCTGAGAGGAAGTATAGCAAGCTTCGACCCTTTTACCTGATGCGGATAATGCCGCCGTAGGAAGTCATACCCTTTATGATTTTTTGCAGGAGGAGCCGTGCCGGGCCCCTCCTGTTTTTTTGTGCCTCTGCGGAGGTTCCGCAGCCAGCTGAGGGGGAGCGCCCTGAGCCTTGGATGAATGCAGCGATGGGAAGCCGTGTTCCGGCGTGAGAGGAAGCCAGTAAGCTTCGACCGCACCTTCCGTACCTGTTCCCGCCTTGTTGCGGGCACGGGCTGTTTTGTTGCGGGAGCGCCGGTGTTCGTCCTGCGCTGCCGCAGATGGTTGAAAAGGAGCTAATTTATTATGAAAAATCTCTCTGTCAAAAAGCTTGCCCTCGCCGGTATGTTCTGTGCCCTGTGCGTAGTGGGCAGCGTGTTCAGCTTTCCCATGTTCGGCAGCAAGTGTGCCCCGGTGCAGCACATGGTCAACGTGCTGTGCGCCGTTCTGCTGGGGCCCTGGTGGGGCGTGGGCGTGGCCTTTGTGGCTTCCCTGCTGCGCAATCTGCTGGGTCTGGGCAGCCTGATGGCCTTCCCGGGCAGCATGTTCGGTGCCCTGCTCTGCGGCCTGGTCTACGCAAAGACCAAAAACCTGATCGCCACCCTGGTGGGCGAGGTGTTCGGCACCAGCATTCTGGGCGGCCTGTGTGCTTACCCGGTGGCCATCTGCCTGATGGGCAAGAGCGCCGGTGACATCGCGTTCTACGCCTACATCGTGCCCTTCCTCATCTCCACCGCTGTGGGTGCGGTCATTGCGGGCGTGCTGGTGTACAGCCTGCAGCACTCCGGTGCCCTGCGCTCCATGCAGAGCAGCCTTTCCTGACGGGGGTGCGTCATGTTTGCAGAGCAGTTTGCCAATGTCCGCGCCAAAAGCCCCCTGATTCATAATATCACCAACTACGTCACCGTGAACGACTGCGCCAACATGGTGCTGGCCTGCGGTGCCTCCCCCATCATGGCCGATGATGCCGCCGAGGTGGAGGAGATCACCGCCATCTGCGGCGGGCTGAACATCAACATCGGCACCCTGAACAGCCGCACCATTGAATCCATGCTCAAGGCAGGCAAAAAGGCCAATGCACTGGGCCACCCCGTGGTGCTGGACCCCGTGGGCGCAGGCGCTTCCGCCCTGCGCACCGGGACGGCCTACCGCCTGCTGGACGAGGTGCGGTTCACGGTCATCCGGGGCAACATCTCCGAGGTAAAGACGCTGGCTTCCGGTGCGGGCACCACCAAGGGCGTGGATGCCGATGTGGCTGATAAAGTCACTGAGGAAAATCTGGATTCTGCCGTGGCCTTTGCCAAGGCCTTTGCAGCCCAGACGGGTGCTGTTATTGCCATTACCGGTGCCATCGACATCGTGGCGGATGCCCACACCGCCTACTGCATCCGCAACGGCAATGCTATGATGAGCAGCATCACCGGCACGGGCTGCCAGCTCTCTGCCCTGACGGCGGCCTTTGTCACCGCCAACCCCGACCAGCCGCTGGAGGCCACCGCTGCGGCGGTGTGCGCCATGGGTCTTGCGGGTGAGATTGCCCACCAGCGGCTCACCCCGCAGGATGGCAACGCCACCTACCGCAATTACATCATTGATGCCATTTACAACATAACCCCCGAACAGCTGGAGAAAGGCGCGAACTATGAAGTGCGATAAACACACCATGCTCCTGTACGCGGTGACCGACCGCGCATGGGTGGGCGAGCAGACTCTGTATCAGCAGGTGGAAAGTGCCCTGAAGGGCGGTGCCACCTGCGTGCAGCTGCGGGAAAAGCAGCTGGGCGACGCGGATTTTTTACAGGAAGCCATCCAAATCCACGCTCTGTGCCAGCAGTACGGTGTGCCGCTGTTTATCAACGATAACGTGGAGGTGGCCTTGCAGTGCCACGCCGAGGGCATCCATGTGGGGCAGGACGATATGGCCGCCGCACAGGTGCGCCAGCGCGTGGGCGACGGTGTAATGATCGGCGTTTCTGCCCACACGGTGCAGGAAGCGCTGGACGCTGTGGCGCACGGCGCGGACTACCTTGGCGTAGGCGCGGTATTTGCCACCCACACCAAGACGGATGTGAGCGAGATGCCCCGGCGGACCCTGCTGGACATCTGCAACGCCGTGGATGTGCCGGTGGTAGCTATTGGCGGCATCCACAAGGAGAACATTCTGCAGCTCAAGGGCACCGGCGTGGACGGCGTGGCGCTGGTAAGTGCCATCTTTGCCGCAAAGGACATCGAGGCCGAGTGCCGCGAACTGCGTGCCCTTTCGGAGCAGATCATAAAGTAAGCTATCATCCCGCGGCAAACCGGGGGCACCACCTTGGGCCGCGTTACAAAATTCATGGAGAAAACCAACATGAAAAGCGTATTTTGCGCAGGTGCCGGCATCCAGAGCGTTCTGTTTTTTCTGAATGGCGGCTACTTGCCTGCTGGCCGGGAGCTTTCTCCTCGGACACGAATCGGGCCATTCCATCGCCCGCCCTACTGCCTGCGGCAGCAGGGTCCCACCCCAGCGGACGGTCCTCGGAGAAACTCCCGACCGGCGGTTTGCTCCCACATCACTGTATGACCAGCACCCTGCTGTTCAGAGATAAACTGTCATTTGGAGGAACACAGCGTATGCAGACTTATACCACCCAGATGGATGCCGCCCGCAAGGGCATCATTACCCCGGAGATGGAGATCGTAGCCAAAAAGGAATACCGCACCACCGAGGAGATCCGCCAGTGGGTCGCCGAGGGCAAGGTAGCCATTCCCGCCAACAAGCACCACAAGTGCCTGAACCCCGAGGGCGTGGGCTCCATGCTGCGCACCAAGATCAACGTGAACCTTGGCGTCTCCCGCGACTGCAAGGACTACAACATTGAGATGCAGAAGGTGATGAGCGCCGTGAACATGGGCGCAGAAGCCATTATGGATCTGTCCAGCCACGGCAACACCCAGCCCTTCCGCCAGAAGCTGACCCACGAGTGCCCGGTGATGATCGGCACTGTGCCGGTGTATGATTCGGTCATCCACTACCAGCGGGATCTGGCAGAACTGACCGCACAGGACTTCATCGATGTGGTACGCCTGCACGCAGAGGACGGTGTGGACTTTGTTACCCTGCACTGCGGCATCACCCGCAAGACCATCGAGCAGATCCGCAAGCACAAGCGCAAGATGAACATCGTGAGCCGCGGCGGTTCTCTGGTGTTTGCGTGGATGAGCATGACCGGCAACGAGAACCCCTTCTACGAGCACTTTGACGAGATCTGCGAGATCTGCGCCGAGCACGATGTGACCATCTCTCTGGGCGATGCCTGCCGTCCCGGCTGTCTGGCTGACGCCACCGACGTGTGCCAGATTGAAGAACTGGTGCGTCTGGGCGAGCTGACCAAGCGCGCATGGGCGCACAACGTGCAGGTGATGGTAGAAGGCCCCGGCCATGTGCCCCTGAATCAGGTCGCTGCCAACATGGAGGTGCAGAAGAGCATCTGCATGGGCGCGCCCTTCTATGTGCTGGGACCTCTGGTCACCGATATCGCCCCCGGCTACGACCACATCACCGCTGCCATCGGCGGCGCAGTGGCAGCCGCCAGCGGTGCAGCCTTCCTGTGCTATGTGACCCCCGCCGAGCATCTGGCTCTGCCCAACGTAGATGACGTAAAGCAGGGCATCGTGGCCTCCAAGATCGCCGCTCACGCCGCCGACATTGCCAAGGGCATCCCCCACGCCCGGGACATTGACGACAAGATGGGCGATGCCCGCCGCGTACTGGACTGGGATGCACAGTTTGCCTGCGCGCTGGACCCCGAGACCGCCAAGGCCATCCGCGACGCCCGCCTGCCCGAGGACGACCACAGCGACACCTGCAGCATGTGCGGCAAGTTCTGCGCCGTGCGCAGCATGAACAAGGCGCTGGCCGGTGAATACATCGATATCCTGTAAGCTTTCCCCGCGCTGAAAGGCGCTTCTTCCTCCGGGACTGCTGCACAAACCGTGCGGCAGTCCTTTTTTTGTGGGACGATTTAAAATGCCCTCCGCTGCCGAGCTGCGGCATATTCAGTGGAATTATTATTTTGCATTTGCTGCACTGCGTTCAGTTTGGTCAATCTATTCTATCAATTTTTTAGATTTTACAATTCTTCTGTGCTGTACTATAATGAAGTAGCAACTTTATTACTCAAAAGTACAGGAGGCTGTTTTCTTGATAGTTGATCTGATCGAAGCGTTTTACCGCCTGCTGTGGGGCGATTTATTCACCCTGCCGGTGGCGGGCGGCATTGGCATCTCCTTTATGGTAGTGCTGTTGTTTGCAGCCGGTATCGGCTTTACCCTGCGCACCCGACTGCTGCCGGTACGCCTGTTCCGGGATATGATCGGCGCAGTGTGCGAAAAAAAGCAGGCTGCGGGCGGGCTTTCCTCCTTCCAGACGCTGGTCATCTCCACCGCCACCCGGGTGGGCATGGGCAATCTTGTGGGCGTGGTGGCCGCTGTTTCAGCGGGCGGCGCAGGCGCGGTGTTCTGGATGTGGGTCACTGCGCTGCTGGGTGCTTCCACCTCCTTTGTGGAGTCCACTCTGGCGCAGAAATACCGCGTGCCGGACCCGCTGTACGGCGGCTGGCGCGGCGGCCCGGCCTACTATCTCCATGTGCTGGCCGAGCGCAAACGGGGCAAAAAGCTCAAGCGCTCTGTGTGTGCAGCGCTGTTTGCAGTGTCCGGTCTGATCTGCTGGTGCGGTATCAGCCAAGTCATCTCCAACTCGGTCAGCTCTGCCTTTGAAAACGCCTTTCACGTCCCGCCGCTGGCCACCACCGTAGTGCTTACCCTGCTGGCGGCGCTGATCGTGCTGCGCAAGAATGCCACCGTAAAAAGCCTTGACTTCATCGTGCCGGTCATGGCGGTGTGCTACTTTGTCATCACGGTGGGCATCGTGGTGCTGAATCTCCGGCAGCTGCCCGCCGTGCTGGCACGCATCTTTGCCGAGGCCTTCGGCCTGCGTCAGGTGGCCGCAGGCGGCTTTGGCGCGGTGCTGATGAACGGTGTCAAGCGCGGGCTGTTCTCCAACGAGGCGGGCAGCGGCTCTGCCCCCTGCGCCGCTGCCGCTGCGGAGTGCGACGACCCGGTAAAGATGGGTCTTGTACAGGCGCTGGGCGTATTGATCGATACCGTGGTCATCTGCAGCTGCACTGCTTTTCTGATGCTGCTGGTGCCGCAGGAGATCACCGCCGGGCTGACCGGCATGAACCTTTTACAGACCGCCATGCAGTACCATCTGGGCAGCTTTGGCATCGTGTTCATTGCGGTGATCTTAGCACTGTTCAGCTTTTCCACCTTTTTGGGGGTGCTGTACTACGCCCGGGGCAATGTGGCCTACCTGTGCGGCGACAACTGGTGGAGCCAGACCGCCTACAAGCTGCTGGCGCTGGCCATGCTGCTGGTGGGCGGTACACAGGCCTACACCGTGGTGTGGGATCTGGGCGATGTGGGCATCGGGCTGATGACCATCTTCAATATGCTGGCGCTCGTTCCCCTTTCCGGCGAAGCGCTGACCGCTCTGAACGACTACGAAAAGCGCAAGAAAATAAAATAAGATCACAAAAACGGGCTGCTGCACAAAGTTCTGTGCAACAGCCCGTTTTGTAATATGCGAAAGCTTTCAGCTATGCTGCTTCAGGGCGCAGACGGCGATGCTCAGGGCGCTCCATGCGGCCTGATACATTAGCACTGTGGCGATGGAAAGCTGCCAGATGCTGCCCGCATAGGTCAGCAGCACCGCAATGAACACCGAGAAGCACACCGACACCAGCTGCACCGTAGTAGCGCTGGTCTCGGCATTCTGTGCCTGATCTGCGGCCTGCAAGCCGCCGGTCAAGCTGGCAAAGCCCCGGTGGTGGTACAGGCAGCAGTCGGGCTTTTCCGGGGCAGCCTCGGCTGCTTCAATGGCCTGACACTGGTCGCCGTCCAGCACGGTGACCATGCCCTCCGGCAGATGGTAGGCCTCAGTGATGTGCCGTGCCGTCAGGCTGGGATCTTTGCTGGTGACCAGCAGACGGATGTTCTCCCTTTGCAGGGAGGCAAGGCTGCGTGCCACATTGCGGCCGCCCACATAGCGCAGCACGAACATGGCGTGCAGGTTGCCGGACACCGCCAGATACAAAATTTGCAGCTCGCCGTTTTTGGAGTGGCCGTCCTCGTAATCCTGCTCCGGCAGGGTCACACCCTCCTGCTCCATGTAGCGGCGGGTGCCGATGAGGATGCGGTTATTGTCGCACCATGCCGAGAAGCCCAGCCCGGTGTGCTGCTCCAGATCCTTGACCGGGAACAGGATATCGATGCGGTCCTCGATGATCTGGCTGAACAGCCCGCGCAGGGTGTCGCAGCTCTCGTTCAGCACACTGGCTGCATACAGGATAGCGCGGTCGATGCGGCCGCCCTTGAAGATGCGGATATCCTCCAGCGTTACGCTGTCGGCGGTAAACAGGTCGTCGGCGTCCAGCTCAATGGTGTCGATGCCGCCCAGCTCCTCAATGGCCGCCCAGCCGGGCACCACAGCGCCCACAGCGGCAGCAGCTCTTTGCAGACGCAGCGCCGCCAGACCGGGCACCAGCACCGAGGAAAGGGGTGCGCCCATGCACAGCACGGCAGCCGCCGCAGCCACGGCGCAGTTGATCCCGCCGCCAAACAGCAGGAAGGCTACGCAGCTGAGCACTGCCGCCGCCAGCAGGATACAGGCCACCTTCCGGGCGCGGCGCTCGCTGGCGCGCTCGCTGAGGCTCTGCTCCACAAAGTCATTGCTGGCGGTCTGTACCGGGCGGCTCAGCAGCACCCACGGGTCCTTCTGCTCCAGATCCCGGGCGAGGGCGCGGATGAGGTCCTTATCGCGGGTGCGGTAAGCGCCCCGCAGTTCGCCGCCCTCTGCTGCCAGCGCGTAGCCGCCCTGCACGGCAGCCAGCATCACCCGGCTGCCCACCAGCGCCAGAAACAACCCCAGCGCCGCCATACCGGTCAGCAGACCGATGCCCTCGGTGCTGCGGTAGGCGTTGGCATTCAGCATGGCCACCACCGCCTGCAGCAGCGCTGCCACAGCAGCCAGCGCGGGCATGGTGTCCGCACTGGGACGGCCGCGCAAACCGGTCAGACCGTCCCGCAGCACCGGGTAGCCCACAAACAGGCTGGCGGCAAACAGCAGCAGATTGGCGGCATAGAACGCCGCCGGGGCAGCGTCCGGGTCCAGCACCGAAAGCGGCGGCAGCAGACGCTCTGCCGTCAGCCCAAGGTGCAGCAGCACCACGGCCAGAATGCCCGCCAGCACACACCGCAAAGTCAGCTCTGCGGCCATGTGGTGCAGCTTGTCGGTGGTGGATTCCGGCACAGTTTCCTCGGCAGGAGCAGCCGCTTGCGCTTCCGGTGCGGTCTCCGGCTGTGCCGGGGTCGCGGCAGCTGCCGGTGCGGATACAGAGGCGGCAGTCTCCGCTGCGGGGGTGCCGTCCTGCTCCAGCGGGAGCAGGGGCAGGCTCATAGTATCCTCTTTTTCCGGCTTGCGGGCAGCGGGCTTTTCGTCCTCTGCCGTGCCGAACATCTGGAAAATAGACTTTTTCTCCGGCTTTTTTGGCAGCGTTTCCGGGTCTGCCGGCGCGCTGGCAAACACCACCGGCGGCAACTCCTCGGCGGCGTTCTGTGCAGCCTTTGCCGGGGCTTTCTCCGGCTCTGCCGCAGGCTGTGCAGGCGCGGGCTGCACCTTGGGCTGCGGCGCTACCTGTACGGGCTTTGCGGGCTGCGGGGCAGGCTTTGCCTTGCCGCTCATGCCGTTGAGCATATCCTTCAGCTGCTGCATCTCCCGCTGCTCCAGTTCCTCCTGCGGCAGCAGCGTCTCCGGGGCGTTCTTCGCCTTAGGCTGCTTTTGGGGGGCTGCAACAGGCTGCGGCACCGGCTGGGGCGCGGGCTTTTCCGGCTCCGGCTGCACGGCAGCAGCCGCCTTGGGTGCAGGCACCGGCTCTGCCGGAACTGCCTTGGCAGGCTCTGGGCTGGCGGGCTGCATCGGCATTGCCGGAACAGGGTCTGCGGTACACAGTTCCAGCGCCATGTCCTCCTGCTCCGGCTGTACCGGCTTTGCATCTGCCCCCAGCAGGATCTCGCCGGTGGGGATCTCCAGCACAGGCTGTGCCGGGGCGGGCGTCTCTTCCTTGTCGTGGCTGAACAGCTTGCCCAGCAGCCCGGCCTTGGGCTTTTCCTCCACCGGGGCAGGCTCGTCCCGGCGGGTCATCTCCTCGGGCAGATCGATCACACTGGTGCTGAAAAAATTGCGGAAACGCTCCTCTGCCGAGAGCTCCCCCGCCTGCTTGCCCTTGCGTTCATTTGTATTGTTCGGCATCCTTGTCCCTCCCACTATTCTGGATGGAGTTTACCGCTTGTTTTATTCTTCTACGGCGCGCTGCGACTGGATCTCGTACAGGATAATGCCTGCCGCCACCGAAACGTTATAGCTGTCCACGCCGGTGCCGGGGGCAGCCATATCCAGCCGCACCACGCCGTCACACAGCTTCTTGACCAGCTGGGATACCCCGCTGCCCTCGCTGCCCAGTACCAGCGCGATGGGGCCTGTCAGGTTATTCTTGCGCAGAGACACGCCGTCCATGTCGGCGCAGTAGACAAACACGCCCTGCTCCTTCAGGCGGCGGATGGTCTCGCCGATGTTGGCCACGCGCGCCACCGGCAGACGCTCGGCAGCGCCTGCGCTGGACTTGATGACGGTGGGGGTAACGGATGCACCACCCCGCTTGGGGATGACGATGCCGTGGGCACCGCACAGCAGTGCGCTGCGCATGACTGCGCCCAGATTGTGGGGGTCCTCAATGCCATCGCTCAGCACCAGAAAGGGCGGCTCACCCTTGGCCTTGGCTGCGGCCAGCAGATCCTCCACGGTCGCGTACTCGATCTCGCTGGCAAAAGCCGCCACGCCCTGATGGCTCTCGGTGCCGGTCATCAGGCGCAGCTTGTTAGGGTGCACCCGCTTGACCGTTGCTCCGGCCTCCTTGGCCAGTGCCGTATAGTATGCCGCCACTGCCGGGGCCATCCCCTCGGCAATAAGCACGGTGTCCACACCGGAGCCGCTCTTGAGCAGCTCGGTCACCGGGTTTTTGCCGTAGATCAGGCTCTCACTTTTCTGCTGCGGCTGCTCTGCATCGCGGCGCGGACGGCGCGGCTGGTTACGTTCTTCCATCTTTTTATGCTCCTTCCGTTCCGGGCGGGCTGCGCCGCACAGGAACGTTTTATTTTGTTTATGATAATCCAAGATAAAGTATACCATATCTCGCCCGGCTTCGCCACAAATTGCAGGGATTTTATTTTCTGACGCCTAAAATTTTTTCAGTAAAACGCAGCTTCCCCGCCGGACAGGGCAGCTGTAAAAATGTTTTGCCCGCTGCCCGGGCAGCACGGCGCATTTCCGCTGTTTTGCCAAAGCAAAAAGTTTTCCACAAAATGTGTCTATACATTCCGTAAATAGCCTGCGATTTTTCCACAAGTTGAAAACTCAGTGGAAAGTGTGTAAAAGTCTAGCCGCAGCGCCTGTTTTCCGGGTGGAATTAAACAGTTTCCACCGGGTTTTCAACAGCAGGTTCCCCCATATCCTGGCAAAAGCCTTACAATTTGTAAAATTCAAGTTGGAATTATGACAATTTTTTGAACCAGAAATTGTCCGCTTTTGCAATTTCCTCCAACATCATTTTGACGAATGTTAAAATCTGTTGAAAACCCGCGCCGCTTCCGCACAAGGCGGATGTTGCATCGTACATGGATTTTTGTTGTCAAGCACAGAGTATTTCTGCCGCAGCTGCATCAGCCGTTTTGTGCCGTGACTGTTCCGCAGCAGCTCTATGCAAGAAAAAGCGCCTGTTCGGATTGATTTTAGGCGCAGTTTGGGGTATACTAGCCATGTGGGCTTGTTAAACCATGCACAATGCGGTGTGTGGCAGAGCCGGAACCCCGATAATTTTTGGAGGTAATGAATAATGTTGGTAAATGCAACCGAAATGCTGCTCAAGGCACGCGATGGCCACTACGGTGTGCCGCAGTTCAACATCAATAATCTGGAGTGGACCAAGGCAGTCCTGACCGCCTGCGAGGAAATGAAGAGCCCCGTCATTCTGGGCGTTTCCGAGGGTGCTGGTAAGTACATGACCGGTTTCAAGACCGTTGCCGCCATGGTCAGCGCCATGGTCGATTCCATGGGCATCACCGTTCCCGTTGCTCTGCATCTGGATCACGGCACCTACGAGGGCTGCAAGGCCTGCGTTGAGGCCGGCTTCTCCTCCATCATGTTCGATGGCAGCCACTACTCCATCGAGGAGAACGTGGAAAAGACCAAGGAGCTGGTTGCTCTGGCACACGCTCATGGTATGAGCATCGAGGCCGAGGTCGGCTCCATCGGCGGCGTTGAGGACGGCGTTGTAGGCGCTGGCGAGATTGCTGATCCCGAGGAGTGCGCAAAGATCACCGCTCTGGGCATCGACTTCCTGGCTGCCGGCATCGGCAACATCCACGGCGTTTACCCCGCCAACTGGAAGGGCCTGGACTTTGAGGCTCTGGACCGCATCCACAAGGCTACCAACAACATTCCTCTGGTCCTGCACGGCGGCACCGGCATCCCCGACGACATGATCGCAAAGGCCATCAGCCTGGGCGTTTCCAAGATCAACATCAACACCGAGTGCCAGCTGGTGTTTGCTGAGGCCACCCGTAAGTACATCGAAGAAGGCAAGGATCAGCAGGGCAAGGGCTTCGACCCCCGCAAGCTGCTGGCTCCCGGCGCAAAGGCCATCGAGGCTAAGTGCAAGGAGAAGATCGAGCTGTTCGGCTGCGCAGGCAAGGGCTAAGCTGAGGCTTGTATCGTAACCGGTACACCACCCAATAAAGTATGCGGCCCCGCTGCACTGTTATGCAGATCGGAAGAGCGTCGTGTAGGGAAAGA
>OKYC01000306.1_pt1 | contig 13369 bp, 10 predicted proteins | sample 1609001 | NCBI WGS metagenome assembly OKYC01 (sample SAMN02675044, study PRJEB24791) | human gut metagenome, SKBSTL002 | isolation source: stool | host: Homo sapiens | place: USA
CGGCCGATGTTCTCCACCGGCACCTCCAGCCGGAAGGCATACCACGGCTCTAGCAGCTGGCTTTTGGCCAGCATCAGTCCCTGCCGCACGGCGCGGTAGGTAGCCTGCCGGAAATCGCCGCCCTCGGTGTGCTTGAGGTGCGCTTTGCCGGCAAGCAGGGTGATTTTTACATCGGTCAGCGGTGCGCCGGTCAAAACGCCAAGGTGCTGCTTTTCTTCCAGATGGGTCAACACCAGACGCTGCCAGTTTTTGTCCAGAACCTCTTCCCGGCAGTCGGCGGCAAACTGCATCCCGCTGCCCCGGGGCAGCGGTTCCAGCAGCAGATGCACCTCGGCATAGTGGCGCAGCGGCTCGTAATGGCCTACGCCCTCCATGGGCTCGGTGATGGTCTCCTTATACAAAATGCCGCCCGGGCCAAAGGATACTTCCAGCCCGAACCGCTCTGCCAGCAGGCTGCGCAGCACTTCCAGCTGCACCTCGCCCATCAGCTGCACATGGATCTCGCCCAAGCTTTCGTTCCACACCACATGGAGCTGGGGCTCTTCCTCTTCCAGCCGGTGCAGCTTGCCCAGCGCGGCGTGCACATCCGCGCCCTCCGGCAGCAGCACCTGATAGCTGAGCACCGGTTCCAGCACCGGCACATCGCTGTCCCGCTCTGCCCCAAGCCCGGTGCCGGGCTTTGCATGGGTCAGGCCGGTCACGGCACACACCTGTCCCGGGCCGATGACCTCAGTCAGGGTATACTTTGCGCCGGAGTACAGCCGCAGCTGGTTTGCTTTTTCTGCCCACGGCTCGCCGTCTGCTTCGCCGGTGAGCAGAGCCTTTACCTTCAGTTCCCCGCCGGTGACCCGCAGCCATGTCAGGCGGGTGCCCTGCTCATCCTGCGATACCTTGAACACCCTTGCACCAAAGGCGTGCAGCGCCGGGGCTGGGCGGGTGTAGCGGTCAAGCCCCTCCAGAAGTGCATCCACCCCGTCCAGCCGCAGCGCTGCCCCGAACCAGCACGGAAAAACGTGCCGCCGGGCAACTGCGGGGATGATGTCTGCATCGGTCAAGGTTCCCGCGTCCAGCATTTTTTCCATCAGCTGCTCATCGCACAGCGCCAGTGCTTCGTTGCGGGCGGCAGGCTCTGCACCAAAATCCACAAAGCCCTCGCCAAGGCGGTGGTTCAGCTGGCTGAGCAGCTGTTCCCGGGTCATGCCGGGCAAGTCCATTTTATTCACGAATACAAAGGTAGGCACATGGTAGCGCCGCAGCAGCCGCCACAGCGTTTCGGTATGGCTCTGCACGCCGTCCGTTCCGCTGACCACCAGCACGGCGTAATCCAGCACCTGCAAGGTGCGCTCAGTCTCGGTGGAAAAATCCACATGGCCGGGGGTATCCAGCAGAGTAATGGCAGTATTGCCCGCCGTAAGCAGCGCCTGCTTGGAAAAGATAGTGATGCCGCGTGCTTTTTCCAAGCTGTCGGTATCCAGAAAGGCGTCTCCGTGATCCACCCGCCCCAGCTTGCGGATGGCACCGGCGCGGTAGAGCATGGCCTCGGAGAGGGTGGTCTTGCCGGAGTCCACATGGGCCAGAATGCCCAGTACGATCTGTTTTTGCGTTGTTTCCATGCACTGCTCCTACAGGAAGCTGCTTTCGTAAGCAGCTTCTAAAAATAATTTCCTGTTTATTGTAACACGCTTTGGAGGGAAAAGAAAGTTTTCCGGTATAAATCCCGCAGGCAAAAAGCAACACCGGACAGAAAACGGTCTGCCCGGTGCGATTTTCTTAAAAAAGATCCAGCATATTGTCCAGATAAATTGTCTCCCGCACCTGCAGCTGGTATTCCGGCTTTGTCATGTAGTAGAGCAGAAATTCCAGCACCAGTGCGCTGCCAAGTCCCCTGCCCTCTATTTTAAAGTGGGAAAAACCTGCGGGCAGATACCGCTGCCGGATGTCCTCCACCCCGATGAACCCGGGGCTACGCATCGCCTTGGAAAAGCGATAGCCCTCGGCGGCATCCGGGGCGGCGCAGCGGTGGTCCGGGCAGTCCTCGCCCAGATTCTGACGGCTGACCGTCTCGTAGCAGCGCTTGCGCTCGGTGCAGCCGAACCAGCAGCACTCGTTGCACAAAAACTCTACCTTGGCTTTTTGCTCCGGCGGCAGGGTGCGCAGCTGTTCCAGTGCCGGGTTTAACCGGAAATCCGGCACTACATACCGGAACTGCGGCTTTTCCAGTTCCTGCCGCAGCTCCGCAAACTCGGTGAGCACCTTGGTGGTGGAGGACACCAGATACAGCTCCGGCCAACGCTGTTGCAGATAGTCCGCCAGCAAATCAGAATGGACGATCACACCGTTTGGCACACTGCCGCTTTTTGCAAACCGCTCACACAGGGCGTTGCACTGCGGGTCAGCAAGGTGCTCAGCCCGCAGCAGGGAGTTACTGAAGGTCAGCCGCCCGGAGATGCCGTATTCCCACAGCAGCGCCAGCACCTCGCGCGCCGTTGCTCCGCCGCAGGAGATGCGTCCCCCGCCCCAGATACAGCCCGCCGGTGCGCCGTAGATAGAGCCTATGGTGCACCAATCGTAAAAATATTCCCGGTGCTCCCGGTACAGCGGCAAAAAGCGGCGGTACAGCTCGTAAAACTCGAACAGGCCGGGCAGATGATAACAGGCAGCTGCGGGCTTTTCCATAGCGGTTCCTTTCCTGCAAAAAGGGAGCTGCTGCGTAAAAATGCCGTGCAGCGGCTCCCCTGTTTTATCGTATTTGCTTTTGTTACACGGTAGCGCCAACCTGAGGGGCGCCGCCTGCGAGCTGCTCTGCCGTAAGCGGCTGGGCTTCTGCGGGGGCGTTCAGCCGCTCCTTGGCCACCGCCAGCATCAGCTTGATGCGGTTTTCCTGATTGACCCGGGTAGCACTGGGGTCGTAGTCGATGGGGGTGATGTTGGCGCTGGGGTACAGCGCACGGATCTTGTTCACCATGCCCTTGCCCACGATATGGTTGGGCAGGCAGCCAAAGGGCTGCGCACACACGATGTTGCCATAACCGCCCTGCACCAGCTCGATCATCTCGGCGGTCAGCAGCCAGCCCTCGCCCATTTTTGCGCCCAGCGAGATAACCCCCTTGGGCTTTTTCACCAGCTCCTTGAAGGGGCCCGGCGCATAGAACCCGGCGTCCGTCTCTGCCTTGAGCATGACACGCTCCACGCTGTCCAACCAGTTGAGGAACTGGTCGGTGCCTACCTTTACAGCCAGCTTGCCGCCGTAAAGCACATGATCCTCGCCCATATTGAAGGCGCAATACTGCACAAAGCCCATCAGACCGGGGAAGTTCACCTCGCAGTCCTGACTTTCCAGAAACTTCTGCAAGTCATTGTTGCCCAGCGGGCTGTACTTGACGTAGATCTCGCCCACAACACCCACCTTGACCTTGGGCACCCGGGTGACCGGGATAGTGGCAAATTCCTTTGCGATGAGCGGGAAGGTGTGCTTCATTTCCCGGGAAGTAAAGCCTTTTCCGGCCAGCAAGGCACGGCCCAGACGGGCGATCCAGCGATCCACCATGCGGTCAGCAGCCCCCTTTTCGTTCTCGTAGGGGGCCACCTGATTGCGCAGCGCACACAGCATATCGCCGTAGAAGATGCAGGCGATGCACTTGCGTGCCAGCGGGAGGGTCATCTGGAAGCCGCTGTCCTTTTCCAGACCGGAAAAGTTCAGGCTTGCCACCGGGATCTGCGGGTAACCGGCCTTGACCAGCGCCTTGCGCAGCAGATGGATGTAGTTGGAGGCACGGCAGCCGCCGCCGGTCTGGGTGATCAGCAGCGCGGTATGTTCCAGATCATACTTGCCGCTGTTCAGCGCATCCAGAAACTGGCCAATGACCAGCAGCGCCGGGTAGCAGGTATCGTTGTGAACATATTTCAGGCCAAGCTGGGCGACCTCGCTGCCGCAGTTGCCCAGAACTTCCACATTATAGCCCTCGCACTCCAGCGCAGCCTGCAGCAGCCGGAACTGGGTAACGGCCATGTTGGGGATAAGGATGGTGTGGGTCTTTTTCATCTCCGGGGTAAATTTGGGATAATGATATTCCATAGGTTCCTCCTATGTTGCTCTAAACAAGATAGCTCCTGTAAAAGCCTTCCCCCCTTGGGGGGAAGGCGCTGAACGAAGTGAAGCGGATGAGGGGTAATTGGCATGATGCTCTGCCAGCGCCCTCACCAGTCACATGCGGTGGCAGCCTATCTCAGGGTTACTTTTCCTCTGCCTTTTCTGCGGCGGCCTCGTCCCGCTCGTCCAGTGCAGCAAACAGGCTGCGCAGACGGATGTTCACGGCACCGAGGTTCGTGATCTCGTCGATCTTCAGCTGGGTATACAGCTTATTGCCCCGCTGCAAAATCTCGCGGGTCTCATCGGTGGTAATGGCATCCACGCCGCAGCCGAAGGACACCAGCTGCACCAGATCCATATCCTTCTGGGTGGTGCAGTACTTGGCGGCAGCGTACAGGCGGCTGTGGTAGGTCCACTGGTTCAGCACGCTGGTGGGGAACTTCTGCACCCGGTTGGAGATGCTGTCCTCGGTAACCACCGCAGCCCCGTGGCGGGTGATCAGATGGTCGATGCCGTGGTTGACCTCCGGGTCCACATGGTAGGGGCGGCCTGCCAGCACGATGATGCGCTTGCCCTGACGGCGCGCCTCGTCGATGATCTCACTGCCCTTTACCCGGATCTTTGCCATGTGCGCCTCATACTCCGCGTAGGCGGCATCGGCTGCGGCCTGCACTTCCCGCTCGGAGATGCCGCCAAAGTACTTGGGCAGCACCTCCTTTGCCATCTTGTGCACAAAATCCTTGGGACGGTGGATGCCCACATAATCATAGATGAACTTTTTGCCTTCCAGCTCCGGGCAGTTGCCTGCCAGAACCTCCGGGTAGTAGGCCACCACCGGGCAGTTATAATGGTTGTCGCCCAAGCCCTCGTCCACATTGTAGGTCAGGCAGGGGTAGAAGATGGCGTCCAGCTGCATCTGGCTCAGCGCCTTGATGTGGCCGTGGCTCAGCTTTGCCGGGAAGCAGGCGGTATCGCTGGGGATGGTGGCCTGGCCTTCCTGGTACAGCTTGCGGCTGGAAACCGGGCTGACTTTGACGGTAAAGCCCAGCTTGGTAAAGAAGGTATGCCAGAACGGCAGCAGCTCATACATGTTCAGGCAGAGCGGAATGCCGATGACCCCGCGGGAATTGCCTTCGTTTTCCGGCTTATAATCCAGCAGCAGCTTGAGCTTGTAGGCGTACAGGTTCAGATCATCGTTGGTTGCCTTGCCGGTCACCGGCTTATCGCAGCGGTTGCCGGAAATATAGCGCTTGCCATCGGCAAACACATTGATGGTCAGCTGGCAGTGGTTGCCGCAGCCGCCGCACTTGACGCTGACCACCTGCTGTGCAAACTTTTCCAGCTCCTGCTCGTCCATCATGGCAGAGGTGGTCTGGTTGTTTTTATGACTCTGGCGCAGGCCGTACAAAGCAGCGCCGTAAGCGCCCATCAGACCGGCAATGTCCGGCCGAATGACCTCCACGCCCATCTCTTTTTCAAAGGCGCGGAGCACGGCTTCATTATAGAAGGTACCGCCCTGTACCACGATCTTGCGGCCCAGCTCTTCCGGGCTGGAAGCGCGGATCACCTTGTACAGCGCGTTCTTGACCACGCTGATGGACAGGCCTGCGGAGATATTCTCGATGCTGGCACCGTCCTTCTGCGCCTGCTTGACCGAGCTGTTCATAAACACGGTGCAGCGGCTGCCCAAGTCCACCGGGCGGTCTGCGAACAGACCCAGTGCGGCAAACTTCTTGACGTCGTAGCCCAGCGCCTGCGCAAAGGTCTGCAAAAAGCTGCCGCAGCCGGAGGAGCAGGCCTCGTTCAGGAAGATGTTGCTGATGGCGCCGTCCTCGATCTTGAAGCACTTCATGTCCTGCCCGCCGATATCAATGATGAAGTCCACGTCCGGCATAAAGTACTTGGCAGCGGTAAAATGTGCCACCGTTTCCACCAGACCGTAATCACAGCGGAAAGCGTTCTTTACCAGCTCCTCGCCGTAGCCAGTGGTGGTAACACTGGCCACCTGCAGCCCCGGATGCTCCTTATAGATCTTGAGCAGCTGCTCCCGGATGAGGGGCAGCGGGTTGCCAAGGTTGGGCTGATAGTTGGTGTACAAAATCTGGCTCTTTTCGTCCACCACCACCAGCTTGACGGTGGTAGAACCGGAGTCGATGCCGATATGCACCGGCCCGCAGTGGGCACTAAAAGCCACGCGGGGCACACTGTGGGACATGTGCCGTGCGTGGAAAGCCTCGTACTCCTCCTTGCTGGCGAACAGCGGCGGCTCGCTGGCATAGGTAGCAGTGGCGGCGTACTTGTCCAGCGCAGCGGCCACCTCGGTGAGCACAAACTCCTTGTCGGCATACAGAGCCGCGCCCAGCGCCACATACAGCAGGCTGTTTTCCGGGCAGGTGCCGGTCACGTTCAGCGCTTCGTCAAAGCTCTTGCGCAGCACGGTGCTGAAGGTGAGCGGGCCGCCCAGATAAAGGATATTGCCCTTGATGGGACGTCCCTGTGCCAGACCGGCGATGGTCTGGTTGACCACGGCCTTATAGATGCTGGCGGCGATATCTTCGGTGCGGGCACCCTGATTGATCAGCGGCTGCACGTCACTTTTTGCAAACACGCCGCAGCGGGAAGCGATGGTATAGGTACGCTGCGCCTGCTCGGCAGCCTTGTTCATTTCCTCGGCGCTCATCTTCAGCAGGGTAGCCATCTGGTCGATGAAGGCACCGGTGCCGCCGGCACAGCTGCCGTTCATGCGCACCTCGGTGCCGTTGGTCAAAAACAGGATCTTGGCATCCTCGCCGCCCAGCTCAATGACACAATCAGTCTTTGGCATAAAGCGCTTGACCGCCACGCGGGTGGAGAATACCTCCTGCACAAAGGGCACACCGCAGCTGTCGGCTAAGCCCATACCGGCAGAGCCGGAGATGCTGAGCAGCGCCTTGCGGCCATGCAGATGCTCGGCATCAATGCGCCGCAGCAGCTCCTGCGCCTTTTCCAGAATATGACTATAATGTCGTTCGTATGTAGAATACAGCAGTTCATCATGCTCGCCCAGCACCACGCACTTGATGGTGGTGCTACCGATGTCAAGACCTACTCTCACCTTGTTTTCCCTCCTAAGGACAAATAACCGGAACATAACGTCCCGGCTGCCATGGCAAACAGCCGTTATGCGGCAAAGACACGCAACGGCAGCTCTCTCTTTTCAGTAGCCCGCATCGCGCAGCTACGCTGTTTTCAAGCGATAAAAAATCATAAAAAAGCAGCAGATGCGTTTTTGCATACACTATTATTATAATCCAATCGCGGGCGGCATTCAATCCATGTTGTCTATTTTACACGAAAAAAATAGTATTTTTTGCTCAAAAGGCTGAACTTTTTGTGAACATGTGTCGGTTTTCCTGCAAAAAAGCCGCCGCACAGCGCTTTGTGCAGCGGCCTTGTACCGGCTGGACGATTTCAAATGGCTCCGCATGCGCTTTGGCTATTTTCAGCGGAAGTTCCTCTCTACGCCCCACGCGTAAAAATGTTTTTGGAGCGCTCCATTCTCCTTACCGGTTCACGAAATTCAGCACCAGAACCAGCAGCAGCATGTGCACGGGGTAAAAGGCGTAGCAGGCATACTGGAAAGGCTTGCTGTGATAGCCCTGCCGACCGCGGTACAGCCAGATGGGCACCAGTGCCAGCAGCGCCAGCCCCTGCTGGCAAAGCTCAAAGTCCATGCCGAAGAGCTGAATGGGGTACATAAGCCCGCCCAGCAGCTCCACGTTGACCCAGTACAGCGCAGCCAGCTGCCCCAGCAGACACCACCACTTGCGCCCGTGCCCGTGAAAAAAGTAGAAGATGAACACAGTCAGCACCCCTGCGCCGTAGTAGTCCACCATGCCCAGCGTGCCCAGCACCGCGCCCGCCACCACCACAAGGGCGGATACCAGCAGGTATAGTCCTGTTTTTTGCTTTTTGCGCACGGTTTCCATCAGATGGATGCCCAGAATGCCCAAAAGCAGCGTCCAGATAACGTTCTGGTGCACCGGGTAGAACCATGTGCCGCCGTACATCAGGTCGAAGGGCACTTCCGAAAGCAGGGCAAACAGCAGCAGACGCAGGGTGTATTTTTTCAAATCGTGGGTGTGGAAGTAGCCCTCCACCGCCATAAAGGCAAAGATGGGAAAGGCCAAGCGCCCGGCGCAGGTCAGCCATTCCTGCGCGGGCAGTAACGTCGCCCACAGGTGGTCCATCAGCATCAGCGCCATGGCAAGGATATGAAGGGCCGCTGCGCTCAGGTCAAAGCGGGTCGCGGCAGTGGGGCTGATTGGTTTCGTTGACATACTCGCACCTCGTCTTTTGTCGAAATTCAGTTCCTTTATCTGGAATACGAACGAGCCCCGCAAAGAATTGCAGCCCCGGTAGTTCTTTTCCCGCCGGGGCCGGCTTGCTGCTTTATTTTTTCTGCTGCGAACACCCTAGCAACAAAAAGGTAGCGCCAAGGCAGCGCCATACCACTGCCGTAGCGTGATCCCCTCCGGTAACAAAGTTCAGCGCCGCAGCAAGAAAAAACAGCAGCCCGATGAGATAAAACAGCTTACACCTTTTCATAGCTCATACCTCCGGTTTTGGTTTTCCACCGGCTATTTTGGATACGGCAAGCGCAGGGACGGCTGCCATTTTTTGTGTGCACAGGGGCGCAAAGCGCCCGCCCGGCACACAGAAGGTGTGCGCCCGCAAAATCTGCGGGCAAAATTCATGAAGGGTGGCTTGCCTGCCTGCCCATGGAGACGTAAGCGCAAAAGCAGGAATGCGGGAAAAAGCAAGGGACGGTTTCGGCGAAAAAGCGTCTGGCGGTGGCGGAAAAGCCGAACGCAAGATTTTTTCATACTAGCTGGCTCGTAAGGTGAGCCGTACCAAAACTTCCTTGCGGAAATGTGCAGCGTTATAGTTCATCTGCACCCGAACCGGCAGCTGTGCACCCGGCGCTTGCCGCACCCAAAATAGCCGGTGGAACGATCATTTAGTTTTTGGCGTTTTCCAGATAGATCTCAAAGGCTTCGGCAAAGCTGGCGTTCACATCAAAGGGGACAGTGTAGTCTACCTTGGAGGTCACAAGGCAGATGTCCAGCCGGTTGGAGGTTTCGTCTGCCTGCCGGTTCAGCTTGCTCAGCGCGGCATGGATGACCTTGCGGTCGTAGTTGATGGTGGTCACTCGCTTCACATCGCAGCAGTAGGAGATCTGGTTGCCCTCAGCGTTGAAGCGGTAGCCGGTGCCCCCGCCGGAGAGCAGCTGCTCAGAACTGCGCAGGTCGTTCATCCGTTTGAAGGTGCGGGCAATGCTCTGCCGCGCAGCATTCAGGCTGACCTCGCTGTCCATATCCATGTCCAGCGCATCCTTTGCCTTGCGGATGGCGGCAAACAGGCGGCTTTTTTCCTCCAGCAGATAGAGCATGAACCGGGCAACGTCGGTGATCTGCTCTGCATATTCGGTCTGTGCCACGTCCATAACGGTCTCGTCCTCGGCCTCGGGCATCACCTTATGGCGCAGATAGGTGTTGGCCACCTTGGTCACGTTGGCATCGCAATCCAGAATGCCCTGCGCCTCGTCCAGCAGAGACTGGAGCTTGTTCTGGTAGCGGAATGCTTCCTTCAGGTTCATAGTCGTTCCCTCCATCTTGTTTTTTCTGCTTTCAGCTTACCACAGACTGCCCGCCCGCGCAAGCGTTCCGGTAAAATGAGCAAAACGCCCGCCCCGGCATGACCGGGGCGGGCGCTTTGCATTTGCTGTGACACTTATTGGGATAAGAGATTGGCATTACTCAGCCGGCCACGCGCTCGGTGCGGCCTGCCTCCAGCATATAGCGCAGGAAGCCGGTCACGTCGGCAGGGTCGGTCACGGTGAGGTCAAAGCCCTTTTGGGGGGCAGTGTCCATCATCTGCAGCATGGAGCGTGCAGTAGTGTCCTTTTTCAGGTCGCAGGTCTTGCCGTTGTCCAGATGCAGCAGCACGCTGCCGTGGCTGGCAGAAAGCTGGCGCATGAAACGTTCCTTATCAAAATACTCGATACGAAGCATAGGAATACCTCCTTGATGAAATGGTTTATGTTACACTTGCCGTCCGGTCCTCTTTGGATAGACGGCGGGAGAATAGCGGTTTTGCCCGGCAGGGAACGCTTGCACAGCTTGCGTCCCGGCTGCCTTGGTGCTATACTGAGCTTGGAAGCTCTGATAGGATAATACCACAAAACAATCGCAAATTATAGAACAGAACCGCATAGTATATGCAACAAAACCGGCATTGACAAAAAACATTCAAAGTATTGCGGAAAGGATTTGGTGAATATGGCATATCAGACAAGCTGTGCCTCTTATACCAGCGGCCGGGTGGGGCTGTCCAGCGCTACTGCCGTGGTGGCCGATGCCGCCGGGCGGGAGCAGACCCAGCACGGCAGCCCGCTGTTCCCTATCGCCTGCTATGCCGAGGATCTTTCCTGTTTTTCGGTGGCGTGGCACTGGCACGAGGAATTTGAGTTCATTCTGGCGGCGTTGGGGCCCATTCATGTGGATGTGAACAAGACCCGGCTGACCCTGCAGACCGGGCAGGGGGTGTTCATCAACTCCGGGGCGCTGCACGCGGTAGAGCCTGCCGAGGGCAGGGCGCTGCTGCACTCCGGCGTGTTCCAGCCCCGGCTTGTCGGCGGCATGGACACCGTATTCTGGCAAAAACTCATCCGCCCGCTCTTGCAGCCCGGCACACCGCCCTTCTTTTTGCTGGACGAGGCCGTGCCATGGCAGCGGCAGGTGCTGCTCTGCCTGCGGGAGGCGTGGAAGGGCGTGGCGGACGAGCCCTTTGACTACGAGAACCGGGTGCGCTACCACCTTACCGCTGCCCTGCGGCTGCTCATTACCCAATGCGTCAGCGGCAAAGTAAAGGTATCGGAGCAGGAGCAGATCGCCTCGGAGCGGATGAAGCAGATGCTCCGCTATGTAGAGGAGCACTACGCCGAAGAGCTGACCGTGGAAAAGCTGGCCGGTTGCGTCGCCCTGAGCGAAAGTGCCTGTCTGCGCAGTTTCCGGCAGTTTTTGGGTATCACGCCCATCCAGTACGTCAAGCAGTTCCGGGTGGAAAAAGCCACCGAGCTGCTGCGCTCCACCCGGCTCAAGACCGGCGAGGTGGGGCTGGAATGCGGCTTTTCGGACGCGAGCTACTTTATCAAGACCTTCCGGGAGATCAAGCACTGCACCCCTCGGGAGTACCGTATCCGCTTCTGCTGAGCAAAAAGTAAAAAATGCCGGGCAGCTGCAAGCTGCCCGGCATTGCATTATAAAATTATCTTCTGCCAGCGCTCCGGCGGAATGACAGGCTCGGTGACAAAGGCCTCGGGGTTCGGGGCAAGAACATGGCGGGTGACCCGGAAAAGCCCCTCGGCGTCGCACAAAATGCATCTTGCATCGCCAAATTTTGTGTTCCGGGCTGCGCCGCAGTCCAGATACGCCTGTTCCAGCTTGACGAAATCCTCCGAGATGTGCGGCTGCTGTGCGTTGTAGTGGCGGCGCATATAGACGGTGTGCTGCGCCCCGGCTTCGTCCACCACGGTCATCTGCATGGGCTTGTCGGTCAGGCGGTTCGGCACGTTCAGTACCTCCTCCACGCTATGGATAAAGATGTTGCGGGCGTGGGTGACCCCCAGCAGCAGCACTTTGCCGTGGGCTGCCCGCAGCCGGTCGTAGCAGCCGCCGGGAGTGCAGGGGGTGTTGGCGTCCAGCTCTCCTTCCAGATACGCAGCCGCCCCCTTGCCGTAAGCCGCCATGCTGTGGGTGGGGTGCAGCGAGCGCACCACCCCGGGGCGCTGCCGGAACAGCTCCGGCAGAATGCCCACACAGCACGGGCTGCGGCGTACATCGAACACTCGGTTTTCCTCGTTGATGAACCGCCATGTGTGGGTGGGCAGCAGCAGCAAGCCCTCCGCAAAAAACTCCATCAATGCGTCCAGAACCGTGTCTGCGCCGCCCTCCACCGGGCCGATGGACTTCATGGAGGAATGGATCAGGATGGTCTCGTTGCCTGTCAGCCCCATTGCTACAAGGTCGTGCTTGAGGTCAGCCTTTGTGTATGCCATGTCGTTTCTCCTTTTCGGGCATTTTGTCTGTACCCAGTTTACCGCCTTTTGTGCGGCAAAGCAAGCACGCACGCAAAAAAGGCAAACACCCTGTTGTATTTGCCGGAGACGAGCCGGTATCTGCGGGGTGTGTGCCCTTGCAGCTTTTTTAGTAAAATCCTGTATACAGCATATCATCTCGCAGCGTTACCGCGAAACAAGCACAGCGCCTTGCAATTATAGCAATTTGACAGTTGTTTCCTGTTTTCTTTGTGCATTTGGTACAACAGTCACTTGATTGCAGCATTTTATCAGCACTTTTCCCGCATTGCAAAGTGGTATATCAGTTTTTCAGTTTCAGGAACAGTTCCGTGCGCGAGTGCGCATTCTTGTATACAAGTATTCAAATCAAGTTCCATTCCAGCATTGACATTCAGTTGCTGTAACGGTACAATGATACTAAGATTACATTTACCGGATAAATGGAGAACAACTATGGCTACATTACAGCACACTGATGAGCTCTATCATATTCTCGAGGACGAGATCTGCGCGTTGAAGATCCTGCCCGGGGAAGCGCTGAGCGAAAACCAGCTGTGCAAGCGGTTCGGCGTTTCCCGCACTCCTATCCGCAGCGTTTTGCAGCGGCTGGAGCAGAACCGCTTTGTGCAGATCATTCCCTGCAAGGGCACCATTGTTACCGCCATCGACACCGGCGTGGTGGACCAGCTCATCTTCCAGCGTGTTGCGGTGGAGGGCATGGTGTTCCGGGACTTTGTGCAGAGCTGCTCGCCCATGGAGATCCTTGCGGTAGAACACCTTTATAATATGCTGCTGGAAGCCGCTGCAGGGCGCAGCGACCCGGAGAACTTTGATTTCAACCACTTCCTCAGCTGCGACCTTGCCATGCACGAGTACTGGTTCCACAAGACCAGCAAGGAGTACCTTTGGGAGCAGATGACCCGCCCGCAGGCAGACTACTCCCGCTTTATCCGTCTGGACATCGTGGGTGCACGCAACGTGTCCAGCGTCGTCAGCGAGCACGCCGAGATGCTGCGCATCCTGCGTGAGAAGGATCTGGACGCCATCGAGCCGCTGATGCGCACCCACCTGTACGGCGGTGTGAGCCGTATGGGCAGCAAGATCTACTCGGACGAATACCGCGGCTACTTCAAGCTGCCGGAGAACAAAAAATAAAGAAG
>OKYC01000332.1_pt1 | contig 12212 bp, 8 predicted proteins | sample 1609001 | NCBI WGS metagenome assembly OKYC01 (sample SAMN02675044, study PRJEB24791) | human gut metagenome, SKBSTL002 | isolation source: stool | host: Homo sapiens | place: USA
GGATTACTACAACTACAAGATGGCTGCCGTGCTGGGCATTATGGTGTTCATTGTGTGCGCCGTGTTTACGGTTGTATGCTTCCACTTTATCAATAAGAAGGAGGCGATGTTCTCTTGAGTACCACTGCTGTACCCTCTGCCGCTGTGCAAAAGCAGCTCAAGCAGGGCAAAGTGAAAAAAGGCATCTTCTCCGTCATCCGCCATCTGGTGCTGGCGCTGCTGGCTTTTATCTGGCTGGTACCCATCGCCTGGCTGCTGCTGACCTCGTTTTCCACCGATAAGGGCATCAACTTTACCCGCTTTGTGCCGGAAAGCTTTACCATGTGGAACTACGTCAGCATTATGACACAGCCGGACTCTGTTGCACAGTTCCCGCGCTGGTTCATGAACACCCTGGTTGTGGCATGCTTTAACTGTGTGATCTCCACCTGCTTTGTGTTGATGGTGGCTTACGCCATAAGCTGCTGCCGCTTCAAGGGCCGCAAGCTGCTGAACACGCTGTTCATGGCAGGTCTGTTCATCAACGTGAACTACATCGTGGTGCCCATCTTCCTGATGCTGCGGGACGGCGATGTGTGGCTGAAAGGCCATTTCGGCAGCGGCTTTCTGCTGAACAATCTGGTGGTGCTGGCGGTGGTATACGCCGCCACCGCGCTGCCCTTTACCATCTACCTGCTGTCGGGCTATTTCGCCACTCTGCCGCACGACTTTGAGGAGGCGGCCTACATCGACGGTGCGAGCTATTTCTCCACCATGACCCGCATCATCTTCCCCATGGCAAAGCCCTCCATCATCACCATCATCCTGTTCAACTTCCTGTCCTTCTGGAACGAGTATATCATCTCCATGACCCTGATGAGCTCCACCAAGGCACCCCGCACCCTGCCGGTCGGTCTTTTGAACCTGATGCAGGCGCAGCAGAGCGCCGCCCAGTACGGTACCATGTACGCAGGCCTTGTGCTGGTGATGCTGCCCACCCTGATTTTGTACATCTGCGTGCAGCGGCAGCTGACGCAGGGCATGACCGTGGGCGGCTTGAAAGGTTAAGGTGACAGACGATGAAAGCATATTGGAAAAACCATCCCGCCCTGCGCATGATCCTGATGCTGGTGCTGTTCGTACTGGCACTGGTGCTGGTGGTGTCCGGCTGGAAAATGACCGGACAGCTGGCAGGGCTTGGCATCATGCTGGTGGGCGTAGCGCTGCTGCTGGCAGTGCTGGCCATCTACAATGCGACCTATCAGGATTGAGGATAAGAGAGAGGTAAAGGAGAATCCCTATGGATGAAACAAGAAAGTCCGGGCGCGTGACCATCCCCACCGACTTGGACGTTGTGCCCGAAACGCTGGAGATCTTAAAAAAGTGGGGTGCTGATGCCATCCGCGACTGCGATGGCACCGACTTTCCGCAGCAGCTCAAGGATGCGGACGCCAAGATCTACTCCACCTACTATACCACCCGCAAGGACAACGCATGGGCAAAGGCAAACCCGGACGAGGTACAGCAGTGCTACATCATGACCGGCTTTTACACCGCCCCCGGCGACACCGTGACCATCCCGCTGATGAAGGGCATCAGCCCGGAGCTGATGCAGGTGAACACCAACGACGACATCACCCGCTGGTGGGAGGTCATGGATCGAACCACCGGTCAGCCCGTGCCGCCGGAGCAGTGGAGCTACGCCGACGGCAGCGTGACCGTGCAGGCCGTGCCGTTCCATGAGTATACCGTCAGTTTTCTGGCTTACCTCATCTGGGACCCGGTGCATATGTACAACGCTACCACCAACGGCTGGACGAATTTTGAGCACCAGATCACCTTTGACGTGCGTCAGCCCAAGACCCACAAGTATTCCATGGAGCGCCTGCGCAAGTTCATTGCAGAGCACCCCTATGTAAACGTCATCCGCTACACCACCTTCTTCCACCAGTTCACCCTGATCTTCGACGAGCTGAAGCGGGAGAAATTCGTGGACTGGTACGGCTACTCTGCCTCGGTCAGCCCCTACATCCTGAATCAGTTCGAGCAGGAGGTGGGCTACAAGTTCCGCCCGGAGTACATCATCGATCAGGGCTACTATAACAACCAGTACCGGGTGCCCAGCAAGGAATTCCGGGATTTTCAGGCCTTCCAGCGCCGCGAGGTGGCAAAGCTTGCCAAGGAGATGGTGGACATCACCCACGCGTGCGGGTGCGAAGCCATGATGTTCCTCGGCGATCACTGGATCGGCACCGAACCTTTCATGCCGGAGTTCAAGACCATCGGACTGGATGCCGTAGTGGGCAGCGTGGGCAACGGCTCCACCCTGCGCCTGATCTCTGACATTGAGGGCGTGAAGTACACCGAGGGCCGTTTCCTGCCGTACTTCTTCCCCGATACCTTCCACGAGGGCGGCGACCCGGTGCGGGAAGCCAAGGAGAACTGGGTTACAGCCCGCCGCGCTATCCTGCGCAAGCCCATCGACCGCATCGGCTATGGCGGCTATCTGAAACTGGCCTTGCAGTTCCCGGAGTTCGTGGACTACGTGGAGAGCGTCTGCAACGAGTTCCGCGAACTGTACGAGAACATCAAGGACACCACACCCTACTGTGTCAAGCGAGTGGCCGTGCTGAACTGTTGGGGCAAAATGCGGGCTTGGGGCTGTCACATGGTGCATCACGCCCTCTATTACAAGCAGAACTATAGCTATGCCGGTGTCATTGAGATGCTGTCCGGTGCGCCCTTTGATGTGAAGTTTATCAGCTTTGAGGATATCAAGAACGACCCGCATCTGCTGGATTCGTTGGATGTCATTATCAATGTCGGCGATGCCGACACCGCACACACCGGCGGCATCTGGTGGGAAGACCCGGAGATCTCCTCCGCTATCCGCAAGTTCGTCTGGAACGGCGGCGGCTTTATCGGCGTGGGTGAGCCTTCCGGTCACCCGTATCAGGGCCACATTCTCCAGCTTGCCAGCGTGCTGGGCGTGGAGGAAGAAAACGGCTTCACCCTGAACTACGACAAATACAACTGGGAGGAGCACCCCGACCACTTTATCTTGCAGGACGCCGACCAACCCGTGGACTTTGGCGAGGGCAAAAAGAACATCTACGCCCTCGAGGGCACCGAAGTGCTGGTGCAGCGAAACAAAGAAGTGCAGATGGCGGCACACGACTTCGGCAAGGGTCGTGCCGTGTACATCAGTGGTGTGCCTTACAGTTTTGCCAACAGCCGCACCCTGTACCGTGCTATCCTGTGGAGCGCCCACAGTGAGGAAGAGCTGCATACATGGTTCAGCTCCAACTACAATGTGGAGGTGCACGCCTACGTCAAAAACGGCAAGTATTGTGTGGTGAACAACACGTACGAGCCGCAGGATACCACCGTTTACACCACCGGCGGCAGCAGCTTTGCGCTGCATCTGGACGCCAACGAGATCAAGTGGTATGAGATCTAAGTTCTCCTTTTCATAAACGAACACAACGGGCAGCTCTGTTACCAGAGCTGCCCGTTGTGTTTGCTGTATCTGCCGATAACGCAACCTGTGTCAATCGAACGCTGCAATGGAGACGGCTGGAAACGCAGAAATTCAGTAATGCGAGTGTAATAGACCTGCAGAAAAAAGAAACTGCCCGTGCGAGTATGCGTAAGATGGTGAAACACTTACTGAAAAAATTTAAGTATCCACCGGTGGAATATGATAAAATTTGTATACTTCAATACGTTAAAGAAAGTTTGGAGAACCATTCAAAGAAATGCTCCAAACAAAAGCTGAATACGGTTATTTTGACATAGCAACGCTACTTATATAGAGCGAAGCACTACTTATAAATAGTGGTGTCAGGAATTGAGATTTTGTGATACCAAAAAAGACACCCTCGCTTTTGATAGGAATCTCATGCAGGGATGTCCTTATCTCAACGCGAAGGTGTCTTAATAACGAGGGTCAGATGCCACGGAACGTAAAGGTGAACTCCACAGGCTTGGTTACATCAGGAATATACTCCGGGTGGACATTGGCACCCCAGCTGTCATCGCCGCCAACGCCCATCTGCTCGCCCATAGCACGGATGACCGTGTAATGGACCGGGGGCAGCTCGTAGGGATGCTTGGCACTCTCCATTTCATGGGGAGTGTAGGGCAGCGCAGAGAAGAACATGGGCTTTGCGGCATCTGCGGTAAACAGCAGCCCGCGACCCTTGCGGTCCACTACCTTTGCCCAGCGCACAGCGGTCTTTGCACCGCACTCCTGCGGCACAAGGTACTGCGCCATGTTGTCTGCGACCTTGTTCTGGTAAATGCCCAGCTTTGCACCATGCTGACGATCCCAGTAGGTCTCCGCAGGGCCGTTTCCGTACCACTCCACCGTGTCGTAGTCAGCGTCGATCTTGAACAGTACGCCGAACTCCGGCATTGCTGCAAGTCCTTCCACCGGGTCATAGTGCAGGGTGGTCTGGATGCGGCCATCACCGAACACACGGTACTGCAGGCTGCACTCTGCTGCGGGGCTGGTCTGGAGGTTATAGAGATAGGTCACGACCACGCTGTCGGCTTCCACCTCGCAGGAGGGGTTCTGGAGGATGGTGCCGCCATGAACAGACGGGATCTCCTTGCCGATGCCCTTGGCGGTAGCGTACAGGCTTGCCAGCTTCCACTGACCGCGAACGCCGCCCATGTTGTTGCCGCAGTCGTTGTCGGTGGGAGCGCGCCAGAAGTTGGGACGGGGAATCTCCTGAATCATCTCCTTGCCGGCATAGCGGTAGGAAGTCGGGCCGCCATTCAGATCGGAGAACAAAACATCGAAATTCTCACCCCGGACGCCGATGTTGTGTGTACCGTGCGTAACGGTAAACGGCGTGACCTTCTTGCTGGGAATGGAACGAACCACAGCGACCACACCCTGTCCAAAGGCGACTTCATGACCTTTCTTTGCCCAGCTGGTGTCCTCCTTCAAACGGAAGCTGATGGTCACTGCATATTCACCGGGGAGCGCAGGAACCATAAACGGCAGCGGGAAGCTGGAACGCTCTTCGGGAGCAACATCAATATTGGTCAGTTCCTGTTGCTGATACAACTTTCCATCACGATGCAGCAGTGCAACGCAGTCGAAAGCATCCGTAGAGGTGAACAGGTTCTTATTCCAGACTTCGAAGCCAGAGTTGTCGATGGAAATGGCGATGTTCTGATAGCAGAACTTGACCTCCTGCATCTTGGGAGAAGGAGCACGGTCACCACCGTAGGCAATGCCGTTCCCGCTGAAATTATAGTCGGTAGGACGCTCGCCGAAGTCGCCGCCGTAGGCTTGGAACCACTTGCCGTAGCGGTCTTTTTTCCAGATGGACTGGTCGATGTAATCCCAGATGAAGCCGCCCTGATAGCCGCAGTCCTTCTGGTCGGCAAGTTCCGTGTACTTGTGCAAAGCACCGTTGGAGTTGCCCATAGCATGAGAATATTCGCACTCGATATAAGGCCGCTTATCGCCCTGTGCCAGATACTCTTTAATGTCCTTCACAGTGCTGTACATATGGCTCTCGATATCGGTGGTTTCGAGGAAGCGGGGATCATTGACCACACCTTCGTAATGCACCAGACGGGTGTCATCAAAGCGGCGGACCATCTCTGCCATCTGGAGCAGGGTCTCACCGCCAAACGATTCGTTGCCCAGAGACCAGATCAGAACAGCAGGATGGTTTTTGTCACGCTGGTAAGTGGAATTCATGCGGTCAAACAAGATGGCTTTCCACTCCGGCTTATCATTGGGCAAAACGCCCTCGATGCCGCGAATGCCCGCCTGATGGATGTCCCATGTGCCATGGGATTCCAGATTGTTCTCTGCGATCAGATACAGACCATACTCGTCGCACAGGTCGTACAGTGCATCCTGATTCTGGTAATGGCTGGTGCGGATGGCATTGATGTTGTTCTGCTTCATGGTGATGATATCCCGAAGCAGTTCCTCATGGGTGTGTACGCCCACAGCACGACCCGTAATGGAGCTGAACTCATGACGGTTGGCACCCTTGAACACGATGCGCTTGCCGTTGAGCAGCATCCGATTGTTCTTCAGCTCGAACTTGCGGAAACCGACTTTCTGCCCAGTCACCTCTACCAGATGGCCTGCATCGTCCAGCAGCTCGATTTCCAGTTCATACAGAGCCGGGTCCTCTGCACTCCACAGGTGGGGGTTCTCCACCGCATGGCTGAACAGAGCAGAGCCGCCGTTCAGTGCGATTTTTTCGGAGAACACTTCCTGTTCACTGCGGCGCAGGGTCAGACGGGCTGCGCCCTTACCCTCCGCCTGCAATGCAACTTCCAGCGTGGAATGAGTAAAATCATCCCCGGCGAACAGCGTTTTGACGGATACATCTTCCAGATGCACGGTGGGGATGGCGTACAGCCACACGCTGCGGAAGATGCCGGAGAAGCGGAAGAAGTCCTGATCTTCGCACCAGCTGGAGGAAGTCCACTTGAACACCTGCACAGCAAGTTTGTTCACGCCCGGCTGGAGATAGGGAGTCAGATCGAATGCGTGTGCGGAGAAGCTGTCCTCGGTGTAACCCACATAAGACCCGTTCAGCCAAAGAGCCATGCCGCTTTCCACACCCTCGAACTCGATGTGGACGGGCTTGCCCTGCATGGATTCCGGCAGCTCGAAGTATTTTACATAGCTTGCCACCGGATTGAACCGCTGCGGGATCTCGCCCGGCTGTACTTCTTCACGGCCATCCCACGGATACTGAACATTCGCGTACTGGGGAATGTCGTAGCCCTCCATCTGGATGTGTGCCGGAACATGAATGTCGTCCCAGCCGCTGCAATCGTAATCTGTCTTTTCAAAGCCGGGGATGGCACTGGTGTAGTTCTTTGCGTAGGCGAATTTCCAGATGCCGTCCAGCTTCAGCGCAAGCGAAGATTCTCCTGCCAGATATTCTTCGCGGGAAGCGTAAGTACGGAAACTTGCATGAGCATTCAGCACGTTTTCCTTGAAAAAGGTGGGGTCTTTTACTTTTGCAAAATCAAATGCAGCCATAGTATTTCCTCATTTACCTTTTATAATTTTATAATATTTCTCCAGCCTCCCCGGAGGAATCGCTGGATTCCTCCGGGGAACAGCAGATGAAGGAGAAATGATAATGGCTTGTTATCAGACTGCTGCACGCAGTTTTTCATTTGCTTCTTCGACCTTCATACGAGAGAGAATGAAGGTGATGATGGCATCCAGAGCAAACGGAATCACCAGATACATGATCTTCAGCATCGAGATGCAGGATTCGGGCTGGACAGCCAGCGCACTATCGAAATGGCTTGCTGCCAGCAGCCAGCCGGTGATGGCAGTACCTAGACCGCCGCCCAGCTTCACACCGAGAGAAGTGCAGGAGTACATCGTGCCATCCACGCGCTTATGCTTCGTCAGCCAAGTATATTCAGAGCAAGCAGCAATCGCAGCGTTCATATCGCCCTGCCAAGGACCCTGACCAAGAGCTGCGATTGCAGTAAAGAGCAGCATCAAGGTCACATTGCCGCTGCCCATGTAACCAGCTACAGCAACCAGTGCACGAGAAATCGTTGCCAGAGTATAGCTCATTACATTCAGCTTATACATTCCATTCCACTTTGCAACCAAGGTCGGGGTGAACACCAGTGCGATGATCAGAGGAATGTTGATTGCCCAAGAGAATACACCGAACAGATTCTGGTTGCCAAGGATGTAGGTTGCATAGTAGGTGCCCATGCTGATCATGGCACCGTAGATCTGCTGCAAAATGTAGGTGACGCAAATCATCATATAATATTTGTTACCAGCAAGCAGCTTTGCAGCCTGAACCAGATTGTACTTTTCGTCCTGCTCGATTTCCTTTTTGTCGGTGGTATCCACCAATTCGCCTTCCGGCAGTTCCTTCACGGAGAAAACGGAGAGGGTGTTGACAAGCAGACCGATGATGGCGTAGATGATTGCAACAGTGCGCCAACCGGCAGCACCACCGCCCAATGCCGTAACAGCACCCAGCGTGATGGACTGGATGAGCAGGCTGGTGGCAAAGGCGAACATGAAACGCCAAGAACCCATCTCGACCTGTTCGGCACTGTTCTTCGTGATGAGAGCAGTCAGTGCAGAGTAAGCAATGTTGTTAGCAGTGTAGAATACAGCGTTCAGCAGAGTATATGCGATCAGGAACCATGCGTACTGTGCAAACTGTCCCAGATTGGTCGGGATGGCGAAAATTGCCACCAGCGTAATGGCACAGCCAATGTAGCCGTACAGCATCCAAGGACGGGCTTTGCCCATCTTAGAATGCGTTTTGTCAATCAAAGAACCAAAGAAAATGTCCGTCACACCGTCCAGCAGTTTGGAAACTGCAATCAGAGTGCCGACAATACCGGGGTTCAGGCCAACGGTGTTGGTCAGATAGATCATGACGAAGGAGGACAGGAATGCATACACCACGTTGCCTGCAATATCGCCTGAACCATAGCCGACTTTATTATACCACTTTAGATAACGTTTTTCAGTCATTGTGCTTTCTCCCATCTTGCTTGTTTTGTGTGGGCGCGACCAATCTGCTGCGCACTTCAGACTGGAATTCTCATTACGCAAGTTGCCCAAATCTCTTGCGTTTCGTCTGAAAATATTATAGAATCTAATGGAACGAAAAGATATAGACAAGATGGAACAAAATATGCACAAAATCAAAGAGTTTGTAATTTTTTGATAGAACATTTCTCAAATCACTGTAAAATCTCTGAAGATGAGGAGGACGCAGGGATGTATTTCAACTCAGGATATTTGAACAACTCCCGTTTGGATTTCAAAGACTACTCAAAGCCGCTGGTCGTAGGCAGTTGCGGCACTTATCGCTTGAAAAAACGCCCTAAGCTACCTACTTTTTGGGCAAAGGGTCGCAGAGACTATCAAATCCTCTATGTGGCATCTGGTAAAGCACACTTCTGGTTCGATGGTGTTGAGGAAGTGGTGACTTCTGGACACATGGTGCTTTACCAGCCGAAAGAAGTCCAGAAGTATGTTTATTATGTAGAAGATCACCCAGAGGTGTTCTGGATTCACTTTACAGGATATGATGTCAAAAACATCCTGAACTATTACGGAATACCATTGGACAAGCACGTTTTTTACAGCGGCACACTGCCGGATTACAAAATGCTGTTCCGAAAGATCATCCGGGAACTGCAACAATGTGAATATGGCTATGAAGACTATATTGCTTCTCTCTTCAACATCATTCTGCTTTTAGTAAGCAGGCAACAGCAGGAAAGCGAGAAAACAACTACAAGCATCCCCGAAGAAATCGAAGCCGCCGCTGCCTACTTTAACGAGAATTATAATACAAAGGTCAGTGTGGACGATTACGCAGAATCGCTGCATATCAGTACGAACTGGTTTATCCGTAATTTTAAGCTGTACATGAAAATAAGCCCTGCACAATACATCCTGTCCCTTCGGATGGTAAATGCACAAAGCTTATTGGAGAACACCGAATACAATATTGGAGAAATTGCAGAGATCGTAGGGTATGATAACCCACTCTATTTTAGCCGGGTATTCAAGAAAGAGTATGGTGTCAGTCCGGCACAGTACCGAAAGAATCTGGAAGAATCTACTGAAAAATGAGAAAAATTCCTTTGGCTTTGACCACAATGCGGCGATTTTATATTGCGATAAAAAAGCGGGTAGCCGTTTTGTAGCTGCCCGCCGGTGGATATAGAATGCATTATTTGTCCTGAAACCAGGAAGCCGAGTTACAGAATATACTCCATCTGCCGTTCCTTGGTTTTCATGCCCATTTTTTCATAAAAGTGCTCTGCCGAAGTGTTCCCCGCCCAGACGTTCAGGGTCACCTCGTAGCAACCCAGCGCTTTTGCCTGCTGCTTTACATATTCAAACAGGCTTTCCCCGATGTGCTGTCCGCGCGCCTGCTTATCAACGCAAAGGTCATCAATGAACAGTGACTTGAAGGGCACCATATTGGTGGAAAAAGGCTGCTTCTTTAGTTGACAGAAGGCATAGCCCATGCACACATCCTCCTCGTTCACGGCAACGTAGATGGGCTTGTCCTCCTGCTTCAAAAGCTCTGCTAACTCGCAGACAGTGTATTTTGTGGTGCCGGGAATAAAAATATCCGGGCGTATCTCTGCATGAATTTGCAGCACCTGCCCCAGCAGCGCAAGCAGTCTGGGAATGTCTTTTTCTTCGGCTTTACGAATGTTCATTTGTACTTTGCTCCTTTCCATTTTTGCCTCTACGTTTCCAGTATACCACACCGGGCGGCACCGGAAAAGAGAAAATGTAACCCGTTGATAGCAAAAACGCGAGCGACCGTTCTGGCCACTCGCGTTTTTATATGTTGGACAGGCTGCTTACACGAGATATGGGTCCAGCAGGGCGTCCACTTCTTTTTTGCGCTTAGGGGAGGGCTTTTTCACGGCACGGCCGCGGCAGACCACCAGTTCCAGATGTTGCAAAGCCCGCAGATCCTCCAGCGGGTTTTCGCGCGTTACGATAAAGTCTGCGCTTTTGCCGGGCGCGATAGAGCCGGTCACATCGCCGATGCCCGCCAGCTGCGCGTTGCGCAGGGTGGCCGTGTAGAGGGCAAAACGGTTGCTCACACCGCAGTATTTGTGGAAGTAGCACAACTCCCGCCAGAAATCGTACTGGGTAATGTAGGGGCAGCCTACATCGTTGCCCAAGCCCACCGGGATGCCGTTTGCCAGCGCGGTCTTGGCGCTTTCAATCACGCCGTCAAAGACGATCTTTCCGTTATACTGGTCTTTTTCCGATGCGCCCGAAACGGTAGTGTCAAACAGTGCGTAGGGCAGTGCGGGGGAGATGGTCGTGCACAGAAATGCGCCCCGCTCCTTGTACAGACGAACCGTCTCCTCGTCCATTTTTGCGCCGTGCTCAATGGAGTCCACGCCGTTTTCCAGCGCAGCCTTCACGCCCGCAGGGGATTCGGTGTGGGCGGCAACAGTGTAGCCCAGCTTGTGGGCTGCATCGCAGACGGCTTTGATCATCTCCGGCGGCATCTTCATCTCGCCGGGGGTGCCCTTTTCGGTGGCGTCCAGCACGCCGCCGGTGATCATCAGCTTGACAAGGTCTACCTTCTGTGCGCTGGCCTTTTCCAGCTGCGCCAGCGCTTCGGCGTTGTTGTGCGCTGCCACGGCCACCGAGCCTGCCATGTGCCCGCCCGGTACCGAGATGCCCTCGTTGGCGGCCAGAATGCGGGGTGCCAGCACCTTTCCGGCGGCGCTGTCGTCCCGGCAGCGGGTGTCAAAGTCCGCAATGCCGCCCACGGTGCGCACGGTGGTCACGCCGCCCAGCAGTTCCAGCTTGGCATAACTGCACACCAGCCGGTATGCGATGGCGCGGGTCAGCCTGTTGCTCAGGATCTTGCGTACCAGCGCTGCATTGTCCCGGGGCTTTGCGCTGGGTTTGCCGTTGCCTGCCAGATGGACGTGCAGGTTGATGAGCCCCGGGCACAGATACCCACCGTGCAGGTCGATGACCTCGTAGCCGTCAAGGCTTACACTCGCATCTGCAATGGCGGTGATCTTATCGTTTTCGGTCAGCAGCACCTTGCCCTGTACCGGTTCCATCTGCTCGGTACCGTCCAGAAGAATACCGTTTGTGTATGCGCGCTTCATGTGTTCCATCCTCTTTCCGTTGTATTTTTAGAGTGCAGACTGCCTTATCCGTCCAATTTCTCCTGTGCCCGGTATTGCAGCGCTTCCAGCAGAGAGTCCTCGTCCAGCAGGGTCTTGCCCGCAAGGTCAGCCACGGTGCGGGCGACCCGCAAAATGCGGTCATGCGCCCGAGCGGAAAGTCCCAGTGCATCGTAGGAACTGCGCAGCAGCTGCTCGGCACCGGGGGTCATGCGGCAGATGCGCCGCACCTGTCCGGCGTTCAGCTGGGCATTGCAATGCACCCCTTTAAAGCCCGGCGCAGCGTAGCGCTTGGCCTGAATGGCGCGGGCGGCCAGCACCTGTTTGCGTAACTCGGCGCTGCTCTCGGAGGGCGCGGCGGTGTGCAGCTCGTCAAAGGCGATGGGGTCCATCTCCACGCACAGGTCGATGCGGTCCAAAAGCGGGCCGGACACCCGGCTGCGGTACTGCCGCACCGCACTGGGCGAGCAGGTGCAGGCGCGGGTGGGGTGGCCGTAGTAGCCGCATTTGCAGGGGTTCATGGCGGCTACCAGCTGGAAGTGGCTGGGGTAGGT
>OKYC01000370.1_pt1 | contig 11192 bp, 9 predicted proteins | sample 1609001 | NCBI WGS metagenome assembly OKYC01 (sample SAMN02675044, study PRJEB24791) | human gut metagenome, SKBSTL002 | isolation source: stool | host: Homo sapiens | place: USA
CCCGCATTGGCCGCATGAGCTTCCAGGAGCTGTTCAGCGTGGACGACATGGAGCACGCTGAGGGCTGGCGCAAGCTGTTCTGCAATGTGTACTTCTCCACCTTCATCACGCTGGTGTTTGGCTTTATCCTGACCAAGATCGGCTACGCCAACATCTGGCCTCTGTTCGGTTCTGCCAACCAGCTGCTGAGCGCACTGGTGCTGGCTACCCTGTGCGTATTCCTGAAGGTGACCGGCCGCAGCAACAAGATGCTGTTCCCCCCGCTGGTCATCATGCTGTGCGTCACCTTTACCGCACTGGTGCAGCGTCTGATCGCTATGGTCAAGGCCATCAGCACTGCCGCTTCTGTTACCATTCCTGCCGGTGAGACCACCTGGGGCGCTGTGTTTATCGCAAACGGCCTGCAGCTGATCCTTGCCGTGCTGCTGATCGTGCTGGGCCTGAACATTGTGTTCCACTCCTTCTCTGCATACAAGAAGGCCGAGCATAACAGCGAGGCAAACGTCTGATTCTGCCATTCACAATCCTGTTTTCAATAAACAAAACGCCGCTGACGATGCACAAAGCCGTCAGCGGCGTTTTGTTGTGGAAGCGTATTTTATATGTAAGCCCGGAAAATCTGCGGATTTTCCGGGCTTACATTTTCACAGACTGAGGAAAAGAGAAACGGCCTATTATAAATGACAGCTTTCCCAGCTTTGCAGAGCGGCCAGCTGGGTCTCAGTATGGAACCAGTGTTCCCCGCCCTCCAGAATGGTCAGGTGCGCCCCGGTCTGCTGCCGGAACTGCTCCATGGCGGTGTGCCCGGTAAGGGGATCTGTATCAGCATAGAGCACCTGTGTGGGTACTTTCCAGTGCAGCGGGTGCTCCCGCACCCAGCACAGATACGGCCACGAAAGCGTCTCCCCAAAGTCTGTGGGGATCTCCCCTGCCGCGTGCAGCTGCTCCTCCGTTACCCCTGCCTGCTGCATCAGGGCAAGGATCAGCTTTTCCATATCCACCACCGGGGAGACAAGCAGTGCCTTTTCCGGCGTTTGCGTCTGCAACGCCTGCATGGCAAACCACGCACCGATACTGACCCCATACACCCGGATATGTTTCCACACCGGCTGCATCCGGGCATAGACCGTTTGCAGTTCCCGAGTGACCACCCACGGCACCAGCTTTTCCGGGCTGTTTTTTCGGGTGCCGTGCTCCGGCAGATCGACAGCCAGCACCTGCCAGCCTGCCGGGCAGGCTGTGCGGGCAAAGCGGGCTGCCTCGGCCGCGCTGCCGTTTTTGCCATGGACATAGAGATAGACCTTACGGCTGCGCTTGCCGTACAGGACAGCCGGGACACCTGCAACCTCAAGCTTGATTTTTTCCATAACGGCTCCCTCCTGTTTTGGGGTGTTTTGCGCCCTGTTTTTCTCTATGATAGCACAAGCAGCAGCCAAACACAAACAGGAAAAAACTAATGCTAACACGATTTTGAATGGCCTCCGCTGCCGCTCTGGCCATTGTTCAAGGAAAGTATATTTTAATATTTGAGATTCTGAAACGCCTGCGGGCGTTTCAGAACCTCTTTTTCACAGAAGGGGTCGTAACTGGAAACGGCTGCTGTAACCTCTTACGTCCTCTCCCGTGAAAATGGGATGACGGAGCATCCGCAGACGCTCCGTTATCCCAAAATAATAAATCATAATTCCGCTGAATATGGCCAAAGCGCAGCGGAGGCCATTTGAAATCGTCCTGCACAAAAAGAGCCACCGCACAAGGCTGTGCGATGGCTCTTGAGATAGTGTTTCAGGTTTTGCTTAGCCGAAGATGTTGATCAGGATACCAGCAGCAACGGCAGAACCGATAACGCCGGCCACGTTGGGGCCCATGGCGTGCATCAGCAGGAAGTTGGAGGGGTTCTCGCTCTGGCCGACCTTCTGGGAGACACGAGCGGCCATAGGCACGGCGGAAACGCCGGCGGAACCGATCAGGGGGTTCACCTGACCGCCGGTCAGCTTGTACATGACCTTGCCGCACAGCACACCGGCTGCGGTGCCGAAGGAGAAGGCGATCAGACCCAGCACGATGATGAACAGGGTGCGGGTATTCAGGAAGGTGTTTGCACTGGTGGTGCAGCCCACAGACAGAGCCAGGAAGATGGTGATGATGTTCATCAGCTCATTACCGGCGGTCTTCTGGATACGATCCACAACGCCGCACTCCTTCATCAGGTTGCCCAGCATCAGCATACCGACCAGAACGGCGGCATCCGGCACGATGAGGGAAACAATGATAGCGACCATGATGGGGAAGATGACCCTCTCGGTCTTGGAGACGGTGCGCAGCTGCTTCATGACAACAGAGCGTTCCTTGGAGGTGGTCAGTGCCTTCATGATGGGCGGCTGGATAACGGGCACCAGTGCCATGTAGCTGTACGCTGCCACGGCAATGCTGCCCAGCAGCTCAGGTGCCAGACGGGAGGTAACGAAGATAGCGGTAGGACCGTCTGCACCGCCGATGATGGCGATAGCAGCGGACTGCTTCTGGGTGAAGTCCACCAGACCGGTAGCGGCCAGCAGACGAGCGCCCATGTAAGTACCAAAGATACCGAACTGTGCGGCAGCGCCCAGCAGCAGGCTCTTGGGGTTGGAGATCAGGGGTGCAAAGTCGGTCATGGTGCCGATGCCGAGGAAGATCAGCGGCGGGTAGATACCCAGCTTAACGCCCATATAGAGCATATCGGCCAGACCGCCGTTGTTCAGGATCTCGATCCACTCGGGGTGCTCCAGACCGTCACCAACGAAGTACTGCATATGGATGATGCCGCTGCCGGGAAGGTTGGCAAGGATCATGCCAAATGCCATGGGCAGCAGGATCAGGGGTTCGAACTCCTTGACGATAGCGAGGTACAGCAGAAAGCAGCCCACGCAGATCATCACGGCGTACAGCCAGCCGCCGGGCTGGCCAAACTGTGCAAAGCCGGAACTTTGGAAAATACCGACCAGAGTATCAATAAACTGTGTCATGCTCTTCCTCCTGTGTTAAAACGGGGCCGTGGTGTCGTTCACGCCGGCCTTGCCCCAGCCATTTTTGCCACGACGCACTGCCTTGAGGGTGTACTTGCCGTTGCCCATTGCATGGATAGCAGCCATAATAGCGGCCACCACGTCACCGGGGATGCCTTCCTCTACCTGAGGAGCGGGCGCAGCCTGCTGCACCGGAGCGGCAGCGGGTTTTGCGGCAGGTGCCTGCGCAGCAGTCTTAGCGGCCTTCTTCTTGGCATTCATCGAGTCGAAGATCTTGCCCTCCAGCGTGATGATAGCCATCAGCAGCACGAGGATCAGGAACACCAGCACGATACCAGTAATGGTAACGACCACATCGAAACCTAAGTCCATGGTTTTTCCTCCTGTTTGTTGGATACTGCAAGCGATACAACATCGTCAGCAGAAAATCAATTTGGATATAGTATACCGTATTTTGCCATTCATTTCAACAAAAATTAACAATTTTTCTTTTTGCCGCTTTGTGATATGGCATGGACAAAACGAGCCTGACTTAGCGGCGGCCGATGCGCGGGGTGGCATCCGTAAAGCCGGTTTCCAGCTTATCACCGAGGGAAAGGCTCTGTGCCGTGCCCAGTGCAACGCAGTTTACGGGATCCGGCGAGACCGTCACTTCCACCTTCAGTTCCTGACTCAGATATTCGGTCAGGCCGTGCAGCTGGGCACCGCCGCCGGTCAGCATGACGCCGTTGCGGTAGATATCGCCTGCCAGCTCCGGCGGGGTTTTTTCCAGCACCTGATGGGCTGCGGTGCCGATCTGCTCGCTGAGCATCATCACCGGCTCGTACAGGTCGTCGGTAGAAACGGTCACGCGCACCGGCAGACCGGTGAGCAGGCTGCGGCCCTTGATCTCCATGCTCTCGTGGAAATCGGTCTTTTGGGGGCAGCAGGCAACGTGCTTTTTCAGTTCCTCGGCGGTGCGCTGGCCAATGGCAATACTGTATTTGTTGCGCACGTGCTTGAGGATCTCCTCATCGTAGTGGTTGCCGGCCACGCGCACACTGGTGGCCTTGACCTTGCCGCCAAGGCTCAGCACCGCGATATCCGTGGTGCCGCCGCCGATATCAATGATCATGCGGCCGTCCGGCAGGGTGATGTCGATGCCGGAGCCAAGGGCTGCGGCGATAGGCTCATCGATCAGGTACACCTGACGGGCACCGGCTGCCACCACAGCCTCTACCACGGCATCGCTCTCAATGCCGGTAATAGCGGCGGGCACGCACACTGCCACCCGGGGCTTGACCATGTGGGAGCTGTACACCTGCTTGACAAAGCGGCAGATCAGCTCCCGGGTCATGGTGTGGTCGCTGATGACGCCGTCCTTCAGCGGGAAGATGGCGGAGATATAGTTGGGCGTGCGCCCCACCATAGCCAGTGCCTTGTCGCCGGCTTCCAGCACGGTGTTCTTGCGGGTATCCATTGCCACAACGCTGGGCTGGTTGAGCACCACGCCCTTGCCCTCCTGCGCGATGATGATGGTAGTAGTACCAAGGTCGATGCCGATATCATTCTGTGCCATAATTGCCTGAATCCTTTCTCTGCGTTCCTCTATCATGTATGTAACGCCCGCAGCTGCGGGCAAAAAAAACAAAGACTGCTTTAGTATAACATAGTTGCGGCAAAAAGTATACAAGCTTTGCCGCTGTTCTGCGCGGTTTTATCAGGAGCTCTCCCCTTCTGTACCGAGCTGCTCCGGCGGCTGTCCAGCCTGCAGCAGGGCGCACAGACCGCTGTAACGCAGGTTCTGCCGGATGTTGCTCATCATGCTGTTCACCACGTCCCTGCGGCCCGCCACAACGCACAATTTGCGTGCGCGGGTGACGCCGGTGTAGAACAGGTTGCGGTAGCACAGCCTTGGCGGCACCTGCGCCACCGGCAGGATCACCGCCGGGAACTCGCTGCCCTGACTTTTGTGCACCGTGATGGCGTAGGCGATCTCCAGCTCGTTCAGGTTTTCCGCCGGGTAGAGCAGCCGCCGGTCGTCCATGCGCACCACCATGGAGCGCTCCCGCACGTTGATGCTTTCCACAATGCCGATATCGCCGTTGTAGGCACCCACGCCCTGCTCACCGCCGATGCGGTTCCAGACGATCTCGTAGTTGTTGCGCACCTGCATCACCTTGTCCCCTACCCGGAACACCCGGGCGGCGCTTTGCAGCTGGGGCTTGCCCTTCTGGGGCGGGTTGAGCAGGTTTTGCAGCTCCACGTTCAGCGCCTGCGTGCCGGTGGGGCCAAGCTTTGTGGGACACAGCACCTGAATATCCCGGATGGGGTCAAAGCCGTAGCTCCGGGGCAGCCGGGTGGTGACAAGGTCGCACACCAGCCGCTGGGCGGCCTCACCGTCGGACTCCAAAAAGAAGAAGTCGTCGGTCTTGCTGCCCTTTTGCAGTGGCTCGCCGAAGATGATGTGATGGGCGTTTTCCACGATGAGGCTGCGCTTTGCCTGCCGGAAGATCTCGTTCAGGCAGACGGTGGGCACGCAGCCGGAGCGGATGACCTCGCTGAGGATGTTGCCCGCACCTACACTGGGCAGCTGGTCGGCATCGCCTACCATAATAATACGGCAGGTGTAGCGCAGCGCTGCAATGAGCGCCTGAAACAGCTTGACGTCCACCATGCTCATCTCGTCCAGAATGACCACGTCACACTTGAGCAGGTTTTTGTCGTTATGGATAAAGCTGACCACGCCGCCGGTGTAGTCCACCTCCAACAGACGGTGGATGGTGCTGGCCTTGCGGCCGGTCAGCTCGCTGAGCCGCTTGGCAGCGCGTCCGGTGGGGGCACAAAGGGCTACCCGCTCGGCCTGATTTTCCAGCAACTGCAAAATGGCGTTGACGGTGGTGGTCTTGCCGGTGCCGGGGCCGCCGGTAAGCACAAGGCAGTTCTCGGTCATGGCCTTGCGGATGGCTTCCCTTTGCAGGGGGGCGTAGGCAAAGCCCTGCGTCAACTCTAAGATCTGGATGTTTTTATCCAGCTCCCGGGCGGTATTTTTGCCGCGCTTTGCCAGCAGATTCAGCCGGTCGGCAATGTCCTGCTCCGCAGCCAACAGATCCGGCAGGTAAATATAAGGTACCGCATCGAACATTTTCACGCACAGTTCTTCCGTCTCGATGCAATGATCCAGTGCACGGGCCAGCTTTTCCGGCGGCTGATGGATGAAGTTGGAGGCAGTGGCCAGCAGCTGTGCCCGGGGCAGACAGGTGTGGCCGTTGCCCGCGTTGTGGCGTAAGGTGCGCAGCAGGGCCGCTTCCAGCCGCTGGGCACAGTCTCCTTCCATGTGGTAATACTGGGCGATGCTGTCCGCGTGGCGGAAGTCCAGCTGCAGCGGCTCGCCGCACAGCAGATAGGGGTTGGACGCAATAGCCTGCATTGCCCCCACGCCAAAGGCCTTGAACACCTCCATGGCCTTGCGGGGACTGATCTCGAACTGCGCCAGATAGGCGATGAGCTCCCGCATGCCGAACATCCGCTTGAACTCCTGCTGAATGCGATCGGCTTTATCCGGCGAGATGCCGGGGATCTTGGTCAGCCGGGCGGGGTCGTTGGCGATGACCTCCAGCGCTTCAGCCCCGAACATATCAATGATCTTATCCGCAGTCCTTGCGCCGATATACGGCAGGGAACGGCTGGCCAGAAAGGCGTACACCGCTTCCAGATCCTTGGGCATATCGGTTTCGCATTCCTGCGCGTGGAACTGGCGGCCATAGGTGGCGTGGTTTTCGTATCGGCCGCGGCAGATGACGCTTTCCCCTGCGTGTAGCTCGCCTACGATGCCGCAGACCACCGTGAGCACCCCGCCGCCGGAGATCTCGAACACCGTATAGCCGTTATCCTCGTTCTCGTAGATGATATCCTCCACGACGCCTTCGATCTGTTCCAACTGCTGCTCGTCCACCAGCTCCACCTCCTTTGCACAGATATTATAAGTATAGCCCTTTTGGCGGGATTTGTAAATTGTAGAATCCGCAAAATCCCCGGGCCGCTCTCGCCTTTTTCCGGCGGTTGTGCTATACTGGGCGCAAACACTACGTCACGAAATGAGGAGCAACAATGGAGATCATCATTCATCAGGCCATTCTGCACGTTCTGGATACCACCATGGATGCGCCGGTGCTCAGCGGCGGGCCCATGGAGCTGACCGCCGAAAAAAACGCCTACCTGCAAAATCACATTGAAAAGCTGCTGGCCAGCGACGACATCCGCCAGTGCCGCCCGCTGCCGGATTCAGCCTTTAAAAATGAGCTGGAGCACAATCAGGACTTTGTGGATCTTTCCTGCCGCATTGCCGGGGTGCTGTTCGACTATATGCACGCCCACACCACCATCCCCGGGGCAGACCTTGCCGTGGTGGATTTTACCCGGGACGGCGCGCCTTGGCTGGGCATCCTGAAGCTGAACTACAAAAACGGCTACACCCACTATACGGAAACCGTAGAGGGTGCCCCGGTGAACTCCATCATCCAGCAGCGCGCCTGCCTGCCTACCCAGAGCGGCAAGGTGGAGGAGGGCGCACTGGTAGACCTGACCGATTACTCCATGCGTCTGTTGGAAAAGAAGTACGATATTGACGGCCACAAGGAGTTTTATCTCTCCACCGTGGTGTTCCAGTACACCACCGCCCAGCCGGAAAAGAAAAAGCTGCAGGCCATTCAGGAAGCCGCCGTGCAGGCTGTGCAGGAAAACTACGCCGAAACGCCCCATGTGGAGGCACAGGTAGCCATGATGATCGCCAATCAGGCCGCCGACAACGACAATCAGGTCTCCATCCAGCAGGTGCGCCAGCAGCTGGAGGAGGAATACCCCCTCGCCGCCGTGCCATTTGACGACTATGTGGAAAAGAGTGATGTCCTTGACAGCGCCGCCCAGCCGGTGACCGTGACCCCCGCCCGCATCCGCCGGATGGAAAGCCGCAGCCTGCGCACCGCCAACGGCATTGAGGTAAAGATCCCCACTGAGCTGTTGAACGCCGAATCCGAGGTAGAATTCCTGCACGCTGATGACGGCAGCATCTCCCTGCTGATCAAAAATGTCATTTTGTAAGCCGTAACAGCAAAATCTTGCAAAACCCTGCGTTTAGCCTTGCGATCCGCAGGGTTTTGTGCTATATCAGTGTTGTATCTTTCGTAGTATATCCGTTACGACCTTAGAGGAGGAAATTTTATGGAACTGGCTCTCATCACCGCGCAGCAGGTCGTGGTCTTGTTCCTGCTGATCGGCACAGGCATGGTGGCGGTCAAGACCGGCGTGCTCAAGCTGGAAAACAAGCAGGCGCTTTCCAATCTGCTGGTGTACATCATTGTGCCGGCCATGGTGGTAAACTCTTACCGCATGGAGTTCAGCGCCCAGATCTTGCACAATCTGCTGGCGGCTTTCGGCATGAGCGTCCTGTCCGTGCTGCTGGGCACCGTGATCACCCTGCTGCTCACGGCACACAAGACCGGCAGCCGGATGCCCATTTTCCGGTTTGCCTGCATTTTTTCCAACGCAGCGTACATGGGCTTCCCGCTTATTTCGGCGCTGTTCGGCTCCGAAGGTCTTCTGTATGCCAGTGCCTACGTTACCGTGTTCAACATTCTGCTGTGGACGCTGGGTTATGGCCTTGTCAGCGGCGGTTCCAGCGTAAAAGAGGTTGCCCGCAGTCTGGTGCGCACCCCGGTGCTGTACGCCATTGTGGTGGGTCTGGGCATCTATCTGCTGCAGATTCCCCTGCCTGCCCTGATCACCCAGCCGCTGGAGCTGCTGGCCGGGGTGAACACGCCGCTGTCCATGCTCATCACCGGGATGCTGATCGCCGCCGGTGACGTGCGCAGCATCGTGACCGATAAGCACATCTGGAAGCTTGCCTCCGTGCGTATGCTGCTGATCCCGGCGGCTACGCTGGCGCTATTCGGGGTGCTGGGCTTCCACGGCACTGCTGCACAGGTGGTCACACTGCTGGAATGCTGCCCGGCCGCCGCCATCACCTCGGTATTTGCGGTGCAGTTCGGCCACGATGAGCACTTTGCCGCCGGAAGCGTGGTGCTGACTCCCCTGCTCAGCATCGTCACCCTGCCGCTGTGTGCGCTGATCATCACCATGGTGATGTAAGCAGAGCCGCCGCCCAGTAGCGGTATATTTATATTGTAAGAAGGACGATTTAAAATGCCTTCCGCTTACGCTCTGGGCATAGTCAGCAGAAATAGTATTTTAGATTTCGGAGTAGCGGAACGCCTGCGGGCGTTCCGCTACTCCTTTTTCACAGGTGGGGTCGTGATGGAAAACGGCAGATGCAGCGCCGCTTCCTACGGAAGCGCGACGCTGCGGACATTCCCGACCATTGCCACACAAAACAAAAAAGCCATCGCTTTTGCATTTCTGCATCAACGATGGCTTCGTATTGGAGCGGCCGACGAGGCTCGAACTCGCTACCTCCACCTTGGCAAGGTGGCGCTCTACCAGATGAGCTACGGCCGCATATCCGGTGCATTTACCCCTGCACCCTCCCGTTTTTCAACGGTGCTTTCGCAATGAACTGCGTAAAGAAGGAGAAAGTCTTACACGACTTTCGACGTGGTGCCTCCGATCGGAATCGAACCAATGACACGGGGATTTTCAGTCCCCTGCTCTACCGACTGAGCTACAGAGGCGCACCGGACGATGATTATTATACCTGAAATTTCGATTTTGTAAAGGGGTAAATGCAAACTTTTTTGAAAAAATTGAAAAGTTTTTGCTTTTCGGCGTCTCTGCGTGCAAAATAAGAACGACTTTTTTTCGCGGTTTTCGTGCCGGGGGCAGTACGGGAAAAGAGAGAAAGAATATTTGACAAGTTTTACAACCTATGGTTTAATAAAAGAAAAGAACACAGGCGCTTATGCCCGCAGAGATGCTGTTATATTTCTTATATAATAGAAAGGGCGGGCGTCTGCTTTGATTACAGGACGTCCTGCGTGGCACAGCTGCGGCGGGACGGGAGGAGCAGCATGGCAAAAAAACAGGAATATGGCAACGAGAGCATTACCTCGTTAAAGGGTGCCGACCGTGTGCGCAAGCGCCCGGCAGTCATCTTTGGCTCAGACGGTGTGGAGGGCTGTGCCCACTCGATCTTTGAGATCGTGTCCAACTCTATCGATGAAGCCCGCGACGGCCACGGCGATACCATCAACGTGACCCGCTGCAAGGACGGCAGCGTCATTGTGGAGGACTTTGGCCGCGGTATGCCCGTGGACTGGAACAACGGCGAGGGGCGCTTCAACTGGGAGCTGCTGTTCTGCGAGATGTACGCGGGCGGCAAGTACGGCGAGGGCGAGGACAACTACGAGTTCAGCCTGGGCCTGAATGGTCTGGGCCTGTGCGCCACCCAGTACGCTTCTGCCTGGATGACCGCCGATATCTACCGCGACGGCTGCCATTACCACCTCGACTTCAAAAAGGGTGAGAATGTGGGCGGCCTGCAGAAGGAACCCTACAAGGGCCGCCGTACCGGCAGCATCATCCACTGGAAGCCCGACGATGAGGTGTTTACGGACATTGACGTGCCCGGCAGCTACTATAAGGATGTGCTGCGCCGTCAGGCCGTGGTCAACGCGGGCCTGACCCTGAACTTTACGGACGAAAAGGAGAAGGACCCCGCCACCGGCAAGCCCTGGAAGGAGAGCTGGTGCTACCAGAACGGCATCGCCGACTATGTGCAGGAGGTGGCAGGAGAGGATACCCTGACCCCGGTGTTCAGCTGCGAAAGCGAGGCCTCCGGGCGTGACCGTGAGGATCAGCCGGATTATAAGGTGCGGATGAGCGCTGCCTTCTGCTTCTCCAATAAGGTGCAGCTGCTGGAATACTATCACAACTCCTCCTGGCTGGAACACGGCGGCAGCCCCGAGCACGCCGTCCGTACGGCTTTTGTCTACCAGATCAACAAATACCTGAAGGACAAGAACCTCTATAAGAAGGGCGAGAGCGCCATCAGCTTCCAGGATGTGCAGGACTGCCTGGTCTACGTCTCGTCCAGCTTCTCCACCCGTACCAGCTACGAGAACCAGACCAAAAAGGCCATCACCAACAAGTTCGTCTCGCAGGCCATGACTGATTTCCTCAAGCATTATCTGGAGGTCTACTTCCTTGAAAAGCCGGAGGAGGCCCAGAAGATCTGCCAGCAGGTGCTGGTGAACA
>OKYC01000376.1_pt1 | contig 11052 bp, 9 predicted proteins | sample 1609001 | NCBI WGS metagenome assembly OKYC01 (sample SAMN02675044, study PRJEB24791) | human gut metagenome, SKBSTL002 | isolation source: stool | host: Homo sapiens | place: USA
CCTGTGCTACCTCAGCACTTACATATTCTGTCTTGTATCCGAATTCTTCCGCTACCAGGTTGATTGTCTCGGCATCCAGACGCTGATTGATAGAGACCATGATACCGATACTCATACAAGTAGCGATAACCTGAGTAACAGGAATATCCATCATACTTGCCAGTTCGTTCGCAGTAACGAACTCGGTCAGTTTCAATATTTTGCTATCTTCCTGTTCCATCTCCTCCTGTTCCATCAGGCGGTTCTGAACATTTTCACGTTTCTCCTTACGATACTTGGCAGCCTTGTTCTTAGTCTTGTTAGTCAGACGTGCCAATGTTTCCTTAACCTGCTTTGCCACATCTTCATCACTAACTTCCGCTTTTACAACAGGTTTCTTGAAACGGTCTTTATTAAATTTGCCTCCACCCTGATTGTTATTGCCATTAGGTTTGGAGTTATTGTTCCTATTCGGTCTGTTAGCGTTATCGTTACGTTGGTTATTATTAGATGCTCCTCCAGCATTTGTTGTACCGGCAGCATTTATATCCACACGTTCCTTATTTATTCTATTGCGTTTTTTCTTCTTTGCGGCATCATCGTTAACCGAGTTTTTAGAAATCTTATCGTCTCCCTTACGGATTTCTTTGATAATAGCATCCTTCATCAGTTTACGCTGTTCCTGACGCTGCTTATCTTTCTCTTCTCTCTCTTTCCGTTTTTCTTCCTTCGATTTCTTTTTCGGACGGGTAGACTGATTCAATGCAGCCAGATCAATCTGACCTACTACATTAATTTTCGATTTAAATTCAGTAGGACGAATTTTAAATACATCGTCTTCTTCTTTTTCCTGAACGGGTGCTGCTTCGGGTGTTTCTTTTTCCATCTCTTTCACCTGGGGTGTCTTTTCTTCCGTCTTTTCAATTTTAGGCTCTTTCTTCTCTTCCAGAACTGGAGCAGGAGCAGGTTGAGGAGCAGGTTCCGGTTTCTTTTCCTCTACCACCACAGGCTTCGGCGTTTCCTTCTCGGGTTGGGGAGTTTCCTTCCTCTCAACCACCTTTTCCACCACGGGTTCTGCTTTCGGAGTTTGTTCAATAACTTTCGCAACTGGTTCTACAACCTTTGGCGCAGTTTTCTTGTTCAAATTGTCCAGATCTATTTTACCCACTTGCTTCAGTTTGGGGCGTGCCTCTTCAGGAATAACAGTTTTCACCACCTCTTCTTTCTCTTTCTTAGATTCAAAACCTTCGATAGAGATAGAAGCTTTGTTGCGGTCCTTGTTCTGTCTTTCCTGACTAAATTTTTCAGACTCTATTTTTAAATTTTTATCTGTGCTGAACTCTTTCACAAGTACAGCATATTGTTCTTCGGTAATTTTCGCATTAGGACTAGCCTCAATGGTATAGCCCTTCTTCTGCAAGAATTCAACTACCGTCGTTATTCCTACATTTAAATCTCTTGTTACTTTGTTCAGTCTAATCGTCATACTCGTTTTTTAATTATTAACTACGAGCCGGGACTGAAGAGTTACTCTTCAAATTCAGCTCTTAAAACTCTCAACACGTCATCAACCGTGTTTTCTTCCAGGTCCGCTTTTTCTATCAACATCTCGCGCGGAGCATTCAATACAGCCTTGGCTGTATCCAATCCAATATTCTTGATGGCTGTGATAACCCACTCATCAATTTCATCCTTGAATTCATCAAGGTAGATATCCTCATCCATCGCGCTCTCATCCAATTCGCGGTACACATCAATCGTATATTCGGTAAGCATACTGGCGAGTTTGATATTCATTCCCCCCTTACCGATTGCCAAAGACACTTCTTCCGGTTTCAGATATACTTCTGCTTTTTTCTCCTCTTCGTGCAACACAATAGAAGAAATCTTAGCCGGACTCAACGCACGCTGAATGAACAACTGAATGTTAGAAGTATAGTTGATCACGTCGATATTTTCATTACGCAACTCGCGCACAATACCGTGGATACGTGATCCTTTTACACCTACGCAGGCACCTACCGGGTCTATACGGTCGTCATACGACTCAACTGCTATCTTAGCACGTTCTCCGGGAATGCGCGCAATCTTCTTGATAGTGATCAACCCGTCATTGATTTCGGGTACTTCCATTTCAAACAGGCGTTGCAAGAACACAGGTGAAGTACGGCTCAGAATAATCTTCGGATTATTATTTTTATTATCTACACGGGCCACTACGGCACGGGCAGTTTCGCCTTTACGGTAGAAATCACTCGGAATCTGTTCAGTCTTGGGCAAAAGCAGTTCGTTGCCTTCATCATCCAGCAACAACATTTCTTTCTTCCATATCTGATAGACTTCCGCACTGATTACAGTACCCACCCTATCAATATATTTATTATACAAGCTATCTTTCTCCAGTTCTAAAATCTTCGATGCCAGTGTCTGACGCAAGTTCAGAATGGCACGGCGGCCAAACTTGGCAAAGATTACTTCATCGGTCACTTCCTCACCCACCTCATAAGACGCATCAATTTTCTGTGCCTCGGTCAATGAGATCTGCATATTGGGATTCGTCAAATCCTCATCTGCTACAACTTCACGGTTACGCCATATTTCAAAATCTCCCTTGTCAGGGTTCACAATAACGTCGTAATTTTCATCAGTGCCAAACATTTTCGCGATCACACTACGGAAAGACTCTTCGAGTACACTCACCATAGTTGTTCTATCAATATTCTTTAATTCCTTAAATTCCGAAAATGTATCAATCAAGCTGATTGTTTCTTCTTTTTTGGCCATAATTATTTAAAACTAATTAAGTATTTAGTGTATTTTATCTCATCATATGCAAAAGTAATATTCTCCTCTACCAGTTTGGGGCGTTTGGCTCCTTCCGGTTTCACTTTCTTTTCAATGGTTACGGTAAAGTTCTCTTCATTTGCATCCTTCAATACACCTTCCAGCTTCTTTCCCTCTTTAGTCAGGATTTCCACCTCCTTACCAATGTGTATCAAGTACTGTTGCAATACCTTGAAAGGTTGTCCTATACCGGCCGAACCCACTTCCAGTTCATAATCCTCTTCTTCACGGTCCAGTTTAGACTCAATATAGCGGCTAAGTTCTACACAATCGTCAATCCATACTCCCTCGGCATGGTCAATTTCTACCACAATTTTGTCATCCGGGCTCACCGTGACATCTACCAAAAAGTAATCTTTACCTTCCAGCCACTCGTCAACAATCCGGGTTACTACATTTTTATCTATCATTTATTCACTATTAAGAACAAAAAAAGGGCTTAATCAAGCCCCACCATTCATCCATTTCGGTGCAAAGATACAAATTATCTACCAGTGCTACAAAATATTCTATTAAAAAATTGTAGTTTTGCAGAAACTTATAACACTATGGATAAAAACAGTTTAAATACGAACAAGCAGTTCATGATAGGTAACGGTATGCTGGCTTTTGGAGTCTTTGCCGTTATTATCATTTTTTTGTATATGTCCTTCCGTTTCCAACGCAAGGCTGACAAAGTACAGACTTATGAAGGAGTCTACAACATAGAACTGACTAACAGTTTTGCCGGAGACAGTATAGCGGTATATCTAAATGACAGTCTGCTACTGGACCAAACCATGCCCGACGCCAACCTGAAAGTGGAGATAAAACGCTTTGCCGAAGATAATGTACTGATGGTCGTAGATAACAAAACAGACAAGACCACACCTTTCAACCTGAATCCGGAAGGTAGCCGGGTAGAGGTTAAAAAGAGTGGAGATGTAATTTATATCTTGGAAAGAGAAGCCGATTCCCTTTTGGAATAAAGGGAAACAGCGACAAAGCCGATCAATACGATAAAGACACCCACCAAAGCCGGATACCGATAACCCAATCCGGCATCTATGGGTAGCCCACCGGCATAAGCACCAATGGCATTGCCCAAATTAAAAGCGACTTGCACACAGGCCGCTCCCATCATTTCTCCTCCGCGTGAATTCCGGAGTAACAATAATTGTTGTGGAGCCGAAACAGCAAATAATCCTGCCGTACATATACACATCAATATTACTGCCAACCAAGAAACAGAAGCCGCAAAGAAAATGGCAAGCAAACCGGAAGCCATAATAACCTGTGTATATTTTACCACACGGGCAGCCCCATACTGATCAGAAAACTTTCCACCCATCAAGTTTCCTACAGTCATGCTAAGACCTGCCAACACCATAATAAAAGTCATGCTGTTTTCACTGAAACCTGCCACGTGCGTCATCAAAGGAGTAACATAACTATACCAACAAAAGATGCCTCCGTTTCCGAACATGGTCGTAAATATCAACAACCATGGAGCCAGATTCTTCAAAAAACGGAACTGTCCTTTCAAACCTGTATCTGGCAAAGCAGGCAGTGAAGGAACCCATTTCCAAATATAGAACAAAGTAATCAGTCCCCATACTCCATTAAAGAGAAAAGGAATACGCCAAGACATTATATTACTCATGAACGTACCCAAAGGTACACCAAAAAGATTGGCAATCGTCATACCCGACACCATCAATGCCACTGCCTGCGAACTTTTTCCTTTATCAGCCACTCTTTCCGCCACAATGGAACCAACCCCAAAGAAGGCGCCATGAGGCAATCCGGAAATAAAACGCATCATCAACATCATCCAATAATTCACTGAAGCGGCAGCACACAAATTACCACAAATATAAATAACCATCAAACCTAACAGAATATGTTTCAGCGGACGGGTACGAGCCACCAAAACCATCCCAGGTGCTCCTACGCACACACCTAGTGCATAAGCCGAAATAAAATGTCCTGCTTGCGGAATACTTATATGCAAGTCCTTCGCTACATCGGGCAAAATGCCCATCATTACAAACTCGGCAATGCCCAATCCCAATGTGCCGAACGCCAAAGCCGTCAAACTCTTCTTCATACCTGAATAAAAACAATCCATTAATTAAAAAACGTACAAAAATAATTGTTATGTTTTCAGATATAAGTGTTTTTAGCACACTTTTATAAGAAAAGGAATGATTACTTGCTTTATGTCAATTTATTGTTGCCACATGCAAAAGAGGTCAAACATTTTAGCTTCACGTTCAGAAGTTAAAAAGAACAAACAAACCTCTCTACAAAGCCATGCTTACTAATCAACATTCACACTAAACAAACCTTTGCTTCCTGCTCCATTATCAACATCCCGTAAACTCTGATTGATTTTACATTCAGCACTTTTCAGTTTAGTACTTTTATACGAAAACAAGCCTTTGCTTCCTGCTCCGCTAGCGACAGCATTTGAACTTTTCGTTATTATACACCTATCACTCAATTCATAACCGTAATCCGGCTGAGTGCTTTCACCCACCCAAACATCTACAATTTCTTGTGTCTTCATAATTATAAACATTTAGTATATTAAGATAATTCTTTGTCTAAATAACACAAAATAAATTCGTTTCTCGCTTGCAATATTTCTGCAAAACTGTTTTTTACTATATTCACGTTCGGTAAAGCGATCTTATCAAGATACTTATAATGAATATCATCTGCACAGGATATAATGTAACCATCATGAGTAACGACCAATTCATTAAGGAATGGAATGCTGAGTAAAGGATAACTAAACTCCAACACCTTATTCCCCCTCTGATATTTCATTTTATTGCCTCTGTATATATATTCCTCTATTTTTCCGGTTAATATATTTTCTTTCAGAAACAGTTCATACGCCATTGCTTTCGTCATACAAATCCTTATATCAATAGCATCCGGACTGTTATCATTATTCATAAAATCAAGACAGAGCGAAACAAAACCAAGCAAGGATTCACACGACAAACTTTTCAATGGTTTCATTTCAAATGGTGAATAATACATGATAGGAGCAAAATTAAATTTATCAACTCCTAATTTCCAATATGCAAGCAACATGGATAATAAATCAGCTCCATTATCATCAAAAATAGTAGAAGTAATGTTTATTTTATCTCGATGCTCCACATTTTCAATCAACTCATAAACCGTATTGTATCCATTCTCACCCCTTATCAAATCATTGTATTTTCCAGAGCCCTCAAGACTAATTTCAAGGTATGAGATGTTGGTTGCAAGAACTTCGTCATACCCCTGAATATCCATACTCATTCCATTTGAAACAACTCCATAAAATATTCTCCTATCTTCCTTATATTCCGCTAAAAGATTCAGGATATCAAAGATTCTATTATCCAAAAAAGATTCTTTACCCGAAAAATGAAAATGTTTCATACCCATTCCAATAGCTTCATCAAGAAAACTTCTCCATCTTGCCAAAGAAACCGACTCTGATATGGGCCGGGCATCTCCAAAATAACAATGTCTACATTTCAGATTACATTTATTACTGACGAATGAATCTATAATCATAGGTTCATTCTGCCGCAGCTTGGCATCTATATGTTCCATAAAAGATGCCTTATCTATATATTTTTTCAGATTTCCAATCATCTGGCAACTTCGTAATACAATATATAAGTAGAATTCATTAACGGATTATCTTCTTCATAAGATATCGTATCTGTGATTTCGGACATATCAACGTCCAAAATCAACTGGGCCTTATCCATACCGACTTTATATTTATATATACTTGCCGATTTAAAACCTATATCTTCTTTACATTCCAAAGACATTTTCAGATGTTTCACCGTACCTGCCAAAAAATTAGGCAATGTAGTATAGTCGCAATCTGTAATATTCAACATATTAGGCCAGCACCATTCAATCATCAAATCAACAATACTACCGGGACTTTTTACTTTGCCATAAGAAACAACAACCTGCTTCAACAAAGAATCCTGTCCGTTATCAGCAATTCTTGCACATAATTTTTTCTGCTTCCCACCAACACGCTCGAACGCTTGTATGTTTATATCTTCAAAGTTAACAATGGTATCACCTGCCACCAGCAGTTGGAATGTACTGATTTTATGCGAAACAACACCTCTTATATTTAATCGGACAAAGGAATCTCTCTTGTTTCCCATACCTCTTTTTTCTATTGTATTCTTTATCTCTATTGAATCAATATCAATGTTATTCTGTATATATTCCCCCAATTCATTGTATAAATACTCTGTGGTCAAGAAAAAGCGTCCTTTGAATGGCACAATTTTCATCATTTCCTGCAATGAACGAATCATTGCATCTTGCTCGTTCAATTTAACATTCAATACTTCCACCCTTTGACTCATCGATTTGTACCGTTCCCTCAACATAGCAAAAATAATAGTCAGGCATACAAATACATATACTACCCACGCAGGAAACGAAAGCAAAATTGATTTAATATCAAGATCAGGCTGCGTAAATAGTTGCAAAGCCTGTATAACCCCACCCAGTGTTGCAAAGCCGCCAAATGTCTTTATACCTAAGTTGTACAAGTATAATCTATTTTCCATATTGTGGTTTGTCTGTTTCTAGTTGCTTTAACTCATTATTCAAAATGTCTATTTCTCTCTGTATATCGTTCCATTCCAAACGCCCAGTTGTCATCTTCTGCTTTAACTTCAAATCCCTGATTTTTTTCTTTATCTCTTCTATTTTATTCATGGTATATACAATTTATTGATTACAAATTCAATGAACAGACTCTAAGCGGGAAAGAAACAAACTATTCTTCAGAGTCATTTCCTTTAAAAAAAGCGGGGAAAGAAACGCCCGTTGCCGGATACGTATGCTTTCCCCGCTTGAAAGAATTTATAATTTCTACTTTGGGTAGAAGTTGCTTCTCACGAAGGAGAAGCGGACTTTTACTTTATAGTATGATTATTTTTTAATCATCTAAATTCAGATTAGAGGTTAGATTTTACAGTTACAGGAATTGTACCAACCGCAACACCCCAAGTGTATGTAACCGTAACTTTCACATTGATAGTCTTGTTGGCTGTCAAAGCTACACCATCATTCTGCCATGTAAATTCACCCGTTGTAGCATTTACACTAGCTCCCTTAGCAGCATCCTCTTCCGATACTTCGAACTTAGCTGCCTGAGCATTATAGTAACCGGCAATAGTAGCATCCATCGTACCGTTTTCAATTACTTTTTCACCAGCAATGCTTACCAAGTTGATTGCAGAATTCAACTGCAATTTATCGGCAGGATTCTTCTTGTCTGTAGTTTCAAACTTGGCATCTTTCTTCAAAGTGATATTCTTCAACGGGTCAGCAAACTTAACCTGGATCTTAGTACCATTGTCAATCTTCTGGCCATTAATCAGAACAAATACCATTACATCAACCGGATCGATCTTAGAAATGTTGATACGGTTACCTTCTTTATCATTGCAAGATCCTGTATAGGTCAGGATATTGTTAGTCAAATCAAAATCTGTACGAGTTTCACCAGCTACTGTTTCAAATACCAAATCAAGGTCTTTATTCTTATATCCGCGACGTAAGTCACCAGACATGACATAATTAGAACCTACAAGTTTACCGGCATTAATCATATAACCGTCTTTCCAGTAATCATTGTCTTTAACCAAAGTTACTTCAGGATATACTACCTTAACCTCATAAACAACTTCTGCACCTGTATTACCAATCTTAAATACTACTTTGTACTTGCCAAGCTGCTCCTTAGTCAAGATATTCTTAACATCTACATACAAGAAGTTTTCATTGTTTTCATATGCTGTGCCAGCAGAAATAACACCATTACTACTGCTTGTTTGTACATATTCACTTCTTTCTGCATCCCAAATATAATATTTAGAAGAATATCCTGCATTCCAGAAAGTTTGAGAAGACATGCCCAATGTATTATATACATCATTCATATCAAACTTGAATCTATAATCTTTTGATTCAAGAGTTAATTCATGAGTTTCAGATTTAGTATAAGTCTTAGTAGTAGCAATCTTCTCAACTGACGATACAGTCAATTCTTTTTCAGCCAATTTATATCCGTCTTTCTTATCATATACAGATACGATGAAAGTACAATTATGACCTACAGAAGAAATTTGTCCATTCGTTTTGATAACACCATTTTCTACAGTGAAATAATTGCCTTTGTCTTCACCAGCTTTCTTAGCTACTTCGTAGTAAGGAGCAAAACCGTATTTTCTCAAATCTTTGTATGAATTATAAGAAGTGTAGTCGCCAACACTTAAAGTATCAGCAACATTCAGTTCACCTGTATATAAAAGGTTCATCGGAATAATGGTACTCCAATTCATATAGGATTCATCTCCATTATCATCCTTACGAGCTTCGAATACTGTCAAGTTTCTACGATCGATTGTTTGAGATGTAAGCAAATGATAAGTAGAGAGTGCAGTTTGCGCATCATTCTGAACCTGCAAAGCCACGGCATATTTCTTATTCTTCAAAGAGAATGCTTCACCAGCTTTAGCTTTTACAGTCAAAACACCATCAGCAAACGATTTGTCAGCAACATCTAAGATAGAACCTGCAGCTCTTGACTGTACTTCATTTACCAAGAAACCAATATTTGCTTTTGCCAAATCAATACTTGCAGGAGAAACACGATAGTTGAAAACAATATCGTTAGTCAATGAAACATTATTATCCCACAAATGGTTCTTATCGTTAAGATCGTCACCAACAGAAATATTGATAGCAACTACTTTAGTCTGCATATCACTATATGTCGGCATAAACACCACGTTCAAAGCAGCTGCAGCGGCAGTAGCAGGAAGAACGATTGACTCATATTCCCCGGTAGTCTGGTTATACACATGCAATTCATAGTTATCACCATTCTTCACCACGTAGGTACTGGTTCCGGCAGCAGAGATACCTGTATCTTCCACTTCTTTTGTCTCGGTGTTATAAGCAAACCAGTTACCGTTTTCACCGATATAAGGAGATACACCAGCAACACCAGCTTCGCCAGCTTGACCAACAGCCTGATACTCGGTCTTTACATCATTCTTATACCAGAAACCGTCAGTACCAATCTCCCATTTCACAGCATCAGCACCAGCAGCACCATCTTTACCATTCGTAATGGTATAAGAAGTGTTATCCGAAAAAGTTACGGTAAAACCACCAGTAGTTGGAGCCAAACTTGTAATCCATTTGCCTTCATTTACTTTTGCCTGTAAAGCACTCAGATCTCCTTTAAGAGTCGACAACTCTTTGTTGATGTTGTCAATGTCATCATCATAGTCTTTACAAGACACAAATGTTCCCGTTGACGAAACCATCAAGGCTCCGAACAGGATTGCACTTAAAAACTTTTTGTTCATAATAGAAAAACTTTAAATTTATAAATTTAAAAAACTAAAATTGATTATACATATTAATCTCATTATTAATATCTTAGTTCGTTTATTACCTGTAGTTCCCGTTTCCTCCTTTCCCGTGACTGATAAGACAAAGGTGACACACCCGCAACCTTACTGAAAGCTGAATAGAAAGCGCTTTTAGAAGCGAAACCGCAACTACGAGGCAAGTCATTCAATGCACAACGACCGAAACTAAGAAGCTCCTTGGCATATTCCACACGATAGCCGTTCACAAGCTCCTTCAAGTTACAGCCAAAGTATTTGTTTACTACATTACTCAGGTAGGTCTGGTTTGTTTCAAGCAAATCGCTCAGTTTTTTCAGCGAAAGCGAAGTGTCAAGGAATATCTGACGTATCTCAAGCTGGTACAATATAGCTTTATATATACGGCAGTCCACTTTACGAATATTCGCTTCCTTGCCGACAAACTCCTCCTCCCAATGCCGCTGGGCGGCCTTGAAAAGCAAGTTCTTCTGCCGCTCGGAAACGGCGCTACTTCGTTTACGTCTTAGAAATAGATATTCCATCTGCTCTATGTTAATTTCATTCATTCTCATCGCTTCAAAGACATACTTTATCATATAATAAAGGAACTTAAAAACGACATTTTCTATAGATCTCTTACCAAGAGATCTATAGAAAGTAACTAATGAACAATATATCAACATATTATATCCTATTTCAAATAGGATAAAGGAGTATAAAAATGGACTTGGAAGCTTATTTTTTATATAAATTCCTATTTTTTTTGCCAAAAATGTATTAGTTCTCAAAACTT
>OKYC01000385.1_pt1 | contig 10860 bp, 7 predicted proteins | sample 1609001 | NCBI WGS metagenome assembly OKYC01 (sample SAMN02675044, study PRJEB24791) | human gut metagenome, SKBSTL002 | isolation source: stool | host: Homo sapiens | place: USA
TCCAACCGACTGCACTCCCTCTTTGCGGCGCTGGCAGCACTGATTCTTGCGGCGGCGCTGGCTGTTCCGGCCTTTGCGGTAGAGGGCGGCTTTGCCGACCTGTACTACCGCATGTTCGACGACGCTGAGGTGCTGACCGAGGACGAGGACAACGAGCTGGAGGACGCACTGGAAGAGCTGAGCCTGCGCCAGAGCTTCGATGTGACCATTGCCACCATCGAGTCGATGGAAAGCGTGGACTACGACAGCATGGAGGCCTATGCCGATGACCTGTATGACTTCTGCCAGTTCGGCTACGGCTCCGATATGGACGGCGTGCTTCTGCTGGTGAGCGTGGGCGACCGCAAATGGCACATCTCCACCTGCGGCTACGGCATCACCGCCTTTACGGATGCCGGCATCCAGTACCTTGGCGAGCAGATGACCCCCTTCATGGCCGATGGAGACTACGCCGGTGCCTTCCGCACCTTTGTCCAATGGTCGGATACCTACATTGACGCTGCCCGGGCGGGCCACCCCTATGACGTGAATAACCTGCCCCGGGAGCCGCTGTCTCTCATGTACCTGTTCCTTGCGCTGGGCATCGGCCTTGTGCTGGCATGGGTCGTCGTCCATGTGATGAAAAGCCAGCTGCGCAGCGTGGCGTTCCAGGAGAACGCCGCCAGCTATGTGCGGGAGGGCAGCATGAACCTGACCAACAGCCGGGAGCTGTTCCTGTACCGTGACGTGCACCGCACCGAGCGGCCGAAGGAGTCCAGCTCCAGCGATTCCGGCGGCAGCTCCACCCACACCTCTTCCAGCGGCACCACCCACGGCGGTGGAGGCGGCTCGTTCTGAAAGGAGTATGTTTATGAACCCTTATCTTTCGGAAAAAGCCCGCGGCGAGATTCCCCGTGTCCTCAAATGGCTGCGGAACGCAGGGCTTGCCTTCTGCGTGTTCTGCTCCTTTGGTGGGCTGTATACCCTCTGCCTGAGTTTGCAGGATAAGGACTATTCCCACATCGGAGGCTATGTGTTCTGGATCGTGGTGGGCGCAGTGCCCCTTGTTCTGTTCGCACGCAACGAAAAACGCCGCTACCATGCAAGAACCATCGCCCGCAAGGTGGAGAGCCACTCCGGGCCGGAGGTGCCCCTGCGGTGGCTGTGCAACAGCGTTGGCATGGACACCAAAGACCTTGCATGGTATTTTGAAAACGGTTATTTTGTAAACCTCAGTCTGGATCTGAACCAGAAGATCGTCCGCAGGCGGACCGTGCCCCGCCATGACCCGAACCGGAGCTGAACCCTCACAGCTGAAACAGAAAGGAGTATTTTCATGGGACTTTTTGATAAGATGAAGCAGGCCGCCGCAAATGTTTCCGGCAACCAGACCGTCACCTTTACCTTTCAGGCTCTGCCGGAAAGCCTTGCCCAGATGCAGGCACTGCCGGAGGCCAGTCTGGACACCCCCTTTAAGACCGCAGCCCTCACCGTCTGCGCGCTGTGCGCCTACGGTGCCGATAAAAACATCGGGCTGGAGATGCTCAACTGGCTGCGGGGCCCCCGCCCGCTGAACGGGCAGGAGATCTCCTTCCTGAACGACCGCTTCCGGGACGGCAAGAGCTATATCCCGTTCTCCTACTTTGTGGGTGCGTCGCCGGAAAACGGCTATACCCCCCGCCAGCCCTTCACCCTGCTGGTGGGCAGCAACCACACCTCCAACACCGAGGAGGGCTACTGCAAGCTGTTCATCCCCTGCGGCGGCGCCGACAGTCCCCGCCCCATCAAGCTGCGCCGCAAGGGCGACGGGCAGTGGTTCTTGTGGGAGCAGTACCTGATGACCGGCATCCGCATCCCGGCGTCTGCCGACCCGTGGGCATAAAACAAAGGGGCTGACATGAAAGCCATGAAAACTTTTGCAGCGCTGCTTGCACTGGCTTTCAGTCTGGCAGGGTGCGGTGCGGTGGACGGCGCCCCCGTCCGCCCCGCTCCCGGCAGCGCCGGGCGGGGCAGCAGCACAGCGGCTTCCGGTGCTGATTCCGCTGAGCCGGAGCAGCTTGCCGCAATGCGGCAGCTGGCCGGGGAAAACGGAGACCTTGCCGGGGTGCTCTATCTGGGCAGCGTCCCGGAGCGCACCACCGATGTGCACGCCGTGCTGGACAGCTTACCGGAACAGCCGTGGCAGTTTGTTGCGGACATCCCGGCAGACCGCTGGGTCGCAGCGCCGGGCGGCGGGCGGGAGCTGTACTGCATCTTTGCCGTGCGCAGGGAGGATACACTTTTTGTCTATGAAAAACAGGACCCCGCGTATCCCGCGCAGCTGGGAAAAGAACTTTACGGCAGGCAGGGTGGCCAGCCCATTCTGCTGCTGTGCAACGGCAGCAGGGAGGACACCGACACCATGGTAACGGTCTATTGCAGCACCGGACGCCCGCTGGACTGGAACCCGCAGCTTTCCGCCGAGACCGGCCGCCCTGTGCCGGTGGAGGGCGTAGACGATTTTTCCCAACACCCGGCGCCTGGCGCTGCCCCCTGAGGTGCGCCCCGGCAGGGTATGAGAAAGGAGAACTTATGAAAAACCTGAAACTTTTGGCAGCCCTGCTGGCGCTGACCATCAGCCTTGCAGGCTGCGGCGGGTCGTCCAAAGGCAGCAGCGCGTCCAGCTCCAAGCCCGAAAAAATGCTGGACGGAGACAACATGACCGCACCCAGCACCCAAGAGCAGGAATACGAAGAGCCGGAGGACGTGGCCTATATGCGCCTTCTGGCAGGGGAGGACGAATACCGCGCCTGTGTGCTGTATCTGGGCGGCTCCTACGAGGTGACCACCGATGTGCAGAAGGTGCTGGACAGCCAGCCGGACTTACGCCAGCTGTGGGGCTTCGTCTATGACATCCCGCAGGATCACTGGGTCGTGGCACCGGATGGCGGGTGCGATTTGTACTGCATCTTCCCGCAGGACCCGGATGCCACCCTGTTCGTCTACGAGACGAGCCTGACAGACGATGCCGAAAACCCGCTCCAGCGCGGCAAACAGCTTTATTACAGCGAGGACGGTCAGCCCATCCTGCTGCTGTGCAACATCAGCGATATCGTCCCCAACACCGAGGTGGAGCTGTACCCTACCGCTGGCGAGGAACTGGTGTTCAGCCCCTTCCTTTCCGGCGAGAACGGCCATGTGGTGGAAGCCGAGGGCGTGTGCGATTTTACCATCTACCCGGAAGGGGACGACTGGGAGACCGACACCAGCCCGTGGTCGTTGGAAGGCAACTGGCTAGAGACCGCCCGCGACACCGACGAGGGCTATTTTGAGACCGCCCCGGAGGATGCCGACCGGATGTGCTTTTTGCCCACAGACGCCGACACCGAGGGCGACCAATTGCCCCTGACCGCCAGCTACATCACCCCCTACCCGGAGCTGAACGTGGAGGAAGCCGACCTGTTCTATCAGGAGGGCACCCCGGAGGTACCCTTCCGGTCCAATCAGGAGTGGTACGCTACCTTTACCGGGGAGGACGGCTCCCGCTACGCCGTCACGCTGGAGGACGAGGACACCCTTGCCCTGAAGTTCTATCTGGACGGCGGGGAGAGCTACCTGAGCCTTGTCAACACGGTCTACTTTGCACGGCAAGAGGCCATGGGCTGACCGGCGCGCACCCCAACACCGGGAGGAATGCACCATGAAACAAACCAAAAAGATCACCATCCTCCATTCCAACGACCTGCACGGAGACTTTCTGGCAGAGCAGGTGGACGAAAAACTGGTGGGCGGCGTTTCCATGCTGTCCGGCTACATTGAAAAGGTGCGGGCAGAACAGCCCAACACCCTCTACGCCATTGCAGGCGATATGTTCCGGGGCTCGGTCATTGATTCCGAATACAAGGGGCTTTCCACCATCGAAATTATGAACGCCCTTGCCCCGGACGTGGTCACCATAGGCAACCACGAGGTGGACTACGGCATCGCGCATCTGCTGTTCATCGAGAAATGCGCGCGCTTTCCCATCATCAACGCAAATCTTTATATTAAAAACACCCCCACACGGCTGTTCACCCCCTACAAGATCCTGCGGATGGACGGCATGAACATCCTGTTCATCGGCATCATCACGCAGGACGTGATCAACCAGACCAAGTCCGAATCTCTGGTAGGCTCCTTTGTGGACACCGCCGCCGCTGCCGCCGAGGTGGGCAAGATCTGCAACGCCCACAACAGCATCGATATTGATTTTACCGTGCTGCTGACCCACATCGGCTTTGAGGAGGACCGCCATCTGGCGCGCCAGCTGGACCCGGCGTGGGGAGTGGATCTGATCATCGGCGGGCACAGCCACACCCTGCCGGAGCACGCGGTGGAGGAAAACGGCGTGGTCATTGCGCAGGCGGGCACCGGCACCGACCAGATCGGACGCTTTGACATCATCGTGGACACGGACAACAACTGCATCGATTCCTACACATGGCGCACCGTGCCCATCTGCGCCGAGACCTGCCCCCGCAACCCCGCCATGGAGCAGGTGCTGCACCGCTTCACCAGTCAGGTGGACGAAAAGTACAGCCACATCGTAGGGCGCTTCCGCCGGGAGCTGACCCACCCCCAGCGCACGCAGGAGACCGAGCTTGGCAACCTGTTTGCCGATATCTTTACCCGCAGCCTTGGGGTGGATGTGATGCTGATCGGCTCCGGCAGCATCCGGGCCGAAAAGCTGGGCCCCATCGTTACCTACGGCGACCTTATCGAGGGCTTCCCCTACGATGACGGCGTATTCATGTTCAAGGTGACCGGCCAGCAGCTGCGCCAGATGCTCCGTTACATGCTGCGGGAGGAAGCCTACACCGGCCATACGGAGTTCTACCAGCTGCCCTCCACCCTGCGCCTGCGGTACGACCGCCGCAAGGGCGATTTTGATTACTTTACCTACTGCGGCAGGGAGGTGGGCAAGGAGATCGGCGATGACGCCCTGTTCACCGTGGGCTTGCAGAACTACCACTTTAAAAACATCGAAAGCTTTTTCAACATCTCCTACGACACCCTCTGCAAGATCCAGAAGCCCCGCAGCGTGGCAACCTCCTGTCAGGATATCCTGATGGAGTATTTCCGGGAGCACGAGATGCTGGATGCCGCCGTGGACGGCAGAATGACCATCCTGCCCTCTACCGCGCAGACCGGCTGAAACCCTTTACCGCACAGCAATAACAACACAAAAAACGAAAGGAGCACCCCATGAAACAACGATTCACAAAACGAACGCGCCTTGTCAGTGCCCTTTTGACGCTGGCTATGGTATTCACCTTCCTGCCCTTCAGCGCCTTTGCGGCGAACACAGAAATTGATTTTAATTCGCCGGATTTTCAGCTTGATTTCCCGGATGCGGAATTTCAGCGCTTTCTCAAAGAAAGATGTGACACAAACCACAATGGCAAGCTCGATGCGCAGGAACTCAGCATCACAGAGATGACGATTACTGACGATTACAAAATCAAAAATCTTGAGGGAATTCGTTTCTTTGAAGATCTCGAAAAGCTGGATTGCCACGGTATCGGCTTGACAACACTTAATGTTGGCAAAAATTTCAAACTGAGGGAGCTGGATTGTTCCTATAATCAACTGAAAGATTATCTTTATATTCTTTCAAGTGGACTGAAAATATTGAATTGCTCCCATAATAACCTGACCTCCATGGATCTGGGCATTCTCTCTGGGTTGAAACTTGAGGAGGTAGATTGCTCCTATAACAAAATATGGCGAATCGTAATGCGGAGCGAAGAGGAACTGATCAAATTTGATTGTTCCAACAACGAACTGACGGCGCTGGATGTTAGCCGTTGCTACCAGCTAAAACAGTTGAATTGCTCGGTAAATCAACTGGTAGAGCTGGATGTCAAAAACCAGACTAACCTGACACTGCTGGATTGTCACCATAATGAATTGATAGAACTGAACGTAAGCCGGAATCAGAATCTGGCATCGCTGACGTGTGATGGAAATCAGCTGACAACGCTGGACTTGAGCAAGAATAACAGCTTGAGCCATCTGAGCTGTGCGGAAAACCGGCTTGCTTGTGTGGACTTTTCCCATATGGTCGGAAGCACTATAAATGCTGATGGCAACAGGCGTCCCATTGCAGTTCGTACAGACGGAAAGTTTGACTTGGCCACACTGCCCGGTTTTGACGTGAGCAAAGCCACCAACTGGACCGGCGGCTCTGTTTCCGACACAACTCTAAGCGTGAATGCGGGCGTAGAGGAAGTGAGCTACCAATACGATTGCGGCAAGGGAGTAAAACCTACATTCATCTTTGAAACCAGTCTGCCCATCAATGAGAAAAATTTCCCTGACCCTAACTTTAGAAAGTACATCAAAACCTACAAAGCAGGTGGCAGAGATGTCCTCACGGTGGAAGAACAAAGAAAAGTCGAAAGTATCGAAGTCAAAGGATGGAACATCAGCAACTTAAAAGGCATTGAGGCGTTCCCCAACCTGAAAGAGTTGAATTGCGAAAACAATTCTATCCAGAAATTAGACCTGAGACAGAATCCAGAGTTGGAAAAATTGATATGCAATAAGAATCAACTGACCCAGCTAGACCTGAGCAAGAATCCGAATATCTACTTTCTGAATTGCTCTTGGAACCAGTTGGAACAACTGGATGTATCGCATCTGAAAGATTTGGTGACGCTCGATTGCTCGCACAACGATCTGGAGCAACTGGATGTCAAAAATAGTAAATCTCTGGTAGCACTCAACTGTTCTGCAAATCAGTTGACAGAGCTGGACGTAGATGTGACTCATAAACCCAATCTGGAAAGGGTAGAATGCCAAAACAACCAGCTGACATCGCTGATTCTGGGCCAAAATAAACTGCTGAAGAAACTGAATTGTGCCCATAACCAGTTGACCCAGCTGAATTTGAACAATATGATTTCCTTAAAGGATCTGAACTGTTTCAACAACCAGCTGACCGTGCTGGATGTCAGCGATAGTCCAAAATTGACTACATTGTGGCTTGGGGATAACCATCTCACCAGCCTGAATCTGGACAACAACCCGAAGCTCGATTTCTCTCTTACGGATATTTACAGCGGTGATAATGTTTACACCGTTACCCTGAACCCTGACCGTACGTTTGACCTGAGCACTCTGCCCGGGAACTTTGATAAAAGCCGGGTTACAGGATGGGAGCATGGCAAAGCCAATGGGAACATTCTGACAGTCGATGAAGGCACAAACGTAGTGTACTACGCTTATAAGTGCAGAAGCGATATATTGGAAGTAAGTTTCAAGCTGGATGTGACTGGCACCGGCGGCACCGTTCCCCCGGTAACGCCTCCGGAACCCCCGGTGACGCCTCCCTCCGGCGGCGGTGACGGCGGCGGTGCGGTCGTCATCGTGGCAGCGGCTGGCGCAGTGGCGGCTGGCGTTGTAGGCTACGGCGTGTACAACTATGTTTCCGGCCAGAAGCTGCAAGCCCTGCTGCCGGAAGGTGTGGCTGCACCCGAGAACCGCGCCCAGACCGCGCTGCTGCTGTGGAACACCGCAGGCCGTCCAGAGCCTGCCGACGCTCCGGCCTTTGCAGACGTAGCAGACCCGGATACCGCTAAGGCAGCCCAGTGGTGCGTGGAGCAGGGCCTGATGAAGCGCCGCCTGAACGGCAAATTTGCCCCGGGCAGCAGCATCCCGGCCTATCAGGTGCTGAACGCCTACCGCAAGCTGGCGGGATAAAACCTCTCAGTCTCGCTTCGCCCGGAAGCTCCCCTGACCGGGGAGCCAAGAACGCAGGCGTGTTCCGGCAAATGACATCAAAACGCAGCCGATGCTCTGACTTTCCCATCAGGAGAGGGGGCGCGGCATAAAAAATAAGCATCCGCAGCGCACTGCGCCTGAGCTGAAGCAGCCCGGCCATGCGCTGCGGATGCTTTTGTTGTGCGGCGGGGCACGCCGCCAAAAACAAAAAATCCGAACCCTTCTCTTTCGAGAAAAGGTTTGGGTCTTCCTTGTCTGGTGCGAGTAGTGATGCAGAACTTTTTAAAAACAATCGTAGTATAATTTGTTTTTGAGGTTATCGGGTAGCAACTTGCTTGTATCACATCCCGATGGGCAGCTGTATTGAAAAAACAGCTACCCAAGACAAAAAGAAACGCCGTATCGTTTAACACGATACGGCGTTTTATGGACCTAGAGGGATTCGAACCCTTGACCTCTCGGATGCGAACCGAACGCTCTCCCAACTGAGCTATAGGCCCATGATGATGACGCTGATAGTGTACCGCGTTTTGGGGCGTTTGTCAAGCAATTTCGGAGAGTGTGAGCAGGGGACTTACAAGCGGCCGAGCTGCCAGAAGGCCACGGCGCTGGCGGCGGCTACGTTGAGGGAATCTACCCCATGGGACATAGGAATCTTTACGGTGTAATCGCAGGCGGCGATGGTACTATTGGCCAGCCCATCGCCCTCGGTGCCCAGCACGATGGCAAGTTTCGGCTCGGCGGCAAGGGCGGCATCGTCAATGCTGACCGAGCGGTCGCTCAGTGCCATGGCAGCGGTCTTGAAGCCCAGCGCATGGAGCTGGGCACTGCCGTTTTCCGGCCAGTCGGCAGGGCAGGCGCCGATCTGCGCCCACGGCACCTGAAACACGGTGCCCATGCTTACCCGCACCGCGCGGCGGCACAGCGGGTCGCAGCAGGAGGGGGTAATGAGTACGGCATCCATGTTCAGCGCTGCGGCGCTGCGGAAGATGGCGCCCACGTTGGTGGAATCTACGATGCCTTCCAGCACAGCCACCCGGCGGGCATGGGCGCAAACCTGTTCCACCGTGCGGGGCGCAGGACGGCGGAAGGCGCACAGCACGCCCCGGGTCAGCGCAAAGCCGGTAAGCTGTGCCAGCAGCTCCCGGTCAGCGGTATATACCGGCACATCGCCGCAGCGGGTCAAAATCTCCTGTGCTGGGCCGGTGATCTGCTTGCGCTCCATCAGCATGGAAAGGGGCTGGTATCCGGCGTCCAGCGCCCGGGCGATCACCTTGGGGCTTTCAGCGATAAAGATGCCCTTTTCCGGCTCCAGTCGGTTGCGCAGCTGCGCCTGTGTGAGCCGGGCGTAGATGTCCAGCTCCGGGGCGGTAAGGTCGGTGATCTCGTGAATGACAGGCATGGAAACGCTCCTTTGAAATGAAGTTTTTTCTATTGTAGCACAAGCCGGGCCGGAATGCCAAATCCCTGCTGCACACAGAGCACAGCAGGGATTTGGATGCGGAATGTGTTACTCAGAGCGCAGCGCTTTGACAGGGTTGCTCTTTGCGGCGCTGCGGGCGGGGATCACGCCGCCCAGCATGGTAAGCAGGGTGGCCAGAACGATCAGGATCAGCGCGGCCTGCGGCGGCAGCGAGGCCACCACGTTCACATCGCCCGCGATGTGGTGGATCAGCATATTGCCGGGGATGAGCAGCAGCAGGCAGAGCACCACGCCCATCACGCCGGAACACAGGCCGATGATAAAGGTCTCGGCGTTGAACACCTGCGAGACGTTGTGCTTGGAGGCACCGATGGCGCGCAGAATGCCGATCTCCTTGCGGCGCTCCAGCACGCTGATATAGGTGATGACGCCGATCATGATGGAGGACACCACCAGCGAGATCGCCACAAAGGCCACCAGCACATTGCTGACCATGCCCACGATTTCGGTGACCGAGTTCATCAGAGTGCCCACCATATCGGTATAGTGGATCACCTTATCCTCTTCGCCCTGCTGCCGCATGGAGGCGTTGTAGGCGTCCAGCTCGTTCACCACCTGCGCCTTGGTGTCAAAGCTGTTGGGGTAGATATAGATGGCATCGGGCTTTGCGTAGTCCACATAGCCGAGGTCGTCCAAAATCTTTTCGTAGCTGGAAGCGGAGGAGAGCAGGGTGCTTTTGATCATTTCGGTCAGGTCGGAGCCGGTCATGTTGATCTGAATAGCCTGCTGGAACACAGTGGGGTCGATCTTGAGTGCGCTTTCCACCTGCGTGCTCAGCTGCGCAATATTGCTCTGGATGGCCTGCGCGATCTTCTGCTCCAGCTGCCCGGCCAGCTTCTGGATGGCGGGACCCATCTGCTCCTGCAAAGCGGCGGTGAGCTGGGTCTGCAGCGCCTCGCCCAGCTGGACGGAGTAGGTCTCCATCACGGTCTGTAGATTTTGCTGAAGGGTACCGGCAAACTGCTCCTCCAGCCCGGAGGTGTCCAGCAGGTCACCCATGGATTCGGCAAGCAGCGTCTGGAAGGCTTCGGTCTGCATATAGGAGGAAAAACCGATCTTATCCAGATTCAGCAGGCCGTTGCTGATGAGATAGCGCTTGTAGCCGTTCATGATCTTTTTCATCAGCGTCTGTAAGCCGTCCTGAGAGATATTCAGCTCTACGCCGTCGAACAGCTCGCTCATGTCCATCTCCATGTCCGGCAGCGGCAGCCCGCTGAGGTCCAGCTTGAAGCTGGAAGGGTCGATGAGGGTGGCAAGATCGAAGGAATCGTCGGTCAGGTCGAATGCGCCGTCCAGATCAAAGTGCAGGGCGCTGGTGTCGAACTGGAAAGCGTCCTTGAGGGCGTCCGTGTCCACCGAGAACAGGGACGCGATGTCCAGCATGCTGTTGCTGGCAGCATCGAAGGGTTCGCCGGTCAGCACGTTGATGTCCGGGTCTGCCAGCTGCTGGCGCACGATCTCGCTGTTGGCCGCCTGATCAATGACGTAATAGGTCAGATCGTGCAGGTAGTCCAGACCGCTGTGCAGGATAGTGGAGGTGGCGTCTGCCTTGGGCTGCACGATGCCGACAATGGTCAGCTCCTCGCTGTCGGCCACCAGCTGCTGCATGTAGGCTTCATCATTCAGCTTGCTCAGCCAGACCTTGTGCTCGATGT
>OKYC01000387.1_pt1 | contig 10813 bp, 8 predicted proteins | sample 1609001 | NCBI WGS metagenome assembly OKYC01 (sample SAMN02675044, study PRJEB24791) | human gut metagenome, SKBSTL002 | isolation source: stool | host: Homo sapiens | place: USA
GCAGCCGCAGCTGTACAAATTCCTGACCGCATTCTCGGAGAATGCCTATCCCGCCGGTTCGCCCCAGAAGATCATCATGGACATGGCCAACCGCTGGGGCTTTGGTGTTCTGGATGCTTCCGACAAGGAAAAGAAACACAAAACCGAACCCGATGCCTGACCTCCGGGCACGAAAAAAAGAGCCGTGAAAGCGGCTCTTTTTTGTTTGCCATTTTACCGGTCGGTCCAGCTGCGGACGGCCTCGCGCACCATGCCCTCCCGCCCGCGGGGGATGGGGATGCGCGCCCCGCTGCGCATCCGTACCTCGCCGGGTGCCAGCAGCTGTACTGCTTCCAGATTGACCACATAGGAGCGGTGCGGCTGCACAAAGCGGCCGTCCGCAAGCAGCGGCTGCGCCACCGCAGAAAAGGGCACCCGCAGCGAGAGGGAGGCTACATCCTCCCCGGTGGTCAGGTGGAAGTGCACGATGTGGTGGGTGCATTCCAGATATTCGATTTCGGCATAGGTCAGCGCCCGCACGCCGTCGGCGGTGGTCACGGTAAGGGTGGGGCCGTATTCCGGCTCCACCGCCCGCTTGAGCAGGGCAGAAACTTCCGGCTGGTGCACCGGCTGCAGCAGATACTGCATGGCGTCCACCCGGTAGGCGCTGTATGCATGGGCCGGGGTGCGGGCCACAAAGGCCAGCGGCGCGCGGCGGCCCCGGCGGCGCAGCTCTGCCGCCGCCGTAAGCCCCTCGGGCCGGGCTACCGCCGCAAGCTCGATGAGGTACAGCTCGTACCGCAGCCCGGCGGCATCCTGCTGCAAAAGCGCTTCCGGGCTTTGCAGCTGCTCCACGATGCAGGCGTCCTCCCGCCGGGCGAAGAACTCTATGCACTGGTGCTCCAGCCTGCTGCGCAGCGCCCCGTCCGGGCTGCAGATCGCAATGTGAAAGATCATGGTTTGGTTTCCTTTGCAGGGTAGACGATTTGGAATGGCCTCCGCGTTGCTCTGGCCATCATCAGCGGAAAAATCATCTTAAATCAAGCAATTCCGGGCAGACTGCGGTCTGCCCGGAATTGCATTTTTACGGCAAGAGTCAGGACGGCAAGCGGCAGCTGACTTTTGTTCTTTTTAGCATTAGCAGCCGATGGCAGCGCACTTCTCGGCCAGCCATGCGCGCTCGTCCTCGGTCAGGCGGGGTGCCAGCTGCTCGAACACCTTGCGGTGATAGTCGTTCAGCCAAGCGATCTGCTCCTTGTCCAGCACGCCGGGCACGATGGGAGAGGTGGCGATGGGCACAAAGGTGAGGGGACGGAAGGCAAGGAAGGTACCGTACTGGTTGTCGGCCTTGTGGTAGCACTCGATCTCGTTCTCGATGCGGATGCCCACCTCTCCGGCCTCGTACACGCCGGGCTCGTCGGTGACGATCATACCCGGGCGCATCAGGGTGGTGTTGCGGCCGTTCAAAGCGTGGGGACCCTCATGGACGTTGCCCACAAAGCTGACGCTGTGGCCGGTGCCGCAGCGGTAGTTGATGAGGTGGCGCCACAGCGGCTCGCGGGCGATGGTGTCCAGCATATGGCAGTCGCAGTAATCCAGCCAGACAGCCTTGGCAATGTCGATGTGGCACTGCAGCGTCCAGGTATAGAACAGCCGCTCGTCCTCGGTCAGTTCGCCCAGCGGGTAGGTGCGGGTGATGTCAGTGGTGCCGTCCAGATAGGTAGCGCCGCTGTCCACCAGCAAAAAGCCCTTGCGCTGCAGAACGGCGTGATCCTCCGGGGTGGCGTGGTAGTGCATCATGGCTGCGTTGCCGCCGTAGGCTGCAATGGTGCCAAAGCTTTCCACAAGGAACTTATCGTCTGCGCTGCGGTACTTGTGCAGGATCTCGTCCACGGTCAGCTCGGTCAGCTGTTCGCCGGAAGCCAGACGGTTCTCCAGTTCGATCTGGAACCGCACCATAGCCACGGCGTCCCGCAGATGGGACTCGCGCAGGTGTGCCAGCTCCACCTCGTTCTTCACGCCCTTCATGGCAAGCAACGGGTCGGCGGCGTCCTTCACGGTCAGGGCGGGGTTGTTTTCCAGCACCTGATACACGGCGTAGTTCACGGTGGCGCTCTCGGCCAGAACAGTCTGCGGCTCGGTCTCGGCGGCCATCCCGTCCAGAATGCTGTCGTAGTCGGCCAGCGTTACGCCGTTGGCTTCCAGCTCTGCCTTAGCCTCCGGGGTGACCCGCGCCTGATCGATGAACAGCACGGCGCGATTCGGGGTAACATAGCAGTAGGCCATGGCGTAGGGGGTGCACTCGATATCCATGGCGCGCAGGTTCAAAAGCCAAGCCAGATTATCCAGCTTGCCTACCAGCTGGGCGGTGCAGCCCTGCTCCTTCAGCTTGCCGCGCAGCTGCTCCAGCTTTTCCGCCGGGGAGAAGCCAGCGTACTCCTTGGGCAGGATCCATGCCGGGGTAGCCGGGCGGGCAGGGCGGCCCTCCACCCACAGCTCGTCCTCCAAGAACAGGGTTTTGATGCTGCCGTGCTTGGGCTCCAGCTCTTTTTTCAGGTTGTTGACCAGTGCACAGTTGGCGGTCAGACCGCACAGACCCAGCGTGCCGCCCTCGGGCAGCACCTTGCCGCAGTATTCCTCGGCGGTGGGCACGCCCGGCTCGCCCATGCGCATCAGCTGGATCTCGGTGCCGGCGATCTCTTTCTCTGCCTGCACAAAGTACCGGCCGTCTGCCCAGACGGCGCTCTCGGTCATGGTGACCACAAAGTTGGAGTTTTCGCCGTGGAAGCCGGAGAAGTAGGTCAGGGAGGTGTAGTGGTCGGGCAGATACTCGCTGGAATGCGGATCGCCCACCGGGATCAGATAGACGTCCACGCCGTTTGCCTTCATAGCGGCACGCAGCGCGGCCAGACGCTCAGGAACTGTGTTCATACTCATAACAAAAGCCCTCTTTCTGTCATTTGCCGGAAAAACGTCCGGCGGCGATGGTTTGCTGCTGCTATTGTATCATTCTGCGGGAAAGAATGCAATGCGGGGGCAAAACTCCCCCCAAAACGCCGTCAATTTGCAAAAAAAGTTACAATTTTTTCTTGAAAAAGGCCGGTTTTCCATTGACAGCCTTGTTATAATAGAGGTGTAGTATTTTTGGGTCAGCACTCTGCGACCCTTTGCGCTAACAATTGCGAATATTGCGATAAAAAGAAAGAGGCATTTGGAACATGACTAAAATCGATATCTTCTCCGGCTTCCTTGGCGCCGGCAAAACTACTTTGATCAAAAAGCTGATCACCGAGGCCTTTGCAGGCCAGCAGGTGGTGCTGATCGAGAACGAGTTCGGCGAGATCGGCATTGACGGCGGTTTCCTGAAGGAAAGCGGCATCCAGATCAACGAGCTGAACGCAGGCTGCATCTGCTGCTCTCTGGTGGGCGATTTCCGCACCGCGCTGCAGCAGGTGGTGGAGCAGTACCACCCCGACCGCATTGTCATTGAGCCGTCCGGCGTGGGCAAGCTGAGCGATGTGACCCGCGCCGTGGAGGGCGTGGCTGAGCATCTGGACGTGCAGTTGAACAGCTTTGTCACCGTGGCCGATGTGAACAAGGTCAAGATGTATATGAAGAACTTCGGCGAGTTCTACGACGACCAGATCAGCCACGCAAGCTGCATCCTGCTCAGCCGCACCCAGACCGCCAGCGAGGAAAAGATCGCCGCTGCCGTGGCAATGCTGCGGGAAAAGAACCCCACTGCCACCATCGTGACCACCGCATGGGATCACCTGACCGGTGAGCAGATTTTGAAGGCCATGTCCACCAAGGACGACTTCAAGGCCGAACTGATCGCCATGGCTGCCAAGGCAAACGAGGAGCACGCCCACGAGGACGAGGAAGAAGAGCACGAGCATCATCACCATCATTACGATGAGAACGGTGTGTGCAGCTGCGGCCATCATCATGACCACGATGACGATGATGACGACGAGGATGAGCACGAGCATCATCATCACGACCATGACGAGCACGATCATGATGACCATTGCTGCTGCGGCCACCACCACGATCATGACGATGATGACGACGAGCACGAGCATGAGCATCACCATGACCATGACCATGACGAGCATGACCACGACCACGAGGAGCACGAGCATCACCACGACCATGACGGTCATTGCTGCTGCGGCCATCATCATCACGACCACCACGCCGACGAAGTGTTCACCAGCTGGGGCGTGGAGACGGCCCGCAAGTTCACCAAGGCCGAGGTGGAGCACGCCCTCACCGAGCTGGATACCGGCAATTACGGCATGATCCTGCGCAGCAAGGGCATCGTGGACGGTGGCGCAGACGGCTGGCTGGAGTTCGATTATGTGCCCGGCGAGTGGGAAGTGCGCAGCCGCAGCGCAGACGTGGGCGGCAAGCTGGTGGTCATCGGCTCCAAGCTGAACGAGACCGCCATCGCCCAGCTGTTCGGCTGCTGAGAACCCCATTATTGAGAGAAGGAGCAACCATTTATTATGGCAAAAGAGATCCCGGTCTACCTGTTTGTGGGCTTTCTGGAAAGCGGCAAGACCAAGTTTATTCAGGAGACCTTTGAAGACCCCAATTTCGACTCCGGCGACAAGACCCTGCTGCTGATCTGCGAGGAGGGCGAAGAGGAGTATAACGAGAAAAAGTTCGCCTTCCCCGGCGTGACCGTGAAGGTGCTGGAGGATAAGTCTGAACTGAACCCCCAGAACCTTGCAAAGCTGGGCAAGGAAGCAGACGCAGGCCGCGTGGTCATCGAGTACAACGGCATGTGGCTGCTGCAGGATCTGGCCGAGGCTCTGCCCGAGAGCTGGATCGTGTACCAGTGCATCGCCACCGCCGACGGCACCACCGCCCTGACCTACGCCCGCGACAACTCCATGCGCAGCCTGATGCTGGACAAGATCGCCCGCAGCGAGCTGATCGTATTCAACCGCGCCGAAGCCGTGAACAACGACGACGCCCGGCAGGAGCTGCACAAGCTGGTGCGGCAGGCCTCCCGTAAGTGCGATATCGCCTACGAGTTCAAGGACGGCAGCGTAGCCTACGACGATATCCCCGACCCGCTGCCCTTTGATATCAACGCCGACCCCATCGACATCCCGGATGACGATTTCGGCATCTGGTACATGGACTGTCAGGATGAGCCCCAGAAGTACACCGGCAAGACGGTGCGCTTTCTGGCACAGGTCTGCCAGACCAACCGCGCCGGCAAAAACAGCTTTGTGCCCGGCCGCTTTGCCATGACCTGCTGCGTGCAGGACATCCAGTTCGTGGGCTTCCCGTGCAGCTACGATGGTTACAAGGCGCTGGAACAGCGCGCTTGGGTGCGGGTGACCGCAAAGGTGGGGTACAAGTTCCACAACATCTACCGGGGCAAAGGCCCGGTGCTGACCGCCGTGTCGGTAGAGCCCGCCGAAAAGCCCCTGGAAGAGGTCGTAACGTTCTCTTAACGTTTCTGTATTACAAGGAGGTTCTGGTATGAAAACTCTGTTCCGTATTCTTGGCACGGCTGCTGCCGTGGCCGTCACCGGCGCTGCCATCGTGGTGCTGGACAAGATCCTGAACCAGAAAGACCCGCTCCATGTGGAGGAGGTCGAGTTCCCGGAGGAAGCCGAAAAGGACGCCGAGGAGGCCGAAAAGACCGCCGATGCCTACGCGGAAGCCGAAGCCAAGGAAGAAGCAAAGGCTGCCGATGCCGCCGCAGAAGCTGCCGAAGAAACCGCACCGGAAGCCCCTGCTGAGAACGCACCCCAGACCCAGCCGGAGACCGCCGAAGAGCGCCCTGTGTACGACCCCGAAGCCCCGAACGCCAACCCCGTAGAGGCCGGCCCCGCTGTTGCCCCCAAGGACGAGAACGGCAAGATCGACGTCACCAAGATCGCCGATGCCAACGACTTCGGCGACTGGGAAGAGCAGGGCTGCAAGGGCTGAGAAAACAGCATGATCCCCGCATAGACGCGGATATCAGCTCCCCCGAAAGGGGGAGCTTTTTTATGCTTGCAAAATGCCGCGCAGTTCACTATACTGGAAGAAAAAACACCGATGGAGGGCAGCACCATGGCATACACCGATGATTGGGAAAGCTTGATGAACGGCGTGTTCGGCGCGGGCGGCAAACTGAAGTTCGGCGGCGCGCAGCCGCAGCCGGAAAAGCTGCAGCCCGAAAAACCGGCGGGCAGCGGCCTGCCGGACCTGAACGCGGCGCTGCTGGAACAGCAAAAGCAGCTGGACGAATTGCTGAAGCAGCAGAACGCCCGGCTGAAGGCGCAGGATGCAGGGGTGCAGACGGCGCTGGAGGACAGCCGCCAGATGCTGCGGGATATGGAAGCGGACGGCCTGCTGGCCAAGGGCACGGCAGACACAAAGCCGGAGCAGCTGGGCAGCTTTGAAGGCCTTGCCGCTGAGGTAAAAAAGACCGTCCTCGGGCAGGACACTTTTGTGGACAGCGTGGTGCGGGCAATGCGCCGCCCCTTTGTGCTGGGCACCGAGGGCGCAGCCGCCCGCAACGTGATCCTGCTGTGGGGCGCTCCGGGCACGGGGCGGCACTTTGCACTGGCCGAGACTGCCCGCATCATGGCAGCGCGGGGGCTTTTGCAGAGCGACCGGATGGCGGTGATAGACCTTGCACTCTACCCCGACCCCGGCGCGGAAAAGCTGTTTTTGCAGGACCTTTACGCCGCCCTGCACGCCCCGGGCGAGATCGTGGTGTTTGAGCACTACGAGAGCTGCCACCCCGGCTTTCTGCGCATCCTCTCCGACCTTGCGGTCAAGGGCAGTGCGCCCTTGTCCAGCCGGTATCTGGTGAACAAAGAGGGCATTCTGGTGGAAGCCGGTACAGCGCTTGCCCCCGGCGCAGTGAGCCGCATCGACCCCTGCGGCAAGTACCTGATCTTCTTCTCCCGCAAGGGATGGGAGGCGCTGGCAGATAAATTCGGCGCGTCCTTTGTGGCGGCGGTAGGGGATGTGTGCCAGACCGCCCCCTTCACCCCGGAAGCATTGGCTGCACTGGCGGCGCAGCAGCTGAACGCGCTGGCGCAGCGGGTGCACAGCCGTCTGGGACTGACCCTTGCCGCCGGGGCAGAGGTGCGGGACTATGTGGCGGCGCAGTGCTCCAAGGAAAAGGGCGCAGAGGGGCTGGCAGATTGCTGCGAGCGCATCTTCCGGGCTCTGAGCGAGTACTGCTTACAGACCGATGCAAAACTTTCCGGCACGGTGGCGCTGACCGCCGCGCCCGAGGGGCTGCAATTTGCGCTGAACGGTGCCGCCCCGGCAGACCTGTTCAGCCTGCTTCCGACGGCCTACACCGGCGCGGTGGAGCAGATCCGCGCCGAGCTGGATGCGCTGGTGGGGCTTGCCCCGGTCAAGGAGTATGTGTTCGGTCTGGCAGACAATTTACAGGTGCAGCAGCGCCGCGCAGCGGCGGGCTTCAAGACCGCAAGCCTGTCCATGCACATGATCTTTACCGGCAACCCCGGCACCGGCAAGACCACCATTGCCCGGCTGGTGGCAAAGTACCTCAAGGCCATCGGCGCGCTGGGGGGCGGGCAGCTGGTGGAGGTGACCCGCGCCGACCTTGTGGGGCGCTACACCGGCCACACTGCCCCGCTGACCAACAGCGTCATCGAGAGCGCACTGGGGGGCGTTTTGTTCATTGACGAGGCATACAGCCTGTACCGCGGCCAGCAGGACAGCTTTGGGCTGGAAGCCATCGACACCCTTGTAAAGGGCATGGAGGATCACCGGGACGAGCTGGTGGTCATCCTTGCGGGCTACACCAAGGAGATGGAGGTGTTCCTCACCGCCAACAGCGGCCTTGCCAGCCGCTTCCCCAACAAGATCGAGTTCCCGGACTACACTGCAGACGAGCTGCTGGACATCACCGCCGTACTGGCAAAGGGCAAGGGCTACCGCCTTGCCGAGGGCTGCACCTTCCCGCTGCTGGGCTACTATAAGCGCCGTCAGGCGCTGGACAGCCGTACCGCCGGCAATGGCCGTCTGGCGCGCAACACGCTGGAAAAGGCCATTTTCAATCAGAGCCGCCGCCTCATCGCCGAGCCCGCCGCTCCTCTTGACCTCATCCAGCCCAGCGATCTGGAATTTGAGGAATAAGGAAAAATTGATAGGAAAAAGGGTTCCGGAAACGCCCGCAGGCGTTTCTGGAACCCTTTCTGTTTATTCATGCTGCTCCGCCAGCCCCTGCAGCATCTCGTGCAGCTGGGCGCGGACGGCGGCGGGGGCGGTAACCTCTACCTTGCCGCCAAAGCCGCACACCCAGCCGAAAAACTGCTGGCTGACGCAGATGGGCACGTCAAAGTGGAAGTGCTCCGCGTCCTCCGGGCAGAACACCGGCTCGCGGCCAAAGCGCTCCCGCATGACCGGCTCAAGGTCGGCAGCGCACCGCAGGGTGACCCGGTACTCGGTGCCGCCGAACATATTAAAGTGCTTGCGCAGGTAGGCGGGCAGGTCGAAGGTGCGGAAGAACTCCTTGCCCCGGCGCGGCTCGTCCAGCACCAGCACCCCGGCCATCCGGTCCACCCGGTAGTGGCGCACCGGAGGGGCTTTTTCGTCCTGATAGGCAATGAGGTAATAGCAGCCGTTTTCCCACGCAAGCTGCCACGGGCTTACGGTGCGCACGGCGCTGCTGCCCTTGTAGCGGAACTGCACCAGACACCCCCGGTTGATGGCGGTGTGCAGGGCGTCGATGCTGTACAAAAGAGTCTGGCTGTCGGTCTTGGGGCGGCCGTCCACATACACCTGACGCTGCAGCTGGGTGCCCTCGTAGTCGGAGCAGAGGGCTTCCAGCTTGTGGATGATGCGCTTGCTGGTGCGCGCCGAGATGACGCTGCTGGACTGTACCGCGTCCACCAGCAGCTTCAGCTCCGAAAGCTCGAATGCACGGCTGGCCATCCAGTACCCGCCGCCGCGCCCGCGCTGCAGCTGGATGTCGTAGCCCAGACTGCGCAAGGTGTCGATATCGCTGTAAATGCTCTTGCGCTCGGCCAGAATGCCCTGATTTTCCAGCAGCTGCACCAGCTGGGGCACGTTCAGGCGGTGGTTCTCGTCGGTGCGCTGCTCAAGGATGCGCAGCAGCGTTACCAGCTTGGATTTCTGTCCTTCCTGCTTGGGCATGGGGCAATACCTCCGTCACGGTTTATTCCGGCAGCTTTTTGTCAAAGGCGGCGCGGCGCTGGGTGGAAAGGCGGAACATTTCTTCCAGCTTGTCCCGGTCGTCTGCCACAAGGGCGGCGCGCATTTCCTGCAAAGCAGAATCGAACTGGTCGATCTCGCTGATCAGGTTCTGCTTGTTCCACAAAAACAGCTCTGCCCACATTTTATCGTTGATGCGTGCAATGCGGGTCAGATCCCGGAAGGAGTCGCCGGTGTACTCGCACAGCGAGGAGTTGTCGTTGGCGCACATCAGGCTTACGGCAATGGCGTGGCACAGCTGGCTGACATAGCCGATCATCCGGTCGTGCTCCTGCACGGTCAGGGTGCAGATGTGCTTGAAGCCCAGCACCTCGGCAAGCTCCTTTGCCCACTGGATGCCCGCCGGGGTGTTCTTTTCAGTGGGGGTGATGATGAAGTTGGCCGGGGCAAAATTCACCTCGGCGGCGTGCTCCACGCTGGAAGTCTCGCGGCCGGCCATGGGGTGGCTGGCGATGAACTCCACCCCCGCCGGGCACAGCGCCTGCACCGGCTCCACAAGGCCGGTCTTGACGCCGGAAACATCCGTAAAGATGCACCCGGGCTTGAGCAGGGAACCGTAGGTTCGGAACCAGTCCAGCAGCGCGGTGGGGTACAGGCCAAAGATGATATGGTCGGCCTGCCGGACAAGATCCTCAAAATCATGGGTCTTACCGCCGGCGATATAGCCGTGCTCCAGCGCGTACTGCAAGTGTCCCTCGCTGCGGTTGATGCCGTCCACATGGAAGCCGGCGCGGGTCAGCTCCAGCGCGTACTTGCCGCCCAGCAGACCCAGACCCACTACGAGATAACGTTTTGTTTTATCAAGCATCTTCTACCTCCACGCCAAGCGGCGCTGCATCTGCAAAAAAGCCGGGCCAGCTCTTCTGGATGGCTTCGGCATCGTCCACGGTCAGGGGCAGCTTGGCGGCTGCGGCCAGCACCGCAAGGCTCATGACCACCCGGTGGTCGTTGTGGCCGTGCAGGGGGGCGGCAGGGGCGTGCAGACGCTCAGCACAGCCGTGCACCGTGATGGTGCCGCCGTCGCTTTCCAGCACGCCGCCGCAGGCGCGCAGCTCGGCCTCCATAGCTGCGATGCGGTCGCTCTCCTTCAGGCGCAGCCGCTGGGCGTTGCGGATGACGGTGGTGCCCTTGCACAGCAGGCCCAGCACCATCAGCACGGGGCCAAGGTCGGGGCAGTCCGCAAGGTCGATGTCCGTTCCGTGGAGCGGGGCCTTTTCAAACACCACGCCCTGCCCGGTGCGGGTGAATCTTGCACCGCACCGCCGGAGGATCTCCAGAATGGCGGCATCGCCCTGCAAGGTCTCCTCAGACAGGCCGGTGATGGCCACCCCGCCGGTCACAGCGCCCAGCACGGCAGGAAAAGCCGCCTGGCTGTAATCGCCCTCCACGGTGTAATCACCGGGAAGATAGTGCTGCCCGCCGGGAATTTCCAGCGTGTTTTCATCCAGCCAGCGGCTCTCCACGCCAAAGGCGTGCTGCACCGCGCGGGTCATATCGATGTAGCTCCGGCTCTCCACAGGCGGGATGAGGTGCAGGGTGCTGGTGCCGCCCAACAGGGGCAGGGCAAACAGCAGCCCGCTGATGAACTGGCTGGACACGTTGC
>OKYC01000407.1_pt1 | contig 10434 bp, 9 predicted proteins | sample 1609001 | NCBI WGS metagenome assembly OKYC01 (sample SAMN02675044, study PRJEB24791) | human gut metagenome, SKBSTL002 | isolation source: stool | host: Homo sapiens | place: USA
GATCTTGTTCGATCAGGTCGATGTACTTGTCTTTCATGGCCCGTTTGTGTTTTTTGCGATATAATCCGCGTGAGCTACATCGTAAATTTTGGAGCAAAGTAGCTCGTGCGGATTGTTTTTTATTTGGGGGTGCAAAGTAGGTAATTATTTTCGAGATCGCCAATGGTTTATCCGTATATTTTGAAAAAACAGGTGAATTTTTTCGTTTTTGTCCGATGAAAATTGTATTTTTGGGTCGAATTTTAATCGGGACAGAACGGTGTTGACTGGAATCACAACGAATTACCTGACCCAGCACAGGAGGCTGGTCGTGCCGCAACTGGGAACTTTTGTCGTGAAGGTTCCCGAAGGCGGTGTGGTCTTTTCGGAGTTGCTCAGGCGCGACGACGGCATCTTGCGCGGGTTGCTGGTGCAGCAGGGTGGAATGAACGATCTGGAGGCTGCCGGTGCGATCGACCGCTTCGTGTTTGAAGTGCGTCATGCCCTCGAGCATGAGGGGGCCTATGCAATCGAGGGCTTCGGTCGCCTGACCCTTTCGCCGGGCGGTGCCATCTCCTACGTCGAGGTTCCTAACATGCAGGACAACCTTAAGGCTGTCATTCGCGTGATGCAGTACATCTACGACAACATCATGTACGCCGAGCTCAACACCAAGAGCGATTACTGCCAGGTGTGCGGCTACGATGGCGAGATCAAGATTGTGGAGGACGACGGCAAGCTGGTGTGGGAGTGCCCCAAGTGCGGCAACCGCGACCAGAACAAGCTGAACGTTGCCCGCCGCACCTGCGGTTATATCGGCACCCAGTTCTGGAACCAGGGCCGCACGCAGGAGATCAAGGATCGCGTGCTGCATCTGTAAAAACGCAATAAATTATTTATGATTTATATTTGGAGCGGCCTTTCGGCCGCTCCAAATATCTTTTCAGCAAACGACAGGAACATGAGCATGAACTACGCAAACATCAAATATTACGATATCGCCAACGGCCCCGGGGTGCGCACCAGCGTTTTTGTGTCCGGCTGCCGCCACCACTGCCCGGGCTGCTTCAACGCCGTGGCATGGGATTTTGACTACGGTCAGCCCTTTGATAAGACCGTGCGCAACGAGGTATTCGCCTCCTGTCAGCCGGACTATATCGCCGGGCTCTCCCTGCTGGGCGGCGAACCTTTTGAACCAGAGAACCAACGGGAGCTGCTGCCCTTTGTGCGCAACTTCAAGGCGTTGTACCCCGCCAAGACGGTGTGGTGCTACTCCGGCTACACTTGGGAACAACTTACCGGCAAAGAGCCCAGCCCTGCGCGGTGCGAGGTGACCGACGAGCTGCTGGCACTGCTGGATGTGCTGGTGGACGGCAGATTCGTGCAGGCCGAGCACGACATCTCCCTGCGCTTCCGCGGCAGCCGCAACCAGCGCCTGCTGGATGTGCCCAAGTCCCTTGCCGCCGGGCAGCCCGTGTGGTGGGAGGACGAAAAGGTATTCGCCACCCATAGCATGGAACGGTAAACCGTATTGAATCACCTCCCATGAAAATGCGTTTGTCGCGGCCCGCAGGCCGCGACAAACGCTCTATTAAAAATAATTCTTCCGCTGAATATGGCCAAAGCAACGCGGAGGCCATTCGAAATCGTCCCACATCAAAAGAAGCCGCTGCACAGACCGTACAGCGGCTTCTTTCCTTTCTCACTCCCGGCTGCCCACGGCGTCCTCGATAACGCGCAGGAAGGCGTTGCCGTAGCGGGCGGCCTTCTTTTCGCCTACGCCGCTGATGTTCAGCAGCTCGTCGATGCTCATGGGCTTTTTCTCTGCCATCTCCCGCAGGGTGGCATCGTTGAACACCATAAAGGCGGGCAGGTTCTGCTTGCCCGCCAGGCGCTTGCGCACCGCATACAGGGCGTTGAGCAGCTTTTCGTCCGCCTCGCTCAGGCTGCCCGCGGCGGTCTTTGCGCGGCGGGGCTTTTCCAGCCGGTCGGCGCTCTGGGCGGCACGGCGGCGGGCGTACTCCACCTGCAGCTGGGCTTCCTGCTCGGCGGCAAGGCAGCAGGAGCAGTTGCCGCACTTTTTGGGCGCTGCTTCTCCGAAGTATTGCAGCAGAAAGCCGCGCAGACAGTGCTGGGTGGTGGAGTAGAAGGTCATGTACTTGAGCCGCTCCTCTGCCTTGCGGGCGGCTTCAGCCTTTACATCCGCGGGCAGACCATTGTCGGCCTCCCGCTCCTTGTCGATGAAAAAGCGGATGGTGCGCACATCCGTGCCGGAATACAGCAGGGTGCACCGGGCGGGCTGACCGTCGCGCCCGGCGCGTCCGGCTTCCTGATAATAGCTTTCCAAGTCCTTGGGCATATTATAATGGATGACGAACCGCACGTTGGGCTTGTCGATGCCCATGCCAAAGGCATTGGTGGCCACCATCACCTGCACACGGTCATAGAGGAAATCGTCCTGATTCTGCCGCCGGGTGTCCGCATCCAGCTTTGCGTGGTAAGCCGCCGCCCGGATGCTGCGGCTCTGCAGCAGCTGCACCGTCTCGTCCACCTGCCGGGTGGTGCTGCAATACACGATGCCCGCATGATTGCCCTCCTTGAGCACCAGTTCCAGCAGTTCCTTGGGCTTCTGGCTGGGCAGCGCCCGCCGGGTCTCGAAGTACAGGTTGGGGCGGTCGAAGCTGGTAGTCACCTCGTAGGGCGCTTGCAGCGCCAGATGGGTGCGGATATCCTCCCGCACATGGGCGGTGGCGGTGGCAGTGAACGCGCCCATGACCGGGCGGCTGGGCAGGCCGTCCACAAATTCTTTGATGCGCAGATAGCTGGGGCGGAAATCCTGTCCCCACTGGCTGATGCAGTGCGCCTCGTCCACCGTGACCATGCTGATCTGCCGCTCCTGCGCAAACCGCTGGAAGCCCGGCATCTCCAGCCGCTCCGGTGCTACATAGATGATCTTATACCAGCCCTCCCGGGCGCGGTGCAGCATCAGCGCCTTCTGGTTGTCGGTCAGGCTGTTGTTCAGAAAAGCCGCCGCCACGCCCGCCTGCACCAGCGCCCCCACCTGATCCTTCATCAGGCTGACCAGCGGGGACACCACGATGGTGATGCCCGGCAACAGCAGCGCCGGTACCTGATAGCAGATGGATTTGCCCGCGCCGGTGGGCATGACCGCCAGCACATCCTGCCCTGCCAGCAGGCGGCTGACGATTTCCTCCTGCCCGGGGCGGAAGCTGTCGTAGCCGAAAACTTTTTTCAGGATACTGTGCGGGTTTTCCATGGTTTCCTCCGTTATATATATAGGTGCACTGACGCGCAGAACGCTCAAAACCTTATCAGTATACCACAAAACCGGCACTTTGGGCAGAAAAAAGCGTCACTTTGCGCAAAAGTGTGCGATAAGCGCTCTTTCTGCCCGGGAAGGATAGCTTTTCAGGCGCGAAAATGCTATAATGAGAACACATATCTCCATGCCACCCCGCAGACTGCCCGGCATGGACCATGCAACGTAAAAAGGAGCATTTATAATATGCAGCAGAAACTTATCACCTTTGCCGTGCCCTGCTACAATTCCGCAGCCTATATGCGTCACTGCATCGAAACGCTGCTGAGCGCAGGCGAGCAGGCCGAGATCATTCTGGTGGACGATGGTTCCGTCAAGGATGACACCCCCGCCATCTGCGACGAGTACGCTGCAAAGTACCCCACCATCGTCAAGGCCATCCATCAGGAGAACGGCGGCCACGGCGAGGGCGTGAATCAGGGCATCCGCAACGCCACCGGCCTGTACTACAAGGTAGTGGACAGCGACGACTGGCTGGACACCGACGCCCTGAAAAAGGTGCTGGAGCGCCTGACCACGCTGGTAGCCCGCGGCACCGCGCCGGATCTGATGATCTGCAACTATGTGTACGAGCACGTTGAGGACGGCACCAGCCATACCGTGCGCTACACCAACGTGTTCCCGCAGAACCGTCTGTTTGACTGGGTACACGTCCGGCGCTTCCGCCCGGATCAGAACCTGCTGATGCACTCGGTCATGTACCGCACCGAGGTGCTGCGTGAGTGCGGCATGGTGCTGCCCAAGCACACCTTCTATGTGGACAACATCTTTGTCTACCAGCCCCTGCCCTATGTCAAGAGCATGTACTATATGGATCTGGATCTGTACCGCTACTTCATCGGTCGAGCAGACCAGAGCGTGAACGAGAGCGTGATGGTCGGCCGTGTGGACCAGCAGCTGCGGGTCACCAAGCACATGATCGACTGTCAGGATCTGGATGCGCTGAAGGACCAGAAGCGTCTGCGCGCCTACATGGTGCACTACCTGTCGGTCATGATGGCAGTCAGCGACATCTTCCTGCTGCTGGACGGCAGCGCCGAGGCGCACGCCAAAAAGGCAGAGCTGTGGCAGTACCTCAAGGATCACGTTACTCCCGGCGTCTACCGCGCCGTGCGCGTGAACCTTGGCGGCCTGACCGACCTGCACTTCCCCGGCGGCGACAAGGTGGTCGTAGCCACCTACCGCCAGCTGCGCAAGATCTTCAAGTTCAACTAAGAGCATATTTTATATTTCGGGATAGCGGAACGCCTGCGGGCGCTCCGCTATCCCTTTTTCACGGCTGGGATCGTAAAGGGAAACGGCAGCCGAACTGCTTGTATTCCGTCCTTTCTCGTCCTGTTTCTGTCTTTTCGTCTCAAAAGATGTATGAAACGCGCGGGATGGTTGCTTTTCCTCCGTTGTTCCGGTATACTGGATACGTTTTCCCATTTTGACCCCCCGCACTGGATTTCACACAGGAGTTCGATACTTTTTTGACAAGGAGGAACCGAGTGCTGCGGCCTTTGGCTGCGCACCCAATACAAACCACATTATGGAACAAATGTTGATCTGTCTGTCCCTTGCCCTGATCGCCGGCCTGCTCATGTCACGCGCTGCCAAGGCCGTGCGTCTGCCCGCCGTCACCGCTTACCTGCTTACCGGCCTGCTGCTGGGTCCCTTCTTTCTGGGTCGGCTGGGGCTGAGCCGTTTCGGCTTTGGCTTTGGCAGCCTTGTTGCCGTGGAGGGCTACGGCATCCTCACACAGGTGGCGCTGGGCTTCATCGCCTTCGTCATCGGCAACGAGTTCCGGCTCAGCGCCCTGAAGCACATGGGACGCCGCGCCGTGACCGTGGGCGTTGCGCAGGCGGTGATCACCACCGCGCTGGTGGATATCGCTCTTGTTGCCCTGCACTTTGCCCGCCCGGACGTCATCTCGCTGGCCTCTGCCATCACGCTGGGCTCCATCGCCGCCGCTACCGCCCCTGCCGCTACCCTGATGGTGGTCAAGCAGTACAAGGCCGACGGCCCTTTGACCAAGCTTCTGCTGATGGTGGTCGCCATTGACGACGCCGTGGGTCTGGTGCTGTTCTCGGCCTCCTACGGCGTGGCAAATGCGCTGGAGCAGGGCCGCATCGACCCCATGAGCGTAGTGCTGGAGCCTCTGCTGGAGATCGCGCTCTCGCTGGCGCTGGGCGCTGCCGCCGGTTACCTGCTGAACCTGCTGGAGGTCTACTTCCACTCCCGCTCCAAGCGCATGAGCCTGTCGGTGGCCTTTGTGCTGCTGACGGTGGGTCTGTCCATGACCGAGTTCGAGATCAACGGCACCCGCTGCGGCTTCTCGCTGCTGCTGGTGTGCATGATGACCGGCACCGTGTTCTGCAACGTCTGCCCCACCTCGGATGAGCTGATGGACCGTCTGGACCGCTGGGTGTCCCCCATCAACATCCTGTTCTTCGTATTGTCCGGTGCAGAGTTGGATTTGACCATCCTCACCAACCCCATGGTGCTGCTCATCGGCGTGGTATACATTGTGGCGCGCTCTGCCGGTAAGATCAGCGGTTCTTACCTGAGCTGCCGCGCCACCAGCTGCAGCCCGGCTATTCAGAAATATCTGGGCATCACCCTGCTGCCGCAGGCCGGTGTAGCGCTGGGCATGGCGGCCACCGCCGCCGAGCTGTCGGACGGCCACATGGTGCGCAACGTGGTGCTGTTCTCGGTGCTGGTGTACGAGCTGGTAGGCCCCACTCTGACCAAGATCTCGCTGGTCGCCGCCGGAGAGATCCGTCCCGAGGGACGCACCAGCGCCCGCGTGGAGAACCAGCCCGAAGCCCCTGTGGAGCTGAGCTGAGACGGCGAGAAAGAATTATTTGTAATTTAGGGGTTCTGAAAAGCCTGCAGGCTTTTCAGAACCCCTTTTTTCACGGAGAGAATCTCCCCCACCTTTATATACAAAAGGTCGTTTTTTGTCGAATCAGCACGCAATCATTGACGAACGGTGTTATTTTTTGTATACTGAGCTTATCAGCGCTGGCACAATTTTCCTATTGTGTCAGTGGTTGCTAAAAAGGAATAAGGAATAGTGAAGGAGAATGACACATTATGAAAAGCACTGGCATCGTTCGCGGCATTGACTCGCTGGGACGGATCGTTCTGCCGAAGGAGCTGCGCACTAGTATGCACCTCGACACCGACACCAAATTGGAGATCTTTGTGGATGGGGACGCCATCGTCCTGAAAAAGCACCGCCCCGCCGGCAGCTGCGATTTCTGCGGCGAGGTGGACGAGCAGGCCATCCAGTTCGGCGGCTACTGCATCTGCAGCGCCTGCCGCCGCAAGCTCAGCGCACTGTAACGCAGAAAGGGGGCTCTTTCCATGAGCCGGTTCATCGACTTTACCCTTCCCTCCACCGTGCCGGGGCGCACCCTGCACGGCTTTCGCTGCGTCCCGGAGGGGCAGGTGCGGGCGGTGCTGCAGCTGTCTCACGGCATGGTGGAGTTCATCGACCGCTACCGCCCCTTGGCGGAATATCTGGCCGACCGGGGTATTCTGGTCACCGGCCACGACCATCTGGGGCACGGCGCATCCATCCGCACCAAGGAGGACTACGGCTACTTTGCCGAGCCGGACGGCAACCGCGCCGTACTGGCCGACCTGCACGCCGTAACCGTGCTGACCAAGGAGCTGTACCCAAACCTGCCCTACTTTTTGCTGGGGCACAGCATGGGCTCCTTCTACGCCCGGCAGTATTTGTGCGAGTATGGCCGGGAGCTGAACGGTGCCATCATTATGGGCACAGGTTTCCAGCCCAAGGCGCTGGTCAAGGTTGCCAAGACCCTTTGCCGGGTGCTGGCCGCCTTCCATGGCTGGCACTACCGCAGCAGCCTTGTGGCCAACCTTTCCTTTATGGGCTACAATAAGGGGCTGGAGGGCCGCACCACCCACGACTGGCTCAACCGCGACCAGGCCGAGGTGGACAAGTATCTGGCGGAGGAGCGCTGCACCTTTACCTTTACGCTGAACGCCTATTATAGTATGTTCAGCGGCATCCTGCGCCTGCACGACCCGGCTTTTCTGGCACGGATGCCCAAGGAGCTGCCGCTGCTCTTCCTCTCCGGCGATGCCGACCCGGTGGGCGAGCAGGGCAAGGGCGTGCGCCGCGCCATCCAGAGCCTGAAGGACGCCGGTGTGCAGAACATTGAAAGCATCTTCTACCCCGGTGCCCGCCACGAGCTGCTGGTGGAGACCAACAAGCTGGAGGTTTTCGGGGACATCGCCGCATGGCTGGACAAACAGCTGGCAAAACAGTAAATACAAACAAAGGGCTGCTGCACGTTTTGTGCAGCAGCCCTTTCGCGTAAGACGATTAGAAATGTCCTCCGCTTCGCTCTGGATATTCTCAGCAGAATAAAGATTTTTTATTTGGCTTCCAAAACGCCTGTGGGCGTTTGGGAAGCCTTTTTCGTCATCATTCTACATTTCGTTTATACCGCAGCGGGGTCTGCACCTCGGCGCGGATCTTGCCAAGATAGGTGCGGGTCTGCTCTGCGCCCTGCAAAATAGACTCCACCTGCGCTTTCTGTTCTGCGGTCAGGCCGTCATCCTCTGCCAGCAGTTCCGCGTTGCCCTCGATGATGGTCAGCGGCGTTTTCAGCTTGTGGGACAGCTGAATGATCTGCTCCCGCTGCCGCTGCTCCATGGCCCACTGTTTCTGTAAGCTGCCGGTCAGTGCATCACCCATGGTCTGCAATGCCTGCAAAGTGCTCTCGTACTCCCGCACCTTCGCGCCGGAAAATACCGCGCTGTCCAGATCCTTCCGCGCCACCGCCTGCGCGGCGGCGGTCAGCTTTTCGGTCTCCCGGGTCAGGAAGCGTCCGGTCCTGTGGGTGCTCCACACCACCGCGCCTACCAACAGCAGAATGCCCAGAATGCTGTGCACGGTCTGCATATCCGGCAGCACGCCCCGCAGCGCAGGGTCGGCATAGGGCACGGCATAGTCAAATTGCAGCAGACAGACCGTTCCGTCCTGCAATTTTGACGTCATATAATACTGCGTGTAGCCAAAATGCCAGTGGGTTTTCCCCTGCCGGTTCTCCATTGCCCGCTGCAAGTGCCCGGCATCCATGTTGGTGGCCAGCACCTCGCTGCTGTCCGGCGCGGCAAACAGGGCGTACCGGCACAAGGAGTCCAGCTGCGTCTCGTCAAAGGTGGCGGCGGTCATGCCCGGTAAAACGTCCTGTGCGGCTTTCTGACAGGCCTGTGCGGCCTGATTCGCGGGAAGAAACAGCCCGCCGTTCTGGATCCACAGCATCAGCACCAGCAGCCACCCCACCGCGACCAGCAGGCAGGCCAGCGCCGTGCGCACCAGATATTGCAGCAGCACGCTGCGCAGAGAGGTCAGTCTTCGCTTTTCCATCGGTATCCCACGCCCCATACGGTATTGAGCAGCTTTTCCGGCTCCGGCACGCCCACAGCCCGCAGCTTTGCCCGGATATTTTTGATGTGCTGTGTCACGGCAGTGTCATCCGCTGTGCCGTCAATGCCAAAAACCGCTTCGTAAATTTGCTCTTTGGTAAAGGTCTGCCCTGCGTGCAGCGCCAGATACTCGCAGATGGCATACTCCGAGCGGGTCAAGGGCAGCGCCTTCCCCTCCACTGCCGCGCTCCGGGCGGTCAGGTCAAAGGCCACTCCGCTGCGCACCATCCGGTGCGCCGGGGTGCGGCTCTGCCGCCGCAGATGTGCCGCTACCCGCGCCCGCAGCTCTGCCACCCGGAAGGGCTTGGACAAAAAGTCGTCTGCCCCGATGCCAAGCCCCTCCAGCACAGCGGCCTCGTCGGTGCGGGCGCTCAGAAACAGGATGGGGGCTTCAGTCAGACTGCGGATGCGCCGACAGACCGCAAAGCCGTCCTCCCCGGGCATCATCACGTCCAGCAGGATGCAGTCTGCCCAGCGGCAGAGCGCCTCGGTCAGATCTCTGCCCGCCTGCCGCGTTTCTACCCGGTGGCCGTCCCGCTCCAAAGTGGTGCGGATCAGCTTGCAGAGCTCCAGATTGTCATCCACTGCCAGAATGTTTGCCACAAAATCACCTCAACACGTTATAAACAAGGCAGGATGCCCCATACAGCAGATACACATGGGCGGGGTAGAACCAGTAGAACAACTGCTTGTGGCCCTTGCCCCGCTGCCCGTTGTACAGCAGCATCAGCAGCACCGCCGCCACCCCGAACCACTCGTAGTAGTCGGTGAACATCTGCGTCCAGACAAAACCCTCCTGTCGGCAAGCCATCCCAAAGGTCAGCGCAAAGTCACACAGGAAAATGAGCACGGCCCATGCTGTCAGCTGTACGCGGCGATGCCCCCGCAGGGCATACAGCAGCACACCGCCCAGCAGAAAACTCCATCCGCCATCCGTGATACCTGTCCACATGGGCAGCGGACTAGTGATGACAAAGGCCACGACTGACGAAGCAATGGGCATACCCTGCACCCCGGGGAAAAGCAGCAGAAACACGATCACCACAAACGGCCAGCACAAGACGGCGGCAATGGCGCCAATGCCTTTTGCGAATTTTTTCTCCCGCAGCCAGTCGATGCCCTGCCAGACGATGCACAGCAGCGCAAGATCCTGAAAAATAGCGTTCAGCGGGTAGAAGTCATCCCCGCGCCGGAAGGCTTTGGCGTAGATCATAAAGAATTCCAGCGCCGCCATGGCCGTGCCAATAGCCCAGATGCGGATAAAATACCGCTTGCGGTCATGGGTGTGGGCAAAGCCCTCCACCGTGCAGAACAGAAACAGCGGCGCACTGAGCCGCCCCAGCATACTGAACACCGTCGGGATGCAGCCGGTGAACTCGAAGAAATAATGAATGTGGTCCAGCACCATCAGCACCAGTGCAATGGTCTTGAGCTGGGTGCCGTCCAGCCCCTTTTTCGTCAGTTTGTCCATACAGACTCTCCTTTCCTTGTGCATCCAGTGTAACAGGAAAATCTGTAGAAAGTATAAGGTTCTGCCTTTTATGATACTATTTTTTGCCCCGAAATGCAACAAAAAAAGCCCTGAGATTTTCATCTCAGAGCTTTCCGTTAAGTCGGCGACTACCTATTTTCACAAGCCGTTTCCAGCTAACTATCTTCGGCAC
>OKYC01000409.1_pt1 | contig 10413 bp, 7 predicted proteins | sample 1609001 | NCBI WGS metagenome assembly OKYC01 (sample SAMN02675044, study PRJEB24791) | human gut metagenome, SKBSTL002 | isolation source: stool | host: Homo sapiens | place: USA
TTTAATTATTATATAAAATAACCGTATTATTTTGATATTTATATCGTATGCCGGTGACGTATTCTATAGAGTTAAGTACATCTTTCAGTGTAGCTCTTTCATGTATGCCTGTAATCAAGTTATCATAAGGCTTATTTCCGCTGAAAATCACTTTGCAATGGTAGATACGTTCCAGTTCTTTAGCCACATCTTGAATAGGGGTAGAGTTGAATCGGATTCCTCCTGTACGCCAAATAGCAAATTTTTCCATAATATCTTTTTCTTTACTATACGAATCTGAAATTTTGTTGATGATCACATGTTCGCCAGAACTGATTCTCATCATGGCTTCAGGCAAATCCACTTGTACTTTACCTTCTTTAACTTCTACCAAATCAGTTTGATCATAAGGGTGTGATTTCACATTAAAAATAGTACCTAGCACGGTTATCGACATATTTTCCATTTTTACGATGAAAGGCTTTTCCGGATTATGAGTTACTTTAAAACAACCTTCTCCAGTTAGTTCTACAATTCGGTTATTCCCCACAAATTGCTCAGGATACTTCACCGTAGTGCACGAGTTTATAGCTAGTTCAGTGTTATCAGGTAAAATAATAGTTTTATGTTCACCATAGTCTGTAGTTACTGTAATGATAGGAGTTCGCTTTTCTACTCTTTCTTCGTAATAGCCAAAACCTTTTATCATTAAGAAAACCAATGCAGCTGTAGAAAGGCTATAATAGATAAAGCGTCTGACTTTCTCCATACGTTTGACACGTTTGGATTTAGCCAATAATTTCCATGCTTCTTTTTCACAAGTTGCTTTTTCAAAGCGATTGGCTAAAGTTTCATCTCCCAAATTGCTCCAAAGTTGTTCTGTTAATTGATCAATATCTTCATCGGTACAGTAATTTTTTATTTGTTTCAATATGGACTCCAGTTCGTTTTTAGAATAGAAGCCATCAATATACCGTTGAAAATTTTCTTTAAAAATATTATTCTTACTCATATGCATTGATTAGTATATGTAGTACACTTAACCCATCGAAGGCTAGGAGTACATTAACATTATTTTAAAATTGAAATAGAATTTGGAAAAAAATTATTTGGCTAGTATGCAGCAAACCTTCCTTTTTAAAGTAAGTGCGTATAATTTTTAAGGAGGCAGAAAGGTGGTCCTGTACTGTAGATATAGAGATGTTGAGTTGCTCCGCAATCTCTTTATTAGTAAGCATATGATGTCTGCTCAGTTCAAACACTTCACGCTGGCGATTGCTTAATAATTTGACAGCGTGTTTCATGTGTTCTCCCAAATCATTGGCTAATATCGTATTTTTAGTAGAATTATCAAAGTCTATCGCTTGCTCGTAAAGACTTTCCAAAATACGTTTGTGGCACGATTCATCTCGTAAATAATTGATAATGCGATTACGAGCCATGCTAAATAAAAAAGATGAAAAAGACGTACCGCATTTTAAGAAATAACGGTTTTCCCAAATATTGAAAAATATGTCCTGACAGATATCTTCTGCCACGTTTTGTGATTTAAGTAAGGCGATAGCAAACTTGAACAACCTAGGTTTGTATTGCACATAAAGTTTACAAAATGCTTTTTCTTCTCCTAAAATCAAGCGCTCTATCAACCTACTTTCTTCATCGTTATTTAGATTTTCAGTCATAATCCGTAAACAGATTTTGTAGTAGTTAATAATTGAAAAGTTGCACAAAGATATGTCAAGTTAAGAAATGCACAAAATATTTAGTATTACAAATCAATTAAACCTATTAGACATTTTTTTCACTTTATACAACTTATCTAAGAAAATTATTACTCTCTTGGGATTTTTAGTTACAAAATGACTTCGGGTAAAACTGTCCTACTATATGTAAACCACTGCAGATTACGGTGATCAAACTTTCTGCAAAACTTTTTAGAGTTTATCGAAAATGTTTGTATGAGTGTCGTTTTCACTTCGTTCCACCATCTTTTCCCGCGCCGTTACCACAATTCAAATCCGATAACAGAATAGTAACACACCTCCAGTTCAGCTTGGCTTTCAAACGATTTCAACTAGCACTTATCATAAGTGACAAGACTACCTAAAACATCAATTCTTAATCATTCTTCTACGATTTGCTCAATATCTCACTTTATCACTATCTTTGTCCAGCAAAATACGAAAGAATGAAATCTGATTTTCACATTGGTCAAAATCAACACTTAAAAAATCATCAATTCGACATCATTTTACAGTATTTAGGCTTCAAATTATAATTTTATTTATATTTTTGCCACCAATTTAAAACGATATCTAATTATAAGGAAAAAGATTATGGTCAAGATTACCAAAGAAGCTGCTTTGCTATACCACTCGCAAGGCAAGCCCGGAAAAATTGAAGTTGTACCGACAAAACCGTACAGCACACAAACAGACCTGTCACTGGCTTACTCTCCCGGAGTAGCTGAGCCTTGTCTGGAAATAGAGAAAGACCCGCAAACTGCATACGACTATACTGCGAAAGGCAACTTAGTAGCCGTTATTTCCAATGGTACAGCCGTTCTAGGACTAGGCGACATAGGTGCATTGAGCGGAAAACCTGTCATGGAAGGTAAAGGATTACTTTTCAAAATCTATGCAGGTATTGATGTTTTTGACATTGAAGTGAATGAGAAAGACCCCGAAAAATTTATTCAGGCAGTAAAAGCCATCGCTCCCACTTTCGGAGGTATCAACCTGGAAGACATCAAGGCTCCCGAATGTTTCGAGATAGAAAACCGGCTGAAAGAAGAACTGGATATTCCAGTAATGCATGACGACCAACACGGTACAGCCATCATTTCATCCGCCGGTTTATTAAATGCATTGGAAGTTGCCGGAAAGAAAATTGAAAATGTAAGAATCGTAGTAAACGGTGCCGGAGCCTCCGCCACTTCCTGTACAAAACTGTATGTAGCATTAGGAGCACGGAAAGAAAACATTTTAATGCTAGACAGCAAAGGCGTGATAACCAGTGACCGTCCTAACTTGACAGAAAGTAAGAAATTTTTTGCTACTGACCGTCGCGATGTACATACACTGGAAGAAGCCATTAAAGGTGCAGACGTATTTTTAGGACTATCAAAAGGTAATGTGCTGACTCAGGATATGGTCCGCAGTATGGCAGATCATCCTATCGTATTCGCATTAGCCAATCCGACTCCGGAAATCTCTTACGAAGACGCCATGGCATCCCGCCCCGATGTACTGATGTCTACCGGACGTTCAGACTATCCTAACCAGATCAATAATGTAATCGGTTTCCCTTATATTTTCCGCGGAGCTCTGGATACTCAGGCCAAAGCTATCAATGAAGAAATGAAGCTGGCTGCCGTGCATGCTATCGCCGATTTGGCAAAACAACCTGTTCCCGACGTAGTGAACGAAGCCTATCATGTGAATAATTTTACTTTCGGTCCTGATTATTTCATTCCGAAACCGGTTGACCCTCGTTTGATTACCGAAGTTTCCATGGCTGTGGCAAAAGCAGCAATGGAATCAGGAGTGGCACGCAAAAACATCACCGACTGGGAAGCCTACAAGACCCGGCTGCGCGAATTGATGGGACAAGAAAGCAAATTGACCCGTCAACTTTACGAAACAGCCCGTCGCGACCCACAGCGGGTGGTATTTGCCGAAGGTATCCATCCTACCATGTTAAAAGCTGCCGTAGAAGCCAAAGCCGAAGGAATCTGTCATCCTATCCTATTAGGTAATGACGAACGCATTGAAAAACTGGCAAAAGAACTGGATCTGAGCTTGGAAGGAATTGAAATCATCAACCTCCGTCATGACCGTGAAGCTGAACGTCGTGAGCGTTATGCCCGCATCCTTTCGGAAAAACGCGCACGCCAAGGAGCCAACCTTCAGGAATCCAACGACAAAATGTTCGAGCGCAACTATTTTGGTATGATGATGGTTGAAACCGGAGAGGCCGATGCATTCATCACCGGTCTATATACCAAATATTCCAACACAATCAAGGTAGCGAAAGAAGTTATCGGTATCCAACCGGAATACAAACATTTCGGTACAATGCATATCTTGAATTCAAAGAAAGGTACTTATTTTGTAGCCGATACCCTGATTAACCGTCACCCGGACACCGACACACTGATTGACATCGCTAAATTGTCGAAGAAAACGGTAGAGTTCTTTAATCACACTCCGACAATGGCCATGCTGTCTTACTCCAACTTCGGTTCAGATACAGAAGGAAGCCCGGCTAAAGTACATGATGCGGTGGACTATATGCAGAAAGAATATCCGGAACTGGCTATAGATGGTGAAATGCAAGTCAATTTTGCACTGAACACTAAATTACGTGATGAGAAATATCCCTTCACACGTTTGAAAGGTAAAGAAGTAAACACGTTAGTATTCCCGAACCTAAGTTCTGCCAATGCTACTTACCAGCTCATTCAGTCTATGAGTGAAACCGAGGTAATCGGCCCGATACAAATGGGATTGAACAAACCTATTCATTTCACTGATTGTGAAGCTTCTGTACGCGATATTGTAAACATCACTGCGGTTGCGGTTATTGATGCCATCGTTGACAAGAAAAAGAAAGAAAAATAAATAACTTTCACCACAGATTGCATAGATTTACACAGATTATTAATCATGCTTGTTAGTACCAGCAAATTCTATCTGTGTAAATCAAGGCTATTTGTGGTGAAATATATTCAATTCATTAAAACAATACTATGAGAAGAAAACCGCTTTCCCTCCCACAAATCGTAACCTTAGCCCTTTTATGGATTGCCATTTGCTATATTATTCTAACAGGGAGCGAACATATTGACGGTCCTTTAATACTATCCATTATCATTTCGGGAGCTTTAGTCTTTATTCCACTATTAAAATATCTCAAGGAAAGAGGAAAATAATCTTTTATCCGCTTTTTAGCTTACATTTTGTACATATTGATATTTTTACACGCATTTTCTTTATAATTTGTTGCATATTTCAATTCTTATCTATATTTTTGCACCATCAAAAGAAACAAGAAGTATTAATTAACAATTATAAAAAGAAGTAGATTATGAATGCAGCTAAGGTATTAGAAGATTTGAAAAGAAGATTCCCCAATGAGCCTGAATATCATCAAGCGGTAGAGGAAGTGCTAAGTACAATCGAAGAAGAATACAACAAACATCCCGAATTTGACAAGGTGAACCTGATTGAACGTTTGTGTATTCCTGATCGTGTGTATCAATTCCGTGTAACGTGGATGGATGACAAAGGTAACATCCAGACAAATATGGGTTACCGCGTACAACATAATAATGCCATTGGTCCTTACAAAGGTGGTATCCGTTTTCACTCTTCTGTAAACTTGGGAATTTTGAAATTCCTTGCCTTCGAGCAGACATTCAAAAATTCACTAACTACTCTTCCGATGGGTGGTGGCAAAGGAGGTTCCGACTTCTCTCCGCGTGGCAAATCAAACGCCGAAGTAATGCGTTTCTGCCAGGCATTCATGTTGGAATTATGGCGCCATATCGGTCCTGAGACTGACGTACCTGCAGGTGATATCGGTGTAGGTGGCCGTGAAGTAGGATACATGTTCGGTATGTATAAAAAGTTAACCCGTGAATTTACAGGTACCTTCACTGGCAAAGGCTTGGAATTTGGAGGTTCGTTGATTCGTCCTGAAGCAACCGGTTTTGGTGGTCTTTACTTCGTAAACCAAATGCTGAAAGCAAAAGGAATTGATATTAAAGGCAAAACGGTAGCTGTTTCCGGTTTCGGTAATGTAGCTTGGGGGGCCGTGACTAAAGCAACTGAATTAGGTGCAAAAGTAGTCACAATCTCCGGACCCGACGGCTATATCTATGATCCGGACGGTGTAAGTGGTGATAAAATTGATTACATGTTGGAATTACGTGCGTCAGGCAATGATATCGTAGCTCCATACGCAGAGAAATATCCTAACTCAACATTCGTTGCCGGACGTCGTCCGTGGGAAGTTAAAGTAGATATTGCGCTTCCGTGTGCGACTCAAAACGAATTAAATGGCGAAGATGCTTGTAATTTAATAAAAAATTCCGTTCTTTGCATTGGAGAAATTTCTAATATGGGTTGTACCCCGGAAGCAATTGATGCGTTTATTGAAAATAAACTAATGTATGCACCGGGTAAAGCCGTAAATGCCGGAGGTGTAGCTACTTCAGGTTTGGAAATGAGCCAAAATGCAATGCATATGAGTTGGAGTGCACAAGAAGTAGATGATAAGTTACATCAAATTATGTATGGTATTCATGAACAATGTGTAAAATATGGTACTGAACCTGATGGATATATCAACTATGTGAAAGGAGCAAATATTGCAGGCTTTATGAAGGTAGCCCATGCCATGATGGCTCAAGGAATTGTTTAAAGGCATTCTATTAGCATAAAAATATCTCGTTTAGTTGTATTTGTATTTTGTATTGTAGCTTGCGCTGCCCGCCTGTGAAGGTATGGCAGCGTTTTTTTATGGTATATCCAATCTTTTTTATACATTTGTAGCTTCAAGTAAACGTATGTAAAAATTAAGTTATGGAAATATTACAACTAGATGGCCTTGAACCTCAATTATTTAATTTAATTGGACCATTGGCTATGAATCCTAAAGTCCTAAGGGCTAATAACAATTATCCCTTCAAAACGACCGAACGTTTTCAATGGTACATTGCCGTCGAAGATAATGACGTAACCGGTTTTGTCCCTGTAGAGCAGAAAAGTGGCGGTTATGTCATTAACAACTACTATGTCCATAACGATGATCAGGAAGTGCTGGTTGAATTGTTGGGAGCAGTAAAGCCTAAAAACAATTTATATGCAATTGTTCAAACCAAACACGAAGCTATTTTTTCCAACTGTGGTTTTCAAACCGAACACCGTTGGACTAATTATATTAAAATGATTTACAACACGAACAAAAATGAATAATAAAAGAACTAAAGGGGAAAATGTTTATCAACTCGTTCAAAAGAGACTCAAATTCTTATTCAACGAATTTGATAATATCTATGTTTCTTTTTCTGGAGGAAAAGATAGCGGTGTCTTGCTCAACTTATGTATTCAATATATCAGAGAGCATAATCTGGACAGGAAAATCGGAGTATACCACATGGACTATGAAGCACAGTATCAAATGACTACAGAATATGTGGAACAGACGTTCAGAGAAAATCAGGATATATTGGAAATCTACCATGTCTGTGTTCCTTTCAAAGTAGTGACTTGTGCTTCTATGTTTCAAACCTATTGGCGCCCTTGGGACGAAAGTATGCACGCCCACTGGGTAAGGCCTATGCCTAAAAACTGTTATAAGAAAGAAGATTTCCCATTCTACAATGAGGAAATGTGGGACTACACTTTCCAGACTTCATTTGCATCGTGGTACCATAAAAAGCATGATGCAGTACGCACTTGCTGCCTGGTCGGCATCCGAACTCAAGAGAGCCTGGACCGATGGAGAACTATTCACGGTAACAATCGCCTGAACAGCTATCACAACCTGATGTGGACCCGCAGACTAGGATACGATTTATACAATGCCTACCCTATCTATGACTGGACTACCGAAGATATATGGACAGCATACGCCCGTTTCAAATGGCCATTCAACCAAATGTACGAACTTTATTATAAAGCCGGAGTACCTTTGGACAGACAACGTGTAGCCAGTCCGTTCCTCAGTACAGCACAGGAAACCTTGAAATTATACAAAGCCATCGATCCCAATACTTGGGGGAGAATGCTAGGCCGAGTAAACGGAGTAAACTTTACCGGAATCTATGGTGGAACCCGTGCCATGGGATGGCAAAACATCAAATTACCAGAAGGCTACACATGGAAAGAGTATATGTATTTCCTGTTAGATACGTTACCCGAAGAAACCAAACAGTCTTACTTGGAAAAACTAAGAGTAAGCCGGGAGTTCTGGAAATACAAGGGAGGATGCCTGGATTTATCAACCATACGTAAATTAACTGATTTGGGCATAAAATTCTACGTACAAAAGAAAACAAACTACAAGACAGACAAACTTCCTGTCCAAATGGATTATCTAGACGATATAGACATCGCAGAGTTTAAAGAAATCCCCACTTATAAACGTATGTGTATTTGCATTCTGAAAAATGACCATGTATGTAAATATATGGGATTTGCCCTAACTAAAAAAGAAAAGTTAAGAAGAGACAGAGTGATGCAGAAATATAAAAACATTATCAAATGAAAGAAGAATTCGAAAGTCCTGTGTATCACGTGCACAGAGTACCGGTGGAAAAGGTACGTGCCAACAGTTATAATCCAAACCACGTAGCCGCTCCTGAAATGAAATTGCTGGAATTAAGCATTTGGGAAGATGGCTATACTATGCCTTGTGTATGTTATTATATTCCCGATGAAGATATATATGAACTGGTAGACGGATATCATCGTTATTGTGTGCTTAAAACTTCAAAACGTGTGTTTGAACGAGAAAAAGGTTTACTTCCCGTGGTCGTTATAGAAAAAGACCTTTCAAACAGAATGGCAAGCACTATCCGCCACAACCGCGCCCGCGGCACTCACAGCATTGAACTGATGGTAGATATCGTGGCAGAACTGACCAAAGCCGGAATGAGTGACGAATGGATAAAAAAGAATATTGGCATGGATGCCGACGAACTTTTACGACTCAAACAGATATCCGGCCTAATGGAACTCTTTGCTGACAGGGAATTCACAATACCTGAACCATAAAGCAATTTTCATTAATACATTATTCAGTTGAAATATAACTCATTAATAATAGGATTGTCGGTCCTGGCTTTGCAAAGCTGCACCGACAATCTTGTTTATACAGGGACCGATATCGAGGTAGTACTCACAGGCAATACATACCAAGCAGCTTTCACAGAAAGCTCCCCTGTTTCCACTTTTAACTCTGGCAATCAAATCCTGCTGAATGCTTCCGGCAGTCTTCAGATAGACAACAGAATTCTGACTTATATGGACAACCAATGGAAAGCAGAAAATGAATTTAGCTGGAGTGACCTAACAGGAAAAACAAATGTTACGGCAGTATATCCTGTCTATCCCGATTTGGACTATGTCCAAGAAAATCTTTATAAAAACAATTCGTTGGAAGACATACTGTATGTCAAGGATGAATTTCCGGCCGGAAATTCCATCCATTTACAGTTCAAACATTTATTTTCTCTTCTGACACTGCATTTGGAGGGAAATTTACAAACCTATTTTCAGAAAATAGAGGTAACATGTCCTGCTGTTTCCTCTATTATCCCAAAATCCGCTGAAATAGTTCTAGCGGATAACGGAACACATACGACTACTATTGCCCAAGTTTCTCCTTCCGGAAATTATTCGTTTATAGTCCCTCCTGTCGGAAACATGCTCATCGCCATAAATATGGTAACAAATGGAAAGAAATATACAACACAACTAGAAACAAAGTCTTTTACCGGTAATAAAGAATATACTTATCACTTAAAAATATCTGAAAAAACTCCGGGAATTATGACTGCCGAAGATTGGATTGCATTCAGTCAACTTATCAATAGCAATACATTTACCCAATACAAAGGAAAAACATTGGACGATTTCGGAGAAACGATGAATGGAATAACCACTTATTATCTATTGAATGACATTGATTTTAAAGATGTGGATTGTACTGAGTTAAAACAAATAGGATACGCCCAAACAAACTATTACTTTTCCCAAACCTTTGACGGACAAAATCACACCCTTTACAATATACCTATCAATTCCAGCAATGGCACCACAGGTGTATTCGGAGCCGTCAATATCACCGGCATAGTTAAAAATCTCCATATAGAATCCAGCAAAGTATCTATCACATCAAAAAGCAAGAGCACAGCAGAAGGTACAAGTATTTTAGTCGGACGCAATAAAGGCAAAATACTAAATTGTTGCGTTAAGGAGTGCCAAATTGCAGCCAATCCAACCAAAACGAACCAATCAGCCAATACAGGAGGCATAGCAGGAACTTCAACAGGGGAAATCACCAATTGCTATGTTACCAACACCCAAATCATTTATGACGCAAATTCAAAAATAAAAGCAGGACCAGCCGGTGGAATAGCAGGTTCCAGCCAGGCCCAAGGTTTGATAGCAAACTGCTATTCTGCCAACAACATAATAAAGAACAGAGAGAGTTACAATGGTGGAATATGCGGGAAAGCTTCGGATGGAGCGCACATTGAAAATTGTTATGTCTATAACATAGATCTAATTACGACCAAAGGATTATTCGCAGGTATAGCTGCCAACTCTTTCTTTATCCACAACTACTATGATAATGCAAAAATAACCTTTATCGGAAAAAATGACGATGGTAATCAGTTGTCTAAAAATGCCCAATACACAG
>OKYC01000420.1_pt1 | contig 10226 bp, 8 predicted proteins | sample 1609001 | NCBI WGS metagenome assembly OKYC01 (sample SAMN02675044, study PRJEB24791) | human gut metagenome, SKBSTL002 | isolation source: stool | host: Homo sapiens | place: USA
TATGGCGGACTCAAGGTGGAGGGCATTGCAGGATGAAGACACAGACCAAACATTCGCTCATGCTGATGCTCTGCGCCTTTATCTGGGGCACGGCGTTCGTGGCCCAGAGCGCAGGCTCCGGCATGGGGGCTTATTCCTTTCTGGCCGGGCGCAGCTGGCTGGCGGTGCTGGTGCTGCTGCCTACCGTCCGCGCCTTCGATGCTCTCCACCGCAGGCACGGCGCAGCCTATGGCTGGCCCAAAGCCCCTGCCGACCGCAGACATCTGCTGACGGCGGGGCTTTGCTGCGGCACTTTGCTGTTTGCGGCCTCCGCTGCCCAGCAGATCGGCATCACGCTCAACCCTTCCACGGCCAAGGCTGGTTTCCTGACCGCCATGTATGTGGTGCTGGTGCCGGTGTTCGGCCTGTTTCTGGGCCGCAAGAGCAGCGCACAGCTGTGGGTGAGCATGGCCATTGCCGTGGTGGGGCTGTATCTGCTGTGCATGAAGGACGGCTTTGGCAGCATCCAAAGCAGCGACTGGCTGCTGCTTTTGTGCGCGGTGCTGTTCAGCTTCCAGATCATGGCGGTGGATCATTTCTCCCCGCAGATGGACGGCGTGCGCCTGAGCCTTGTGGAGTTTTTTGTGGTGTCGGTGGAAAGCACCGTGGCGGCGCTGCTGTTCGAGCAGCCTGCCATGGCAGAGTTTGTCACCTACGCCGGGCCCATCCTGTACTGCGGCGTGATGTCCAGCGGCGTGGCCTACACCCTGCAGATTCTGGGTCAGCGCGACCTGAACCCCGCCGTTGCCAGCCTGATCATGTGTCTGGAAAGCGTATTCAGCGCCCTGGGCGGCTGGCTGCTGCTGCACCAGAACCTCTCCTTCCGGGAATCTACCGGCTGCGTGCTGCTGTTTGCCGCCGTGGTGCTGGCGCAGCTGCCCCTTGGCCGCCTGATGCGGAGCAAGGCCTGAGATGCCGGCAAAGCCGTGCGCCCAGCTGCGCAGCGTGGAGGGCATCCAGTACGAGCTGGTGCGCAAAAAGGTAAAGCAGCTGCATCTGCGGGTGCGCAGCAACGGCACCGTGATGGTAAGCATCCCTTTGACGGCCAGTCTGGAGCAGGCTGACCGTTTTGTGCTGCAAAACGCCCAGTGGATCCGGGATACCCGGGTGAAGAATATCACGAAGCTCAACAGGGACAACGCCGACCTGCCGGATAAAGCCACGGCACTGGCCTACTTTACCGCCATGAGCGATAAGGTTTACCCGGCCTTTGCCGGGGTGCTGGGCGGGCAGAAGCCTATCCTGAAAGTGCGCAGCATGACAAGCTGCTGGGGCGTGTGCTGCCCGGCTAAGCGGCAGATCACCTTTGCCTTGCAGCTGTATAACCAGCCTCCTGCGGCGCAGATCTATGTGGTAGTACACGAGTACTGCCACTTTTTGCAGCTGAACCACAGCCCGGCTTTCTGGGCAGAGGTGGAAAAGCTGCTGCCGGACTGGAAGGCCCGGCGGGAGCTGCTGAAAAAATAATCTATCGTAAAAACGGAGGGAAATTCCCTTGGAAAACGAAAAAAAGACCGGCGATAAATATTCCAAACTGGCCGGCAATACTTTGATCTTTGCAATCTCCAGCTTTTCGTCCAAGCTGCTCACTTTGATCGTACAGCCCTTTCTGACCTACGCCATGGCGGAGGTCTCGGATCTGGGTCTGTCCAAGATCCTGAGCCAGTACGCAAACCTGCTCATCCCCTTTGTGTCCATGGGCATGTCCAACGCCATCATCCGCTTTGGTCTGGACAAGGGCAACAGCGAAAAACAGGTGTTTACCAACGGCCTGCTGACCATTCTGGGCGGCTTTGGCATTCTGGTGCTGTGCTGGCCGGTCACCCAGTTTTTGCCGGATATGGCGCAGTACGGCCTGCTGATCTACATTTATGTGCTCATGAGCTGCCTGCGCACCCTGTGCACCCAGTTCGTGCGCAGCCGCCAGTGGAATAAGCTTGTGGCAGTGGACGGCGTGCTGTGCACCGTGGCGACCATGGCGTTTTATGTGCTGTATCTGGTGGGCTTCAAGTGGGGCGCCAACGGCTACCTGCTGGCCATTATCAGCGGTGACCTGACCAGCGTGCTGTTCTTGCTGTTCACCGGCAAGCTGTGGAACTATGTGGAGCTGAAGGGCGTCAACAAAAAGCTGTGGCGGCAGATGCTCAACTTCTCGCTGCCCATGATCCCGGCGCAGATCAGTTTCTGGATCATCAACGCCTCCGACCTGTTCTTTGTGCGCGAGATGTGCGAAGGGCTGGACGAGCGCACCGGCAACGCATGGAGCGGTCTGCTTTCCACCGGCTACTTCCTGCCCACCATCCTGACCACGCTGGGTCTGATCTTCTACGATGCGTGGCAGCTTTCCGCCGTCACCGAGGAGGAGGAGCGCGCCCGGTTCTTTACCAAGATTTTCCGCACCTATTCCAGCGTGCTGTTCTGCTGCGCGGCGGGCATTATCTGGCTGTGCCGCCCGGTGATGCACGTCATGAAGTCCAACTATTACTACGCATGGCACTTTGTGCCGTTCCTCGTGCTGGCTTCCACCTGCAGCTGCTTCAACCAGTTCATGAACAGCGTGTACGTTGTGACCAAAAAGTCGCAGCGCAGCATGGTCACCATGATGGCGGGTGCCATCAGCAACTGCATCATGAACTATTTCTTCATCAAGCTGTGGGGACCTGTGGGCGCGACCTATGCGTCCTTCCTTGGCCTTGCGCTGGTGTTCACCCTGCGTGCGGTGGACGCCCGCCGCATGATCGGGATGCGCGTCCACCCGGCGCGGGTGCTGGCAAATGCCGCTGTGCTGGTGTTTGAGGCCTTTGTGCTGTTGGCAGAGCCGCCGCTGTACGGGCTGTGGACGGGGCTGATCACGCTGGTTATCATCCTGTACAACTTTGCGGGCGTATGGGCCATGGCACGGGTGCTGCTGCCCCGCCTGCTGGGCCGCCGGGGCAAGGCGCTGGTAGCCGCCGTGGACGGCTGGCTGAAGCCGAAAAAGGCGTAAAGCGGGACGATTTGGAATGCGCTCCGCATTTGCTTTGCGCATATTCAGCGGAAAAATTATTTATAAGTTCGGAATACCGGAGCGTCTGCGGACGCTCCGGTATTCCATTTTCACGGGGAAGGACATAAAGGTGAGTAATATATTTTTACAATTTATGGAATATGCTCAAGTTTTTTCCTTCTGCGGATTGACGGCATAGCCCTGAATCCGTATACTATAAATATATCTTGCACAAAAGTGTACAAACAGGATACAGACGAAAGGCGGTGGACATCATTCTCAGACGATCGCTCCCCAAGCTGCGGGAAAAGCTTTTGGAGGCGCTGCAGGCGGTGCTGCCCATTGTGGCCATTGTGCTGGTGCTCTGCTTCTCGGTAGCACCGGTATCGCCCAGCATCCTGCTGTGTTTTTTGCTGGGCGCTGCCATGATCGTGGTGGGCATCATGTTCTTTACTCTGGGTGCAGAGATGAGCATGACCCCCATGGGCGAGCGGGTGGGTGCAGTCATCACCCGCAGCCGCAAGCTGCTTCTCATTCTCGTGCTCGGCTTTTTGCTGGGCTTCCTTATCACCATCTCCGAGCCGGACTTGCAGGTGCTGGCAGATCAGGTGCCCTCCATCCCCAGCGGCACGCTGATCCTTTCGGTGGCGGCGGGCGTGGGCCTGTTTCTGGTCTTTGCCTTCCTGCGTATGCTCATCGGCGTTGCGCTGCCGAAGTTGTTGCTGCTGTTCTATGGGCTCATCTTTCTGCTGGCGGCCTTTGTGCCCAAGGAGTTCCTTGCCGTGGCGTTTGACTCCGGCGGCGTGACTACCGGCCCCATGACCGTGCCCTTTATCATGGCGCTGGGCGTGGGCGTTTCCGCCATCCGAGGCGACCGCCACGCGGCAGATGACAGCTTTGGTCTGGTGGCCATGTGCTCCATCGGCCCCATTCTGGCAGTGCTCATTCTGGGCATCGTGTTCCGCGCCTCGGACAGCACCTATATCCCGCCGGTGCTGCCGGAGGTGAGCGACTCGGTGGAGCTGTGGCAGCTGTTCCGGGAGGGTCTGCCCACCTATCTGGCCGAGATCGCCCGCTCGCTGCTGCCCATCGTGCTGATGTTCGGAGCATTTCAGCTGATCGCCCTGCGGCTGGACCGCCGCACGCTGGGGCGCATCGGCGTGGGTCTTGTGTATACCTATATCGGCCTTGTGCTCTTTCTGACCGGCGCAAACGTGGGCTTTATGCCCGCCGGTAACTATCTGGGTCAGGTGCTGACAGGCGGCGGGATGCGCTGGGTGATCATTCCCATCGGGATGCTTATCGGCTACTTCATCGTCAAGGCCGAGCCTGCGGTCTATGTGCTGAACAAGCAGGTGGAAGAGGTGACCGACGGTGCCATCTCGGCGCAGGCTATGGGTCTGGCGCTTTCCGCCGGTGTATCCATTTCGGTGGGTCTTGCCATGGTGCGGGTGCTGACCGGCATCTCCATCCTGTGGTTCCTTGTGCCGGGCTATGTGTTCGCCATCAGCATCTCCTTTGTGGTGCCCAAGCTGTTCACCGCCATCGCGTTCGACGCGGGCGGTGTGGCCTCAGGCCCCATGACCGCTACCTTCCTGCTGCCGCTGGCGCAGGGTGCCTGCGTGGCGGTGGGCGGCAATATCGTCACCGACGCCTTCGGCGTGGTGGCGATGGTCGCCATGACCCCGCTGATCACCGTGCAGATGATGGGTCTGGTGGCGCAGCTGCGCACCCGCAAGGCACGGACGGCGCAGCCCGCTGCGGTGCTTGCCACCGTGTTTGCGGACCTGCCGGATGACGCCATTATCGAGCTGTAAAGGAGGCAGAACGTGAGCAGTTTGTTTTTGATGATCACCATCACCGACCGTCGCTCTACCGATGGCTTTTTGCAGCTGTACAAAAGCCACGGCGTAACGGTAAGTATGCGTACCGTAGGCTCCGGCACGGCGGTGCAGGAGACGCTTTCCACCCTTGGGCTGGAAAAGACCGAAAAAGCGGTGCTGCTGGCCGTGGTAACGGCAGAAAGCTGGCAGAAGATCCAGAAGGATCTGCGCCGCAAAATGCAGATCGATGTGCCGGGCACCGGCATTGCGTTCATTGTGCCGCTGAGCAGCATCGGCGGCAAACGGGCGCTGATGTTCCTCACCGAGCACCAGCCCCTTACATGGAAGGAGGAGAGCACCTTGAAGGATACCCGCTACGAACTGCTGCTGGTGGTGGCAAATCAGGGCTACACCGGCTCCATTATGGATGCTGCCCGCACCGCCGGTGCAGGCGGCGGCACGGTGATCCACGCAAAGGGCACCGGCATGGAGGGTGCAGCCGCCTTTCTGGGCGTGGAGCTGGTGAACGAAAAGGAGCTGGTGCTCATCGTCAGCCGCACCAGCCAGAAAAACACCATCATGAAGGCCATTATGGAGGGGGCAAACCCCAAGGCGGGCGCCATCGTGTTCTCGCTGCCGGTGACCGATACCGCCGGTCTGCGGCTGATGGAAGAGGACGAGGCCCAGCCGGAAGCTGCCCTGTGACCCCTTAAAAATCGATCCCGATATCCGCATTTATCGCCGAAGGCTTGATAAATGCGGATATTTTCGTTATCATAGTAGAAGATACTTCAACTATAAACAAAGGAAGATGAAGATGACGCAATTAACACACAAGCAACAGCAGCTCTTCAACGCACTGTCCATCGTGGTGGGCAACGCGATGTATGCGCTGACTGTGGTATTATTTCTGATGCCCTCCGGCCTCATCACCGGCGGTGCTACCGGTATCGCACTGGCGTTCAACAAGGTCACCGGACTGCCGGTGTCCGCAGTGCTGTTCGTGGTCAACGTGGTCATGCTGCTGCTGGGCTGGTGGGTGCTGGGAAGCCGTTTTGCCCTGAACACCATGGCAAGCACGGTGCTCAGTCCCTTTTTTATGGCACTGTGGGAGCGCTTGCTGGGTGATCTTGTGCTGACCGATGATCTGGTGCTGAACACCGTATTCGCGGGCTTTGGCATCGGCATCTCGCTGGGCATCACCATCCGCGCCGGTGCTTCCACCGGCGGCATGGATATCCCCCCGCTGGTGCTGAACAAGTGGTTCCACCTGCCGGTGTCCAGCACCATGATGGTTTTCGACTTTATCATTCTGGCGGCGCAGGCGGCCTTCAGCCCGGTGCGGCAGTCCCTGTACGGCGTGGTGATGGCCATTATCTACACCGTCGTGCTGGACAAGGTGCTCATGCTGGGTACCACCCGCACCGAGGTGAAGATCATCAGCGCCAAGTCCGACGAGATCTGCGCTGCCATCTTTGCGCAGCTGGACCGCGGCGTGACCATCCTGCACGGCGAGGGCGGCTACCTGCGGGAGCCGGAGTCGGTGCTGCTGAGCGTGGTCTCCAACCGGCAGCTGCCAAGGCTGGAAAAGCTGGCGCATGCCATCGACCCCACCTGCTTTATGATCGTGAGCCACGTTACCGAGGTGAGCGGGCGCGGCTTCTCGCTGGAAAAGGACTATCAGGCGGAGGGGTAAGCGGATTTCCCCAAGGCTCTTGCAAAACTGCCCCGGTTTGGGGTATAGTATAGAGGAACAGTAGGTTATACTGTATCTCACCCAAAACAGAAAGGAAAAGCTATCATGTTTGATATTTTCAATATGCTCAAAAAAGAGGCACACACCGCACCCAAGCAGGTGACCCGCGATACCATCATCGGCGACATTCTGGATATGGACCAGACCACCGCACCCTACTTTATGGAGATCGGGATGCACTGTCTGGGCTGCCCGGCTTCCCGCGGCGAGACCATCGAGGAAGCCTGCGAAGTGCACGGCGTGAACTGCGACGAGCTGCTGGAAAAGCTGAACACCCATCTGGCAGCCAAGAAGGCCTGAGTGCTGCCCACACTGGATGCGCGTCTGACCGCTGCGGCCCAGCTGGTGCGCCCGGGACAGCCGGTGGCAGATATCGGCTGTGACCACGGCAAGCTGACGGCGGTGCTGGCGGCTTCGGGTAAGTACCCGAAGGTCATCGGGGCAGACCTGCGCCCCGGCCCGCTGGCAAAGGCAAAACAGACGCTGGAAAATGCAGGCTGTCTGGACCGCGCTGAGCTTCGGCTCGGCGACGGTCTTTCTGTGTTGTCTGCCGGGGAGGTGGGCAGCATCGTGCTGGCGGGCGTGTCGGCGCAGACCACTTGGGAGATCATCGAAAAAGCGCCGTGGGTGTCCGCTGTGGGCGGGCCGCGCCTTGTCATGGTGCCCGCCACCCGGCACAGCGAGCTGCGCCGCTGGCTGTGGCAGCACGGCTTTGCCCTTGTGGCCGACCGCCCGGTGCAGGCCGCAGGCCGCTGGTATGCGGTGATGGCGGCAGAGTACACCGGTAAGGTGACCGAGCCCACCTTTACCCAATGTCTGCTGGGGGACACCGCCCGCTGGCCGGAGGGCGCGGGCTACGCCGCGTGGCAGCGGGCAAAGCTGCCCCGGATGCGGCTGGGCGTGCCGGACGGCAGCCCGCTTGCCGCAGAGATGGATGCCATTCTGAAAGAGGGAAACTGAAATGACCACGGTACAGCAGGTATACGAAGGAATGCAGCGGCTTGCCCCGCCGGAACTGGCAGAGCACTGGGATAACCCCGGCCTGCTGGTGGACTGCGGCGGCGAGGTGCGCCGGGTGCTGGTGACGCTGGACATCACCCCGGAGGTGGTGTCAGAAGCTGCGGCAAAGCAGTGCACAGTCATCGTGGCGCACCACCCGGTCATCTTTGACCCGCTCAAGCGGCTGTGTCCCGCCGATGTGCCTTATCAGCTGGTGCAGGCGGGCATTTCCGCCATTTGTATGCACACCAATCTGGATGCTGCCGAGGGCGGGGTGAACGATGTGCTGGCGGATATTTTCGGCATCCGGCAGCGCACCGCCTTTGCAGACGGCTGCGGCCGAGTGGGGGACATCGACCCCATCACCGTGCCGGAACTTGCTGCGCTGGCGCAGCGTAAGCTGGCTGCCCTGTGCAACGCGCCGGACACCGGTGCAGCGGTACAGGTGAAGTTTGCCGACACCGGAAAGCCGGTGCGCCGGTTGGCGGTCATCAGCGGCGCGGGCGGCAGTCTGTTTGCCGAAGCCATCGCCGAGGGCGCGGACTGCCTGCTGACCGGCGAAGCCAACCACCACCATGCACTGGACGCCAAGCGGCTGGGGCTTTCCCTGATTGCGGCAGGGCATTACGCCACCGAGTTCCCGGTAACTGCCGCCGTGGCGGCTGCCCTGCGCACCGCCCTGCCGGAGGTAGAGGTACTGGTGAGCACCGAGAACCGCGACCCGTATACTTATTTATAAAAAGAGAACCCTCTCCGTCATTGCTGCGCAATGCCACCTCCCCCGAAAGGGGGAGGTCTTTCAGCATAAAACGAAAAACTGGCAACGCCGCAGGCGACTGAGAGGGTTATAGATAAAACGAGGTAAACACTATGGCACTGGATGCCGCGACACTGGCGCTGACGGCAGCGGAACTGAAAGCCACCCTGACCGATGCCAAGATCGCAAAAATTTTTGAACCGACCCGGGATGAGCTGGTCATCACCCTGCGCACCCGCACCGATACCTACGCGCTGCTGCTGTCTGCCCGCAGCGGCTCTGCCCGGGTGTGTCTGACCGAGGAGACCTTTGAAAACCCCGAGACGCCGCCCTCCTTCTGTATGCTCATACGCAAGCACCTGACCGGCGGCAGACTGCTGGATGTGCACATGGAGCCGGGCGACCGCATCGTCTACTTTGATTTTCAGTGCACCAACGAGATGGGCGACCTTGTGCGCAACACCCTGTGCGCCGAGCTGATGGGACGCTACTCCAACCTTGTGCTGGTGCAGAGCGGCAAAATTATCGACGCCCTCAAGCGGGTGGATTTTGAGGACAGTGACGTCCGGCAGCTGCTGCCGGGCTTGCCCTACACCACGCCCCCCAAGCCCGCCCGCCCGGATTTTCTGCTGGTGAGCAGCGCATCCATCGTGGCAGCGGCCTGTCAGCGGGAGCTGCCGGTGGCGGATGCCCTGAACAAGACGGTGGCCGGTGTAGGGCCGGTGGTCTGCCGGGAGGCCGCATGGCGCGCCTTTGACGGCGAGCACCTGCCTGCCAACGAGTTGACCGATGCCCAGAAGCGCAGCCTGATGGCAGCGATCGACGAGCTGAAGGAGCTGCACGCACAGGGCGGCTGTCCGTGCAGCGTCACCGCACCGGACGGCAAGCCGGTGGAGTATACCTTCTTCTGTCCGCAGCAGTACGGCGAGCAGTACACCATCCGGGAGTGGCCGTCCTTCAACGCGATGCTGGAGGGCTACTACGCCGAGAAGGACCGCGCTGAGCGGCTGCGCACCAAGAGCAAGGAGCTGCACAAGGCGGTGCACAATATGTACGACCGCGCTCTGCGCAAGCAGGCTGCCCGGCAGGAGGAGCTTGCCGCCAGCGGCAAAAGCGAAAAGCTGCGCCTGTACGGCGAGCTGCTGTCTGCCAACCTCTATCTGGCGCAAAAGGGCATGAAGAGCCTGACCGTGCCTAACTGGTACGATGAGGGCAAAGAGGTGACCATTCCGCTGGATCTGCGGTTCAGCCCCAGCCAGAACGCCCAGAACTTCTTTAAGAACTACAAAAAGAAGCAGACCGCCGCCCGGATGCTGGTGGACCTGCTGGCAGAGGGCGAAAAAGAGATCGCTTATCTGGAAACGGTGCTCTACGAGGTGGAAAGCGCCTCCGGCGAAGCTGCCCTGAACGAGATCCGCATGGAACTGAAAAATCAGGGGTACCTGAAATACTACAAGCAGCGGGACAAAAAGCAGAAGCCTGCGGACTTTCTGCGCTATACCTCCAGCGACGGCTTTGAGATTCTGGTAGGCCGCAACAACGCCCAGAACGACAAGCTCACCCTGCACACCGCCCGGGGCAAGGATTTATGGTTCCATGTGCAGAAGGCACCCGGCAGCCATGTTGTGGTCATGAGCCGGGGCGAAGACATCCCGGACACCACCAAGCAGGAAGCGGCGGAGCTGGCGGTCATCCATTCCAGCGCCTACAAGGCGGGCACCGGCGCCAAGGTGGCAGTGGACACCACCGAGGTGAAGAACATCTGGAAAGCAAACGGTGCCAAGCCCGGCATGGTGCTGTACGAGGTGTACACCACCGTCTACATCACGCCGCGCGAGGGGTTGGAGGAACAGCTGAAGAAGAAAT
>OKYC01000460.1_pt1 | contig 9653 bp, 10 predicted proteins | sample 1609001 | NCBI WGS metagenome assembly OKYC01 (sample SAMN02675044, study PRJEB24791) | human gut metagenome, SKBSTL002 | isolation source: stool | host: Homo sapiens | place: USA
CAGGTAGCTCTGTGTGAAGCAGTGTATGAAGGCGAAGCCACTGTTGAGGGTCTGCGCGCTGTCCGCATTGAAGCATTGGAACAGGCACAGTCCGTCTGGGCGCAGGGCGCTGTTCCGGTGCTCGTTGACCCAGAGGGGGCCTGTATTGCCCGGGCAAAGCCGGAGGTCGTAGTGGATGCCATTCTGGCCAAGCGCAACCTTGGCACCAGCCGGGATATGGCACCGTTGACTATTGCCCTTGGCCCCGGCTTTGTAGCCGGGCAGGACGTAGATGCCGTGGTAGAAACCAAGCGCGGCCACCGGCTTGGCCGGATCATCCGGGAGGGGAGCGCTATCCCCAATACCGGCATTCCCGGCGTCATTGGCGGGTACGGTGCAGAGCGGGTGATCCATGCACAGGCCGCCGGTGTTTTTATGAATGTGCGTAAAATCGGCGATTTAGTAGAGAAGGGTGAGACTATTGCCACCATCCGCACCCCGGAGGGGGCAGAAATCCCGGTCACAGCACAGATTCCCGGCATTCTGCGCGGATTGCTGCGCAGCGGCTATCCGGTTACGCCGGGCTTTAAGATTGCGGATATCGACCCCCGGCGGGAGGAGCTTTCCAACTGTTTCCTGATCTCAGATAAATCTCGCTGTATTGCCGGCAGTGTACTGGAACTTGTCTGTGCGCAGGTGTGGCAGTAAAACCTATATAAAAATAACCCCTGCCGTTTTGCGGAAAGGTCTGCAAATACGGCAGGGGTTTTAAGGTTCTATGTTAGTTGCGGTAGCAGCGATCCTGTCCTACAAGCCAGTTTTCGCACAGACGCTGGGCTTCCTCTAAGCTGCGGCTCTCGCAGTCAAAGAAGGCACCGCGCATAGAGCAGTAGGAGTAGTGCACCTTAGGAACACCATTGCCATCCTTGAAGCGCTCGTATCGTTCTTCACCGGGCATCAAAAAAAGCTGTTCCATGGTTCCTTCTCCTTTGTGTTCAAGCAGTCCAAACGGCCGCCGGGCGGCGGCACACAACGCTTGCTATTGTATCACGATGGAGAACGGTTTGCTATGGTCTTTTTATCCAAAGATACGCCTCTTTTTTCTCTGCAGTTGTGGCGAAGAAGGGATTGACAAATCATTCGTGCAAACTGCGTTGCTTTTCCAGCGCTGCTTTCATGCCGTGGATACGCCCCAGTGCATAGGAGAGCATTGCTGCGCACAACAGGTTCAGCCAGCCGTAGCGAGCCTGATTCAAAGAGTTCGTTATGCCAAGGATCAGGTTTGCCAGACAGATCAGGGAAAGCATCCGGTCGATGCGGCTCAGATGCGTCAGACGGGAGTCAATATCCGAGAGCAGCTCAAAGCTGCCAAGCTCCGCTTTCCGACGGAAGTACACCCAGTTGACACAGCCGCCGATATATTCTGCACCCAGTTCCTTTACAAAGGCGCGGTAATCGCTGCTGGGGTTCATCTCCAAGCGGATGATATATTCGCCCGGTTCGCAGCGCACAAAGGTGTAAAAGGAAAAACCGGTATTGTCCAGTACCCAGCCCTCCTGCGCCATCTCGTTCAGCCAGCGCTCTTCTTTTTCAAAATCCCACACAAAGAAAAGCTTGAAAACGGTTTTCTTTTCCCTCATAAGGTTTCCTCCTTCAGGATGCTCTCACCATTTGCCACAAGCTGCTGCAAACGGGCAAGCTCGTGCTTTAAGACCTGTACGCCCTCTGCGGTAAGCTGATATTCCTTTTTGCGGCTGCCGCTCTCAGCGGGCAGGGGACGGATCCAGCCTTTTTCACACAGGGAGGTCAATGCTCCGTACAGTGTCCCGGCGGCAAGATGGACTCTGCCACCGGAAAGCTGCTCCGTCTGCTGCATGATGCCATAGCCGTGCTGCGGATGGTAAAGAGACAACAGGATATAATAGGTCGATTCGGTCAATGCAAGGTTTTCCATACTGAAATACTCCATGGATTCTATCGGACGTCTTTATATCGTCAGCCGATATATTGCGTTTAAAGTATATCGTCTCCCGATATACTTTGTCAAGCGTTTTCAGAAAAAGGCCATCAAAAAGCTTTAAAACGCAGTTCGTATGGAAAAACCGATGGAATGCAGGAAAATATTTTGTGCACTTTTCATAGTTTTCTTCTGAAGATTTTGGTGGTACAATATAGTTATCAAATTCTGCAATTCGGGAGGAGCTCCATGGCGGAAAAGTGTATTGAACTGGATAGTGTAGAGATCGCAGCGGCTGTTTTTGGCAACTGTGACCGGAATATTCGCTTGTTGGAAAAAGAGTTTTCTGTTACCGCTGTCTGCCGCGGCACACAGCTTCGCATTTCCGGCGAGCCTGCCAATGTGGCGGCAGCGAACCGCGCCGTGGAGGGAATGCTTCTTCTGATCGAGAACCGCACCCCGCTGGAAGATCAGACTGTGCACTACTGCATCAGTCTGGCGCATGATGGCGCAGAGAAGCGGGTAAAGGAGCTGACCGAGGACTTTGTTACCGTCACGGTCAAGGGACGCCCGATCCGCCCCAAAACGCTGGGACAGAAGGAATACCTGAGCGCCATCCGCTCCAATGCCATTACCTTCGGTGTCGGCCCGGCGGGTACCGGCAAGACCTATCTGGCCGTTGCCATGGCGGTGAAAGCCTTTAAGGCCAAGGAAGTATCCCGCATCATCTTGACCCGCCCGGCGGTGGAAGCGGGCGAGAAGCTTGGCTTTCTGCCCGGTGACCTGCAGCAGAAGGTAGACCCCTATCTGCGGCCGCTGTACGACGGCCTGTTTGATATGCTGGGCGCAGAGACCTACGAGCGTCTGGTGGAAAAGCAGATCATTGAGGTCGCCCCGCTGGCTTATATGCGCGGGCGCACACTGGATGATTCCTTTATCATTCTGGACGAGGCGCAGAACACTACCCCGGAGCAGATGAAAATGTTCCTTACCCGTATGGGCGTAGGCTCTAAGGTGGTCGTTACCGGCGATGTGACCCAGATCGATCTACCGGGCAGCACCCGCAGCGGTCTGGTGGACGCGCTGAAGGTGCTGAAGGATGTGAACGGCATTGCACAATGCTACTTTACCGATAAAGACGTTGTGCGTCACCGGTTGGTGCAGGAGATCGTAAAGGCTTACGAACGTGCCGCCCATCCGGCTGCCGATGCGAAAAATAAAGAAAACAATAAGAATTTTAAATAAATCCCTGAAAGGAGTGGACCGATATGTCCAATAAAGTTTTGATCACCAACTCCCAGAAAGCTGTTAAGGTGCCCTCCGGGCTCCGCATTCTGATCCGCCGTGCCTGCAATGCCGTGCTGGAATATGAGCATTTCGACCGTCCCGCCGAGATCAGCGTTACCTTTGTGGACAACGCTGCCATTGCCGAGCTGAACAACCAGTACCGCAATAAGCCCATGCCTACTGATGTGCTGAGCTTTCCTCTGGGTGAGAACGGCAAGTATGATATCGACGAGAACAACGGCTGCATGATGCTGGGCGATATCGTCATCAGCATGGAGCGCGCCATGGAGCAGGCCAATCTGTATGGGCATCCGCTGCAGCGGGAGGTAGCCTTTTTGACCGTTCACTCCATGCTGCATCTGCTGGGCTACGACCACGAAAACGGCGGTTTGGAAGCCATGCGTATGCGCGAAAAAGAAGAGGCTGTGCTGCTGCAGCTGGGTCTGCCCCGCACGGTCAGCTATACGGAATGATATCCCAGAACATAAAAACAAGACAGGAGTTCGCTTTGAGTACTACAACACCCGTTCAGGAGCATTACGACACCTCCTCTGTATTCGTTGCTGTCATCGGACGGCCGAACGTGGGCAAATCCAGCCTGACGAACCTCTTGGTCGGCGAGAAAGTGGCTATCGTCACCTCTAAGCCCCAGACTACCCGCACCCGCATTACCGGCGTGATCACCCGGGGGCCGCTGCAATATGTGCTGCTGGACACCCCCGGTGTGCACAAAGCCCACAACAAGCTGGGAAAGCGCATGGATAAGACCGCCAGCGATTCCATTGCGGATGTGGATGTTTCCATGATGCTGTTCGAGCCTTACGGCGCGCTGAACGAATCTGAGATGGCACTTGTGGAGGCGCTGCACCGCAGCGGCCCGGCCATTGCAGTCATTAATAAGACCGACCTTGTTAAAGAACCTGCCGATTTGGAAACCCGCAAGGCAGAGCTGAAGGCGCTGGGCGTGTTCGATGAGATTTACACCATCAGTGTGCGCAATAAGGAAGGCAGTGAGGAACTGTTCGATGCCTTGAGCCGCTATGCCGTGGAAGGCCCCCATTACTTTGATGATGACGCCTATACCGATATGCCGGAAAAAGAATTGGTGGCTGAGGTCATCCGCGAAAAGGCACTGCTCTTTATGCGGGACGAGATTCCGCACGGCATTGCGGTAGTGGTGGAGCGCTTCAAGGAGCGCCCGGGCACAGACCTGATCGACATTGATGTGAACATCTACTGCGAGCGGGAGAGCCACAAGGGCATGGTCATCGGTAAGGGCGGTGCCATGCTTAAAAAGATCGCCAGCGCTGCCCGTGCCGACTGCGAGGAGTTTCTGGGCTGCCGGGTCAATCTGCAGTGCTGGGTCAAGGTGAAATCCGACTGGCGGGATAACGAGTTTTTGCTGAACAACTTCGGCTTTAAGCAGAATTCCTCCAACCGCTGAGTGATGCCAAAGCAGGACAGTTTTCCCTTGTATGCTGTGCTAGAATCAGGCTGACACTATAACAAAAGCAGCCTGTGCACAGAAAAGGGAAGGAGTGCTGAAGATGGATGCTGCTGCAAGCTGGCAGGCCTTTGCCTGCACGGGGAACATTCTCCGTTATCTCGATTACAAACAACTGGTGCAGCTGCCCGCCGAGCATCCGGCAGGAGAAACGGACGATGGAACCATTCGTGACCATGGGTCTGGTATTGAAGGAGACCCGTTATAGAGAAGCAGATCGCATTTTGACGATTCTTACCCCGAAACTGGGCGTGATCACAGCAATGGCTGCAAACAGCCTGCGGCTGAAAAGCAAGCTGTTCAGTGCCTGCGGGCTGTTCTGCTATTCGGAGTTTACACTGGTGCCCGGACGCAATATGTATACCGTGCGGGAAGCCGATGTGCAGAACATCTTCCATGGCATTTCCTCCTCCATTGAAGGGGTAAGCCTTGCCATGTATCTTACCGAATTGGCCGCTGCGCTTTCGCCTACCGGAGAGGAAGCAGCCCGGGAGCTGCGTCTGGTGCTGAACAGTCTGTATATGATCAACGAGCACCGCACCGACCTGCGGGTGATCAAGGCAGTATTTGAGCTGCGCACCATGAGTGAGTGCGGCTTTATGCCGCAGATTGTCTGCTGCCGGGACTGTGGCACCTACGATGAAGGAGATGCCTTTTATCTGGACGCACAGGAAGGGCACCTGCTCTGTGCGTCCTGTGCGGCAAAGGCAGGCAAGAACTGCAATCTGGACAAGGCTGCGCTGTTTGCACTGCGCCACATCTGCTTGGTGGAGGACAAAAAAATATTTGCATTCAAGATCTCTGTGGGCAGTCTGGCAAAGCTTTCCGCAGTGGCTGAAAACTATGCCCTGACGCATCTGGATAAGCCGCTGAAAAGCTATGCCTTTTTGAAAAGCGTGCTGCCCTGACCAAAAAGGAACAGTATGGAAACAAGCTACTTAAAAACATTAGAACTGGATAAGATCATTGCGCGTGCAGCGGAGGGCTGCGTATGCAAGGAAGCCCGTGCTATGCTGCTGGCCATTGAGCCGCAGTGCGACCCGGACGAGGTGCGCTACGCACTAGAGCAGACGGACGCCATCAACACCCTGCTGATTAAAAACGGCTCGCCGCGCTTTGGCGGGGTAGAGGGGGTCAGCCAGCTTGCCGCCCGTGCCGTAAAGGGCGGCGTGCTTTCCATGGGCGAACTGCTGATGGTGGCCGGTGCGCTGCGCAATTTTCAGCACCTGACCAGCTGGTACGGCTCCTCTGAGCATGACGCGCTGCCGACCAATGATCTGTTTTACGCGCTGGCACCGGAGCCGGGCCTTGAGCAGCAGATCTCCAGCGCCATTCTGGCACCGGATGCCATGGCGGATACCGCCTCCCGCACGCTGGCAGAGCTGCGCAAAAAGATCCGCGCCACCGAAAACAGCATCCGCGACCGGCTGGAAAGCATGGTACGCAATATGGACACCTCCAAATACCTGCAGGAGAGTGTGGTTTCCATGCGCAACGGCCGGTATGTTGTGCCGGTCAAGAGCGAGTACCGCGGCGAGGTGAGCGGTATCATCCACGATGTATCCTCTACGGGCGCTACGGTGTTCGTGGAACCGCAGGCTGTGGTGGAGGCAAACGCCCGCATTCTGCAGTACCGCGCACAGGAGGCACAGGAGATCGAGCGCATTTTGGTGGCCTTTACCGCACAGGTGGCCGCCATTGAGCCGCAGTTCCAGTACAGCTACAAGGCCATGCTGGAAATCGACATCCTGCTGGCAAAGGCGCGGCTTGCACTGGAGCTGAAGGCCTTCAAGCCCGCTGTGCGGACGGATTCTTCCTTTAATCTGATCCGTGCCCGCCACCCGCTGATCGATCCGCAAAAGTGTGTTCCTGTGGATATTGCACTGGGCGGGGAATACGATTCCCTTATCATCACCGGCCCGAACACCGGCGGTAAGACGGTCACCCTGAAAACCGCCGGTCTGCTGTGCGCCATGGCACAGTGCGGTTTTTTGATTCCTGCTGACGAGCGCAGCGAGATCTGTGTGTTTGATGAATTTCTGGTGGATATCGGCGACGAACAGAGCATTGAACAGAGCCTTTCCACCTTCTCCGGCCACATGAAAAAAATCACCGGTATTCTGGAACTGGCTATGCCGCACACCCTTGTGCTGCTGGACGAGCTGGGTGCCGGTACCGACCCCGCCGAGGGCGCCGCGCTGGCAGTTGCCATCATTGAGGAGTTGCGCCGCCGTGGTGTGCTGCTGATGGCAACCACCCACTATGCGGAACTGAAGGTTTTTGCACTGGAGACTAAGGGCGTGGTCAACGCCAGTTGCGAGTTTGATCTGGAGACCCTGCGTCCCACCTATAAGCTGAGTGTGGGCGTACCAGGCAAATCCAACGCATTCCTGATCAGTGAAAAACTGGGCATCCCCAGCCGCGTCATTGAAGCGGCTCAGCAGCATCTGTCTGCCGAGGATAAGCGTCTGGATGCGGTTCTAGGTCAGCTGGACGACTTGAAGCTGCAGCTGAAGGAAAGTCAGAACGAAGTGGAGCAGCTGCGCAACGAAGCTTCCCATCAGCTGGAAGCAGCCCGCAAAAAGCGGGATGAACTGATCCAGCAGGGCGAAAATGAATTGGAAGCTGCCCGTGCCAAGGCGCGCACGCTGGCACAGCAGGTGGAAAGCAAGGCGTATGCACTGACCGATGAGCTGCGCCAGCTCCAGAAAGACGAGCGGATGAGCACCCAGCAGAAGGCACAGCGTGCCCGCGAGATCGCCAAGAAAGAGTCCGAGAAGCTCTTTATGGGTACGGAGGTGGTGCATAACCCCGTCAAGGAGTTTGTACCGCTGAAGGATGTAAAGGTGGGACAGGAGGTCTGCATTGCAGAATTGAACCAGCTGGCCACCGTTCTGGCGCTGCCAGACAAAAACGGCGATGTTCTGGTGCGTGCCGGTATCATCAAGACTAAGGTGCCCCTCAAGGGCCTGAAGCAGCCGGAAAAGCTGGTAAAAGAATCCACTGCGCCTAAGACAAAGGCGCAGCAGCGGTATTCCCGCCTGACCGGCGATACCAACCGTCCCAACGGCAGGGTAGAGCGCGTACAGCGCACCGCCAAAATGGAGTGCAATCTGCTGGGACTTACGGTGGATGAGGCACTGTCGGAGGTGGATTCCTTTATTGACCGCGCCATCCTGAACGGACAGACGGTGGTTTATCTGATCCATGGCAACGGCACCGGCGCACTGCGCACCGCCATCCATAAGCATCTGCGCGGCAACCGCATGGTAAAAAGCTTCCGTCTTGGCCGTTACGGCGAAGGCGAAAGCGGCGTGACGGTTGTAGAACTGAAATAACCCCAAAGGACTGCCTTTTGAAAAATTGGCAGTCTTTTTTTGTTGCAGTGCAGGGAAAAGGCGAGTATACTCGTATTATAAATGTAAAACGAACAGGAAGTAAAACTTTATGCCAACCAGTCAGCGCAGACCAGTAAATAAACATAGCAAACGTAAAACGCACCGCTGCAAAATGAGGAACCGGTTTTTACACGGTTTGCTGTTTGTTTTTGCGGCACTGATGCTCTGTTTCGGCCTGTTTTTATGGAGGGCGGCGCTGGAACTGAACGCACCCGCAGAATCCGCAGTCTCAGTCTCAGCGGAGGACTTTCGTCCTGTGGTGGGCGACCCGCCGTACCGGGTGGCAATAGACGCCGGACATGGCGGCAGTGACCCGGGCGCAAGGGGAGTGGTCGAAGAAAAACAGGTCACCGCAGCTACGGCTGCTGCGCTGCTTCAGTGGTTAGAGCAGGACCCGAATTACATTCCGCTGCAGACCCGGGAAAGCTTTGATGCAACCGCCACGCCAGCCCAGCGTGCAGCCGTAGCCAGCGCTCAAAGCCCGCAGCTGCTGCTGTCCATCCACGGCAACTCCGCGGCCAATGGCTCTACGGCAGCCGGTTTTGAATGCTATCCGGCAGTGCCCGGGCGTACATGGCATCAGGAAAGTTTTTATTTTGCAAAACTGCTGGCCGGTGGAATGCAGAGCATCGGCGCAAGGCTGCGCGGGCGAGGGGGAGTACGCTACATTTATTATCTGGAAAACGACCAGAAGCAGCTGGTGGAGAATACCTACACGCAGGTTCGGCCTGAGCGCAGCTTTACGCTGCTGGAGGATGTGGATTGTCCGGCAGTGTTGGCAGAGCAGTGTTTTGTGACGAACGATGAGGATGTGGAGCATTTTGGCAGTGAACAGGGCTGCAAGGCAGTGGCACGCATTTATTACGAAGCCATCTGTACATACTTCGGCACAGAACCGCTGCCGGTGAAATGAACATCGCACCACCAAAGAAAAAGAAACGATACTGCTTTTATAACAGGACCTGTAACACACCGGAACGACTACCGCAGGCATAAGTTGAACGCTTGAACATACTGGTAATACGTCCAGCGGCGTAGAAGCGGGCATGGTGTAAACTGAATAGCACCCACAGAAGCTGCCGAAAATCTGACAGAATGAGAGAAGGGCAGCTTCTCTTTTTAATTGTATATATTTCGTATAATGCACGTTATGCGAAACTTAGGGAAGTGAAAAATGCCCATTTCCCGGATTTTTGGCGTTCCAGCCTCAGCTGGCTCATTTTCGGGCTTAGTTCAGCCGTTCTGCACATTCTGCAATTTTTATCATATTTTATGATTTTATTTGTCTCATGCTTACAGATGCTTCCTGTGTTATGCGCTGCTGCATCGGTTCCTTTGTAATTCATTTTATTCCGATAAGCATCTCTGCACTTGATTTATAACATTTCATGTTGTGGCTTGTTGTGGCTGTGGTTGTTCATTTGTTTTTGTGTAGACATTACGTTGCGCGTTTCTATGGATGCTCCTGTATGTATTGCTGCTGACTGCTTATAATGTAAATTATAAAGACCCATGACGTTATCCGGTC
>OKYC01000463.1_pt1 | contig 9601 bp, 6 predicted proteins | sample 1609001 | NCBI WGS metagenome assembly OKYC01 (sample SAMN02675044, study PRJEB24791) | human gut metagenome, SKBSTL002 | isolation source: stool | host: Homo sapiens | place: USA
CTCTCCTTCCACACAAATCAGATTACAACGCATTGCCATTTCTCCCGGTTGCAGGTCTACACCGATGCTTGCCGCTTCCAGTGGCCCGCGACCTTCGTACACTTTCGGGAGATTATATCCCAGTACGGACATATTGGCAACCTCACTGCCGGGATGAAATCCCTCGGCCACCGTCACCAGCCTTCCCACACGTCCCATGCGTGCCAGCTTGTCCATATAGGGAGTTGCAGCCGCCTGCAGCAAGGTTTTGCCTCCCAGAGCCTTCACGGGCCAGTCGGCCATACCATCACCCAATATAATGATGTGTTTCATCTTTCTATATTACGATTTAGATTAAACGTTTGCAATGCTCATAATATCCGCAAATACCCCCGCAGCCGTTACACCCGCACCGGCTCCGTAGCCTTGTATCATCATCGGATATTCCTTATAGCGTGCCGTGGTCAGCAGGATGATGTTATTGCTGCCTTCCAGCCCGTAGAACGGATGGTTGGCGCCGACTTCCTGCAAACCGACAGATGCTTTGCCATTTTCCAGTTTGGCTACGAAACGCCAATGCTTGTTCTCGGCTTCCAACACCTTGCGGCGGGCTTCGAAATCGGCATCGAGGCTCGGCACTTTCTTCCAGAAGTCATCCAGGGAGCCTTCAAAGAAGTCATCGGGCACAAAGAGGTTCTTCTCAACATCGCTCTGTTCCAAACAGTAACCGGCCTCGCGTGCCAGAATCACCAGTTTGCGGATAACATCCTTTCCGCTGAGGTCGATACGCGGATCGGGCTCGGAGTAACGTTCCTCCTGCGCCATCTTAATGGTCTTGCTGAAAGGAATGTCGGCACTGATTTTATTGAAGATATAGTTCAACGTACCGCTCAGCACGGCTTCAATCTTCAATATCTTATCACCGCTATGGATAAGGTCGTTAATGGTATTGATGATGGGGAGTCCGGCGCCTACATTGGTTTCAAACAAGTACTTCACACCGCGTTGGCGGGCAATCTGTTTCAGTTCACGGTAGTTCTCGTATTCGGAAGAAGCAGCAATCTTGTTAGCAGCCACTACCGAAACATTGTGCAGCAGCAAGTCCTTGTAAAGGGAAGCCACGCCTGCACTTGCCGTACAGTCCACAAAGACAGAGTTAAAGATGTTCATACCGATAATCTCATTACGCAGCGTTTCCAGAGAGCTGTCCTTTCCCTTCTCCTGCAGTTCTTCACGAAAACGTCCCAAATCGAAACCTTCGCGGCTGAACATGGCTTTGTTTGCATCGGCAATGCCCACTACATTCAGCTGCAGGCCGTTCTCCTGCATCAGCTTCTGGCGCTGGCTGTGAATTTGCTCTATCAAGCTGCCGCCTACGGTTCCTATGCCGCAGATAAAAAGATTCAGTACCTGATATTCCGACAAGAAGAAAGAATCATGGATGACATTCAGCGATTTGCGCAATGATTTGCTGTCCACTACAAACGAGATGTTGGTTTCCGAAGCACCCTGCGCACAAGCAATCACATTGATACCGTTACGCCCCAACGTACCGAACAGCTTTCCGGCAATACCCGGCGTATGCTTCATGTTCTCGCCTACGATGGCCACGGTAGCCAGGTTCTTTTCTGCCTGAATAGGAGAAATTTCTCCCATCTCTATTTCTTTGGCAAACTCCTCGTTCAGCACCTCGCAAGCCAGATCAGCATCCACGGTCCGTACACCTATAGACGTTGAATTCTCCGAAGAAGCCTGTGAAACGAGGAACACACTGATACCATTTTCAGCCAATGTCTTGAATATTCGGTAGTTCACTCCAATCACACCGACCATTCCCAGTCCGGTCATGGTTATCAGACACGTGTCATTAATAGAAGAAATACCCTTAATGGCTTTCGATGAGTGATCAGCCTCCTGTTTTACGATAGTTCCCGGAGCATCAGGATTGAATGTATTCTTTATTAAAATAGGTATATTCTTATGACAAACCGGATAAATAGTAGGAGGATAAACTACCTTCGCACCAAAGTTACACAACTCCATTGCCTCTACGTAACTCAATTCCGTAATAGGATATGCAGTACTGATAACTCTCGGATCGGCTGTCATGAAACCATCTACATCTGTCCAAATCTCCAGCACATCGGCATCCAGTGCAGCTGCCAAAATAGAAGCTGTATAATCGGAACCGCCTCGTCCAAGATTGGTCACTTCTCCTGTAGTCTTATCAGTAGAAATAAATCCAGGAACAAGTGATATGGAAGGAATTTCATGGAACGTTTCACGAACCAGACGATTGGTAAGTTCCGAATCAAGTATATGTTTGTTGTGTTTCTTTTCTGTTTTAATAAACAGACGGGAATCAAACCACTGGGCTCCTTCTATCAGTGTTGCTACGATAATAGAAGAAAGACGTTCGCCATAGCTTACAATTGTAGCCGAAGTCTTTGGCGACAAATCACGTATAAGATATATTCCCTGAAAAATATCTTTCAGTTCACTCAGCAGTTCATTCACACAGTCAAGCAGCAATTCACGTTTCTGTCCTGCCGGAATGACGGTATAAACCATTTCTATATGACGGTTTACAATCTCCTTCATCTCCTTTTCATAACCGGAATCACCGTTGGCAGCCATAGTCGAAGTCTTAATCAACTTATCAGTTATACCACCCAATGCTGAAACGACTACTATCACTTTATCATCAACCGCTTCAACAATTTTCTTTACATTCAACATGCTGCTGACAGAACCCACTGATGTTCCACCGAATTTTAATACCTTCATGTACTTATATTTTTATAACAAGGACTGTTCTTTCATACAAGAAAGCCCACTTGTCAGATAAAACAAAATAAATAATTGATTAAAATAAAACGAAATGCCTGAGTCCACAGGCGTGTAACACGTAGAAACACCTAAATACAATCTCTCACCCCCGAGGGGTCATCCCGGTTACAGATGTGAATGTTGCAGTGCGCCCCATTCCGACCATCATTGTGATATGAAGAGAGTATTTGTTCATGTATTATTGTTTTGTTGTTGGCAAATATAGTAACATTTTTCTTCAATCAAACATTTTTCAACTATTTTTTCGCATAAAAAGTAGAAAAATTGGGACAAAACGTTTATTTCATCACTAAACCCATCCTCTTTTCATAGAAGGCACATTTATTTATTCACAATAAAAATCCCGCTCTTTTATCATACTAAATACAGACATTCACTCATAGCCATTAGCATAATTATCAGTAAACTATTGCAGAAAAATAAAAAATCATGTATTTTTGTTCACATTAATTTAGCATAAGTCTAACCCGATAAACTTTAGAATTTTAATATGGCAGACTCAAAGACAATTCTCAGCGGAGCTGAAGAGAAAATGGATATGGCAATTATGTATCTGGAAGATGCACTGGCACACATCCGTGCAGGAAAAGCAGACGTACGCTTGCTGGACGGCATCCGCGTAGATTCTTACGGAAGCATGGTCCCCATCAATAATGTAGCAGCAGTGACTACCCCTGATGCACGCAGTATCGCTATAAAACCTTGGGACAAGAGTATGTTCCGTGTTATTGAAAAAGCAATTATCGACTCTGAATTGGGTATCATGCCCGAAAACAATGGAGAAATTATCCGTATAGGTATTCCTCCTTTGACAGAAGAGCGTCGTAAACAACTGGCAAAACAGTGTAAAGGTGAAGGCGAAACAGCTAAAGTCAGCGTTCGTAACGCACGACGTGATGCTATCGATGCTTTGAAAAAAGCCGTAAAAGACGGTATGCCTGAAGACGAACAAAAGAACTCTGAAGCAAAATTGCAGAAATCTCATGACAAGTATATCAAACAGATCGACGATATGCTTGCTGCTAAAGACAAAGAAATCATGACTGTTTAATTAATTTTATAAAGGATGAAGAACGAAGCTTCAACGACGCTCTGAAAACAGAATGCGTCAGCTTTTCTTCATCCTTTATCTTTCATCCTATAAAAATTTGGAAAAAGGCTTAGTCATTAAAAACACAGGAAGTTGGTATCTCGTCAAAACAGACGACAACCGGCAAATAGAATGTAAAATCAAAGGAAACTTCCGCCTGAAAGGAATCCGTAGTACCAATCCCATTGCCGTAGGCGACCGGGTACAAATCTCAATCAACGCTGAAGGTACAGCTTTCATTACAGAAATAGAAGACCGGAAAAATTATATTATCCGTCGTGCATCAAATCTGTCCAAACAATCGCATATTATTGCAGCAAATCTGAACCAGTGCATGCTGATAGTTACTGTCAACTATCCGGAAACATCAACTACGTTCATCGACCGTTTTCTGGCATCAGCAGAAGCTTATCGTGTACCTGTCTGTCTTGTATTCAACAAAATCGACCGGTATTCGGATGAGGAACTTCATTATCTGGAAGCATTGACCAATCTTTACACACATATCGGTTATCCTTGCTTCAAGATTTCTGCATTAAATCAGACAGATATCGAAGAAATAAAAAAAGAGCTGAAAGGAAAAGTCACCTTATTTTCCGGACATTCCGGAGTTGGAAAATCGACATTAATTAACGCCATCCTTCCAGATCAAAAAATAAAAACAGGAGAAATATCGACAGTACATAATAAAGGTATGCACACTACGACTTTCTCTGAAATGTTTCCTATAGGTGAAGAAGGTTATATCATTGACACTCCGGGAATTAAAGGGTTTGGTACTTTTGACATGGAGGACGAAGAAGTAGGACATTACTTCAAAGAAATCTTTGAGTTCTCAGCTAAATGCAAATACGGTAATTGTACCCATCGACATGAACCGGGATGCGCCGTACGTGAAGCCGTGGAAAACCATTATATCAGTGAATCACGTTATGCTTCTTACTTAAATATACTGGAGGACAAAGAAGAAGGGAAATACCGCTCAGCTTATTAATCTTTTAAATCTAACAGACATGAAAAAACTCACTTTTTGTATACTACTTGCAACCATGTCGTGGTTTGCAACTACAAATGCATATGCAAAGAAAAACTCAGGACCTACTCCAGAGGAAAAAGGACTTGCTCAAATCAACCAGGCAAATGCAGAAGCTTTTGTCCGTTTCCTGGCAGCAGATGAGCTGAAAGGCCGGGAAGCCGGAACAGAAGAGGGAAGAATAGCCGGAAACTACATTGCTTCGCTATTACAGCAATGGGGTGTTTCTCCGGTATTCGACAGCTATTTCCAACCGTTTGAAGCATACCGTGTAGAACGACAGAAAAAAGGCAAGTTGCAAGTTCATCCCGATTCAATCCAACTAATCAAACAGGGAGTACATCAAAAATATCACATGCGCAATGTACTTGCAAAAATAGATGGAAAGAACAAGGACGAGATCGTCATAATAGGTGCACATTATGATCATATCGGTTACGATCCCATGCTGGATGGTGATCAGATTTATAATGGCGCCGATGACAATGCATCGGGAGTTTCAGCCGTTCTACAGATTGTGCGTTCCTTCCTGGCTACAGGCAAGCAACCAGAACGTACTGTTATTTTTGCCTTCTGGGACGGAGAGGAAAAAGGATTGTTAGGTTCAAAATATTTTGCACAGACCTTTCCGCAAATCAAGCAAGTGAAGGGATACTTAAATTTCGACATGATAGGAAGAAATAATGATGAGTCACGTCCCTGGCATGTAGTATACTTCTTTACCAAAGGAACACCTGCCTTCGGTGAATGGCTGAAAGAAGATATCGAGCATTACAATCTGAATCTACAGCCCGACTATCGTGCATGGGACAATCCTGTAGGAGGTAGTGACAACGAAACCTTTGCCAAACTGGGTATTCCAATTATGTGGTATCACACAGACTGGCATCCGGATTATCATCTTCCGGGTGATGAAGCTGATAAAATAAACTGGGACAAGCTGGTAGAAATAACCAAAACATCTTTCCTTGGGCTATGGAAAATGGCAAATATATCTTTCTAAATATCTAAAGGATTTATAAAATATATTTTATAAAAACAGCTGTAATTCCTTTCATTCTTTAAAGTCTTACGTTTACAGGCAAAAGAATGAAAGGAATTTTTATTTGCAAATTTTTGTAAAAAAGGTATTCTCTATTTAAACAATTCCTTAAGTTTGTTATCAAAGTTAATAATCATTATTTCCAAATCTTAATTTATACCATAAAAACACATGGACAAACGAGTAAAATGGGGAATTATCATTCTGGTAGGAGCCGGATTAATCGGCTTAGGAATCCATAATTTCACTCCCAAAGAAAATGAAGAACTAAATGAAGCTAGCCCAACAATAAAAACAAATAAAAAGAAAAGTCTGAATGTAAATGCACAGATCATTAAACCACATTTACTGACCGACCAGTTATTTGTCAGTGGTAAGCTTATGCCCGACGAAGAGGTAGATTTGTCTTTCGAGACTTCAGGAAAAATCATCGACATTAATTTCACGGAAGGTAGTTTTGTTACCAAAGGTCAGTTGCTGGCAAAAGTAAATGACAGTCAGTTACAAGCACAATTAGACCGTCTAAAGGCACAAATGCCACTTGCCGAAGACCGAGTATTCCGACAGAATGCACTATTACAACGAGATGCAGTAAGTAAGGAAGCATACGAACAGGTTAAGACAGAACTCGCTACGCTTCATGCTGATATAGAAAACATCAAAGCCAATATTGACATGACCGAGCTACGTGCTCCTTTCGATGGTGTAATCGGTCTGCGCCAAGTCAGTGTAGGAGCATATGCCTCTCCTACTACAGTTATAGCCAAACTCACCAAAATTACCCCACTAAAAGTAGAATTTGCCGTACCGGAACGTTATGCACGACAAATCAAAAAAGGAACCAGATTATCTTTCAAAATAGAAGGAAGACTGGATGCTTTCGATGCTCAAGTATATGCAACGGAATCGAGTATTGATCCGGAAACCCATACCTTGACAGTGCGCGCCTTATACCCAAACACCAATGGTGAACTGCTTCCCGGACGGTATGCCGACATCACATTGAAACAAAACGAAATTAAAGATGCCATAGCTATTCCATCGGAAGCCATCGTTCCGGAAATGGGAAAGAATAAAGTGTTCGTTTATCGTTCGGGTGTTGCCCAACCGGTAGATGTCGAGATTGGAATCCGCACAGAAGCAGAAGTGCAAATAGTACGAGGGTTAGTCGCAGGAGATACAATCCTTACCTCCGGAACCTTACAGCTGCGTACCGGCATGCCTGTTGTTCTTGACAATATCAACTAATACCTGTCCGCCGTATGAATATATCCGAACTTAGCATCCGCCGACCGGTATTGGCTACCGTACTCACCATTATCATCTTGCTTTTTGGATTAATTGGTTATACAACGCTGGGAGTACGCGAATATCCCTCGGTAGACAATCCGATCATCTCCGTTACGTGTAGTTATTCAGGAGCCAATGCCGACATTATAGAAAGCCAGATCACCGAACCGCTTGAACAAAATATCAACGGTATTCCCGGTATACGTTCTCTTTCAAGTGTAAGCCAGCAAGGACAATGCCGTATTACTGTTGAATTTGAATTGTCTGTCGACCTGGAAACTGCCGCCAACGATGTACGCGACAAAGTTTCACGTGCACAGCGTTATCTCCCGCGCGACTGCGACCCTCCTACTGTTTCCAAAGCTGACGCCGATGCCAGCCCTATTCTGATGGTAGCCATCCAAAGCAATACACGTTCACTGCTAGAGTTGAGCGAAATAGCCGATCTCACCGTCAAGGAACAGTTACAGACAATATCCGATGTAAGTAGTGTTTCCATTTGGGGAGAAAAACGCTATTCAATGCGTCTGTGGCTGGACCCGACCAAAATGGCCGGCTACGGAATTACTCCTGTAGACATCAAAAATGCCATAGATAATGAAAATGTGGAACTTCCCTCCGGCAGTATAGAAGGTAACACAATGGAACTTACCTTACGTACTATGGGACAGATGCACACGGCTACCGAATTTAACAACGTAGTAATAAAGGAAGTAAACGGACAGGTTATACGCTTAAGCGATATCGGCTATGCCGAATTGGGAGCTGCCGATATTAAAAGTTATATGAAAATGAATGGAGTTCCTATGGTAGGAGTAGTAGTCATACCTCAACCGGGAGCAAACCATATCGAAATAGCGGATGCTGTTTACGAACGTATGGAGCAAATGAAAAAAGATTTGCCCGAAGACGTTAGTTTTTCTTATGGATTTGACAACACGAAATTTATCCGTGCCTCTATTGCCGAAGTAGAAAGCACCGTATACGAAGCTTTCATCACGTTCTCCTTCAACGAAGATTGCACTTAAATCATCCATCAGATATTTATTCATCTTGTGATAAGATTCCAGTGCGATCCGTCCGAAACGATATGTAATATATCGATATCCGAGGACCTTGTGAAGATCACAGTCGAGGGGGCGGAATGGAGAGAGCAGTTGCTGTTTCGCACGAAGTTCCTCAATCTTAGCTTTCTTTTTCTCTTTCTTTGCCTGCAGACCTTCATAATCCTCGCAGGCTTTGCGAACAACTTCAAACATGTCGTCAAGACCTAAAGAATCATCCGGTGTAACATCATCTACATTCGGAAGATAACCGACGAACTGAGTTGCCTGGGCAAGTACATCCCGGTACGGATTAAGCTCTACGAACGGGCGAAGATTATCGACTGTCTTGAGTTCGGACAGTGCGGACTCCAGCTGGATCTCATAACGTGAGAGATACAAGTCTGTGACACGGTCGATATCATCCCTGGGACCGGAAATGTTGATAAATTTCATTTTAACAATCATTGGGTTCTACCTCCAACGTACGCTAACGTTTCGCTTGGTGTCAGTCCATAACGGATGCATTCCAGAGCGGTAGTCAGCTTTTTGATTTCTTCTTCTTTTAAGAAGAGGTAAGTGTTGACAGCGGCGATGGAGTATGGATTCCTCCTTCTGTCAATAGTGTACAGATGATGGAGACATTCTGAATACATTTGCTCCATGGTAAGCTGCTCATTGGATTCATAGCGGCGGGCATAAGGCGTCTGATTGCATAGTGTCTGCAATTCCTCTAATGTTGTTGCCTCGACCATTCCTTTGATCAAGTCAGTAGACAGACGATAGTGGATCGGAAGAATCAGCTGGTAAATGTCAGCAGGTTTCATATTAAAATATTTCTTCGCTCTGTAGATCCACTGCATGTTGAGCAGATCAATCTGAGTGCCGCAATCCCGCTGGTATAATTTCTTGTCTTCCTTTTTCAGAACCTTTTTCCGTGCTTTCCAAAGAGTTGTAAAATAATAAAGATTTAATGCCAGATCGTAGTCATAAAGAGTGACCGAAGGAGAATCCTTTAATTTCTTTAAAGGTTCATAATATTCTGTATCCTTTAATGTCTCGATCAGTTCATCAGTGGTGCGTGAGGTGATCAGTTTTTCAATCGATATCTGTGAATACCGGTCGAAGAAAGGACGTTTGTAATCAAGATCAAAAGGTTTCTGATAATGGTTGATCACAATCCTTAAACAATAATTGATCAGCTCAACTTCATAAGATTTCAGACGTAGCTTCATAAGCTTGCGCTGCTTCTGTCCGCAAAAGCGGTAAAGCTT
>OKYC01000468.1_pt1 | contig 9506 bp, 8 predicted proteins | sample 1609001 | NCBI WGS metagenome assembly OKYC01 (sample SAMN02675044, study PRJEB24791) | human gut metagenome, SKBSTL002 | isolation source: stool | host: Homo sapiens | place: USA
ACCCCGACCTGATCCATCAGGTGGCGTATAACCTGCTGGACAACGCCATCAAGTTCACTCCGGCGGGCGGCACCATCCGCTTCAGCGTGGAAAAGCTGGGCCCCGAGGCCGAGATCTCCATCTGGAACTCCGGGCAGGGCATCAGCCCGGAGGCGCTGCCCTATGTGTTCGAGCGGTTCTATAAAGAGGATCGCTCCCGCGGCCTGCACGCCCGTGGCTCCGGCCTTGGGCTGAACATCTGCAAGGTGCTGGTCAATCTGTCCGGCGGGCAGATCCGCGTGGAGAGCCAGCAGGGCGAGTGGTGCCGCTTTGTATTCACCCTGCCCACCTGCTCCCCCAACCCCGGCGGCATGAAGCGCCTGCCGGACGCCGCCGGGCAGCCCGGCGCGGTGGAGGACCCCGCCAGCATGAAGCCGGTAGAATAAGACCCCGCAGCCAGACTGCCCCGCCCGGGCGGTCTGGCTGCTTTGGCGTTGTTGGAATAAAAATCCTGCTTACCGCTGTGACCCCCTCTTGTGAAAATGCGTTTGGAGCACTCCGCAGAGTGCGACAAACGCGGAATTAAAAATCTATTTTCCGCTGAATATGGCCAGAGCAACGCGGAGGCCATTCCAAATCGTCCTGCTTCAAAGAAAGCTGCTGCAAAATGGCAAGCCTTCGGCGGCAGCTGCGCGGCACATGGAGATGCTGCCGCGCAATGGACTTTTTGCGCCATTTACGACTTTTCGGTGAAAAAAACGGCTGCGGGTTTGATTTTTTGGCCGTTTTCATGTAAACTAAAAGATAACCATGCCCGTGTATTTTTTGCCCGGCAGAACCCTGCAAAACGCGCAACGCATGGGATAAAAAATGCTAAAAATAACGGAGCGTAATGAAATATTATGGCCATCGTAAGTCCTTCTATTCTTTCTGCTGATTTTGGCAAGCTGGGTGCAGACTGCCGCATGGTGCTGGATGCCGGCGCACAGATGCTGCACTACGACGTGATGGACGGGCATTTTGTGCCCAACATCAGCTTTGGCGTGCCGGTGCTCAAAAGCCTGCACAAGGCGCTGCCGGATGCCTTTTATGACGTGCATCTGATGATCAGCCACCCGCTGCAATACGCCGAGCCCTTTATCAAGGCCGGTGCGACCCTGTATAATTTCCATCTGGAGTGCGAAGATGATATTCAGGCCACCATTGACGCCGTGCGTGCGCTGGGCTGCAAGGTGGGTCTGACCATTAAGCCCGGCACCCCGGCCGAGGCGCTGGCACCGTGGCTGGACCAGCTGGATCTGGTGCTGGTGATGAGCGTGGAGCCCGGCTTCGGCGGGCAGAAGTTCATGCCCTCGGCGCTGGACAAGCTCCGCTGGCTCAAGGCGGAGCGGGAAGCACGCGGCCTTTCCTACCTGCTGGAGGTGGACGGCGGCGTGGATGCCGCTACCGCACCCCTGTGCGTGGAAGCCGGTGCCGACGTGCTGGTGGCAGGCAGTGCCGTGTTCGGCGCCGCCGACCCTGCTGCGGCTGTGGGCGCACTGGCCAGCCTGTAAGGAGGGCTGTATATGGATGAAGCTTTGATCCAAGAGCAGGAGCGGCAGCTGCAAAAGACCGGCCGGTACTATAAGCACGTTTTCTGGTTGTGCGTGCCGCTGCTGTGTATGGCCTGCTATTTCTATGGGGCGCGTCCGCTGCTGCTGTGCGGCATCGCCCTGCTTACCGGCAACCTGTGCGACCGTCTGGTGGCGCTGCTGCGCCATCGGGTGTACACCAATAAAGATCTCTCCAACGAGAGCTTCAGCCTGATCATCGCCCTGCTCATGCCCGCCACCGTGGACATCTATGTGCTGGTGGTGGCAGTGCTGGCGGGTGTATTGATCGGCAAGGAGGTCTTTGGCGGCTACGGCAGCTATCCCTTCAACCCCGCTGCCGTGGGCTACGCCGTGGCGGCGGTATCGTGGCCGGAGCAGGTGGTGCGCTACCCGCAGCCCTATACGCCGCTGCCCCTGTGGAACGCCTCTGCCGTGCCGGTGAGCAGCACCATCGAGGATACCCTGCGCAGCGGCGGCATCCTGAACCTGAATGCCCTCGCCGTCGTGCTGGGCGAGTTTGCCGCCCCCATGGGCACCGGCGCGGCGCTGGTTATTCTGGCCTGCGGCCTTGTGCTGTGGACCCAAAAGGACGTGCACATCGGCGCATCAGCAAGTTTTCTGATCACCTGCGGGCTCATCGCCTTCTTCTTCCCGCGTCAGGTGGGTCTGGCGGACAGCACCCTCTTCAGCAGCCTGCTGCCCCGCCTGCAGGGCATCCGGGACGAGCTGCACACCGGTGCGGTGCTGTTCTGTGCGGTGTTCCTGCTCAACGAGCCCTACACCTGCGCCCACCACCGGCTTGGACGCATCCTGTACGGTGCACTGGTGGGTGCTGCCACCATGGGCTTCCGCTATTTCGGCGTGTACGAGACCGGCGTCTGCTTTGCGCTGCTGGCAGTCAACAGCGTGTCCGCGCTCATTGACCGCACCGAGGAGCGGCTGTACCGTCTGCTGCACCGTCTGCCGTCCGAACGAAAGGAGGCTGCGGAATGAAAAAGCGTACTGCGGAACTGATTTTAAAGGACCCCGAAAAGTTTGCCCATCACGACCGCGTGTTCCTGAATAACCCGGTGGTCATGCAGGGCATGGGTCTGGCACCGCTGGTGGTCGTGGCCACCACCGGGCAGAACGGCCTGATGCTGGCGGCGGCGGTGACGCTGCTGCTGGTGCCCTCCCGCGTGCTGGCCTGCCTGCTCAGCCGCCTTGTACCCCTGCGGGACGAGGAGCCTACCCCGGAGCAGCTGCAAAAAAAGCTGCTGCCCCGCGCACTTTTGTACGCAGCCAGCGCCGCTGTGGTGTACCTGGCGGCATATCCCATTCTGAACTTCGTGTTTGGCACCGGGCTTTTGAACCTTGGCATCTACCTGCCCATGCTGGTGGTGGAGCCGCTTCTGACCTACCGCTTCGGCCGGGTGCAGGAGACGGTGCACAAGGCCGTTTCCAAGGGCGTGCGCATCACCGTGGGCTACGCGCTGCTGCTGCTCGTGGTGGGCGTGGTGCGCGAGTGGCTCAGCCTTGGCACCGTGTTCGGTGCCCCGGTGGGGCGCTGGGCGCTGCTGCCACTGGCTAAGATGCCGGCGGGCGGCTTTATCGTGCTGGGCATCCTGTGCGCCATCTGGCGCGCTGCGGCTGCAAAGCGCAAGGAATATCTGAAAAGGGAAGCACGGGATACCCTGACCGTGCACTACCAGAAGGAGGGGAACCGCGAACCGTGAAGGAAGTTGTAAGCAGCTCGGCAGTGTTTTTCAGCTATGCACTGCTGGCCATTTTTGCACAGAACGCTGTCTTTACCCGTGCACTGGGCGTGTCCCGCATGGTGCAGCTGGTGGGGGACGACCGCACCAGCAGCGCCTTGTTCGGCATGATGCTGTGCATCACGCAGGTGCTGGTGGCGCCGGTGGCGTTCCTTGCCGGGCGTTTCATCGCCCCGCTGGATAACCGCGCCCAGCTGCGCCCGCTGGTGTATATTGCCAGCATTGCCGTGGTGTGTCTGGCAGAGCATCTGGTGCTGTGGCTGCTGCGCAGCCTGCCCCGCCGCGCCCAGCTGCTGCGCATCGTGCCGCTGGCCGCGCTGAACAGCGGCGTGCTGGGCACGGTGCTGGTGGAGCGCACCCAGAGCTTTACCCTTGGCCAGAGCCTTGGCTTTGGCCTTGGCAGCGGCCTTGGCTATGTGCTGGCGGTACTGCTGGTCACCGAGGCGCGTCACCGCCTGCGCAGCAAAGCCATCCCCAAGGCATTCCGCGGCCTACCCATCACGCTGGTGTATATCGGCGTGCTGGCGCTGGCGATCTATGGCTTTACCGGACATTCCGTTATCCTGTAATGCAGACAGGGAGGAAAGGATACCATGGCTAAGTATAAACGTCAGAAGGTCAAGCATTATCACCGCAGCTTTTACAGCCGGGAAATGCGCGTCAAGCGCGGCATCGGCATTGCGGTGCTGGTAGTGGCAGTGCTGGCAGCCGCATGGTTTGCCGCACCCCATGTGCTGGATTGGGCCACCCACACCTGGTATACCGTGGTCAAGGACCGGGACTTGGAGGCCGAAAGCGCTTCCCGCGCCGAGGCAGCCGCCTCCTCTGCGGCGGCAAGCAGCGCTGCTGCTTCGCAGGCAGCGTCTGAGCTGGAGCCGGAGGAGGAAAAGCCGCTGGACGGCAAGGCCATTACCGGCGGCAGCTGGGCAGAGCTGGACGTGACCACCCTGACCGATGAAGCCGCCATCCGCACCGCCGCCCGGCAGCTGAAGCAGCAGGGCGCAGACTACGCCCTTGTCACCCTGAAGGACGCCGCTGGCACGGTGTATTATGCTTCCGGGGTGGCAGCCGCTGCCCAGAGCATCACTGAGAACCCGGTGGATGCGGCCAATATCGCCGCCATCCTGCGGGAAGAGGGCATCATCCCGGCGGCGCAGCTTGCCGCCTTTACCGACCCGGTGTCGGTGTACACCGACCGCAGCATGGGCGTGCACTACGACGGCAACAGACTCTGGCTGGACAACGTCAGCGCAGCCAAGGGCGGCAAGGCATGGATGAACCCCTTTGCCGCAAGTGCGGTGCAGTTTGTCGGCGACCTCATTGAGGAGGTGCGGAGCATGGGCTACGAGCAGGTGGTGCTTACCGGGGTGCAGTTCCCCAATATCATCACCCGCAAGCAGGACTTCGGCGCTTCCGGCGGCAAGAGCCGGGAGGGACGCGCCGCCCAGCTGACGGCGGATATCGCCGCATGGCAGACCCGCTTTGCAGGCAGCGTGACCCTGTGGGTCAGCTACCCGGACGCACTGTGCACCGCCGCTACCGATGCCATTGGCACCACCGGCACGTCCCTTGGCATGGAAAACCTGCTGGTCACCAGCAGCACCGCACTGGATGCGGACAGCCGCGCTGCGCTGGAGCAGGCCGCTGCCGACGCCGGTGTGCAGCACATTGTGGTGCACGACACCGCAGCGTTCCGCTGAGAAGCGGCTTTGATAGAGAGGGGAGGAAACGACTATGAAACCGACTACCTGTTTTGCACCCGCACACATCCTGCTGCCTTCGGAGCAGGTGCCGCTGGAGCAGTGGGGCTGCATCGCCTGTGACCAGTTCACCAGTGACCGCAGCTATTGGCAGCGGGCAGAAGAGACCGCTGCGGGTGCGCCCAGCACCCTGAACCTGATCCTGCCGGAGGTGTATCTGGAGGACGGAGACGCCGACGCGCGGGTGGAAAAGATCCACGCCACCATGCAGGACTACGCCCAGAACGTGCTCACCCGGGCGGTGGACGGCTTTATTTATGTGGAGCGCACCGAGCAGAGCGGCCGGGTGCGGCAGGGTCTTGTAGGACGTGTGGACTTGGAGGCTTACAGCTACCGCCGGGGCGAAAAATGCACCGTGCGCCCCAGCGAGTGCACCGTGGAAAGCCGCATCCCGCCCCGCATGAAGGTGCGTACCGGCGCTGCGCTGGAAACGCCCCATATCATGATGCTGGCGGATGACCCGGACTGCACCCTCATCGAGCCCATTGCCGCCCACAAGGACAGCCTGCCCAAGGTATACGAGGGCGAGCTGATGCTGGGCGGCGGCCATGTGGCAGGCTGGGCAGTGGAGGACCCCGCCCTCATCGCACAGATCGAAAATGCGTTGACCGTGCTGGGCAGTCAGGAAGAATTTGACAAGAAATACCCCGATGCCACCCGCCGCGACCCGCTGACGCTGGCCGTGGGCGACGGCAACCACTCGCTGGCTACCGCAAAGGCCTGCTGGGAGGAGCTGAAAAAGACCCTGACCCCGGAGCAGGCAGAGAACCACCCCGCCCGCTGGTGTCTGGCAGAGGTGTGCAACGTGCACTCCCCGGCTATTGAGATCGAGCCCATCCACCGGGTGCTGTTCAACGTGGACTGCGCCACCGTACTGCTGAGCCTCATTACATGGAGCGATTCCAACATGGCAGGCTGCTGCTTTGGCGGCAGCAAAAAGCAGCCTTTTACGCTGGCGGGCCCCCACATGGCCAATGTGCTCAGCTTTGAGGACCCCACCGAGCCGCTGACCGTGGGCACCATCGACGATTTTATTTCGGATTATATCGAGCGCCACCCGGAAGCAAAGGTGGACTATGTGCATGACGAGCCGGCTGTGCGTGCGCTGTGCAAGCAGGGCGCAGTGGCGTTTTTGATGCCGCCCTTCGCCAAGAGCGACCTGTTCCGCGGCGTCGTGATGGGCGGCGTGCTGCCCCGCAAGACCTTCAGCATGGGACATGCGGAGGAAAAGCGCTACTACATCGAGTGCCGGAAGATCACAGAATAATAGGAGAACCATGACATTTAAAGAACTGAATCTGTCCGCCCCGCTGCTGCGCGCTGTGCAGGAAGCGGGCTACGAGACCCCCTCGCCCATTCAGGCAGCGGCCATCCCGCCGGTGCTGGCAGGCCGGGATCTGATGGGCTGCGCCCAGACCGGTACCGGCAAGACGGCGGCTTTTGCGCTGCCCATGCTGGACCGGCTCACCGCCAATGCGCCCCGCCGCAAGGGCGCTGTCCGTGCGCTGATTTTGACCCCCACCCGGGAGCTGGCTTTGCAGATCGGCGAAAGCTTTGAAGCCTACGGCAAGTACCTGAAATTGCGCAGCACCGTCATCTTTGGCGGTGTGGGACAGGCACCGCAGGTGGAAGCGCTGAAAAAGGGCGTGGATATCCTCATCGCCTGCCCGGGACGGCTGAACGACCTGATCGGGCAGGGCTTTATCGACCTGTCCGCTTTGGAAATTTTTGTGCTGGACGAGGCCGACCGGATGCTGGACATGGGCTTTGTCCATGACGTGAAAAAGGTCATTGCAAAGCTGCCCGCCCAGCGCCAGAACCTGATGTTCAGTGCCACCATGCCCGCCGAGATCGAGCAGCTGGCCGCCGGCATCCTGCATGACCCCGCCTTTGTCAAGGTGGACCCGGTGTCCAGCACCGTGGACCGCATCCAGCAGAGCCTGTACTATGTGGAAAAGGGCAACAAAAAGCTTTTGCTGCCGTGGCTCATCAAAAATTTGCAGCCGCCGGTGGTCAACGCACTGGTGTTCAGCCGCACCAAGCACGGCGCGGATAAGATCGCAAAGGATCTGACAAAGCAGGGCATCCCCGCCGCCGCCATCCACGGCAACAAGAGTCAGACCGCCCGCGTGACCGCGCTGGAGGATTTCAAGTCCGGCAAGACCCGGGTGCTGGTGGCCACCGATATCGCCGCACGCGGCATTGATATCAGCGAGCTTTCCCATGTGTTCAACTACGACCTGCCCGAGGTGCCGGAGACCTATGTGCACCGCATCGGGCGCACTGCCCGCGCCGGTGCGGACGGCACCGCCGTCAGCTTCTGCGCCCCGGAGGAGCAGGAGTATCTGGCAGGCATTGAAAAGCTGAACCGCCGCAAGATCCCGGTGGTATCCGGTCATCCGTGGGACGGCGTGCCCGCCCCGGTGCGCCCGGTGCTGCCCGTGCGCGGCAAAAAGCCCCGCCCCGAAGCGGAAAAACCGGCCGAAGCGCCGAAAAAACAGGCCGAAACTGCGCCCGCAAAAGCCGCAAAGGCAGCTGCGCCCGCGCCGAAGCAGGAGCCGAAGGCCGCAAAGAACACGGTGCCTGCAAAACCGAAAAAAGAGGAAACACTGATGCAAGACAGCAACGCAAAGCGCGGGGCCCGCAACGACCGCCGCGCCAACAACCGGGGCGCAAACGCCCCCAAGGAAGCGGCAGCGCCCCGCGCCCGCCGCGAGAATGCCGCCCCCGCCCGGGGCAGCAACGCCCAGCCCAAGTTTGACCCCCATTTTGTCAGCGCCCCGGAGGCTACTCCGCTGCGCCCGGCACGCAAGACCCCTGCCGCTCCGGCAGCACCTGCCATCCGCAGCGCACAGGAGCTCCAGAATAACCAGAACGCAAACCGCAGCGGCAACCGCCGCAACGACCGCAACGACCGGGGTGAACAGCGCAATGCCCGCCCTGCGGCCCAGAGCAATAACGCCCGCCCTGCCCGCAACGAGCGCGGCAATGCCGGCAGCCAGAGCCGCACCGGCAGCGCACCCCGTGCTCCCAAGGCCGAGCCTGCCCGCCGCGGCCGCAATGCCGCCGCCCGGGACGAGGACCCGGGGCTGATGCTCATCAGCCGCCGCCCGCCCCAGCAGAAGTACACCAGCTTTGAGGAGTATATGGACGCCCACGGCGGTGCCACTGCACCCATTGAGGATCACAGCGAAGAAGTATGAGCCGAAACGAAGCCTTTGCCCCGTGGCAGTGCCCCCTGTGCGGCGGCGCGCTGCAAGGGGAGAACGATCTGAAATGTGAAAAAGGCCACTGCTTTGACCGCGCCCGGGAGGGCTACTGGCATCTTTTGCCGGTGCAGAGTATGCGCACCAAAGCCCCCGGGGACAGCAAGGAAATGGTTGCCGCCCGCCGCGCCTTCCTGAACGCCGGATACTACGGCATCTTCGGGCAGGCGCTGGGGGAGCTGTGCCTTGCCCACGGCGTGCCCGCCGCGAAGGACGCCCCACTGCATCTGCTGGACGCAGGCTGCGGCGAGGGCTGGTACGACCGCTGCATTGCACAGGCCTTTGCACAGGCCGGTCGGTCGGTGCAGCTGGCGGGCTTTGATATCGCAAAGCCTGCGGTGCGTCTGGCCGCAAAGGCACTGCCTGCCGCAAAATACGCGGTGGCATCCAGCTTTGCCCAGCCTGTCCGCACCGGATGGGCCGACCTGCTGCTCAACTGCTTCTCGCCCTTTGCGCAGGAAGAGTTCCGGCGTGTGCTGCGCCCGGGCGGACGGATGATCTATGTCGTGCCCGGTGCAGAGCACCTCTACCAGATGAAGGCTGTCCTCTACGACACGCCCTATAAAAATCCGGTGCAGGAGGTGGCCTATGAGGGCTTCCGCCCCATTGGGGAGCGGGAAGTCTCGGGCAGCATCACGGTGCCTGCCGGGCAGCTGGAGGCGCTGTTCGCCATGACCCCCTATTACTGGAAAACGCCACGGGATGGCGCGGCCCGCCTGGCCGCCCTGCCCGAGCTGACCACGGACATCGCGTTCCGCTTCCTTGTGTTTGAAAAAGAGTGATCGAAAAGCCCCCGGCCTGTGAGGATACAGGCCGGGGGCTTTTTGTATGCAGAAAACAGGGTCACATTGCGATCCAGCCCAGTGCGTTGGCGACCGAACTGGCCAGGATGATGGCCGCGAAGATGGGGCAGAGATACCGGAGCATAAAGTTGAACACCGGTTTGCGGCGGAAGGGCTGACCTTCCCGTGTGACCTCTTCCTCGATCTTTTCCACACCGACGATCCGGGAGACCAGCAGGCAGGTGGCAATGGCCGCAATGGGCATCATCACCGAGTTGGTCAGGAAGTCGAAGAAATCGAGGAACTGCATCCCGAACACGGTCACGCTGGCAAGGGGGCCGTAGCCCAGCGCGGAAAGGCTGCCCAGTGTGAT
>OKYC01000482.1_pt1 | contig 9222 bp, 7 predicted proteins | sample 1609001 | NCBI WGS metagenome assembly OKYC01 (sample SAMN02675044, study PRJEB24791) | human gut metagenome, SKBSTL002 | isolation source: stool | host: Homo sapiens | place: USA
AGGTGTTCGACTACAACCCTGCCGCAGCCGTTGACCTCGGCGGCGCTGTACTTCTGTCCGTCAATGGTCACGGCGGTGGCGGTGCGGTTGACAATGCCGGATTTCCAAACCAGCGCGCCCAGCACGATCAACACGATTTTCAGGACCTTATTTTTCTTCATACTAAAATCCGCTGCCCGGGCAGAGCAATTCTCTGCCCGGGCAGTTTTCTCCTTACTTTAGGATCAGACCCACATGCCCAAAAACTTTTTGGGCTGATGCAGGGTCGCCGCGTCCAGTTCCTGATCATGGAACAGTTCATCGCCGTTGCGCACGATGTGGGCAGCAGTTTCCCTGCCCAGCAGCTTTTCCAGCTGCTGCACTCCCTGTGCCATGCGGGGCGGGCGCTTGTCCGGGGAATGGGTGTCGGTGGAGATGACATGAACCAATCCCCACTGGATGAACTTACACAACTTTTTGCAGAGCTTAGGCTCCAGCAGTGCTCCTGCGTTGATCTGCGCATAGGCACCGGCGGCTACCCAGTCGTACAGCAGGGTGGGATCCTCCAGCACATAGGGGTAGCGCTCGATATGCGCGATCAGCGGCACGATGCCCTGCTGCTGCAGATTGTACAGGGTCTGCCGGATAAAATGCGGCTTGTGGGTGGTGGGGAATTCCAGCAGCAGATAAGCGGTGTCCCCCATGCACAGCGCCCGGGTGTCCAGCTCGCACAGGCCGGGCGAGAAGAACACCTCCGCCCCCAGTTTGAAATCAAACTGCATGGGCTGCCCCTCCAGCGCTGCGGTCAGCTGTTCAAAGGCAGCCTGCCGCTTTACCGTAAAGGCTTCCACTGTGGTACGCTCGCTGTTGAAGTGGCTGGTGAACGCGATGTTGCGCACACCGTCCTCGTATTCCCTGCGCAGCAGCTCCAGCGAGACTGCTGTATCCTTTGCGCCGTCATCCATGCCGGGCAGAATGTGACAATGCAGATCGGTCATAGCAGTGCTTCCTTATTATTTACCGGCAGTGGCATCCTGCTTGCCGTAGGCATAGTTGTAGTTGTAGGCATAGCTGTATGCGTAGCTGGAGCCCTTGAGTGCCTTCTTCATGTCGTAGCGGGTCAGCACGCTGCCCAGCACCCGGACACCGGCATCCTGCAGCTTTTTCACTGCGCCGCGCACTGCATCGGCGGGGGCGTAGTCCGAGCGCACAACGAACATTGCGCCGTCCACATAGCGGCCGATGACGGCTGCATCGGTGACCACGGACACCGGGGGTGCATCAAAGATGACCACATCGAACTTTTCCCGCAGGGTGTTGACCATGGCCTGCATCTGCGGCTGGCTCAGCATCTCGGAGGGGTTCGGCGGCGGGGTACCGGCGGGCAGGAAGGTCAGATTCATTTCCTTCAGTTCATGCAGCGCCTCGTCCAGCGTGCACTGGTTGGACAGCACGTTGGAAACGCCCTTTACGTTGTGACCGGCCTTCAGATAGCGGTGCAGCACCGGCTTGCGCAGGTCGCAATCCACCAGAGCCACCTTTTTGCCGCTTTCGGCCAGCGTCAGCGCCAGATTGACCGCCACGTTACTCTTGGACTCTTCCGGCACGGTACTGGTGATGACCAGCGTGTGCACGTCCATGGAGCCTGCCATAAAGTCCAGATTGGTGCGCAGAGACTTGTAGGCCTCCACATAGCCAAAGGGCATCCCCTTATCAGTGATCAGCTGCAGGGTACGGTGCTCGCCGTCAGTTTTGTTCTTTTTGTTAAACAGATTCCACATCGTCTTACACCTCCGGGATCAGGCCCAGCACGGGCAGGCCGAGCTTCTTCTGAACATCTTCGTCATCCACAATGGTATCGTGCAGCAGGTGTGCCAGCACCAGCACGCCGCACACCACCACAGCGCCCAGCAGACCGGCCAGCACAACGTACTTCTTGGTCTGGGGGAACACCTTGTTGGGATCGATGATCACATCGCTCACCGCCTTGCAGGAACCGGCTTCCACCTTTTCCACCAGCACATCGGGCACGATGTCGGCAATGGTCTGTGCGATCTCGCCTGCGCGCTCTGCATCGGTATCGGTGACCGTGATCTGCATGATCTGGGTAGAGTCCACATCGGCAACATCCACCATCTTATACAACTCGGTGTAGGTCATATCCAGATCCAGTTTGTCGATCACCTCGTTCAGCACGGTGTTGCCCTTGATGATGACCGCATAGGTGCTGATCAGGTTCTTAGCCGAGTTGAAGTTATCACTGGTGAAGGTGGTGGTCGTGTCCTGACGGGTATTCACGATCATGTTGATAGATGCCTGGTACTTGGGTGTAAGCGCAAACATACACACCAGCAGGCAGATCAGCGCTGCCGCAACAGCTGCTGCCACGATCTGCACGGCATGTGCCCACAGCAGGCGGGCCAGTTCCATCAGATCAATGGTCTCCTCGTCCTCCGTGCTCCGGAGCGACTGTCCCATAGTTGCTTTTTCGTCCATAATAGCGAAACTCACCTTTCTTGTTTTCCGCAGTGCAAGAAATGTACACCGGGTTCCTATAGATACACATTCGTTTTATAATGATAGCACATCTTGTTGTATTTTACAAGTAAAAATGCCATTTTCTGCCGGCAAATATATGGACAAAATATGCCCTGCCCCGTACAAAAAAGGCATCCGCAGCACATGGATGGCTGCGGATGCCTTCGTTTTACAGATTTTTAGCGAATACGCTTAGCGGGAGCCCTTATCGTAGGGGATACCCTCGGCCTTGGGTGCCATGCTGTTCTTGGAGGTGAAGGCCAGAATGACCATAGAGGCCACAAAGGGCATCATATTATAGATGTTGCTGGACCAGTGCAGCTGCGCAAGGAAGGTAGAGTCTGCAATATTGGCAAGGCTCTTGAACACGGCAAAGAACATGGCCGCGCCAAAGATGTGGAAAGGCTTCCACTGGCCAAAGATCATAACTGCCAGTGCCAGAAAGCCTGCACCGGCCACGCCGACTTCAAAGTTCCAGGTCTGCACCGGGGGCACGATATACGCCAGACCGCCGACGGCGCCCAGCGCACCGGAAAGGATGACACCGGCGTAGCGCATCTTGTAAACGTTGATGCCCACCGAGTCCGCAGCCTGCGGATGCTCGCCGCAGGCACGCAGACGCAGGCCGAAGCGGGTCTTATACAGCACGATGTAGCTGACCACCAGCAAGATCAGCCCCAGCGGCACGAACACGCTGAGTTCCAGCCCGCCGATGCTGAACAGGAAGGGCTTGTTGGAATAGTTCAGCTTGGCGCTGCCGCTCTCGCTGAAGTACTTGGAGATGACCACGGCAATGGCGGTAGCCAGCAGGTTCAGTGCCGTACCGCCAATGGTCTGGTCCGCCTTCAGGTTGATAGAGGCAAAGGCCAACAGCAGGCTGTAGATCACGCCCGCCAGCGCTGCCACCAGAATGGAGATCAGCACCACAAGGAAGGGCGACAGGCTTGCAGGCAGCATGGTCAGGGTAAGCACACCGGCCACGCCGCCGATGACCATGATGCCCTCCAGTGCAATGTTGATGATGCCGGAATGTTCGCTGAACATACCGCCCAGTGCCACCAGCATCAGCACGATGCCGTACAGCAGGGTATATTTGATCAGAAGCAGCATATTACTTGCCCTCCTTTTTGGTCTTTTCTGCGGCAGGCGCAGGCTCTGCGTTCACATTGGTCTTTTCGGCATTCCGGAACAGCAGGCTCTGGATCTTGCCGCGGAACAGCATGGAGAATGCGCACAGGTAGATGATGATGCCGCTGATCAGATCCGAGATCTCAGTGGGGTAAAACTTGGTGGACAGGAAGGAGCCGCCGACCGAGATGTGGGAGATGAACAGCGCAGAGAACACGGTGCCAATGGGGTTGGAGCTTGCCAGCAGTGCCACCGAGATACCGTTGAAGCCCATGCCCGGCAGGCTGGTGGAGTTCAGCGGGTTCCACTGGGACACGTTGGACAGATAGAACAGGCCTGCGCCGAAGCCCGCCAGCGCACCGGCAATGGCCATGGAGAGGATGATGTTCTTCTTCTCGTTGATACCGGCGTAACGGGCGGCGTTCTTGTTCAGGCCAACGGCCTTGAGCTCGTAGCCGAAGGTGGTCTTGTTCAGCACCACCCAGATCAGCACGGCCACCGCTGCCGCCAAGAAGATGGCAATGGTGGTGCTGTTGGTCTGGAACAGCTTGTTCAAGCCAAAGTCCGGGATCAGGGACTGGGCAAAATCGGCATTCTTGCTCAGGTTCAAAGTACGGGTGTTGCGCACATCGTACATGGGGCCGGTGCCGTTCTGGTAGATGAGCTCATTCACCAGATACAGGCCGATCCAGTTGAACATGATGGAGGTAATGACCTCGTTGATGTTGAAGTAGGCCTTGAAGAAGCCCGGGATCGCACCCCAGATGCCGCCCAGGATGGTAGCCACCAGCAGGCAGACAAACCAGGGCAGCTTGAGCATGATGGCGCAGTACAGCGCACCGTAAGCGCCCAGCGTATACTGACCGGCTGCACCGATGTTGAACAGGCCGGTCTTGAAGGCAAAGGCCACGGACAGACCGGTCATAATCAGGGGTGCGGCATTGGCAAGCTCCTTGCCCACACCGTAGGGGGCATCGTGGAAACCGCCCTTGATGATGCGCACAAAGCCATCGCCCCATGCGTGTGCGGGGTTGATGGCTACCAGCACCAGAAAGCCCACCAGCAAACCAATCAGGATGCACAGCAGTGCAGCCAGCACGCTGGTAACAGAGCTTTGCAGGCTGCCGCTGCGGGAAAGTTTTTTCTTATTCATGTGTTACTGCTCCTCCTTTCCCTGCTTGCGGGCGCCTGCCATATACAGACCCAGCTCCTGCACGGTGGTGGTCTTGGGGTCAAACTCGCCCACGATCTCGCCCTCGTACATTACAAGGATGCGGTCAGAAAGGTTCATCACCTCGTCCAGCTCCAAGCTGACCAGCAGCACGGCCTTGCCCTTGTCGCGCTCGGCCACGATCTGGCGGTGGATGTACTCAATAGCACCCACGTCCAGACCACGGGTAGGCTGCACTGCCACCAGCAGCTTGGGGTCGCGGTCGATCTCGCGGGCAATGATGGCCTTCTGCTGGTTGCCGCCGGACATACTGCGCACGGTGGTCAGACTGCCCTGACCGCTGCGCACATCGTACTGCTTGATCAGCCGGTCGGAGTACTCGCGCACCTTATCGGCACGGATAAAGCCGCCCTTCTGGAACTCCGGCTGCCAGTAGCGCTGCAGCACAATGTTGTTTTCCAGACTGAAATCCAGCACCAGACCGTGCTTGTGGCGGTCCTCCGGGATGTGACCCATGCCGTCCTTGGAGCGCTGACGGATGCTCTCGTGGGTGATATCCTTGCCGTCCAGCGTAAGCTTGCCGCTAGACATCTTGCTCAGGCCGGTCAGGCCGTAGATGAACTCGGTCTGACCGTTGCCCTCGATGCCCGCCAGACAGACGATCTCGCCTGCGTGCACCTTGAAGGACACATCCTTCACCACGTCCTTCTTGCGCTGGTCGTTGTGGATGGTAACGTTTTCCACGTCCAGCATGGTCTCGCCGGGGTGTGCGGGCTGCTTTTCCACCTGCAGCTGCACGTCACGGCCCACCATGCGGCGGGAAAGCTCTTCCTTGGTGGTACCCTTGATATCCACCGTGCCCATATATTTGCCCTTGCGCAGCACGGTGCAGCGGTCGGCCACAGCCATGATCTCGTTCAGCTTATGGGTGATGAACAGGATGGACTTGCCCTCCTTCTTGAACCCGCGCATGATCTCCATCAGTTCGTCGATCTCCTGCGGGGTCAGCACAGCGGTGGGTTCGTCAAAGATCAGGATCTCGTTGTCGCGGTACAGCATCTTCAGGATCTCCACGCGCTGCTGCATACCAACCGAGATATCGCTGACCAGGGCGTCCGGGTCCACCCGCAGGCCGTACTTTTCGCTCAGCGCCATCACCTTTTTGCGTGCCTCGGCCTTCTGCAAAAAGCCCATCTTGTTGGGCTCCACGCCCAGAATGATGTTGTCCAGCACGCTGAAGCATTCCACCAGCTTGAAGTGCTGGTGCACCATGCCGATGCCCAGTGCGTTGGCATCGTTGGGGTTGCGGATGGCAACCTCCTTGCCGTTTTTCAGGATCTTGCCCTGTTCCGGCTGATACAGGCCGAACAGCACGCTCATCAGCGTACTTTTGCCCGCGCCGTTCTCGCCCAGAAGGGCGTGTACCTCGCCCTTGCGCAGCTGCAGGGTGATATCATCGTTTGCCTTGATACCGGGGAATTCCTTGGTAATGTGGAGCATCTCGATCACATAATCCTCTGCCAATCTGCTCACTCTCCTTTCGTGCCGTAACGACACCTTTTCTATACTACAAACCATTATACCTGATTTTTTGCGGTTTGCACACGGCTTTTTGATTTTTTGTCAAAAAGCACAAGCAAAAGTGTTACTTTTGTGCGATCTGCATGATTTGCTCCCTGTTTCTCTTACACAGGCATACAAAAAGGGCGGGGTGCCCCTGCATGAGCACCCCGCCCCTATTACGGGAGTAATTCCGGGATAGCGATTACTGGATATAGTTGACCTTGGTGAACTCGCTGACGGTGGGCTTGGTAGCGTCGTCGGAGCTGTTGTCCACAACGAGCTCGCCGGAAGCGATCTTGCTCTTCAGGGCCTCGTACTCGTCCTTGGTGAAGGTCTTGAAGTTCCAGCTGTCATCAGCAGTGGGCAGACCAACATAGTCGCCATCCTCCAGACCGAAGTTACCGTTGGTAGCAGCGATGTTGCTCCACTCGCCGGCCTCGATGTCGCCCAGAGCGGTGCTGACAGACTCAGACAGGCCCTTCATGGCAGAGGTGATGAACGGGTTGTAAGCGTAGCCGTCCTTCTCAACGCCATTAGCACCGATGTAGTTCTGGTCAACGTCAACGCCCACAACGTAGCCGTTGTTCTTCAGAGCAGCCTCGACAGCGGAGGTGTAGATGCCGCCGCCGCAGGCAAAGACAATCTGGGTGCCGTTGGCATACCAGCCCTCCATACGGGAGGTGATGTTGGCATCGCCGTAGAACTGGCCGCCGTAGAAGTAGTTGATGTCAATGTTGGTGCCCAGCTCCTTTGCAGCAGCGTCAGCGCCCTGCACATAGCCGTAGCCGTAACGGATAACGGCGGGCACAGCCATGCCGCCCAAGAAGCCCAGCTTGGTGTAGCCGTCCTTAACAACGGCGTAGCCTGCCAGATAACCTGCCTGCTCCTCCTTGAAGGTGATGCAGTAGCAGTTGGCGGGGATGCTGTCGGTGCCGATATCGCCCTGGGTCACATCGATAGCGATGAACTTGACGTCGGGGTACTGCTCAGCAGCCCATGCCAGAGAGGCACCGTACAGGTAGCCCACGCAGACGATAACGTCAGCACCGTCGTTGACAGCCTGACGGATCATGGTCTCGCGGTCCTCATCGGAAGCATCAGAATCGGGGATGTAGTACTGGCAGTTGTCGCCCATGTAGCTGGAGACAGCAGCCCAGCAAGCCTGGTTGAAGCTCTCATCATCGATCGTGCCGGTATCGCAGGTCAGAGCGACCTTAGCGATCTTCTCAGCGCCGTCTGCTGCGCCGGAAGCGGCGGCAGAGCTGGCAGCTGCGGAAGAAGCAGTGCTGGTAGAGGAAGCGGAAGAACCGCCGCAGGCGGTCAGAGCAGCGGCAGCGGCAGCAGCACCGGCCACAGCCAGAAAGTTACGACGAGAAATCTTCATAAGAAACTCTCCTTTTATTTTAAAAAATTGCGTCAAATGAATGAAATGTGCACTCTGGCACATCTACTGGCTCAAGTATAGCGGGTGGAAGTGACAGATGCAAGCAATTTCCGATTACAAATTCTTTACAAATCCCTTGTATAATTTATAAAAAAGTAATGCTTATTCACCAAATTTCCCCTGCTTGCGCTGTTTTTCGCAGAAGGACAGTTACTTTCCTTCCACGGCGCTGTTGCCCGCCACGTTGGAGGGGCCAAAGCCGAAGGGCAGCAGCTCGTCAGGCGACGATGATTGGCACGTACTACGCTTTTAATTAATGGAAAATTGAAAATGGAAAGTGGCTGGTACATAGATGCCCAATAAGCATTTCTCACTTTCCATTTTCAACTTTCATTAGAACGGATATCCCACAGCAAAGTGGAAAGCAAAATCGCGGCTGAATTTAGGATGAATAATGGGATAACGGTCTTTTTTCTTTTCATAAGCCGGATTGATGGCCTTCATACCTCCGTCGAAACGCAATACAAAGAAATCCAGGTCAAGACGCAATCCCAAACCATATGCCACGGCAATCTGCTTATAGAACTTGTCAAATTTAAACTGACCTCCCGGCTGGTCTTTATAATCCCGTATTGTCCAGATATTCCCGGCATCTACAAAGAGGGCTCCTCTGAATTTCCAGAACAACCGTGTGCGGTATTCAATGCTGGCATCCAGCTTGATGTCTCCCGACTGGTTCATGAAGTTATTATCGCCGGGGAAAGAACCGGGCCCCAAATCACGTACAGACCATCCGCGCACACTGTTGGCGCCGCCGGAGAAGTAGCGCTTCTCAAATGGAAGCATTGTTGCATTGCCGTATGGAATGGCAATACCGGCACCAAAATGAAATGCCAATGAATTGCGGTTGTCAATGACTAGATTCTTGGCAAAGTCAAAATCGCCTTTCAGGTATTGGGCAAAAGGAATGTTCAACAAAGTGTATTCCCCCAATGCATTCTTCTTCATTCCTCCGAGCTTTGCCACAGCATACAACAAGTTACCCGCCAATTCAAAATTGAGGCGGATGGTATAGGAATTTCCGATACCGGAGTTATTCATCAAAGCCCTTCCGGCGCTGTTGTAGATATAGCTGTAGCCGGTGCGGACAATAAAACGGTCTTCGTAATTGTATTTAAGGATATAGTTCTCGTCCTTCTCCAGATATTTTTTTCTAAAAGTTGAATCTATACTGGGCATATACAAATAGTTAATATCCAGCAAATCAATGCGATGCTGTGAACGCCGTTGTTGTACCCCCCATTTGTAGCTCCATCCGGCAGAAGCCACAATACGCGTAAACTCCGGTCGTATCTGGTAGTTGTATTGCAATCCGAACTCGGTAGTAGCCCTTATCTTCCGCTTGAAATCGCCGGAAAGAAACGGGAACATGAAACGCGGGAAGTTGATGGTCGCTTCC
>OKYC01000486.1_pt1 | contig 9176 bp, 10 predicted proteins | sample 1609001 | NCBI WGS metagenome assembly OKYC01 (sample SAMN02675044, study PRJEB24791) | human gut metagenome, SKBSTL002 | isolation source: stool | host: Homo sapiens | place: USA
ACTGGAGTTCAGACGTGTGCTCTTCCGATCTACCTGCGCTCCATCCGAAGCTCACTATGCTGGGAGAACCCCATGTGCCGAACATCGAAGTAATGTATTTGGGTTCGACCCACACTTCGTCGCCCATGACGATGATGTTGTAAACGGCCGGGTCGTAGGCCGAAACGAATTGGTAGGTGCCGTTGTAACGAAGGTTGAAATAGCTCGTCGGCATCTGATAGGTCGGGGAGCTGAATCCCCGCAAACGACGGGCATAGGCGCTTTCGTACGTGTCGGCCAGCACGCCCTGGTAGGAGTCGTCCGATGCGTAGTATGCGGCTTCCGCCTGCCGGGCCTCTATTTCGGCGCGATGGGCTTCCGCTTCGGCCTTGCGAGCTTCGGCTATCGCCTGTTTTTCCTGGGCGATGCGGGTGACATCGTGTTCCGCGTACATGTCGTCGATGTTGTAGGTGCCGGATTGGTAGAGTGCCGGCGAACAGCTTGCCGCGAAGAGCGACACGAGCAGAGCACCTATTTTGAAATTTCGGTTTTTCATCGTGTTTCGGAGTTACTGTGTGGTTATATTTTCAACGAAAATCGTACCGGTTTTATTGCCGGCGGGTCAATACCTCACAAAAATAGCAATAAAATCGGGAAATACGTTGGGAGGGTGAAAATAGAAATTCGAATCTTTTTTTGTCCCGAAAATGCTTTTTTTGCGAAAAATAGCTATATTTGCACTCCGAATTACCGGCCGAAGGGTTGGTGATGGACCGGGAGAGATGCCGGAGTGGTCGATCGGGCCGCACTCGAAATGCGGTGTACGGGCAACTGTACCGGGGGTTCGAATCCCTCTCTCTCCGCTGAACTTACTGGACAGAAATGGTCAGTAAACGGACAAAAAGCTACAAATCAATGATTTGTGGCTTTTTTTATTGCCCGAAAGTCCTGCTTCCAAGACTTCAAAAGTACGGTAAAAGACAAAGTTTCGTTACTAAATCGTTACCTATTCCCTGCCGGACAAAAACGGTAACGAATTGTCCATAAATGACCTGATAATGACTATATTAGTCCATAGTCTGCATAACTCGAAAACGAGAGGTAAAAACTAATTTTGCAACTAAAAATTTTGAGTTATGAAATCGACATTCAAGGTTCTTTTTTATTTGAAGAAAGGTTCTGAAAAGAAAAACGGCGAGGTTATGATTATGGCACGCATCACCATAGACGGCAAACTTTGCCAGTTCAGTACGAAACAGAGCATCCAGCCCGACAACTGGAGCATTGCTGCGGGCAAAGCCAAAGGCAGGGATGCCGGGAGGATAAACGCCCTTTTGGACGACATACGTTCTTCCCTGAATACCATTTACCACGAAATGCAGCGGCGTGACAACTACGTGACCGCCGAGAAAGTGAAAAACGAGTTTTTAGGTCATAGCGAGAGCCACGAAACAATCCTTTCATTGTTCCAAAAGCACAATGACGATGTGAAGCAGCTTGTGGGCATATCCAAGACGATAGCGACCTACCGCAAGTATGAAGTGACCCGCCGCCACCTCGCTGAATTTATCCAAAGCAAGTACAACGTATCGGACATATCCATAAAGGAGATAAGCCCGATGTTCATTACCGATTTTGAGTTGTATTTGCGTACCGCCTGCAAGTGCGGCTACAACACCACCGCCAAGTTCATGCAGTTCTTCAAGCGTATCATCATCATTGCCCGTAACAACGGCATACTGGTGGGCGACCCGTTCGCCAGCTATAAAATCCGGCTGGAGAAAGTGGACAGGGGTTATCTGACAGAGGACGAGATAAAAATCATCCTTAAAAAGAAAATGGTTTCCGAGCGGCTGGAACACGTCAGGGACTTGTTCGTCTTTTCCTGTTTCTGCGGTTTGGCTTACAGCGATGTCGCCAACTTGCGGCAGGAGAATATCCAAAAGTCCTTTGACGGCAACCTTTGGATAATCACCAAGCGGCAAAAGACGAATACGGACGTGAATGTCCCCCTGCTGGATATTCCCAAGATGATTTTGAAGAAGTACAAGGGCAAGTTACCGGACGGGAAGATACTTCCCGTAATCAGCAATCAGAAGCTAAACGCCTACTTGAAAGAGATTGCCGATATATGCGGTATTAAAAAGAACCTGACGTTCCACCTTGCCCGGCACACGTTCGCCACAACCACCACGCTGTCAAAGGGCGTACCCATTGAAACGGTGTCCAAGATGCTGGGACACACAAACATAGAAACTACGCAAATCTACGCCCGCATCACCAACAGCAAGATAGGCAGCGATATGCAGGGGCTTGACAAGAAGTTTATCGGCATCGAGAAGATTTACAAGGAAGTCGCCATGTAATCTTGATTATTGGGAACTGGTCACAATTTGTGACCAGTCCTTACTATTATTCCAACATTGCTAAATCTCCTAAAATATACGATTATGGATTTGCAGATTATCCAAAACAAGATTTTTGAGGTCAGAGGTTGCCGGGTGATGCTCGATTATCATTTGGCAGAACTCTACCAAGTGGAAACACGAGCCTTGAAGCAGGCGGTCAAGCGCAATATCGAGCGTTTTCCGGGTGATTTTATGTTTGTACTCACCCAAGAGGAAGCTAACTTGCTGTTATCCATAGGGGTATCACAAAATGTGATACCCCCTGATTACAACTTCGGCGTTGCTATGCCTATGGCTTTCACCGAGCAGGGCGTAGCCATGCTTTCTTCGGTTCTCCGCTCCAAAGTAGCCATAGAAGTAAACATTTCAATCATGCGGGCTTTTGTCCTCATGCGCCAAATGGCAATCGGTTACGAGGAACTGTCAAGGCGCATCGAGGAACTGGAGGTAAGCACCGATGCGCAGTTCAACGAACTATACCAAGCCCTTACCCAGCTTTTGAGCCAGTCGAAACAACAGAAAGAACGCCGTCCGGTAGGTTTCGTTACCTATAACCGTGACAAAAACGAATAGGTAACGATTTCGGTAACGAAGTTCCGCCTAACAAACTATATCCCAATGAAGTACATTCTTCCACCTTGCGGGCAGTCCACCGACTACCCGCATTTTTTATATCCTTTTCCAACTGGCACATTCCCCGAAACGCCAGCCGTGCGTGGCATGGCTGACTGTATTCCGTGAAAAGAGCCGTTGGAAACCCGCACAAGCGTATTGCAAGCAAGCTCACAACACCCTTGCCTTTCCCGCCCGCATGGAGTGTTCCCTAAAAGATGAAAGAGAACAGGCACTTTTCCCCGGTTTCCCTATCTGTAAATCTTCCTCTTACGCAGTCCCCCAGCCGGGACAGTCGTTTTAATCATTTCAATAGGCAAAGGTAGTTACGTGTTCTTCACGATTTTGCAAGGTCGAGCCGTTCCGGTTTGGCGAAAAAATCTTCCCTGCCTTGCGAGGTATTTTTTGCCCAAAACCTTGCAAACTCTAAACACTACCCTTTTACGCCTATGTGAAACGAAAACGACCGACCCGACCGGAAGACGCATAAAAAAAAAAGTCGGATTTACGGGAAACAGGAAAAAAGTTCAGTGAAACTTCAACTCCCTCACCTCTCAAATCCGCATAAAATTAAAAACTTAAAAATTACAGCAATATGGAAGCAAAGGTATTATCGGAAGCAAAAGTTTATGTAGGCACTTATGCCAAGTACAACAACGGTTCATTGTCCGGCGCATGGCTCGACCTTTCGGACTATTCGGACAAGGAAGAATTTTATGAAGCCTGCCGGGAACTTCACAAGGACGAGGAAGATGCGGAATACATGTTTCAGGACTGGGAGAACGTGCCGGAGGGCTTAATCGACGAAAGCTGGATTTCTGAAAACTTCTTCGCCCTGCGTGATGCGGTGGAGGATTTGAGCGACACCGAGCAGGAAGCCTTTTTCGTGTGGTGCAACTATAAAAGCCATGATTTGGGCGAGGAAGATGCGGACGACCTTGTACGTGATTTCCGGGATGAATATCAAGGGGAATATGACGATGAAGAAGATTTCGCCTATGAAATTGTAGAGGAATGTTACGACCTGCCGGAGTTCGCAAAGACCTATTTCGATTACAAACAGTTTGCCCGTGACCTGTTCATGTGCGATTACTGGTTTGATGACGGCTTTGTGTTCCGGGCGGCATAACAACCAATCCGGGCGGGGTGTCAAAGCCCTGCCCGCTTAAAACAACCAAGTTTATAACCATAAAAAAATAAGACATCATGCAGTCACTTAACAAAAACGGGGTAAGCATCACCCAAACACCGGGAGAAGAAAAGTTCGTGAAATGCCGTTTAGGGGCTTTCAGGGGACAAATTTATTATCAATATGACTACCGCCACACGGACGGCGAACTTTTCAGCACGGTAGCCAAAACGCTGGACGAGTGCCGCCGCAGGCGTGACGAATGGGTAGCGAAGAAGAACGGAGTAATAAACAAGTAAATTTTAGGGACATGAAAACGACAGAAGTAAACAAGGAGCTTATCGGCAGGCGTTGCGAGTGTATTTTTACGGGCTTAATGGTAACGGGCGTTATCGAGGACACAGAAGAAAACGAACACACCATAGAGGTAAAAGTCCGTTTCGACCACCCGCACCAGTGGGGCGATGATTTGTATAATGATGTGTGGGCGTGGGGGCGCAAAATAGACGAGTTCGGCACGCTGCATCATTTGCAACTGTTGGAGGACAAACCGGACTTTCAGATAATGACGGTAGTTTTCGGCGAGCCAATCAGCCGGATAGACCGCAGTGTTTTTGCAGATGTGGACACGTGGGGCGTCTGTTCCTTGCAAGGTTGGGTAAACAGCTATGAAAGTGTCCGGTTTGTAGCCATAGACGACCATACGGCAATCATCACGGGCGAATATAACATGGAGCAGGTAAAGGTGTGGTTAGAGAAATACACGTCCATAAAGAGCCTTAAAACCAGTTGATAGAGGACGGCGGCTGCTTGCCGCCGTTACTTTCTTCCGTGAGCCTGCCAGCGGGTGAAGAAAGTAACAAAGAAGCCTTTCGTTTTCCCTATCATGGAAACAGCCCGCCGATGCTTCCCGGCGGGCTGTCTGCCCGATATTTACGCTTTGCGTATCATTCCATACCCGGTTTCCCAAGAGGATGATAAAAACGGATGTCGCAACTATAAATCCTCATAGTGAATAAATTTTACACCAAGTATGCACACGGTTTCTTCTTCCTCGATGTCATATTTCCATGTCCGTTTATTGACAAGCATTTCCGTTTCGCAATCGAACCATACCATTACGGGCGCATCGTCTTCTTCGTCCGCCCATTTGAAAACCTGATTGGACGGCGTTTTCCATAATTCAGCACTGTCACGTTCGGAAATACAGTCCTTGTCCACAATGATGATGTCACCTACTGCCGGAACTGTATCTGTTTCCAACGTGGTTTCTATGTACCACGAGATGCCTTCTATATCCAATTCTATTTTTACCATGTCGTTTTGTTATTAGGGGGTTATTGTTTCCGTTCCTTCTTCGCTGTTGTCATTATTGAATGATAGTGTAAGTTGCTGCATCTGCCCGAAGCTGTCGATGATATAAATGTCAATCGTCTGCTGGTCGGTTGATGCCGAGGTGTAGTAGAGCCTGAACGTTTCTTTCTCCAGCGGGTATAGGTCATTGGGCAGGAACACCGTGCCGTTATCCATTTCCAGCTTTCCTTTGCCGTCCGGCTGGAAATACCTTATCTGATAGGTAGTCGGCTGGTAGTAACCCTCACGCACCAGTCGGCAGCGTATCTCGGCGGTTTCCCCGACTTTCAGCCTTTTGGGTACTGGCAACGTTTCGATGCCGAACGGGTACGCCTGCTGAATATCCAAGTTGTCATTACAGGCGGTGACAAGCACAAGGGCGGCCACGATGCAGCAGCCCATGATGATTTTATACATTACATTCTTCATATACATTATTATATAGCGGTCAGTTGATAATGAATTTCAGTCCCAAAGATACTTGCGTGTGGAACTTCCCGATGTCCGAGCCGAACAACGCCCGTTCCCTTGCGTTCAGTAGCAGAGCCACCCGGTCAGTCAGGTAGGCTTCCAGTTCCAGCGTCAGCGCACCGCCGTAGATGAAGCAGTCCTTATCCAGCAAGGTAGAGCCGTCCGGCAAGAGCTTTTCGCTTCGGTTGCTTGTTTCGTACCCGGCGAGAGCCGACAAGCCCAATGAAAGGAAAAAAGTCTTTCGCCTGTCCGATAGGAATTTCAGGTAATAGCCGCCCTCTGCGGTGAACTGTTCCACGGGTATCTGCATATCCTTGTAGTCATACTTCTTGTGCAGGTATTCGCCGCCAATCACCCAGCGGTTGGCGTTCTTGGTGTAAACGCTGTACGCCGCCCCGATGTGGTAGGCAAAATCCGTATTGGCGTTCCAATGCACCCCGTCCGTCATGCCCGCCGTGACCTGCAAGCCTTTCATGCCCGGCAGGTATCTTTGTGCGTGTGCCTGAAACGAGGTCAGGCACAGCGCAAAGAGCATCATTATAAAGATGTGTCTTTTCATTCCCTATTTGATTTTTAGTTCGTCAATCACTTCTGCGTTCACGATGTCGGCGTTTTCCACCCGTATGGTCTGATGCCGCCCGCCGTTCTTCTCGTAGAGTTCCACGACCAGCAGCTTGTCGTCAGGAATGGTAAACTTCGGCAGGGCGTACACCGTGCGCACGGTCGATTTCCCGGCAATCTCTATCACCTCGTTGTAGCTGCGTACCGCATCCAGTACCGTTTCCTGAATAGCCGTGCGTTTGGGCACTTTCTTATCGGTTATCTTAAACCTGATGAAGTCCGTGTCGAAAGGCACGTTGGAACTGTTCTTTGTCTGCGTGTGCACGTAGAGCATCCCGTTATAGGTGTAAATCCCCTTGATTAAGAACTGTATGCCGAAACGCTTGCTACCCAAGTGGCGCACTTTCCGGTCATTGTTCTTGTAGATGCTCTGCATTATCAGCTTCACTAATAGCGGGCTTTCACCCGCCAGTTCCCGGAAATGGATGTTCATCCGGGTATGCGAGAAGTCGGACGTATCTTCATTCTCCAAGAAGTCCTTCATTTCGATGTTGAGCATTTCCGGTTCACGGGCGTACTTGGCGTTGAACGAAAAGAAACTGCCGTCCTCGCAGATAACGGAGAAGTTCGTTTCTCCCGGAAAGCCCTCTGTCGTGGCTTTCACCCTGATTACGTTCTCCGCACCGTCCGCCTTGCCCGCTATGATGTGGTTGCTTCCCAAATCCACGTAGCGGACGGCGGCGGGGAAGATGATATGTACCGTCTTGGCAAAGGTCACTTCCACGCCGTAGGGCGTAACCATTTGGCGGTACGGGAGTTTCCGGGTAATCCCCCGGTACAAGTCGTTGCCAGCCGCATACTTCACGGTGTCAGCGGTTTGTGCGTTTGCCGCACACATGCCCAGCAAGAGGGCGAACAATCCAAAAATCTGTTTCATTGTCAATTGAAATTTTAACGGTTGATAAAATGGTTATTGTTGTTTGGCGTAAAGCATGACTTTATAGCCTGCTTTCAGCTTCACTTTCACGGTTCGGAACTTCTTGGCGAGGTAGCCGGACGTTCCTTGCAGCAATCCCCTTGTCACGTCCATAGCCACCTGCTGCCCGGCACTTTGGGCAAAGGAAATGCTTGTACCCAGCCCGCTTCCGATATTCGCCATAGCTTCGTTGAACGCTTCCTGCTCCATAGAGGACGGTACGGAAAGCCCCTTTTGCCCGTCCGTGTCGAACACGGCGAGTTCCACCGGGATGATGTTGCCAGCGTACTCAATCGAGGACACCAGTATGTCGAGCCGTTCGCCCTGCACCTTTGCCGTCCCCGCCACAAGGGTATTCTTCGGCACAACGATATTTCCCGCCTGCATGGGTTCGAGCAGCCGTAGTTTCACCGCCTGCCCGTCCACCAGCGTTTGGTCTTGGTGGATGCAGGCGGCTACCGTGTTCTTTCCCATAGCGTAGCCCGTACCTACCGCCGTGTTGAAGCCGTAGTTCCTCGGCTGGCTGTACCGCCGCATGAACTCCGCATCGCTTAGGGGCTGTCGCAGCCCCGATACCGTCCGCTCCCGTGCCGCCTGCACCGCCACGGCGGGCTGTCCCAGACCGTTGCCGCCCTGCCCGGTGGCGGGTGCCTGCACGGTTGCGCCGTCCTGCCCGTTCTGCCCCATGTACTTGGCGGCAAGCTCGTAGCTCTTCTCCATCAGCGCCACCTGATCGTCGATTCCGCCCGCCTGCCGTTCCCTTTCTTCCAGTTTGGCGGTCAGCTCCTCCACCTGCCTTTTCAGCTCCTCCTTTTCCCCGTCCACCTTTGGCTCTTCGTAGAACGAGCCGAGTTTCCGGTTGATGTCCCGGTAGGCGGCGACGGAAGAGCGGCCGCCGCCGTTGCCCGAGTAGTCCCTGAACGGTTCCCGTTCCGGCTCGCTGTCCGGCAGTTCCATTTCCACCCCGTCCGCATCGCTCTCCCCGGAGAAGGCGAAGTCCTCCAGCGAGCGCACCTTCTCTGCCTGCCGCCTTTCCGCCTGCGCCTGCTCGTAGGCTTTCCGCTTGTCGCCGATGATCCCGTCGTTCTCCGGCAGGGGGATGTCGGCGTTGAACGCCCCCACGGTGTCCCGGTTCACGTCCCGCTCTTCCGAAGGTGCGAATATCAGCCACATCGAGCCGAGGAACAGCAAGCCCATCAGCGGATATACCATCAGCTTCTTCCGTTGCTGCAACTGTTTCGGGGTGAGCGGCTTGGCTGTCTTCTTTTCCTTTTTCCCGCCGCCCTTGTCCTCCTTCTTTCCGTTCCCCGTCTCCGGGGCTGCGGCATCCGCCGCCTTTACGTGCTGCGTTGCCGTTGCTTTTTCTTGGTTCTGTTCTTCCATCATGTCAAAAATTTATGGTTGTCCTACATTCTGATTCTTCTCCCCGGAGGCTTCCGCCTGCCTGTCTCCCCGGCTTGCCGCTTGCCGGGCGGCTCCTTCCGTTCCCGTTTGAGCGATGCCGTGGGGCTTGCCCGGTTGTCCGCCCGCAGGTGCGCAGCCTTCCGTTCCCGGCTTGCCGCCTTTTCGGGGAACAGCCTCGCTTCCAGACCTGCCAGTTCTTTCGCCGCCCGCTCCCGAATGGCACGGTTGTGGCGTCCGATGGCGGCTTCCGGGTAGTCACGGGAGAGGTCGCCGTTGTCCTCGC
>OKYC01000520.1_pt1 | contig 8665 bp, 7 predicted proteins | sample 1609001 | NCBI WGS metagenome assembly OKYC01 (sample SAMN02675044, study PRJEB24791) | human gut metagenome, SKBSTL002 | isolation source: stool | host: Homo sapiens | place: USA
TGCCCCGCTTCGCAATGCGTCTTCCAAATCGTGATGCCATTGTGCAATTTCATCCGCTTGTGCTACTACAAAGCTCTCAAATGACCACGCTTGATGGCCCTCCTCCACTTCGAGATACTTATTGAAGATTTCACAGTAATTGGGGCTTCCATCCTCATCGCCGTATGCCAACTTTGAGTGATGCATCATTCCCCAAAGAGTGTAATTGGTCAGGTTCAAGCCACTGTCACCGTAGCCATTTTCCAGACGCGCTGCCACACGGACACTTTGAAGATTGTGCTTAAATCCGTACAATGGCTTTTTCAGCCTTTTTTCGCAGATTTTGTAACCGTCATGGTTTTCCTTGTAAAGTGGCGATTCCGGAATTTTCACGGTGCTGCCCGGCATCATGATCTGGTTCAACTCCCGCTCGCCCGCATGACCAAACGGCGTATGTCCCAAATCGTGTCCAAGTGCAATAGCCTCGGTCAAGTCTTCGTCCAAGCCCAATGCCTGCGAAATCGTACGTGCAATCTGCGCAACCTCCAACGTGTGGGTCAACCGGTTTCTGCGGTGATCATCGCTCCCGATCAGATAGATCTGCGTTTTTCCATCCAGTCTACGGAACGCATTACAGTACATAATACGGTCACGATCACGCATAAAATCGCTACGGTAAGAAGCAGTTTGAGTCTCAGTGCTTTTGTTGAATCGGCTTGCCAACTCAATTGGCGCACGCAGGAGATTTTTATTCATGCCGTTGCTTCCTTTCTTATTTCATCATCTCGATCATTTGACAATGACTAGCAACATTCGGCTTCAACGAAAAATATTTTTCTAGCAGCCCTTTGGTTTCACACAATCCAGCTTTTTCTTTTGCGTTCAGAATTGCTGTTTTCAGTCTTTTTTCATCCGCACCAGTATTGACGATGCCGTACGGCCTGATTATCTTCTCAACTGCCGTTCCATTATCAACACAAGTAATAATCGGTTTACCAGCGATCAAGCAGTCAGCCGTTTTGCTCGGAAGTGCTGCATAGATAAGCCCTTTTTGAAGAGGAATCACATTGACGTCTGCGGCAGCATAGAGATCCGCCACTTCTTCAGGCGGTTGCATTCCCACAAATATCACATTGTTCAATTCTTTTTCTTTTGCAAACGTCTTAAGTTGCTCCTCGTTTACACCGCCCCCAACGATATAAAAGCTGACATCTTGATCATCTTTCATCAAAGCAGCGGTCTCCAAAATGAGCTCCACGTTCTGCATCTTGCCCAGATTACCCGCATACACCACACGGAACTCTCCAGACTTCTTCGGATATTTTTTCAGGAAAACGTTTTCTTCATCACTGTGGGCTTTCAATTCCTCATGCCCCCAGTTGTAAATCACCTGCACCTTATCCGCCGGGATACTGTACCGAGTAACAATAGTCGACTTCATATCGTCGGAAATCGTACTGAGGGCCGTTGCATTTTTGTAGGCGTATTTTTGCAGCGCATGAGCCACTTTGTAGACCGGGCTACTCTCAGAAAGAATGCCAGCAAAAAAAGCATTCTCCGGAAAGATGTCCTGCTCGTTATAGAGAATCGGGCACCTTAAAATGTGCTTTGCGTAGAATACTGTAAAAAAAGCTGTGTTATTAGACTGAAGAAAGATCTTATCAGGCTTGTCTTTTTTCATTAGCGTACAAGCTTGTTTGTAATAAGACAGATCTGCCAGATAACGAGCCTTTAAATCAGCCTTTGCCTTCTTTTCAAAACGAATATTTTGAACTTGAAGTTGACCTTTCAAGTACTTTTCAAATTGCTGCGGATACTGAGGCGTCTCCAAATACTGCTTCTGAATTAGATTTACCTCATGTCCTCTCTCCAAAAGGCCGAGGATAATATCACGCATAATGTGATAATCCGAGTATTGTGTATCAAAACTTCCAATTGATACTACCGCAACTTTCATTTTCCAGTCTCCTCACACTGCTGCCCCATCGCCGTAGTCGCACCTTCTGCCACACCTTCGGTACTTTCCGGCATGAACAAAATTTTGACGGTCGCCAGCATGATTTTCAGATCCTCGATCAGGCTGGGATGGGCAATATACATCAAATCCATCTGCAACTTATCGTAGGGGGTGGTGTTGTACTTGCCGTACACCTGTGCATAACCGGTCAGACCAGCCTTAGCCTGCAAGCGCAGCGCAAACTCCGGCATCTCCTCGCAGTACTGTGCGGCGATCTCCGGGCGCTCCGGACGAGGGCCCACAACAGACAAATCACCCTTCAGAATGTTCAGCAACTGCGGCAGCTCATCCAAGCGGCAGGCGCGGATAATGTGGCCCACCTTGGTAATACGGTCATCCTTGTCACCGGTGGAAAGACGTGCCACGCCATCCTTTTCTGCATCCACACGCATAGAGCGGAACTTCAAAATCTCAAACTGCTTGCCGTCCTTGGTCAGGCGCACCTGCTTATAGAAGGCAGGTCCGCCATCGGACTTGACCGCAATAGCCGTAATCAAGAACAGCGGACTCAGGATAATCAGTGCTGCCAGCGAAATTACAATGTCCATTGCGCGCTTAACAAACAAGAACTCCGGGCTTGCCATGTAACGGCCGACGCGCAGCATGGGCAGGTGGAACATATGCATCGGCCATGCGCCGCTCATGATAACGTCGCCAACGCGGGGGATGACGAACATATTGATGCCTTTCCCTACGCAGTTCTTCAGGATAATGTTTCGCTCATGGCTGTGAACACCACTGACAAAGACAGTCTCCATGCCGTCCAGAATGCTCAGGTCTGCCAAGCACTCCGACACGCTCAGGGTGACCTGCACATCGTATTTCTGACTCAAGCCGTACTCGTTGATGAGCTTTTCCATACCGTGCCGCACATCGTAGACAACTGCGGTCTTCTGCGGCGGAAAGGTCGTATAGTACCATTTATGTGCGCAGGATGCCCAGATCGCAGCCATCACCAGCTGCCCCACAATTGCCGCAATGCCCGGCAGTAGGTTGCAGAGCTTTGCGGACATCAGACAGATCACGATATACAAAATACCATCGGTTGCCATAGCGCCAAGGATCTGGCCGTACACCAGTTCCGAGACCCGCTGCATAGACATCCAGAACGCATCGTAGACTTTGCCTAGTGCAATGTACAGGACAAAAAACAGACCAAGAATCGCCAGATTTCCCTTCCAACCAAACTTTGCGTAGGTCTGGTTCGAGTAGTACAGGAACCAGCAGGCCGCAAACGGCAACTCGATCATCAGAACATTCAAGATTTTTACAATCCGCAACATCACATCATGCTGAAACTTTGACATAATCCTCTCCAATAACTCCTTTAGATTTTCTTTTTACGACTCACGTAACTTCTCCGACCCAAATTGCAACAAGTGCTTTGGATCGCGCTATCAACTACACAAACCGATATCTTCCCCCGTTTTGTGGTTAGCCGAAACATTCAGGTTTTCGCTTTTCCTCTTAGATTCTTGTGCCAGTTCTAACCGGCGCAGCCTCGAATCCGATTTCTCCCACCGCATCCCGATGGCATCCAGCTTTGCAATCCGTTCCTCCGTCAGCACCGCACCGCTTTTTTCGGGATTCAGCCGTGCGTACCGCTGCCGCTTGATCCATTTTCCGAGGGCATATCCGCTCGGTGAAACGTAATTGATTGGGACATTCAAATTTCCATAGACTTCAAAATAGCGCTTGGCTTCCTGATATCCTTCGTTCCACTGGCGGTCATTGCGATTGCCCCAGTACATCCCGATACGGTTGAGTCGCTCGACCTGTTCGTCCGTCAGCTTTCCTTTCGGGTACGCCCATTGCTGGCTTGCGACCCATTGCCCCAGCCGTTCACCAGCCGCTGTCACATAGGAACGTGGGATATTCAGGTTGCCGTTTTCCTCATAGTAGGCGGCAGCCAGCGCATAAGCCTTTTCCCACTTGGCATCGAAAATGTTCCACACCATGCCGATCTCATCAAGCTGTGCGATGCGTTCTTCCTTCAGTCGGCCGTTCAGCTTTTGCTGCCGGGTCTTGATGATCCACTGTCCTAAGGGATAGCCGTCCGGATCCACATACTTTCCGGGCACCATCAGGTTTCCGTAGGTGTCGTGGTATTTCTTTGCGACCTCAAATCCATGCTGCCACGCAATTTCTTTCCGGTTGCCCCAGACCATCCCGATGCTGTCCAGCCGTGCGATCTGCTGCTCAGTCAAGTTGCCTTGGATCTGCCCCTCGCGCACCCGGCGCTGAGTCACCAGCCACACCCCAAGGCTCAGACCGCCGGGTGTGGTGTACATTTTGGGGATATTCAAATCTCCGTGCTCCGCGTAATAGATGCTTGCCTCGGAGAAATAGTGCTCCCAGCCGGAAGAAAGGCTTGCCTGCAGCTGCTCGAACAGCACCCGGCAGTCATGCACCTGCTCGATGACCTCGAATCGCTCGGTGACGATCCTATCGCCCTCACCGTTGGCATAGAGCCGGTGGACCGCCTCCTGCATCTCGCCTTGCAAACCGGAAATACTGGTCAAGCCCTCGAAATTATTGACAACATCTAGGATAAGCGGCGTTGTATTATCCCCAGCGGTCAGGGCACGCCCTATCTGCTGCTTGTAGATAATGGGCGAAATCGTTGGACGGAACAAAATGACGCCGGAAATGCCCTCCACATGGACGCCCTCGTTGAGCATATCGATGCAGAACAGCAGCTTCAGCCGGTTGGTCGTATCCGTCTTGAAGTCTGTAAACGCCTTGTCGGTATTCGGGTCATCGGAGTAGGCTTCGTACACCACCACGTCCGGGTTGACCCCTGCGAACCACTCCGGCACGTGGGACACCATCTCGTCCATGTGCTCCTTGTTGGCGCAGAACACGATGTACTTGCCGGACTTATTCGTGATATGATGGGCAAAGACCCTATCCAGACCATCCGCTTGTTCCAAAGCGCGGCGCAGGGCGTCCAGATATTTCTGATTCACATCCTGAATACCCGGTGCCCGCAGGTTATCCACCCGTGCCTGATACTTTGCAAGTGCTTTCTGGTACTGGTAAACCGTGGTCACATATTTCGGGGCAGGCAAAATACCCCTGACGACTGCTTCGCCAAGGGTCATGTTGCTCGCAACACGGCTATCGAAAAGTTCTTCAGCCATATCGCGGTTATTATCCAGATATCGGATGTTTGTTGCCGTCAGCCCCAGAAGCTTTGCATCCGGGCATAACTTTAATAAAGCCACCGTGCTTTCGCCCCAACATTCAGCACCGGCACGGTGGAATTCATCGAGTATAATATAGGCAGGCTTCTGCGCTGCTATTTCGTCCAGCTGCGCCTGCGTGCAACACATCAGTTTGGCATAGGTATAAAAGTGAACGTTTGCCAGCGGAAAATCCGGGTCGTTCCTTTTCAGGCTCTCCAGCTGGGTCTTAAAGATATATTCACTGGGAGAAAGCCAGATTACGACCTTCTCCGGGTTGTCCTCGATCAGCTTGAACGCAATGTAGCTCTTTCCGGTGCCGGTGGGATGAACAATGGCAGCTTTGCCATACTGGTCCATCATCCGGACTGCCGCATGATATGCCTTCTCGTTGTGTTCAAACAGACATAATGCCACCTTGTTCACCCCTTCCCGCATAAAGGGGTATCTCTCATTTGGTTAATGGAAGGAGATGTTCAATAAGCTACGTTTTATCGAAAGTTTTGCAAATGTTTGACCACAAATCGCCCCTTAAAAGTTTTCGAAAATACGATTTATTTCTCGTCGTTTGCGTGTCATATCAGAGTGAACATATTTTTTTAACGTGACTGCAGCATCTGCATGACCCAACAGTTCGCTCAAGGTTTTAATGTCGCAATGTGCCTGCAAGCAGGTCGTTGCAAAGGTGTGGCGAAGCGCATGAGGATGCGCCTGATGGACACTGGCTTTTTTCAGATAGCCATAAATGCTCTTACGGTAGCATCGAGGTTCGACTGGCTTTTCCTCATTGCCAGAAAGAAACCAAGTTCCGCTGCTGAAATCTTCCGACAGCTTCTTCAGAACACGAAGCAGCGATTTTGGAATGGGAATCTCACGATGGGAGTTTTGGGTCTTAGGGGATTGAACGACGACTTTTGTGTGGCCATTTCCACAAGAAATCCGAGTCACTGTCCGTTGGATCGTCACAGTTCCTGCCGATAAATCAAAATCGCCCCATTTCAATCCGCAAATCTCGCCGATACGCAGCCCCAACTGAAAACCAAGCAGTAGACCTATTTTCCGGGGCGTAGGAGAATCCATCACGAACGACTGTAATTTCTTTTGTTCTTCTATGGTAAACGGCAGCAGCACTTTGGAGGATTTTTGCGGCAGCTTTACCGTGATCTCTAAAGGACGAACGAGATGAAAATGCGCTGCATACTTGCAGATGCGCCGCAGCATCGACAAGCACTCCTGTGCCATGGTTGCCCCTAAAGGCTTTTGCAGGCCGTTGACTGGTGTTATCACTGCCAAGAGTCCTTGCTCCAGAATTTTTTCGCTTAATGCACTCACTTTGAAATCCCCGAAAACAGGCTGGAGATAATGTCGTAGAGTATACTGATAGTGTGCGAAAGTCGATTCTTTTACACCCTGCCGGACAGAATACAACCATTGCTCTGAAATTTCCGAAAAAGTAATATCGGTGCTGTTCAGGTTATAAATGCCGTACTCTGCTTTCTTGCGGGCAGAGATTTCCCTTACTTCGGTATAAGTCGCCCCATATACATAGCCCCAGCAGGGCTTTCCGTCCGCAGAACGGCCTTTGATATATCGACCCTCCCACCGTCCATCGCTTCGCTTTCGGATGTTTTCACCTCGTCTTGCCATATAAAGCCTCCTGCTGACACCTTATTGACCACTAATGATTTGAAAATTGAAGTTGTGGCTGATTATCTGAACAAATTGGACAACAAATCACAAAAAGATTGACTATATCGCTGAAAATTCTCCGGGGGGGGGGTACAAAATGATGCCGAACCCTCTTTACTCAATGGTAATTCAATGGTAAAATAGAATGGTTAAAATAACAAGATTTGTCAAACACATGGTATCTTCCATTAACCAAATGGAGGATACCTTTTCTTGTCTTTCTGTCGGTTGATTTTCGTGGCAAAATTTCGGGAACATCATTCTTGAATATACGGCGCGCCGTACACAAAAACAACCTATTTCCGCTAATATCTACAAAAAAGGAGAACAGACATATGATATTAGCGACCGATGAAGATACAAAAGTAAAAGATGCCGTTGCATTACGTTTCAAAGAGCTTTGCGAGGAACGCAACATAAGTCCCAATGCCCTTGCTGTCCGTTCCGGTGTCACTCCGTCCACCGTTTACAGTATGCTTGATTCCTCCCAGCAGAGCGTCACCGTTCCAACCGTCAAAAAACTGTGTGATGGCCTTGGAATTACGCTTGTAGATTTTTTTAACGCCTCGATTTTCACTGCAATCGATCAGGAAATTCGATAAATAACACATTGACATCGGTTTATGTGCCCTATTAGAAATGTATCAGCATTGTACGAAGCCGCTGCTATTTATCAACGCCTGCATTATAGCCCTGACGTTTTTCTTCTTGCCCTATAATATAGAGATTTTTCTCTGTTATTAAAGATGCACCGCGCTTTTTGCGCTCTGCCCGCCTTCCACCATTGAAAACGAAAGGACAAAAACATGAAAAGGAGAATCATCGAGTACAAACCAAGTCCCGGCAAACAGAATCTGACCCGCCGACTGTATCTTTGCGCTCTGACCTTGTGGCGCAGCTTGTGGCTGCCTACCTGCTTGGTCGGAGGGCTGGCATATGATGTATTATGATCAGTTCAACACCGGAAAGCGTATTCAAAAGCTGCGCAGAGAGCGCTACCTGACGCAGGAAGAGCTGGCCGTCCGCTTGAATGTCAGCGACCGCCACCTCCGCAGTCTTGAAAGTGGGGAGTATATTCCTTCTATTGACCTTTTCATCGAGATCGCTGCATTTTTTGATGTAACACTGGATCATTTGATTATGGGAAAGTCGTTATCTGACCAAGAAGAAAGCTTACGAAACAAGTTGCAGCAAAAGCGTTTGACAAATCAAAAGCTCCGTTTGAAATTGCAGCGTATTATGCAGAAACTGTCTGCAATCGCTGAAGAACTTTAACTCTATATAAAATTGTGCCCCTCCGGGCAGGCAGCATTGCGCTGCTTGTTCAGAGGGGCGTTTTTTGTTTTGTGCTCAAAAAACTTTTTTGAAAAATTTCAATTTTATCGTATTTTTCACAAAAGTGAAGTATCGATTCATCGTTGTTTTTATATCAAAACCGGAAGCATTACTTCCGGTTTTTCAAACCAAAAAACCGGAGGTACGACCTCCTAAAAAAGCATTCAGTTTTCAGGTACACTATGGTCACAGCAAGGGCAACACCCCAGACGGGGAGATACCCAAAGCTGGAAGCCGTACCTTGAAAACTGAATATCATTCCCTCGGACAAAACAATGAAACTTCCGTAATTCGCGGCCCGGCCATAAAGAAGGCGGGGTGGCTGAAAAGCCAATGAGAGGAAGGGTGCAGTCCCCCCTCACCGAGGTGTATTCCAACCCCCACCGGGCGTCGAGGACAAATAGGGTGGGACACTTAAAACAAAAACTTCAAAGCCCACCACCGGGATTCTTTCGAATCA
>OKYC01000529.1_pt1 | contig 8564 bp, 6 predicted proteins | sample 1609001 | NCBI WGS metagenome assembly OKYC01 (sample SAMN02675044, study PRJEB24791) | human gut metagenome, SKBSTL002 | isolation source: stool | host: Homo sapiens | place: USA
CGGCTGCTGCAAGGGCAGTCTGGGCGTGCTGCGGCGGCTGCAGGAGCTGGGCGTGCGCATGATGACCCTGACATGGAACTACCCCAACGAACTGGCAGCCCCCAACGCAAACCCCGGCGGGCCGCTGGTGGCCAACACCGAGACCGGTCTGACCGAGCGGGGCTTTGCCTTTTTGGAAGAGATGGAAAAGCTGCACATCACCGCAGACGTGAGCCACCTTTCCGATAAGGGCTTCTGGGACATCGCAAACCACAGCACCCGTCCCTTTGCGGCAAGTCATTCCAACTGCCGTGCCCTGTCGCCCCACAACCGCAACCTGACCGATGAGATGATCCGTGCACTGGCAGAAAAGGGCGGCATTGCAGGGCTGAATTACTGCGCTTCCTTTGTGGACGCAGACTCGGCACACCCGAAGAACTGCCGCAGTACGGTGGAGCGGCTGGCAAAGCACGCGGCACACTTCAAGCAGGTGGGCGGCATTGAGGTCATCAGCCTTGGCAGCGATTTTGACGGCATCGGCGGTCAGCACGAGCTGGAAACGGCGGCAGATATGCCGCTGCTGGCCGAGGCACTGCGCCGCGAGGGCTTTACTGAGGACGAGGTGGAGGCCATCTACTGGCGCAACGCTTACCGCTTCTTTAAAAACAATCTGTAATATCAAGTCGAAAAATTGCAAAAATGCCCGGAGATGCCCTGCTGCGTGCAGGTATCCCGGGCTGTGTATTGCCCTGCGAGGGGAGGTTTTATATGGTCTGAGGCGCGCGTCCCCTGAAAAAGAACAAACGACTTGGAAAGATAAGAGGAATTATAACAATGGGTATCACGATCTCGCCGTGGATGATGGCGTTTCTCATGCTGATGACCGGCTTTGCAGGCTTTGTGGATTCGGCAGCCGGCGGCGGCGGGCTGATCAGCCTGCCGGCCTATCTGTTTGCCGGGCTGCCGCCCCACTACACCTATGCCACCAACAAGTTCAGCGCCGCCTGCGGCACTACCTTTGCCACGGCAAGCTTTTTCAAAAGTGGTGCCATGAACGTGAAGGTGGGTGTTCTTGCAGCCATCGGCAGCTTTGCGGGCAGTGCGCTGGGCGCGCACATCGTGCTGCTGCTCAGCGATGAGATGCTGCGCACCATGATGTTCATCATCCTGCCGGTGGCGGCGGTCATCATTCTGTGGCAGCGCAACCTGCCGGACGAGAACCGGGACGACGGCACGCTGGACCTGAAAAAGATTTTGCTGGCACTGGCCATCGGCTTTGGCATCGGCCTGTACGACGGCGTTATGGGCCCGGGCACCGGTACCTTTGCCATCATTGCCTTTACCACCCTGATGGGCTTTGACCTGCGCACTGCCAACGGCAACGGCAAGGTGCTCAATCTGGCCAGCAACTACGCCAGCCTGTTCACCTACCTGATGAACGGTCTGGTGGTGTTCCACATCGGCATCCCCTGTGCAGTCAGCAATATTCTGGGCAACCTGCTGGGCTCGCACTTCGCGCTGAAAAAGGGTGCCCGCTTCATCCGCCCCATGATGCTGGTGGTGCTGGTTCTGCTGCTGGGCAAGCTCATTTCGGACGCGGTGCTGTAAGGGCAGGGCGGGACGATTCAGAATGCGCTCCGCGTTCGCTTTGCGCATCAGTAGCGGAAAGAATATTTTTATTTGTAGTTCCGAAACGCCTGCGGGCGTTTCGGAACTACTTTTTCACAGAGAGGGGTCGTAGAGAAAAGCGGCAGTTGCAGCGCCGCTTTCTGCGAAAGCGCGGTGCTGCGGGAAGCAACCTCGCCCTCTCCGTCTGCTCACTACGTTCGCATCCACCTCTCCCAAAGGGAGAGGCTCTGGCGAAACCGCAAGCCTTGCGGTTCGACTGGAAACTTTGCCGCTATGCCAAGGGCTCTCCCTTTGGGAGAGCTGGCGCGTTAGCGCCTGAGAGGGCGAGGGTGTTGCCAACAAGGGTGCACATCCCAAAACAGCGCTATTACTTCCCATTCCCCTACAAAAAACAAGTCGGGCAGCCCGCGGGCTGTCCGACTTGTTTTAGCTTTCAATAGGTTTTATTCCAGCACCAGCTCTTTATCAAAGAACGCGATGCCGAATGCGCCGGGGCCGGTGTGGGTGCCGATGACGCAGCCGATCTGGCGCACCAGCGGTGCGTCCAGATGCAGGTTGTCCTGCAGGTAGGTCAGCAGCGGCTGCAGCTCCCGGTGGTTGACGGTGTAGCCCAGCAGCGGGGTGTAGCCCGGGTGGATGCCGCCCATCTCGTCGATCTTTTTGAACAGCGCCACATACACGCCGGGCAGACCGCGCGCCTTACCGGCCAGCGCCACCTTACCCTCTATGACGGCGAGGATGGGCTTGATGCCCAGCATACCGCCCGCCACAGCTGCGGCGGCGGACAGTCTGCCGCCCTTGCGCAGGTACTTCAGATCGTCCACGGCGGCTACCAGATGCAGGTGCTGCTTGGCCTTTTCCAGATCGGCGGCGATCTGGGTGATCGTCTTACCGGCGTCCCGCAGCTGCACAGCCAGCCGCACCAGCAAGGACTGCCCCAGACAGACGTTCTCGGTGTTCACGAACACCACATTATCCACGTTGGCAAGGTCGGCAGCAAGTCTGGCGCACTGGCCGGTGCCGGACAGCGCATCGGACAAAAAGATGCCCAGCACTTCGTCTCCGGCGGCAGCAGCGTCCAGATACAGCCGCTCGAACTGCTCTGGGCTGGGCTGGCTGGTGGTGGGCAGCTTGTGGCAGGATGCCAGATGGGTATAGTATTCGCTGGGGGTCATGTCGATGCCGTCCCGCAGGACGGTGCCGTCCTCCAGCGTCACGTTCAGGGGGATCACAGTCACGCCCAGCTGCTGCGCCTCGGCGGGCAGGATGTCGCACGCGGAATCGGTGAGGATACGGATCATAATAATACCTCCGGTCTACCGGTAAAATACAGTATATACGACGCTTTCATCAAAAAGGTTGGAAATCATTATACCACCATTTAGGGCGATGTGTCAATGATTTGCATAAATTTGCCACGACAGAACGCCCAAACCTTGCGCACCCGGCGGCAGATATGGTACTATAACCGGGAACGAACCATAGCAGGAGGAGACCGACCATGCACAAGCTGAACCCCCGCACCGCCGCACTGCTTTCGGCCTTTGGCTGGGCGGTGGGGTATCTGCTGGCGGGCAAGGTGCTGACGGTGCTGCTGCCCATGCCGCCCGGCGGCGCGGCGCGTTTCTGCCGGGTCTGCCTGCTGGCTCCACTGGCGGAGGAAGGGGTGTTCCGGGGGGCGGTGCAGCGCCGGGCGCAGCCGCTGGGCAGGGGACAGGCCATTCTTTTGCAGGCGGCGCTGTTCGCCTTGCAGCACGGCAGCGCTGCCGCCATGGCCTATGCGCTGGTGTGCGGGCTGGGGCTGGGGTGGCTGGCCGACCGCACTGGGCATCTCTGGCCGGGGGTGCTGCTGCACAGTGCAAACAATCTGCTGGTGCTGGCGATGGGATGAGAGGATGGGATACATGACCGATTTTGAACTGATGGGTCTTGCGCTGGAAGAAGCCGCCAAAGCCGCCGCCTTGGGCGAGGTGCCGGTGGGCGCGGTGGTGGCGCGGCACGGCGAGGTGATCGCCACGGCGCACAACACCCGGGAGACCGAGAAAAACGCCCTGCACCACGCGGAGCTGCTGGCCATTGATGCCGCCTGCAAGGCGCTGGGCGGCTGGCGGCTGTGGGAGTGCGAGCTGTTCGTTACCTTAGAGCCCTGCCCCATGTGCGCGGGCGGCATCATCAACAGCCGTCTGCGCCGGGTGGTGTACGGTGCTGCCGACACCAAGGCCGGGTGCTGCGGCTCGGTGACCGACCTGTTTGCGCTGCCCTTCAACCACCATCCGGTGGTGGAAAAGAGGCTGCGGGAGGCCGAGGCGCAGCAGCTTTTGCAGGCATTTTTTGTTTCCCTGCGGGAAAAGCGGGCAGGCAGACCCCGCTGGAAGCCCCCGGTGCCCGAAAACAGGGGAAAATAAGGAAAAATAGTGGGAACTGCGTAAAAAATTGCAGTTCCTACTTTCTTTTTGGGCTGGATTGTGGTATATTATTCAATGGAATCTTGTCGAAACCCATCGCAACTGCAGGCAGGCACGCCAAAGCACCGGACCTTTGCCGGACACATAAACGGAACGCTGCACTGTCTGGGGATGGGCACAGGGTTTTTCCGGTTTGGGCACTGCGCCCGGCCGAGAATACCGAACAGGAGGGATACACTCTTGTACGAGGACGAGTTTGAACTGACCTTTCAGGTGCCGGAGGAAGAGAGCGCACCGGAGCCCCTTGCCGCACCGGCCGCAAAGCCGGCAGCGCCGGTGGAGCCGGTGGCGGACGAGCCTACCCGCATCATGACGCTGGGAAAAACGGCAGCGCCTGCGGTGGACGAGCCCACCCGGGTGATCACGCTGGAAAAGCCCGCAGAGCCGCCTGCGGTGGAGCTGCCCGCAGAGCCTGTGCCGCAGCCTGTAAAAGAGCGGCCTGCCCCTGCCGCACCCGCTGCGGCGCGCCGGGTGCTGATCTCCGGCGGCGACCGGGGCATCGGTGCTGCCGCTGCCCGCGCCTTTGCGGCAGCAGGGTATCAGGTGGCGGTGCTCTACCATCAGAACGCCGCCGCTGCCGCTGCGCTGGAACAGCAGCTGCCCGGGTGCATTGCCATCCAGTGCGATGTAGCCAGCCGCGCCAGCTGTGAGCTGGCGTTCCATGCAGTGGAGCAGGCCATGGGCAGGGTGGATGTGCTGGTGTGCAACGCCGGCATCGCGCAGCAGAAGCTGTTTACCGACATCACCCCGGAGGAGTGGCAGCGGATGCTGGACGTGAACCTGAGCGGCGCGTTCCACCTGTGCCAGCTGGCATTGCCCGGCATGATCCGCCGCAAGCAGGGCCGCATCTTGACCGTGAGCAGCATGTGGGGCCAGACCGGCGGCAGCTGCGAGGTGCACTATTCCGCCGCGAAGGCCGGGCTCATTGGCCTGACCAAGGCACTGGCTAAGGAGGAAGGCCCAAGCGGCATTACCGTGAACTGCGTAGCGCCGGGGGTCATCGAGACCGATATGATGGCGGCTTTTACCGCCGAGGACAAGGCGGCGCTGGCCGAGGAGACCCCTGTGGGGCGGCTGGGCACCCCGGAAGAAGTTGCAAAGCTGCTGGTCTTTTTGGCCGGCGAGGATGCCGGATACATCACCGGACAGGTGTTCGGGGTGAACGGCGGCCTTGTGATCTGATGCACAGGGCAATATTACACGATTTTCCCCGGAGCGGGAAGGAGAGAAAAAATGGGCATGACTTTGAAGGAACTGTTGACTAAGGGCGAGGGCACCCTCTCTGCACAGGAGGCCAAGGCGTTGGCGGCACAATGCCGCATGGATGTAGACACCCTCTACACCCTGCTGGAGGAGCGCGGCATTAAGGTCCTGGAGGAAGAGAACGAGCCGAGTCTGGACGTGGACAGCATCATTGCTGAGGTGGAGAACGCCGAGAACAACAACGATGACATGGGCCTTGCCGATGAAAACGAAGAGGATGCCGAGGAGAACCCGGCAGACCTGAAGGCTGCCATGGATGAGCTGCTGGACGACCCGGTGAAGAACTACCTCAAGCAGATCGGTCAGATCCCGCTGCTGAGCGCCGAGCAGGAGGTGGAGCTGAGCCGCCGCATCCATGCCGGTGCCGAGGCTGCACACATTTTGCAGGCAGACCGCCAGAAGTACGGCGCACCGGAGTACATCAAGAAGAACAGCGCCCGCTTCTCCTTTGAGGAGGACGAGAACAGCCGCAGCTACACCGAGGATCTGGACGAGGACGGCGAAAAGTCTGCCGAGGATGCCGAGGAAAAGGCAGACGAGGAAAAGGCCATGGAGGCCGTGGAGAACGGCCCCCTGAGCGAGGAACGCCGTCAGGAGCTGCTCAAGACCCGCCGCGATGGCCTGAACGCCCGCCGCAGCCTGAGCGAGGCAAACCTGCGTCTGGTGGTGTCCATCGCCAAGAAGCATGTCGGTCATAATCTGGCCTTCCTTGACCTCATTCAGGAGGGCAACATCGGCCTGATCAAGGCCGCCGAGAAGTTTGACTGCGACCGCGGCTTCCGCTTCTCCACCTATGCTACCTGGTGGATCCGTCAGGCCATCACCCGCGCCATTGCGGATCAGGGGCGCACCATCCGCATCCCGGTGCATCTGGTGGAGAGCATCAACCGGGTCAAGAAAACGGCAGGCGATCTGCTGCACAAAAATGGGCGGGAGCCCACCGTGGAGGAGATCGCCGCCGCACTGGATATGGAACCGGACAAGGTGCGGGAGCTGCTGCAACTGTCGCAGGAACCCATCAGTCTGGAAACGCCGGTGGGGGAGGAAGAGGACGCTCATCTGGAGGACTTTATTCAGGACGAGGACGCCGGTGTCCCGGTGGACGAAGCCGGGCGCCAGCTGCTGCGGCGGGAACTGCTGCACGTCCTTAAAAGCCTGACGCCCCGGGAGGAGAGGGTCATCACCCTGCGCTTTGGTCTGGAGGATGGCCGCGCCCGCACCCTGGAAGAACTGGGCAAGGAGTTCAACGTGACCCGGGAGCGGGTGCGGCAGATCGAAGCAAAGGCGCTGCGCAAGCTGCGCCACCCCAGCCGCGCAAAGCTGCTGCGGGATTATCTGGACGAGTGAGCATTCTGTATAATAGGACAAGGCCGCTGCACGGCGTTCCGTGCGGCGGCCTCTTCTTTTGCGGCGGGGAAGCGGAAAAGTAATACCTCCGGGCGCAAGAGCAAAGATAGACAAATTGCACAAGGGTGTTATGAACAGGAACGTGCAAAATAAAAAAATCAAGTACTTGGAAAGTAAACGGCTACACACTGCCGGGCGTTCGAAAACAAACCGAAAATTAAATTTATTTCGGCAAAAAACTGAAAAATGGCTTGACAACAGGGGTTTTGGGGTGTATACTGCATTAGTATCACATAATGGACTAGTGCGTCAAAAAGGGAACTGTGATGGCTGCCGCTTGGGGGGTCACCCCGAAAAGTTTGTGCAAAATGCCGGAAGGTTCCGCAGGACGCGGGTCGAATTATGTGTGTCTGCTCAAATTTGACCCGCGTATACGACATCCCGTAGAATATAAAAGTAAGGAGTGGTTGATTTTATGATGAAAGTCAAGCCCGTAAAGCTCGGCAAAACCGAGCGCATGAGCTTCTCCCACATCGACGAAGTCATCAGTATGCCGAACCTGATCGAGGTGCAGAAGAACTCGTATCAGTGGTTCCTGGATGAAGGCCTGAAGGAGGTCTTCCACGATATCGGCACCATTGAGGACTACACCGGCAATCTGGCACTGAGCTTTGTGGACTTCCGGCTGGATAAGGAGCCGAAGTACAGCATCAAGGAGTGCAAGGAGCGCGACGTTACCTTTGCAGCCCCCCTGCGCGTCACCGCCCGTCTGCTGAACAAGGAGACCGGCGAGGTGAAGGATCAGGAGATCTTCATGGGTGACTTCCCCCTGATGACCGACGCAGGCACCTTTGTCATCAACGGTGCCGAGCGTGCAATCGTCAGCCAGTTGGTCCGCTCTCCCGGTGTGTTCTACGGCCATGCGAAGGATAAGGTCGGCAACGACCTGTACAGCGCCACCATGAACCCCAACCGCGGTGCATGGCTGGAGTACGAGACCGATGCCGCCAACGTGTTCTATGTCCGTATCGATAAGAACCGTAAGCTGCCCGTCACCGTGCTGTGCCGTGCACTGGGCCTGTCCTCTAACGAGGATATCCTGAACTACTTCGGCGAGGACGAGCGCATTCTGGCCACGCTGGAAAAGGATACCACCAAGAACCGCGAGGAGGGCCTGCTGGAGGTCTATCGCAAGCTGCGCCCCGGCGAGCCCCCCACGGTGGAGTCCGCTACCAGCCAGATCGATATGCTGTTCTTCGATCCGCGCCGGTACGACCTGTCCCGCTTCGGCCGCTATAAGATGAATAAGAAGCTGTCTCTGGCACGCCGCATCATGGACCATGTGGCCGCAGAGAACGTGGTGGATCCCTTCACCGGTGAGATCCTTGTCGAGGCCGACAAGAAGATCGACCGCAAGCTGGCCGAGCGGATCGATGCTGCCGGCGTGAATCTGGTCGTGCTGAAGATCGATGATCCCATGAAGGATCAGCCCCACAAGGTCAAGGTCATCACCAACGGCTGCGTGGATGCACAGGCCATCATCGACAGCTACTACCCCGCATTCAAGGGTGTGGATGTCAAGGAGTGCGGCATCAACGAGCGCTGCTGCCTCAAGGAGCTGCGCAAGATCCTTGATAACGCCTCCAGCGCCGAGGAGGTCATGGAGAGCCTGAAGAAGGATCACGACCTGCTCATCGGCCGTACCGTCACCATCGACGATATCCTGTCCTCCATCAACTACCTGAACGGTCTGGGCCACGGCGTTGGCACCACCGATGATATCGACCATCTGGGCAACCGCCGCATCCGCAGCGTCGGTGAGCTGCTGCAGAACCAGTTCCGCATCGGCTTCTCCCGCATGGAGCGCGTCATCCGTGAGCG
>OKYC01000532.1_pt1 | contig 8505 bp, 7 predicted proteins | sample 1609001 | NCBI WGS metagenome assembly OKYC01 (sample SAMN02675044, study PRJEB24791) | human gut metagenome, SKBSTL002 | isolation source: stool | host: Homo sapiens | place: USA
TTGCGATAAGCACCACCCACAACGCAATCACGGTTTTCTTATGTGTGCCTACCTTAACAGTACGCACCTTTTTTTCTTTTGGTTCTTTGAGAGTTTCTGTCTGTTTCTTATTCTTCTTAAACATATTTTTCAAGTCCTTTCTGTCCTTTCATAATAAAGTCTTACATTTACAAGTGCCTTTGTGATAAAATAGTTTGACAATAGAAAAGCCTGAAATGCTCTGCACTCCAAGCTGGTCAGCGTGACGATTCCACGTTCTGATTTATGACATTGCCACCTATGGTATTTATCCTAATATTGTCAGGCTTTTTTATGATTTTTGCTTTGTGGTTGTCATACTTTTTTATTAATCATTCGTTGTGATAAATGTTGTCACACTTTTTTATGAAAATGTCATACTTTATTCTCATATTGTCAAACTTAATTATTTTCAGACACTTTCTATTGTTTTACTCGTCCTGCACCGATTAAGTGCTGTTGCCAGTAACTACTGCTTAGGTCTGCATATCCTATCGGGTCGCCTGCATGGTACATCTGATTATTTCCTACATAGATACCGACGTGTGTTACATAACTTCCAGCGTTATAAGTGGAATGGAAAAATACCAAGTCCCCAGCCTTTGCCTGCGAGAGTGGAAGATGTTGGGTAGCGTCATACTGTGCTTGTGCGGTTCTCGGTAAGGAGATACCAGCTTTTCCATAGCACCATTGCACAAGTCCGCTACAATCAAAGGAAGTGTTCGGGTTACTGCCACCATACACATACTTCCAGCCTTGATATTTCAACGCTTCATTCATAATCGCTTGTGCCGTCGCATTATCAAAGTGTGCCACGGTCAGATATTGATTGACTAATTCCACATAGAACATATTTCCATAGCCATACCGCCAGCCCCCGTTCTTCGCAACGGCTATCGGGTTGGTGTAGGTTACTTTCTTTCCACCCGATTTCTCACGGGCGAAGCTCTCTGCAAGATTAAAAGTGTGCTTTTTTCCTTTTCCTGCCACATATCCCACATAGCCACCGCCATAGTTATAGGACTGTATCGCTACATTCAAATCGTCGATACCTTGATTTTTGCAGGAAGAAAGCAGGGACGCAAAATACTTACACCCCTGCTTGATTGAGCTTTCCGTATCTAAGGAATTAGGCGGTAATCCCAGACTTTCCGAACTCTGCATAACATCTTCTGCCGTACCGCCACTTTCTACTTGAATGATAGCCAATAGCACATTGACATACTCGGAAATGCCGTATTCTCTGGCATATTTTTCCACCATAGGCTGATGTTTCAAGACTTCTGCGGATAGGTTCATACTTGTAATACCAGAAGAAAAGTTGCTGTTCTCGTCGTCGCTGTCCGCACTAATCAAGACACCAAAGAAAAGCACCAGAGAAAAGAGGATAGGAAACAGACTGCCAATGATAGCGATATGTTTCAGTTTCATTTTTTCTTCTGTCCTTTCTTCGTTACAAGGTTACGGGTTTTCTCTGTGGTCTGCTGGTTCTTCTGGACGCTCTGCGTCTGCTGAACCTTTGTCCTGCGGTCTTTGGTGTAATTCTGGCGTGTTTCCTGCGATACCACTTTTTCTACATTCTGCCTATGTACTGGCTGTGCCGACTGGGTCGCTTTCTTATCAGAAGCACCAGAAGATAACGGACGCTCTTTGATAACATTTGTCTTGACTGGCTCACTTGCTTTTGAAGTGGTCGCTGTGGCAGGACGTTTGACTTCCTGCATTTTTTCCGCACTCGGCTTTGAAGCTGTGGCTGGTCGCTCATGGAGACGGGTAACTCCCGTTGTCGCTGATCCGTCAGCCTTTCGCTGTGCCTGCCTTGCTTCTTGTGCCTTTTGAAGCTCCATACGCTTGTCAGCGATATTTTGTCTATGCTGTTCCTGCTTTTCCAAGCGTCCCGTCTGTCTGGACTGCTGTTCCTGCACCATGCCACGCTTGAAGTCGGACACGCTGGACTTTGCCTTTTCCTTTGCGGAATACACCGCATAAGCGGTCTGTGTCGGCATATCCTTGATATTCTCTTTGACAGCATTTGCCTTGTCTTTCACTTTATTTTTCGTATCTAAGACAGCACCCACCTTTGAGCCTGCACGCTGTCCCATGCTGGAAGTGGTATTGCCCCGACTGTCTTTTGTAGCTGTGTTCCTTGTCGGTTTTCTGTTTGAAATCGTGCTACCTGCCACCGCACCAGCAACACCGCCAGCAGTAACCGCACCAGCAAGCCGTCTTTCCATACACCTAGCCCTATGTCTCATAAACAGATACGGTCTGCGGAATATCCTGCGTCCCATGCTTTGACTGTCGTTAGCGTTCAAAGAGAACATACTCATTAAATCGCCCAGCTTCATGTAGATACCAGCGAAACATACTATCTGCAAGAACGCCACCATGAAAAACGGATAGTCCGTAGATATGTTATAAAACATACTGGAAATGCTGAACGCCACCGTTACAATGAGCGTTATTCCTGCCCGTGTCATTATGGTATTAAACACCCTTACGATTGCCTGCTTTGCCATGCTTTCATAACTCGGTATCATAGAGAGTAGGAAACTAATCGGCAGGAACATAGCGAAGATAATAAAAAGTATCTGGCTGAACAACATCATGCCCGTAAGCAAGAATACAAATATTGTGATACCCAAGTTGAAGAACAAGAGGAAAAACACCATACCCAAACGGTTCACTACCTGCGGTATCGTCAGATTGTTGTTGTCGTTGTCCTCGATTTCTGTTTTCACGACTTCCTCTCTGGTCTTTCCGTCCTCGTCCTCTGGACTTGCCGATACGAGGGCTTCGACACGGTCTGTCCCAATTTCCTCTGCGTTGCTGTTCCCGAATTGTAAGAGTAGCCACGGCTGTTCCACTTGAATAGAAAATAAGCTGTCCCGTATCAAGTCCACGCTGTCCTTGCCCTCACTGTCAGAGTTGGGGAGCATGATTTTTGTTCCCAAGTCAAGTGAAGCGGTACTGATGTCTGATGAAAATTCATTTATCTTCTTGATGTAATCGGGAGCGTAGGCAATAAAAGAAGCGGACAACACGAACACCACCACAAAGTTGATAACCGCGTGAAGTGCCTTGCTCGTTTCCCGTTTGATAAGTCCCGTATAAGCAACATACATTCCCACCACTAAGATAATGAGAAGCAGGAAACCGACATAAAAGCCCGTAGAAGAAAAGCCGTTCTGCGTTACGCCTGCAAGGGTCTGTATGCTCTTTCCGATACTGTCTGCCATATCGTTAATAAAATCAAGTTTATAGGCTTCCTGCACCACATAGCCCGTGGCATTGCTTAAATAAAGGCTTATCGTCCAGACAAAGTTGGTAATGCAGTAAAGCCCATATTGTACCGATTTTCCGATACCGTCCAGCCAGTTCCACGGAAGCCACGACCAGCTATTATCCACATAAAAATCAAGCTGGTAGTTGGAAAGGGGATATTTTGAGTAAAGATTTTCTGCGTTTATGGTATCGTCCACAAGCCCCGTCGCATGAGCCACCGTCCCCAGAAGTGAAAGCAGGATAAGGGAGAGTGCCACCACGAACAGAGCCATTTTGAGAAAGTGGAAAATCTTCTTTTTTGTGAACGCACCTTTTATCCTTTCTTTCATCACTCCACCTCATTTCTCTGTACGGGCGGTCTGGTATCAAAGGCGTGTAGCAGTTCTTCAAAGACTGGGTGTATCTGCACCACACCGACACGCCCGTATAAGTCCTGCAATAAGCATTGTCCGTTCTCCAAATCACGCAAGCGTTTCTGGTTGTTTTCGTCGTCCTTGTCGATACCGAAAAATTCTAAGGTCTGTTTTATCTCGTTGATGTCAGTAGAACGGAAAGCGAATTTTAAGCCGATATTGTTTTTCAGACTTTCCTTTGAAACATCATAGGCAGACTGGGTAACAAAATAAACGCCTGCCTGCATAGCTCGTCCAGCACGAACCAGCTTGTTAGAGAGCGTTTCTCCTTGTGCCACATTTAAGAACGCCCACGCTTCGTCAAGGTCTACAATCTTAAAAATACTTCTGTCCGAATGGATAAAATCAAGGGCAAAGGTACTAATCACAATCAGCATAGACACCGACAATAATTCAATGGTCGTGTATTCCTCAAAGGTCGTGTCCTTATCTGGCAGTACAAGGTCTGCTACTTGAATGATATTGAGCTGGTTATCCAGACTGATAGCATTTTCTACCGTACCGTCTGAAAACAGCAGGTGTGCAAAGTCGTAGTCCGTGAAGCTGTCGATATGGTCTGCGATATTTCTTGATATGGGCGTATCTTCACGGCGTAGCTCGTCTATCACATGGAGCAAGCCCCGACTGTCGCTCTGGGTAACGGAACGCACCGCTTTTCGTAACACGGGGAATTTTTCGCCGTCCCTAGAGGAAATACCCGTAAGGAATGTCAAGATGTCGATTGCCAGACTTTCAGCGTCTTTTACGTTCTTCATAATCACAAACGGGTCAAGAAGTCCTGCATTGTCCTTGTCGCTGGTAAGGTTTACGATATTGATTTCATGGGCTATCTCTGGGAGCGTTTCTTTCCAGTTTCCACGCTCACTTTTAGGGTCTAAGATAACCGCTTGTCCCCCAAAGAGAACCGAATAATATACCAGAAGATTGTTACAGAACGACTTCCCACCGCCAAGCGAACCGACAAAAGCAGACGCAAGGGCATTTGTAACTGTACCTTTCACACCTTGACTGGCAAGGGACGGTTGCAGGTACACATTTCTTCCCGTATCAACGGAATAGCCCATATAGATACCCGTAGTTTCCCCTAATTGCTGGGTTGCCCCGAAGCCAAGCCCAGCTAAAAAATCTGATTTTACATACTGCACATAGTCGTTGATATATCGCTTGCTGGCTGGAAGAAATTCAGAATGAAGTCCCAGCATATCTCCAGCAGGACGCACCAGCTTTACATTGAGGTCGTCGTAAAAGTCTTTGACTTCATCACAACGGCGTTTCAGCTCGTCAAGATCGGGTGCAGACACCCGTATCACGTAGCTTAACTTATACATACTTTCTTTGCTCTGGTCTAAGTCCGTTTCCAGCTCGTCCACGCTGTCTAATGCGTCCACCACATTTGAGCTGGTTTCATTTCCTGCTTGATAAGCGTGATTGTCAAGGTCTTTCAATTCCTTTTTCTTATTTCTTACTGTGGTAAGTGCTTTTCGGTTCTCCACGATTTCTACATTCATAGAAGTATCAACGGGGAATGTGAATTGCTGTTGCTGGAAATAGAAGATTTCACTTGACGGAAAATCAAGCTCACCTACAATCGCATTGACAGTAAAGTAGGACGCATAACTTTCCTTGTCCTCATGTTCCAAGCGTAAATACCGCTGGCTTTCTTCAATCACACACCTTGTCGGACGGATAAGGTCGTAGTATTTTATCAGCGTTTCTTTGTTCAATTTTTTCTTTGGTAGCTGGTACTCATAATCTTCATAAGCGATACCGTCCCTGCCGTAAAGATGTTCCATGAGATATCCAAAATCATTGATTTCCAAGCGACGCACCTTAAAGCGACGGGAGATTTTATTTTCCAGTAACTTTTCCATTTTCATGTAACGGTTGATTTCATCATTCGGCATGGAAACAAAATCATTCATCAGCGTGTGGTTCACTTCATGGAAAAATTCCGTGAACGTCAGCCACGCCGATTTTTTGATGTTCTTCAGATTGAGCTGTTCTTCCGTAACCATGAGCTTAAAGCCAAGAAAAAAGCGGTAGTCCACTTGATTGTCCCCAATCATAGATACTAACGCTTCGGTCTGTTCGTCTATCTTCTGATAGGCAACTTCCTTTAGTTTTCCCGTTACCAGTTTCTTTGACTGCTCCTGCATACTTCGTATGGAGCTTTCCGTGGCAATCTGCAAGGCATGAATTTTACCCTCACGGGACTGTGCGATAAGCTGGCGAAAGCTGTCATGCACGATAAATTTTTGCTCTGCGGATAAGAAAGAATAGTTGTACGGTATCAGCTCATAGTAAGCGAACACCTCATTGTCCTTGTTCCAGACAAGGTTATTGTCAATATATTTTATCGGGAACATAGTTCACACTCCTTACTGCCGTGATTGTTTCATTCAAGGTCTGCTTATGCAGTTTTACGGCTTTTCCTGCATAAGTGATTTTTGGTCGCAGGGCATAGGTTATCTGTGATTTCAAAAAGCTGTACGGCTTCTTTCCGTCAAAGGTTTTCTGCGACATAAACCAAGTGAGAGCAACGGGAATACCGAAGTATTTGAGAAATGCTCCCTCAATCATGGAAAGTGGGGGAATATCCCCAAACAGAATGATGATAAATTCTGTAATCACAAACCATGTAATCTGCGTAAAGGTAACGGGAAAGGGCAAGTTAAAGTCATTGATTGCATACAAGACTTTTTCCACGTTCCAGATACCCGTATAAGATTTAATCTTTTTCAAATTCTTTCAGCTCCTTTCGTAAGTTCTTCAAAGAGAAAAGGACAGCCATTTTCAGACTGTCCCTTAAAAGAGAAATACGCTGTCAGTAGCAACAATGCTTGTCGCTGATCTTCCAGCGTTAATATGGTATCTCGCACATACCTCGGCTCGTTTCAATGAAGCAACCGCCCATATCCAAATCTCGCCCGTAGGCTTCATAGTCAATGTAGTTCTGTAAGCTGGGTGGAATGTCCCCAAGTGCCTGCAATTCGTCTATGTAGTAGTAGGCAACGTCTGTCATGGTTTCACAGTCGGGATAATAATAAATATCGTCCTTGTGTTCCACGACTTCTTCCAGCGTCCCGTAGTGGCTGATAAATTCGTCCAGACACTCTACGATATAGTCGGGAAGTTCCTCTATCATTTCATACATCTCATTGAGTTCTTCAATGGAAACATACTCGCCAATCGCAATAGGGAAGTTGTCGGTATCATGGATAGCGTATTCCTCATACTGTTCATTCAAGCCGATTTTTTCTTTCACATCTTCCTCGTCAATAGGAAACGTGAACCAAGCACCGACTAAATAGCCCTCATTGTATTTGCCAAGATTAGCAATATAAACCGCCATATCATCAATCATAAGCACCACCTCATTTCCTACTCTGGCAGTTCAAAGATACCGTGTTCTGTTACTAAAAATTTCCCGTGTTCCTGCAAGTGAGAAGCATAGGCTTCAAAGTCAAAGTAGTATTCTTGACAGTCCTCGGATAAATGCTTGAACGTCGGGTCGTTCATCAGCTTTTGCCTTGCAACATCTATCATGCTTTTGCAGTCGGGATAAACGGTAATCACGTTCCTGCAAATATAAAGTGCTTCTAAATTCTCAAACACCGTAAGTAGTGATACATATTCTTCCTGCATATCACTTGAAAGCTGGCGGTACATAAAATCTAATTCGTTGAGCTGATACACGCTTGTATGTTCGTGGACTTCATCATCAAAAGGCAACACCTTTTCGATAATGCGGTAATCTTGACTTTCTGCACCGACACCTAACTTTTCTTCAAACTCGGCAACATCTATCGGCAGGTCGAACCAGTATGATATTGTTTCTTCGCCAGTTGTTCCTCTCGTTTCCACCAGCACCCTTGTTTCCTGCATTGTTCCTCACGTCCTTTCTGTTGTTTCATCACATCTTTTATGGTCTGGTACGACATACCAAACACATACTTTGAAAAATCTTCTAACTGTCTTTCTTCATAGTCAGCAGTGTTCAACCGTTTCATTTCCTGCCACACCTTACGCTTGTAAGAGGGTAGGTCAGAAAGATATTCACAGCCGACGTTTACCTGCATATCCTTAAAAATATCGCTCATTTCATCACTCCAATCTGAAATTTTGATAAGAAAAAAGCAGTCAATCCTAAGACTAACTGCCTTTTGTGTAAATATTTTTGTTAGCACTAGAGAAAAATTCTCCAGTTGAATAATAGAAATTCTCCTAAAACTGCAAGAGTTAAATATACAATAGGTTCTAGTTTAGAAAGAGAAATAGATTTATGGTTAATATTTTTAAATAACCTTTTTGTCAATTTCCAAATAAAATATCCAATAACTGCCCCTAGCGTATTCATCATTAAATCATCAATATCTGTATTTCTCCGATTGAATAACTGGCAAAGTTCAATGGATAATGAAAAACCGAAGCCTATCATAAAAATTTTCAGAGGATTTCTGTATCGTTTCCAAATTAAAGGAATTAAAAAGCCCAGAGGTAAAAACATTATAATATTTAAAACATAAGTCATTATCCCCTCAGACTGAAACGGTAATAAATTGATTTCCTCTAATCTTATAATCGTATCATAATGTCCAATATCCCAAATACTACCTATACCTGCAACAGAGAACGTCAAGTAGATATATAACAGAAAAATATATACCCATACAAAATGAATTGCTTTGTTTTCTTGTTTTTTGTTTTGACGCTTGCAAATAATAAGCTGGTATAAGGAACAAGGAACTATAATACATAGCAAAGCATAAATTGTAGATAACATAGTAAT
>OKYC01000546.1_pt1 | contig 8285 bp, 3 predicted proteins | sample 1609001 | NCBI WGS metagenome assembly OKYC01 (sample SAMN02675044, study PRJEB24791) | human gut metagenome, SKBSTL002 | isolation source: stool | host: Homo sapiens | place: USA
GAGGACGAGCAGTAATAGCAAAGGCTCTGCTTTTCACGAACATTGTTAAAGAGTTTTGAGCTTGCAGTACCGCCGAGAACAGCACACATAAGTCTTTCGGCAACCGCCTCTTCATCACCTGCGGAAATCTGTGTTCTGAATCCCATGACAAGTTTTGACTGTGAGAGCTCCATTTCCTCTGTAATATGTTTTTCTTTTGAAACATTCTTAACAACATCAGTAGATGAAGTCACAACATTTCTTTCGATATTTGCAAAGGCTTTCGCAAAAACCTCCTTCGCCTTATCGGCAGGGCTGTCGCCTATATAGAGAATCTCAAATTTTGCGGTTTTGAGAAGATTCTGCCATGCCTTGCAGAGTGATTCGGCAGTTGCGGTCTTGATTTTTTCGGCTGTGCCGTAACGCTTGATTCCGAAAACCTCATCCTTGCACATATGCTTTATAAGCTGTCCCATTGCATAGATTCGCTTTTCGTTGAATTCCGAATCAATCACATCAAGAAGTTGTCTGCGTTCCTGTTCAAGTTCGCTCTCAATAAAAGCGTTGTTCTTGACATTCGGCTCAAAAATTACGCTGCACAAAAGCTCCGAAAGTTCTTTGGCAATGCTGACATCATCAAGAGAATATCTGTCATCAAGGCCTGATACGGAAATTTTAATTACCTGGCTTTCACCGTGTTTTGAAAGCGATGAAGTGAGGTCTGCACCGTAAAGTGAGCTGAGTTTTTTGCTGAGAACAGTAAAATCAGGATATTTTTTGCATGAACGAACAAGCAATCCGCCCACAAGCGCATTCTCCGACGCTGTTTCGACAGAAAGCGGAACAACAATATTCACGCTGATTTTCATAGTTTTAAAACGGCTGTCCTTAATGTTTGTAAAGTAAACACCGTTTGCAATTTCATTTCTGTTGATGAAATTCATTTAATCAACTCCGTTTTCAGATTATCATTCATATTGTATCACATTTTGATTTATTATAAAAGAGATATAAGAAAAAATAACAAAAGTGCAATAGCAATTTGAAACAATTTTACTTTTTCGTACAAGGCTATCGACATATTTTCTGAATTTTACCGCAATTTTATCTGCATAAGAATCTGTTAAGTTTATTGCTTTTAATTGTATCATAAATAAAAACAAATGCAACTATACGAACTTATTGACAAACTTGTCTGCCGATTTTTGGAAGTATTGGCATTAAATTCCGGATTTTGCATTTATTCTTTGTCTTTGCTTATCGTATGATGACCGAGAAAGTGCCTGTTTTTCAAAAGCAGTCATTCTGAAAGAAATACGGCACAGCGGTTTCTATACCTACTGTGCCGTATTCACTATATTTCCATGACAGAGCGTAAAATATTACTTATCTTTAATTTGGGCAGAATGTTTTTTACTCTTACCGAATGCCGTTACTCCTTTCATAACGCCGCCGCTGATAATCAGCAATGCAATCCACAAAATAAGGTTGCTGTTGTCGCCTGTCTGAGGGGACTTTGAATTATCAGGCAATTTAGCCGTTACGGTGTCAGCCTTTTTGATTTCTTCGGTTGGCGCATCTTCATGAGCAGAGATTGTCTTTTCGCAGTAGTCGCAGATATGGTTTTTATCCTTATCTACATGCTCAGAGATTGTCTTTTCGCAATAATCGCAGATATGGTCTTTATCTGCGTCATTATGCAGACATACATATCCGCATTCTCGGCACACACCGTCTTTCCACTCATGTGCTTCACTTGCCACAATCACAGCACCACAGCAGTTCCATTTTTGTTCGTGATTAAAAGCGGTTCTTGTCGTCCACTCCTGTACACCGCCCTTGTGGTTTGTTCCGTCAAATTCTCCGTAGGCTTTACCGCAGACATCACATACCGCCTTTTCGGTACAGGTGGCATCGCCGCCTGAGCAATTTTCGGTTTCAAACGCATCGCATCCGTCCACGGTACATTTTCGGGTATGCTTACCGTCATTGTCAGATACCCATTCGCCAAAGGTATGACCGTTGTTGACTGTTACGGTCACCTCTGCATTATTGCCTGCTTTGTCGGTGACAACTATCTTCTGCTCGCCGTTTGTCGGTGGGAGAACAAAACCTCCGTCTGCATCAAGTGTAACCACCGTACCGTTTACGGTAACGGTATCAACATACTTCTCATCAACAGTAACGGTTTGTGCCTCACAATAGGTCTTGCCGTTCTCAATACCGCTGATTACAGGCTGAATATTATCAAGCGTTATACGGTCGGAGCGAAGGTATGTTATGTTAATATTTTCATCAACAAGCATTACATAAATAATATATTCTCCGTTGGGGTCTATGCAAAACGGTTCTTCATATGCACGGAATACAAGAGAATTCAGTTCAGCCTCAGAAAGCTCCTTATCTGTTACCAAATAGGATACAAACACAACTCCGCTGTTATCTACGGCATTTATAGTTACCTCCTGTGTATCCTTAAAGAATATGCCAAAGGTAAGCTCGTTTAAGAATTCATTCCATTTATTTGTGCCTATGATAATTTCGCCCGTCGGCTTTTCTGTATCTTTCCACCGTGCCGTGATTGTAATGTTTTCGGCAGGCATGGTTTTGGGGATTTCCTTATCCCATCCCTTAAAGGTGTAACCTTTTCTTGTCGGGTTGTCAGGGGCGGTAATTTCTGTACCGTAGTCCTGAGTAATGGGTGCAATCTCACTTCCGCCGTTGGTATCAAAGGTTATCGTGTACTGATTGATTTCCCATTGTGCTTTAACCGTCATATTCTCCGCCGGCATGGTTTCGGGGATTTCCTTATCCCAACCCTTAAAGGTGTAACCTTTTCTTGTCGGGTTGTCAGGGGTGGTAATTTCTGTACCGTAATCCTGTGTAATTGGTGCAATCTCACTTCCGCCGTTGGTATCAAAGGTTATTGTATATTTATTCGTATTCCACACGGGATAGAGCGTCAGCGCCTCGTTTTTGGTATAAATATCTTCAAAGCCATACACCTTTTCGCCGCCGTCAACGGTTGACCAGCCTACTTGCGTGTAGCCCGCGCGGGTGAACAAAGCGCCGCGCAGGGTAAGAATATTGTTGTGGGGTTTCATATCCGTCACCGCACTGCCGGTGCCGTATGTGCCGGGGAGGTAAATCACCTCATAGTCGCCAGTGATCGAAAGCATGGAAACATCGGCAGGTACGGTATCGCCGGGTTTATAGCAGTTCCCATTTTCATCCGTCCAATACAGCTGCGCGTCTTCCGAAATGCCGTCCGGGCGGGGCAGCCCTTCAGTAGCGGGGGCGGTGAAGCTCTCGCCATTTTTCACGATGATTTGAATATCCTCGGAGCTATTACCCAGCGTTCCGCCGCCAAGGTCAAGGGTAACGACCTTCAGTCCGTCAGAACCCAGTGTGTCAGGGTTCAGGATTTCAAGCACGGGGCGGAAACTGACGAGCGGGAGGAAGTCCGTAGCATCGTCGTCGTTCCAGCGTCGGCCCGAATCGTACCCGCGAATCGCACGGAGCGACGAGTTGTATCTTGTTGTGTCCTGCCCCCACGAAAATATGCCATTCCAGTTTTTGATGTAGCCGCTGTCCTTGTCCAGTATCCTGTCCCATTCGTTGCTTTGGGGCGTACCGCGTTCTGAATCACCCGAGCCTCTGTTATCACTTCCCACGGACGGCGCACGCAGGGTATAGTCCACGCCGCCGCTGGCATAATTTTTGCCGAAAATCAGATCTGCGGTATTCAGGTCATCCCAGCTTACCGTATGCGTTACGGCATAGTCCGCAATGAATAGGCTGTGGGGATATTTATTCTTCTGAGCATACTCCTCGGTGGTTGCCATTTCCGATGTGAGCTTATAAGCGTTGACCGTGCCCACATAGGTAAAAGGCACATAATGCAGGGTGCTGTCAGGCAAATTGCTGTTTACCGTTCCGGGGATGTTCATTGCCGAAAGGTCAAAATAGTATCTGCCGCCGGGGGCGAGGGTGAACTGCTCGTCAGGCTGACTTTCCACCGTCAGCGTGACATCCGCAAAAGCACTTGCAAGGTCGGTCTTGCAGTCACCGTTATACTGCTCGCTGAATACCTTCATGGTATAGTCGCCCGGTGCAATGTCAGACGGGATTTTGATTTCAACCCTTCCGCTTTTGGCAGTAGGTTGTGCTACTCTGCCGTAATACTGTGCGCCGTTGTTATCCGCCAGGATGACAGAGATATATTCATTTTTCCCTGTGGTCGCCCCTTTGTAATTCAGCGTAACGGTATCGTCGGGGGCGGCGCTGACAGTTTTTTCCGTTACGGCAAAATTGCGTCTACTATCTAAAAGCGTCAGTTTCCATTCGTTTCCGCTGTATTTGGAAACTTCGGTCAATCCTCCGTCAGGCTTTCCGCCCACAGCGGCAGATGCAAAAAGGACAGAGTTCAGATTTAAGTTAAAAGCGGGACGAACAGTCCGATGATTATTGAAAATGAGCATAGTGTACCCAGAGTATTCGACAGAACCATCACTACGCACGACGGCGACATTATATTTATTGGAGCCGGGGGAGCGCAGCCACCAAGCGGTTGTCACCCAATTCGGATGTGCAGGATTCAAGGCACGCAGATCGTTGTTTACAACAATAGCCTCTTTTGCGGAAAGTGGCCAGAATACAGCGTTATCCACCTGCCCTCCCGCTACACAGTCGGTATTCTCTCCGTCGTAACTTCCGCTTGTAAGCGCCCGTTTCTTTACGGCAGCATTTTCTTCTGTCGTCAGCTTTTCCGCAAGCGCATCTATTGTGGCTTTCAAATTACTCGGTGCGTATTCGTTGTTTAATATGGTATCGGCAAATGGTATAACTCCCATATCGCCTGCCGCGAGCAGGGTAATATCCCCTTGTGCGCTTGTAACACCGCTTCCGTCATAACCGATAACTCGCCATGCAGCGGGATTATTTTCATGGTTTTGCCCAAAATACACAGTCGGTGCGGTCGCTGTGTTTACATTTTTACTTAACACACTTAGTGCATCTGTACCAAGCTGTATCGCAGCAGAGCCCTCTGTCCCAACCTCCTCGGCAAATACGCTTATCGGCGTAAGGCAGAGCGTCATGCATAAAGTCAGCAGGATACTAAGTATTCGTTTTTTCATTTTTCGCCACCTCCGTTATATGAATTTAATCAAGAGCGGTTATTGTAATAGTGCCTCTGAAGCCACCGAGATAAGTATTGTATGCCGAATTTTCAAACCACAACTGCAATGTAATGTCTTTATTTGACGCATCATACATTCTGTTGAAATTAAAGGAATGTTGATCATTGGTATACGGTATTTTTGCCCCGTCCCTTTTTATTCGTGTAAGCTCCCTGCACAGATCGTCATCATAACCGTCTGTCATCTGAATAGAGTAATTGCCGCTGTTGTTAAATTCGTTTGAACCAACTTCGAGAGAACCGCTTAAGCAGACATTGTAAATATGTCCTTTTTTGAGGGTAATATTATTTCTGTAGGATGAAATCAAGCCGCCCTTGTTTATTTTTTCGTAGACAGAAATATTGACACGACTGTTATTCAGTACTGTCCTTGGAGCGTTTGCCTCTCCGTAAAAATATCCCGAACAGCTGCCGTTCTGACCTGCATCACCTTTGTCGCCTTTATCTCCCTTGTCACCCTTTTCGCCTTTTTCACCGGTGTCTCCTTTGTCTCCTTTTTCACCGTCAACTCCTGTGGCTTTTACTCCCGTATCGGTCGTTCCAATCCACCAGTTGCCGTTTTCACCGATGAACGGGGTGTTGCCGTCTTTGCCGTCAGAGCCGTTTTGTCCGTTTGTTCCGTCCTTACCGTCAACACCGTCTTTGCCGTCAACACCATCTTTACCGTCAACACCGTCTTTGCCGTTTATACCATCCTTACCGTCTGCGCCGTCAAGACCTTTCAAAATTGAAAGATCGTAAAGGTTAAGCCATATTTCATCGCCGACATAACGCCACTGTAGGTTATTTTCATTTACACGGAACTCAGGTGTTTTTCCGTTTGCTCCGTCCTTACCGTTCTCTCCGGCATCTCCTTTATCTCCCTTGTCGCCTTTTTCACCGTCAACACCTGCGGCTTTTACGCCAATGTCGGTCACTCCGAGCCACCAGTTGCCGTTTTCACCGATGAACGGCGTATCACCGTTTTTGCCGTCAATACCATCGACACCGTTCTTTCCGTCGATTCCGTCTTTTCCGTCAAGACCTTTCAAATTTGAAAGATCGTAAAGATTTAACCATATTTCTTCACTGACATAACGCCATTGAAGATTGTTTTCATTTACACGGAACTCCGGTGTTTTTCCGTTTGCTCCGTCTTTACCGTTCTGCCCTGTGGGTCCTTTTATATCGGAAATGGCAACAAGGTTTTGCCAGTCTTCTCCCTCATAGCGCCACTGTATATATTCTGTTGTTCTTTGTACCTCTATGTTTTTGCCGTCAATGCCGTCTTTACCGTCAGTACCGTTTATTCCGTCAGCACCGTTTTTACCGTCAATACCGTCTTTGCCGTCAGCACCGTCTTTTCCGTCAAGACCGTTTTTGCCGTCAAGACCGTTTTTGCCGTCAAGACCGTTTTTGCCGTCAAGACCGTTCTTGCCGTCAGTGCCGTCTTTACCGTCAGTACCGTCTTTACCGTCAGTACCATTTTTGCCGTCAATGCCGTCTTTACCGTCAAGACCGTTCTTTCCATTAGTACCGTTTTTTCCGTCAGTACCGTCTTTGCCGTCAGTACCGTCTTTGCCGTCAAGACCGTTCTTTCCGTCAGTGCCGTTTTCTCCGACAGCACCTCTGAGCGTGTTAAGAGCTACAAGATCGTGCCATTCCTCTTCGGCGGTATCTCTCCATTGGATTGCTGTGCCGTTGTTTCGCACCTCCGGCAACAGGGCTTTGCTGTTTTCCGCCTTGCTGCATACGGCAGCGAATGCAATGCAAAGTACGATGCAAAGCACAAGACAAAGTGCGGTAGTAATACAGTATATTCGTTTTTTCATTTATCATTGCCTCCTCTCAAATATTGTGAACGGTATTTATCAGCAAACAGGGCAACACCCTGTTTTAAGACCTCCATTTGGGTTTTTAAATAATATTCATCCTCAAACATAGCATAGTGTACACAGGCACGGACAAATATAAAAATGAGCGGTGTAATCACCGTGTACGGAATGCCGATTTTCGGCTCAAGCCGCTTGGCATACTCGGTATAGCGCTCATTTACCCCCTCAAAGAATTTCTTGCCGTGCTCAATATATTTCGGATGGGTATAGACCTGATACATCAGCCGATATTTCTTGCCGTGCTTCTTTGCGGTCCAATACGGAACCTCTTTCACAAATCGAACAACATCCTTCGGGTCGGTGGGAGCTTTTTCCATAAAATCATCCTCGACCTTTTCCATACAGTATGCAGTTGATTCAATAATCAGTTCATCAACACTGTTGAAATAGGAATACAGATTTCCCGTTGTACAGCCACACGCTGCCGCCAAAGCCTTGATGCCCGTACCGGTCAATCCGTTTTCAGCATAGCATTCAAAGCATTTTTCCATTATTTCCCTCTTACGCTCGTTGTGCTGTTCCTCTGTTGTTCTCATAATATTCGCTTCCTTTTGATAACTAATCGATTAATTAATTATAGTATAGCACAGAGCTACGGCAATTTCAACAATTAACTAAGAAAAAATCGCAAAATATTAAATTTTTATCGCATCTGTCGGAAACTTTACTGCTATAACAGTACCCTTTTCCGAACTTTCTTCCACACGAACTTTACCATTGTGCAGTGCAACGATTTCCCACACCAAAGAAAGTCCCAATCCAACTCCACCGTATTCTCTGCTTCGGGATTTATCCACACGAAAGAAGGGCTGAAAAATACTTTCTCTGCATTGTTCGGGGATGCCGTAGCCGGTATCCGCAACCGTAATAACAAGCTGATTGTCTTTGTGCGTTACGGTAATATTCACTGTACCGTCAAAACGGTTGTAGCGTATAGCGTTTTCGGTCAGATTGTATAACAAACGATAAATCAGCGTGTCACTGCCTGTCATAACAGCGTCGCCCGTGCTTTCAAGTGTAACATTGTTCTTCTCTGCAAGTGGTGCAAGGTCAGTGAAAATCTCTTCTACCATAGGACCTATCTCTATGCGGTCAGCACACGATACTGTGCGAAGCTCACTCATTTCCAACAGGGTTTTTGTCATTTGCGTCATTCGTTCGGTCTGCTCACGCAACAATCGGAGAAACTCCGCCGTTTCAGGCGATACCTCGGGATGCTCTAATCGGAAGAG
>OKYC01000559.1_pt1 | contig 8116 bp, 7 predicted proteins | sample 1609001 | NCBI WGS metagenome assembly OKYC01 (sample SAMN02675044, study PRJEB24791) | human gut metagenome, SKBSTL002 | isolation source: stool | host: Homo sapiens | place: USA
CTCCTGCTGCCAGCCGTCCACGATCTTCTGCTTGAAGATGCCGTACTCGTACAGGATGGAGTAGCCGGTGCCGCAGATGCCGGTGGTGGCCATGCCGTCCAGATAGCAGGCAGCCAGACGGCCCAGACCGCCGTTGCCCAGGCCTGCATCGGGCTCTTCCTCAAAAATGCTGTCCAGATTGATGTCGGCGTCGGCCAGTGCCTTCTTGGCAACCTCGTCCAGACCCAGATTGAACAGGCTCATCTTCAGGCTGCGGCCCATCAAAAACTCCATGCAGAGGTAGTAGACCTGCTTGGTGCCGGTGCCGATAGCCTTGGACTGGAACTTTTTGTGGTTCTCGCTCATCATCTGACGGCAGATCAGAGCCAGAGAACGGTAGATCTGCTGGTTGGAGGCAACATTCAGCTCCACACCGTACTCACTGGTGAGCTTGTCCTGAAGAATTTTGCCAAATTCTTTTGATGTCATAGTGTGCTCCTATCCGCATAAGCGTTTGCTTTGCTAAAATAATTGAGTAGATAATAGCAGCAGAAACGTTCCCTCTTTCGTCCGGCTGCCAACATAACAAAGTTATTATAATATGAACGATTTATAAATGCAAGGAAACAGGCGCTTTTTTTCCGTAACTGCTATTTTTTCAGGCCACTTTCTGACAAATATGCCGAAATTTCAAAAATTCCACTTTTTCTTGCGGCGTATTTATATTATAATAGAAGGCAGAACTGAGCCGCGAAACGTTTTTCGGGGAGTAATTCCGGCAGTAATGGCACAGGAAACTCCGCCGAAACGTTTTCGAAAGCCGAAACGTTACCGGGAACGATACCAAATCCCGGCAAAATGCAGAACAAACGGCCTTGTGCCGTACAGATACAGGATAAAAAAGGGGAAAACACCATGGTAAACAAGGTAAGGGTCAACATCGCGGGCACACCGTATGCCATCGCCACCACAGATTCGGAAAAATACATCCTGGGTCTTGCCAAAAAGCTGGACGAGGATATCACAAAGCTGCTGGACACCAACGATAACCTCTCGGTGACCAAGGCGGCGGTGTTCTGCGCGATGGATTATCTGGACGAATACCGCAAGAGCACCGGCAGCGCTGAGAATATGCGCAGCCAGATTCAGGACTACATTGCAGATGCAGCCCGGGCAAAGCTGGCTGAGGACAAGGCACTGGCGGAAAACGCCGTGCTGCGCCGGGAAGCTGCCGCCCTGCGGGAGCAGCTGGCCAAGGAGCGCCAGCGCGAGACCCGCCGGGAGGAGCGCGCCGCCCGGGCTGCGGCAGAGACTGCACAGGAGCAGCCCGCCCCGGAAGCCCCGGCGGCAGACAGTGCGCAGACAGACGAGACCAACTGAACGTACCTTATATAAATAGAAGTCAGAATATAAATAGAAGTCAGAAGGAGAACTATGGCAAGGATCGAGATCTTAGCCCCGGTGGGCAGTGAAGAAATGCTCCGCGCTGCGGTGTTCAGCGGCGCAGACGCAGTATATCTGGGCTTTTCGGGCTTCAACGCCCGCACGGGTGCCGGCAACTTTGACGCAGACAGTCTGCAGGAAGCCGTGCGCTTCTGCCACGCCCGGGGCGTGGCGGTGCACGTTGCGCTGAATACGACCGTGTATGGCACCGAGCTGCCTGCGCTGGAGCAGGCTATCCGCGCAGTAGCAGCCAGCGGCGCGGATGCGGTCATCTGTCAGGATCTGGCAGTGGCTACTTTAATTGGTAAAATTGCCCCGCAGCTGCCCCGGCACGGCTCCACCCAGATGAGCGTCCACACCCTGCAGGGTGCACTGGAACTGAAGGAGCTGGGCTTTACCAGGGTGGTGCTGGCGCGTGAGCTGAGTCTGCCCGAGGTGGAGCACATCACAAAGCACTGCGGCATCGAGACCGAGTGCTTCATCCACGGTGCGCTGTGCATGAGCGTGAGCGGCCAGTGCTATATGTCCGCCTTTCTGGGCGGGCGCAGCGGCAACCGCGGTTCCTGTGCGGGCCCCTGCCGTCTGCCCTTTGAAGCCAATGCCCTGCCGGAAGGCAAGCCCGGACGGCTGCACCACCTCTCCCTTAAGGATAACTCCGCCATCGACAAGCTGGACAAGCTGCAGGCGCTTGGCGTGGCATCGGCAAAAATCGAGGGCCGTCTGCGCACGCCGGAGTATGTGGCGGCGGCGGTCAGTGCCTGTCTGGCAGGCCGCGAGGGCCGCGCCTACGACCGCGACCTGCTGAAGAACGCCTTCAGCCGTTCCGGCTTCACCTCCGGCTATCTGGACGGAAAAATCGACGGCACCATGTTTGGTGTGCGCAGCGAAGCTGACGCCGAGCTGACCAAAAAGACCCTGCCCATGCTGCGCGAGCTTTACCGCCGCGAGCGCTCCCGCGTGCCGGTGCAGATGAAGCTGGAGATCGAAGAGGGCGGCGAGAAGCTGACCGTCACCGATGCTGACGGCAACAAGGCCTTTGCCTATGGGGATGCCGAGCCGCAGCCTGCCCGCACCGACCCCACCGAGAGCCTGAACCGCAGCCTGACAAAGACCGGCGGCACCCCCTTTACGGCGGAGAAGATCACTGTGGAAATGGACGGCGGGCCGTGGTTCATCCCCGGCAGTGCCGTGAACGAGCTGCGTCGGGAGGCACTGGATGCCCTGCTCAAAAAGCGGGAGGTGCTGCGCCCCTGGCCCACCACCGAGGAGCACGTCGCCGCCCTGCCGCAACGCACCCTGCCGCCTCGCCGTACCCTGCGTGCCCGGTTCGAGCGCTGGGAACAGGTGCCGGAACGGGCACTTGACGGGGTGGAGTACCTCATTTTACCCATTGCGCAGGCTGACCGTGTGCCCCGGGAGTGGCGGGCAAAGACCCTTTTGGAGCTGCCCCGGGTCATGTTTGGTGCGCTGGAGCAGGACACTGCCCGCCGCATTGCAGCCACGCAGGATGCGGGCTTTGCCGGATACGAGGTCAGCAACATCGCCCATCTGCGGCTGTGCCGCGGCCTGCCCATGACCGGCGGCTTTGGACTGAACATCACCAACAATGTGGCGGCACAGTTCTATGCAGAGCAGGGACTTTCCAGCCTGCTCATCCTGCCGGAGGTAAAAGACAGCGATATTGCGTCCATTGCGCCCACCCGGAACGGTAAGCCTGTGCCCACCGGCGTGATGATCTACGGTCATATGCCGCTGATGCTCACCCGCGCCTGTCCGCTGCAAAATATCCATGACTGTGCCCACTGCGATAAGACCGGCGTGCTGACCGACCGCAAGGCCAAAAAGTTCCCGGTGCGGTGCGGCCTTGGAGTGCGCACCATCTATAATCCGGTGCCCATCTACATGGGTGATAAGCCCGGCGCACTGGCGGTGGACTACGGCGTGGCCTACTTTACGCTGGAATCCCGCGAGGAAGCGGCGCAGATCTTGGACAGCATCCGCACCCACGCCCCCTTTGAGGGCGATTTTACCCGCGGTCTGTATTTTAAAGGAACCAACTGATAAGAAACCACCGGCATTGCCCCAAACCTTGCCTGTGAAAAAACAGAAAAACGAAACGAGGTCATACGATGGAACCCATCACTGTAAAATATAAGGTACTGGATGCCCGGGCAAAAGTGCCCGCCTATGCCACCCCCGGCGCAGCTGCCGCCGACCTGTGCGCTGTGCTGGACGCACCGCTGACCGTCGCCCCTATGCAGCGGGTGCTGGTGCCCACCGGCCTTGCCATCGAGCTGCCCGGCGCCCATAGTGTGGCGCTGGTGTACGCCCGCAGTGGCCTGTCTATCAAGCACGGCCTGTGCATGGCCAACGGTGTGGGCGTGGTGGACAGCGATTACCGCGGCGAGCTGAAGGTGCCCATGGTCAATCTGGGCAGGGAAGCCTACACCATTCAGCCCGGTGAGCGTGTGGCCCAGCTGTGCAAGGAGTGCGGTCTGACCCTCACTGGCGCAGGCTCTGCATACCCCTACCACAAGGACCCGGACGATTCACACCTGCGCATTGCACCCACTTACCCCAGCCTGGACGAGGTGGAAACTGCATCCGACCTGCTGTGCGTCTGCGTCCGCCTGGCAGCTGCCGAAAAGCTGCTGGCTGAAAAGCAGCCCAAGGAGAACCTTGCCTTTGTGGGTGACGGCATCAACGACGCGCCGGTGCTTTCCCGCGCAGACGTGGGCATCGCCATGGGTGCGCTGGGTTCGGACGCTGCCATCGAGGCCGCAGACGTGGTGCTGATGGATGACGACCCCGCCAAAATCGCGCTGGCTATGCGCATCGCCCGCCGCACCCTGCGCATCGTGCACCAGAACATCGTGTTCGCGCTGGGCATCAAGGCGCTGTGCCTGCTGCTGGGCGCACTGGGCATTGCCGGAATGTGGGCAGCCATCTTTGCAGATGTGGGCGTGATGGTCATTGCCGTGCTCAACGCCACCCGCGCCCTGTATACCAAGGATCTGACCAAAAACTGACATAAACGCAAAACAGCCAGACCGGCACTGCCGGTCTGGCTGTTGTTGTTTTGGGTAGCTTGAGCGAGCGACAACCACCAGCTTTGCTGGTGGAATAAAAACGGCTTTAGCCCTAGACAAAGAGAAACCTCCCCGTAGAATAGAGTGTGGGTTTGCCAACCACATTCTAGGAACAGGGAGGTTTATCTTTGAAATGAAAGATAACAAAGACGTAGATAGTTTAAGCCATACCACGTGGAGATGTCAATACCATGTAGTGTTTGCACCGAAATATCGGAGAATGGTAATTTACGGTCAGATCAAAAAGGATATAGGGCAGATACTGCGCCAGTTGTGCGAACAAAAAGGTATTGAAATCATTGAAGCGGAGGCCTGCCCTGACCATATCCATATGCTGATAAGTTTTTCGCCGAAGTACAGCATTTCCTATGTCATGGGATATCTCAAGGGAAAGAGCAGTCTCATGATTTTCGACAGACATGCAAATCTGAAGTACAAGTATGGCAATCGGCATTTCTGGGCCAGGGGATACTTCGTGGATACGGTAGGAAAGAACAAAAAGAAAATCCAAGAGTACATTAAAAATCAACTGCAACAGGACCAGATTGCCGATCAGTTGAGCCTTAAGGAGTTCGTGGACCCGTTTACGGGTAGCAAGGAAACTAAGGCGTAAATAAAAGGGCCCCTTGAGGGGCCTGCCACGAGACAGGAATGCAGTTGGCAGACCCATTCGTGGCCCCTTAAGGGGCTTTGCTAGTATTATGCCCTTCTAGGGCTTACTCAAGCCACCGGCTCAGCCGGTGGTTTTGACTTGCGCGAACAGGCTGTAAAAACAAGTGGCTCGGAAACACCGACAGGTGTTTCTGAGCCACTAATATCATATCGTTTCCAGCAGTGCGGGCAGCTGGGCAAGGTCGTCGATGACGTAGGGACTGGCCTTTTCCAGCCGGGCGCGGGACTGATGCCCGCCGGTGTACAGCACACAAGGTGCACCGATGGCCGCAGCCACTGCGGCATCGTGGTCGGTGTCGCCGACCATCACACAGGCCGCCGGGTCGATGCCGGTGCGGCGCAGATAGTCGGTGCCAAGCTGTACCTTGCTTACGCCGTAAATGTCCGCAAGGCCGAGCAACTCGGTAAAAAAGCCTTGCAGACCCCGGGCGGATACCTGCTCGATCAGGTAATCACGGCGGGAGGCGGAAAGCACAGCCTGCTGCCAGCCCATGCGGGCCAGCGTTTGCAGGGTGTCAACGGCGTGTGACGTTACAGCGCAGCCGGGCACACCGGCGTTGTAGTGCTCCATAAAGCGGGCGGCAAGCTCCGGGTAGGGGTGCCGCGCAAAATCGAACCCGGCGCAGCGGTAGTAGTCCTCAATGGGAAAGCCGAACAGCTCCCGGTAGGCAGCCAGATCGTACCGCTGGGGGTAGCCGTGGGTCTCCAGCATCCAGTTCAGGCAGCTGTGGGTAAAATCCACATCGTCCATCAGGGTACCGTTCCAGTCCCAGAAGATCATGCCGTTTGGCTGCATGGAAACCTCCTTGCGTTATTCCGTCACAAACACCTTGCGTAGCGCGGCGTTGCTCTCGATCAGCTTTACCAGCACAACGCCCAGCACCGTGCAGCTGATCAGCTCACCGATGCCAACCGAGATGCCGTTGGTGATGCAGGCCAGCCAGATGGGGGCGCTGGACGTGGGGTCCGGGAACATCACAGCGATCTCAATACCGATGATCACCGCATTGAACAGCACCGGGGGCAGGCTGGCGGCAATGGCCAGACCCTTGAAGCGCACATTGCGCAGCTTGTAGGTGACAAGGCAGGCCAGCAGGGTAGCCAGTGTGCCAAAGATCACATCCACGATGGTGGAACCCAGCAGGTTTGCCAGGAAGCAGCCCAGCACCACGCCTACGATGTACTCGGCACCGAACACGGGCAGTAGGCACAGAGCCTCGGCCACACGCACCTGCACAGCACCATAGGAAAGGGGCTGCAGTGCCAGACACAGCACCACATAGATGGCTGCCACTACACCGCAGTGCACCAGCTTACGGACGGAAGAATTCTGATTCATGATAATACTCCAGCGGTTTGATTTTGACCGCACAGGAACCGCCAGCTCCTGTGGGTTTTGCCCGGCACCGCTCGAGTGGCACCGGGGAGCCTAAAATCCTAAGTTGCTCTTTGAGGATACTGTACAAAAAAGCACAGCAGTAGGGAGTATATCACAAAATCGGACGGAATGCAACGGGAATCGGACGATTGAAAATGCCTGCCGCACTGCTCTGGGCAGATTCGGCAGAAAGAAAGCTTTTATTATAGAGCCGAAGCTGCTGCCTGCAAAAATGGAAAAAGCTGAGCACCTGACTTTCTCGGATGCTCAGCCTTGCTGTACTTGTTTTTGCGGAGTTGCTTTTACTGTTTCTTGTGTTTTGCGGGCTTTTTCTTCCGCACGCTGTAACCGAAGGTGCCCAGCTTTTTGCCAAGGGCCAGATACTCGCCGTGGCTGTACACGATGAGGTTTGCCTTGTCCAAGCACAGCTTGCCTTTTTCGTCCAGCAGGCTCTCGTCCACATCGCAGGCCACCACCTCGGCCAAAAACAGGTCGTGGCTGCCCAGCGGGATGCGCTGGGTGATGCGGCACTCCAGATTGACCGGGCTTTCCTCCAGCACCGGGCAGTCGGTCAGCACGCTGCCGGGGGCGGCGTGCAGGCCGCAGGCGGCAAACTTGTCCACCTCGCGGCCGCTCTTCACGCCGCACCAGTCGATGGCGCGCACCAGCTTTTCGGTGGGCAGATTGATGGCGAACTGCCCGCTCTCGCACAGCAGCTGATGGCTGTACCGCTCCGGGCGCACGCTGATGGATACCATGCTGGGCTGTGTGCAGATGGTACCTGTCCAGCCGATGGTGATAAGGTTGGGCTTATCCAGCCCGCCGCAGGATACCAGTACCGGCGGCTCCGGGTTCAAAAGAGTGCTGCCCTTCCAACTTTGTTTGCTCATCCGTGATATTTCCTTTCGTAGGGAGCCCATGTGCGCTCCGAGATGATATAGCGCGGGCGGGCCTTTGTTTCCATATAGATCTTGCCGATATACTCACCGATCACGCCCAGACACACCAGCTGCACGCCGCCCATAAAGCAGACGATGCAGACGGTGGAGGCCCAGCCTGCCACGCTGCTGCCCATGGCAGCGCACACGATGGCCCAGATGACCCCGATAAAGCTGACAAGGCTCACCACGATGCCCGCTCCGGTGATGATGCGGATAGGCTTGTTGGAAAGGCTGGTAATGCCGTCAAAAGCCAGCGCCAGCATCTTGCTCAGGGGGTAGTGGCTCTCGCCGGCCAGACGCTCGTGGCGCTCGTAGGTGACCACATCGTGGGCAAAGCCCACCAGCGGCACCATGCCCCGCAAAAAGATGTTGACCTCTTTGTAATCCGCAAAGCTTTCCAGCACGCGGGTGCTGATCAGGCGGTAGTCTGCGTGATTGAACACGATATCCGCGCCCAAGGCGTTCATCACATGATAAAAGCCCTCGGCGGTGAACCGCTTGAAGAAGGTGTCGGTGTCCCGGCGGCTGCGCACACCGTACACCACCTCGGCACCGTCCAGATACTTTTTCACCATCTCGTCCATGGCGTTGATATCGTCCTGACCGTCGCAGTC
>OKYC01000574.1_pt1 | contig 7937 bp, 6 predicted proteins | sample 1609001 | NCBI WGS metagenome assembly OKYC01 (sample SAMN02675044, study PRJEB24791) | human gut metagenome, SKBSTL002 | isolation source: stool | host: Homo sapiens | place: USA
TCCGATCTGGAGCGCAAGCTGAACAAGCCCATTGAGCGCAAGAGCTGCGGCGACGTCATGCTCGAGAAGATCAACGCCGCCAAGGAAGAACAGAAGGAGGGTGCCGCACAATGAGTTCTCAGATCGCAACGTTTGCCACCATCTTCTTCAGCATGATCCTGGTCAACAACTACGTACTGGTGCAGTTTCTGGGTATCTGCCCGTTCCTCGGCGTTTCCAAAAAGCTGGATTCCTCCGTGGGCATGGGCGCTGCTGTTATCGTCGTCATGGTCATTGCCACGGCTGTGACCTTCCCGCTGCAGATCTTCCTTCTGGATGCCTATAATCTGGGTTACCTGCAGACGATCATCTTCATCCTCGTCATCGCTGTTCTGGTCCAGCTGATCGAGATCACGCTGAAAAAGTACGTCCCGGCGCTGTATCAGTCCCTGGGCGTCTACCTGCCGCTGATCACGACCAACTGCTGCGTGCTGGGCGTCACCATTCTGGCCGTGCAGGACTACTCCGCCGTTGTGGCCGAGTTCGGCTTCGGCCTGGCCTACGCCGAGGCGCTTGTCTGCGCCGCCGGTGCGGGCGTCGGCTTCCTGGTCGCCATGCTGCTGTTCTGCGGCGTGCGTTCCCGCGTCGAGGCCGCCAACCCGCCGGAGAGCTTCAAGGGCCTGCCCATCACACTGGTTTCTGCCGCTATCACCTCCATGAGCTTCATGGGCTTTGGCGGTCTGGTCGAAAACATCATCAACGCGATATTCTAAGAAAGGGGAATGGAGAGAATGAACCCGATCGTATTTGCTATCGTTGTCGTGGTGGTGCTGGGCCTGGCCGGCGGCGTGATCCTTGTGCTGGCCTCCAAGTTTATGGCTGTGTATGAGGACCCGCGCATCGCGCAGATCACGGAATGTCTGGCCGGCGCCAACTGCGGCGGCTGCGGCTACGCCGGCTGTGCCGACTACGCCAAGGCCATCGTGGAGAACGGCGCCCCCACCTTCAAGTGTGCCCCGGGCGGCGACAAGACTGCCGACGCCATCAACACCATCATGGGCAATGCCACCGACGACCGCCCCAGCCTGCGCGCCACCGTCATCTGTGCGGGCGGCGAGAACTGCGGCAAGCGGTTTGACTACCAGGGCATCCAGACCTGCGCTGCTGCGGCCTCCATTGCGGGCGGCCCCAGCGCCTGCGCCTATGGCTGCCTGGGTCTGGGCGACTGCACCCGCGCGTGCAAGTTTGACGCCATCCACGTCATCAACGGCGTGGCCGTCGTGGACCGCAAAAAGTGCACCGGCTGCACGGCCTGCACCGTGACCTGCCCGCGCCACGTCATCCAGATGAAGCCCATCGCCCCGCAGCCTGCGGTCAAGTGCTCCAACAAGGACAAGGGTGCGCTGGTCAACAAGACCTGTAAGGTGGGCTGCATTGCCTGCGGCCTCTGCGTGCGCAACTGCCCGAACCAGGCGATCTTCCTGAAGGACAACGTCGCTGTCATCGACTATACCAAGTGCAACGGCTGCGGCACCTGCGTCAGCAAGTGCCCCAAGAAGGCCATCCAGTGGGTCGAGGGCACGCCCCGTCCCATCGACGCCCCCGTGCCCGCGCACGAGGTTCTGAAAACGCGCGTATAATTTTCAGGTAAACATCCCTGTGCTCCCCGCCCAGAATCGGCGGGGAGCTTTTTTGCTTCGCACGGGAGGTATTCATCCCTCCCGTGCGCCTTGCCCAACCCGCCAAATTCCCTCCTGCCCCTACCTATCAACTGTATTTAAAAATTTTATCAAACTATTTTTGAAAAAACCGAGACAAATTCCTAAAACTATGCTATACTGTGTCCAGAATAACAACTCTGGTATTTTTCGGGAGGTTTACACGTATGGAAATCACCAAAGATATTTTGTATGTCGGCGTCAACGACCACCTTGTTGACCTGTTTGAGGGCCAGTACGACGTGCCCAACGGCATGGCCTACAACTCGTACCTGATCTGCGACGACAAGGTCGCCGTCATGGTCAGCGTCGATGCCCATTTTACCGACGAGTGGATCACCAAGATCGCCGCTGCACTGGGCGAGCGCACGCCCGACTACTTGGTCGTGCAGCACATGGAGCCTGACCATTCCGGCTCCGTCGCCGCGTTCGCGCAGGCGTACCCCAGCACGACCATCGTCGCGTCCGCCCAGGCGTTCAACATGATGAAGGCCTATTTCGGCACCGACTACGCGGACCGCCGCGTCGTCGTCAAGGAGGGGGACACCCTGCCGCTGGGCACCCACACGCTGCACTTTGTCACCGCGCCGATGGTCCACTGGCCCGAGGTCATCATGACCTATGACGATGCAGACAAGGTCCTGTTCAGCGCCGATGCGTTCGGCAAGTTCGGCGCACTCGACGTGGAGGAGCCGTGGCTGCCCGAGGCCCGCCGCTACTTCATCGGCATCGTCGGCAAATACGGCGTGCAGGTGCAGGCCGTGCTGAAAAAGGCCGCCGCGCTGGATATTGCCACCATCTGCCCCCTGCACGGCCCTGTGCTGACCGGCGATCTGAGCAAGTACCTGAACTACTACGATCTCTGGTCCAGCTATAAGGCAGAGGAGCCGGAAAAGATTCTGGTAGCCAGCGCCTCCATCCACGGCCACACCCGTGCCGCTGCCCACACCATGGCTGAAAAGCTGCGCGCACAGGGCGCAAAGGTGGTGGAGATGGATCTGACCCGCACGGATGTTTCCTATGCCGTTACCGAAGCCTTCCGCTGCGGTAAGATCGTGCTGGCCTGTGCCACCTACGACGGTTTCCTCTTCCCGCCGATGGAGAATCTGCTGACTCACCTCAAGACCAAGAGCTTCCAGAACCGCACCGTCGGCCTGATGGAAAACGGTACTTGGGCACCCATGGCTGCAAAGCTTATGCGCGCCGAGCTGGAGAGCATGAAGAACATCACTCTCTGCGAGAACGTGGTCACCATCCGCTCTGCCGCCAATGCCGCTGCCGAGGCGCAGATGGACGCCCTTGCCGCAGAGCTCGTTGCAAAGTAACACGGCATAAAATCAAGTAAGCGCAAACACTCCCGGGACTTTCTACCAAAGCCCGGGAGTGTTTTTTGTTCCATTATCTGCTAGATTATGAGCGGGAAACACGAAATTTTACGTCATTTTTTGAAATGGACACAAACAAAAAAAGCGGTGAAACGAACAAATTTTGAACGTTTCACCGCTATATTTTGGAGCAGGATACGGGACTCGAACCCGCCGCCTACTGCTTGGGAAGCAGTCGCTCTACCGGATGAGCTAACCCTGCAAGTGCTCCATTATTGTAACAAAGCAGGGCAGGAATGTCAAGGCTTTTCCGCACGAAATTTGTGGTCAGCTCATTTTGGCCCATGTCAGGTCCAGCACCGGGAAAAACGGGTCGAATACCAAGTCGCGCACGCCGTTCGCCAGCAGCAGACGCTTTTGCTGCGCCATCAGGGGCACCACGGTGCAGCTTTCCAGCAGCTGCTGCTCACACTGCGCCAGCAGGGCACAGCGGGCTTTGCCGGTCTGCTGGGCGCTCAGTGCCAGCCGGTCGGCATAAACGGTATCGGCATAGCCGGTCAGACTGCCGCCTGCGGTGGTGAACTGCTGCAGCATCTGGTACACACTGCCGCCCTCGGCACGGATGGGCGCAAGGGCAATGGTGTATTTCCCGGCGGCAATGCGGGCGTCAAACTCGTCCTGTTCTACCTCTTCCACCGAGAAGAACAGGGAGCACTCCTTTTGCCATGCACTGTTGATCTGGTCGGCCAGTTCGGTCAGCCCAGCACTCTTGGGCAGCAGCAGGGTCACACCGGAAAAATCTGAGGTAGCCATGCCCTGCCGCGCAGCCAGATACAAAGCCTTAGGTTCAGAGATGGTGGGCAGGGGATCGCCGGCAGTTTCGCGGTAGTCCAGCCCATCCACGGTCAGCCCCTCCGGCACAAGCCCCTTTGCGGCTGTGTATAGGCCGCTGGAGGGCACATCGGCGTTTTCCCGGGCAATACCGGCCAGCGCCTGCCGCAGCTGCTGGTTCTGGAACACCGACCCCTCCGCCGCGTTGAACAGCAGCGCCCATGTGGTGTCGGAGTAGCTTACGGTCTGTAAGCTGGTGGCCTCGCCGCTCTCATCCAGCGCGGCAGAGCATTTGTCGTCAGCAATAAGCTGGGCTGCGCTTTTGCCGCTGCCGCTGGTGTCCTGCACCAGACGCAGACTGCCGACCAGCGGGCTTTCCACGGTGCGGCGCAAAAACAGGCCGTTTGCCGTCCAGTTATACAGATAAAAGCTCCCGCTGGAAAGCGTAGTCTTGTCGGTCAGCCCATAGGTGCCCCGGGTGCTCTCAAAAAAGGCCTCGTCACAGGGGGCTGCACCGGGCATGGCCAGCTTTGCCAAAAAGTTATCGTCCCGCTCGCTCAGCCGGAACACCAACGACAGTGCCCCATTGGCTGAAACGCCCAGACTGCTTTCGTCCGCCAGCCCCGCCAGCACGGCGGCGCTGTTCTGAATAGCCGAAAACTCCACCGCATAGGGCGAGGCGGTATCGGCGCGGAAAATACGCCGGAAGGCGAACACAAAATCCTCGGCGGTAATATCGTACTCTGTAGCTGCACCCTTGGCGGCAGCGTAGCGCAAGCCGTCCTTCAGGGTAAAGGTGTAGGTCAGCCCGTCCGGGGACACCGTCCACTCTTCGCAGAGCCCCGGCACAAGCTCGCCGTCCGGGTCTTTGCGCACCAGCGTGCCGTACAGATTCTCGCAGGCGATGACATCCGACGCACCGGAGGCCACCTGCGGGTCCAAATTTGCAGGGATGCTGTCCACGAACCAAGTAAAGCTGGCAGAGTTTGTGGAACTGCCGCAGCCGGTCAGGGCAAAAAGAAACGCAGCAGCCAGCACCGCTGCGGTAAAACGCAACCATCGTTTCAAAAAGAATAACCTCATTCCGTTTATCTTCGCGCAGAAACGGCAAAAAGCGCTCTGCAACGACAAGTGTAGCAGAAAGCAACAGAAAAAACAATTGCCTTTTTGTGAATTTATCGGGCTTTTTGAAGCAGACTGTGCGGTTTTCCGTTGCCAATTGCGCACAAATGGACTATAATGGTACAGCAAAGTGATCCCCGCGCTGCCCGTGCGGCGCGGTGTTATACCATGATCCTATTAGAGGAGGAACTGTTTTTATGCAGAAAGATCAGCAGAAGCTTGCCCAGCTTATTCAGGGCAAAAAGGTCGCCTTTATCGGCGCAGGCGTCAGCCACAAGACCCTCATCAAGGAGTTTGTGGAGCTGGGCGCTCATGTGACCCTGTGCGACCAGAAAAAGAGCGTGGAGGACTTTGGCGATTACGCCGCCACCATCCGGGAGTTGGGCATCGACCTGAGCCTTGGCGAAAACTATCTGGACGGCTTCAAGGGACAGGACATCATCATGCGCACCCCGGGCTTTGTGGGTTACTTTGAAAAGCCCCTGCAGGATGCCATGGCCGCCGGCACCATGGTCACCAGTGAGGTGGAACTGTTCTTCGATTTCTGCCCCTGCGAGATCGTGGCCGTGACCGGCTCTGACGGCAAGACCACCACCACCACCCTCATCTCCAAGTTCTACGAGGCCGCAGGCCGCAAGGTGCACTTGGGCGGCAATATCGGCGCAGCACTGCTGCCCATGCTGCCGGAGGTGTCCCCGGAGGATGTGGCTGTGGTAGAGCTGTCCAGCTTCCAGCTGATCAGTATGCACGCCAGCCCCAACATTGCGGTGGTCACCAACGTGACCCCGAACCATCTGGATCACCACAAGGATATGCAGGAATACATTGATGCAAAGCGCAATATCCTGCTGTACCAGAAGCAGCCCTGCCGCGCCGTGCTGGGCTATGAGAACGAGATCAGCCGCTCCATGCAGGCAGACTGCAAGGGCAAGCAGGTGTGGTTCACCCGCCTGCACGATACCGACAACGGTGCCTTCCTGCGCAAGGAGGACGGCATGCTCTGCATGGCCGAGGATGGTGTCGTGACCCCCTTCCTTGCCCAGAAGGATGTCAAGCTGCGCGGTCTGCACAACATTGAAAACCTGCTGGCTGCTGCCGCTGCCGTGTGGGGCGAGGTGCCCGTAGAAGCCATCCGTCAGGTGGGCAGCACCTTTACCGGCGTGGAGCACCGCATCGAGCCGGTGCGTACTCTGGACGGCGTGCTGTACTATAACGATTCCATCGGCACCAGCCCCACCCGCACCATTGCCGGTCTGCGCAGCTTTGACCGGAAGGTCATCCTCATCGCAGGCGGCTACGATAAGCACATCCCCTACGAGCCGCTGGCACCGGAGATCATCGCCCACGTCAAAAATCTGGTGCTGATGGGCGCGACTGGCCCCCGCATCGAGCAGGCTGTACGGGAGTGCTCCGGCTTTGACGAGGCCGCTCTGCCCATTCAGCATGCAGACAATATGCAGCACGCCGTAGAGCTGGCGCGTGCCGCCGCAAAGCCCGGCGATATCATCATCCTGTCCCCGGCAAGTGCTTCTTTTGACCTGTACCCCAACTTTGAGGTGCGCGGCCGCGAGTTCAAAAAGATTGTCAACGCGCTCAAGTGATTGCACAGGTAAAGGATGCAAAGCGCCGTACCCGGTTCGCGAATGCCTGCCGGGGTCTGCCGGTGCTGGACGCTCTGCTGCCGCTGGACTGTGCGCTCTTTCGCAAAAGTCAGCCGTGGCGGTTTTACGCGGGCCCCACACTGGCACTGGAACTTTCCGGCAGCACGGCATGGCTGGCCGGGCACGCAAACCCCGCAGAACTGGCAGGCTTTTTGTCCTTCTGCGGGTGCGAGAGTGCCATTCTGGACGAAGCTGTTTGCCCGCCGCCGGATGGCTGGCGTAAGGCAGAAACGCTGACCGTGTTCGCTTTGCCGCAGGCTGGGCCGCTGCCCCTGCCTGCCGTGGACGAAGCTTTGTGGGCACAGCTATCCCTCTGCCGGGAAGCACCCGCCGCCCGGGTGGCAGCAGCGCTTTACCAAGCAGACCTCACCCGGCAGGCAGACTTTTACTCAGAACTGTGCACAAAGCGCAGCCGGGGCAGGGCAGTGGCATGGACGCTGGAGCAGGGGAGTACAGTCGTTTGCACGGTGGGCGCTTATGCTCTGTGCAATGGGCAGGCCTATATGGCCTGTGGGCAGACCGCAGAGCCGCTGCGGGGCAAGGGCATCGGCGGGCGGCTCATTGTGGAAATGGCTAACAGCCTTGCCGCCGAGGGTCTGCGCCCGGTGTTCCTCTGTGCACCGGAGCGGGTACGGTTTTATACCCGCCTTGGCTTTGCAAAACAGGCCGAGTACGCCCGCTATGTGCCCGAGAAATAATAAAGCTTTTGCGCAAAATAGCCAAAAATAACAGGAAGGAACTATCACGTTATAATGTCGATTCTGAACCACTTTTTTGATTATAAGCCCGAGGTGCTGGCGCTGGACGAAAAGGCCATGGAGCTGTGCCAGCCCTACTTCCGCCAGATGGAGGAGATCCGGGATTTCAACCAGCTGAAGATGCTCAAGGCCTTTGCCGATACCCAGATGTCCTCCACCGATATGCTGGGCACCACCGGCTACGGCCTGTGGGATACCGGCCGTGCCAAGCTGGAGCAGATCTTTGCACAGGTCATGGGCGCAGAGGATGCGCTGGTGCGCAGCCAGTTCCAGAGCGGCACCCACACGCTGGCGGTGGCATTGTTCGGTCTGCTGCGGGCAGGGGACACCCTGCTGGCCGCCACCGGCCGCCCCTACGATACGCTGGAGGGCGTCATCGGTCTGGACGGCAAGGGCAAGGGCACCGGCACCCTGATGGACTACGGCATCCGGTACGACGAAGCGCCGCTGAAGGCGGACTTCACCCCGGACTATGAGCTCATCGCCCAGAAGGCCCCGGGCGCGAAGGTCTGCCACATCCAGCGCAGCCGCGGCTACCTGCAG
>OKYC01000584.1_pt1 | contig 7788 bp, 8 predicted proteins | sample 1609001 | NCBI WGS metagenome assembly OKYC01 (sample SAMN02675044, study PRJEB24791) | human gut metagenome, SKBSTL002 | isolation source: stool | host: Homo sapiens | place: USA
TTAGCATTCTCATTAGCCTTTGCAATAGGATCAAGTGTTATCTGATATACAACACCAAGAAGAATTCCGGCTACAAGTGTTATAGCAAATAAAACTAATGCATCTTTAACTATTTTCTTCATCTTATGCAGCCTCCTTTGCTTTCTTCTCTGGCTTCTTCTTACCAAATGACTTAGGAACTGTTACTCTCTCAATAAGAGGAACTAAGAGGTTACAGAAGATAATTGCATATGAAACGCCTTCTGCTGAACCACCATACATTCTGAAAATGAATGTAAGAAGACCTAAGCAGCAGCCAAATACAATTTTACCATTAGGTGTAATTGGTGAAGTTACATAATCTGTCGCCATGAAGATGGCACCAAGTAAAAGTCCACCACCACATACTTCCTCAAGCATGTAGATTACATCGAAATGATGTCCTGGTGCAAAAAGGAATATAAGCGCTGCAAATACACCTACATATATTACAGGTATTCTCCAGTTAATAACCTTTCTTGCAAGGAGGTAGATACCACCTAAAAGAAGGCAGATTGCTGAAGTCTCACCGATAACACCACCTGTTGTACCAATAAACATCTTAGCTAATGAAACAACGCCTGTTGATTCTGCACCAGGCTTAAGTAGTGCAAGAGGTGTTGCTCCTGAATATGCGTCTAAAAATCCGTTAGATGTAACAAAATTAGTCATCGGACCTGTATATGCAATAAGAAGGAAACATCTTGCTGCAAGAGCAGGGTTCATGAAGTTCTGTCCAAGTCCTCCAAACAACTGTTTCACAACAATGATGGCAAATACTGCACCAAGCACACCCATCCACCACGGGAGTGTCGGAGGAAGATTCAATGCGAGCAGAAGTCCTGTTACAACCGCACTGAAATCATTGATCGTAATTGGCTTATGCATTAATTTTTCATAAAGATACTCAGATAAAACAGCCGCTGCCGTTGTAACAACTACAAGAATCCAGGCATTCTCATGACGGAAATTCCAGATTCCGAAAAATGTAGCCGGAAGAAGTGCGATCACAACATAAAGCATAATGTTGCTGCTTGTCACTTTATCACGGATATGCGGCGAAGAAGATACGTTATATTTCTCGTTCACTTTACTTCAACCTCTCTTATTTCTTCTTTCTATTCGCCAATGCTGTCTTACGCATTGAACCAATTGCCTGTTTCAACTGACGTTTCGCCGGACAGACATAACTGCAGGAACCACATTCCACACATTCCAATCCATTCCATGCAACAAAAGATGCCTCATCTTTTCTCTTTGAAAAGTCTGCAAGTCTGGATGGAATAATTCTGCTTGGACAGATCTCCACACATCTTCCACAGTTAATACATGCAGTCTCAAGACTCTTTGCCACAACGTCTTCTTTAAAAAGCAGAATAGAGGAAGAAGTCTTTGTAACCGGTGCATCCATTGTCACCATGGCAAATCCCATCATCGGTCCTCCGGAGATCAGTTTCTGCGGTTCCGCTTTCAAACCTCCTGCTGCCTCAACCAGCTCTCTGTGGTTTATTCCAAAAGGAGCCATAAAGTTTCCTGGTTTTTCGACTGCATCGCCGCTCACTGTAACAACACGTTCCATCAACGGTTTTCCTTTGATTACTGCATTGTGGATTCCAATCAAAGTCTCCACGTTATCAACAATACATCCTGCATCTGCCGGAAGCATGGTAGAATTGATTGCTCGTTTTGTCACTGCATAGATCAACTGACGTTCTGCCCCCTGTGGATATTTTGTCATCAATGCTTTCACATCAATTCTTGGTTCGCCAGCAACTGCTAGTTATTCAAAAAAACTAGCACAAACAGGTGGTTGGTGGAGTGACTTGGTTGACAATAATCCACCATCAGGATCAATTGATGGAAACTATGCAACATCTGTTACAGTACATTGGGTAAGTGGTATTTCTTATGTAAATGCTAGTTGCACTACAATGACACAGATGACATTGGATTATTTAGTTCCTTTCGGAATAATAGTGGGCTAAATATTTAGAAAGATAAATAAATTACGGATGGTATTTTTATACCATCCGTGGATTCCAAGAGGTGACGATAAGATGGGACACTATGTACATTATATAGGTGGCGGAATAGTAGATAGTAAAATATATGAGACAGGAAATGCAGCAAAAAGTTTTAAATCGCCGATGAAAGAATTAAATGAGCAAACGGTGTTAATAGAAAATGCCAAAACAAATAAGAATGATAGTTATCATCAGCATACGAAATACGATGATCAGGTAGATCGCTATTACAGTACATATGATATAGGAACATTGTTGCATAATAATGAAAGTTATTTAGAGGGAACAATCGATTCAAAATATGATGTAGATTACTATTCTTTTTCTTATCCGCAAAAAAGTTTTTACTCTAAAATGGGTATATCTTCAGAGATAACGATTTCATTGGAAAGCAAGAATAGTCAGGCATATAATTTAGTATTGTACGATTTATATGGCAATCAGATTGGAATAGCGACAGATGATGGACATGGTAATAAACAGCTTACGGTACCTAATTGGGACTGCGTTACATCAGATTATGTGATCAGAGTAGAAAATTCCAATATGACATCGGATTCCGGGGAAGGTTCCTATAGAATAAAAATTACGGAAACGAAAAACAGGGATACTTCAAGTAGTAATGTGCAGCACTCACAAGAAATAGCAAATGCAGATAATTCAGAAGAAAAAAATGCAATAAAGCAGAAATATGAAAAAACATATCAAAGCGAAATTGACAAATTACATCAGATGCAATTTGAAGCGTTGCCGGAAGATGAAAAATATTCGGGAACGGATAGTGTAGAAGAATTATTAAATAAGATGAAAAAGGGGGAGCAGTTAAGTGTGTCGGAAATGGCATATGTGAAAATATTTGCCAATTTATCTGATTATGAGAGAGCAGAGAAGTCGAATTATATAAAAAACGATTTTTATGCAGAAATAGAAAGAATAGCAAATGAAAAAGGAATTGAACTGCCAGATACATCATGGAAAATTGAAATAGATGTATCTGGAACTATTACGATTAACGGGGACATTACAGAAGAAAACAAAGAACAGATAAAAAATATGATATCGGAAAATTTTGCTGATGATATGTGGGAAAAATATATTCAGACAGCAGATATTTCTAACACACAATATAGATTAGTAAATGCTTACTATGAAGTGGAACAGTTCATTCAGAAAGCAACAAATGGACAGTATTCATTTGACGATATAAACGTAGATGACAATGGGAAGATTACCGGACTTCCAGAGAAAATGTGTAAAATAATGAACTCCCAGGAAGCCAATGCGAAATATGAGGAAATACGAGATAATATCTATATGCTGACGGATTATAAAAATCAATATGGATTGGAGGATATTCTTGCATTTAAGGCAGGGTATAATATTTCGGACTCTGAGGTAAGTACTGTGGGTACATCTGGCAATAATAGTGTTATGGATAATGCAGGATACTATAAAAATATGAAAACTATAATATAATGATAGAACCTAATAGAAATGGCGGGTTTAAAAGACATGAATCAGTTGATTACATATCAGTATGAAGCTGATAGTATGGACAGACAATGGTATTCTATACTGTAGCAATATAATTTGGGGGGAAAATATAGGAAATGTGCCGTCAAGATGATGGCACATTTTCTATATATATGATATTTATTTAGAGCCTATTTAGATAATATGCAGAGTACTTTATATTTATTTAATGGAAAAATAAAAATTACCGATATAGTAGGAAGATAGGAAGAAGGTGAGTAATATGCTGGAAATTGCTGTTTGTGATGACGATATAGCAGATCTTGAGTGTGCAGTGACTATGCTGCATAAGATTTTTACAAGTCAAAAGATTGCTTATCATATTGAGCAATTTGCGTCTGCAAATCAAATGCTTGAAAATATCAGCAACATTGATATCGGAATTTTAGATATTTCGATGGAAGAACTGAATGGTATTAAACTGGGGAGAAAATTGAAAGAAAAATTTCCAGATGTGAAATTAGTGTATATTACGAGTTATGAAGAATATTGTATGCAGGTCATTAACGAAGTTCATGCATTTTCATTTCTATGTAAACCATTGGAATATGATAAATTGGAAACGCAGATGTTGGAACTGCTGGATCAACTGCCGGATACCGGAGCAGAAAAGGATTTTTATAAAGTGACGGACAGCAATGGGAAAGAGTATCTGTCGATTAAATTGAAACTCAGGGACATTTTATATTTTGAATACATAAAAAGATCAAGAAAAGTACTGATAGCGTTGTCTGATATCACATATGAGTATGACTGCATTTTTGAAAAACTGGTTGAAGAACTGCAGCCCTATGATTTTGTTGTGAATTGCAGAGGAAATCTGGTTAATTTAAGGCATATTGAAAAAATAAAAGGCTTTACCATTTATCTGGACAATGGAAAAGAACTCCAGATTGCGCAAAAGAGAAGCAGCGATTTTAGAGAAGAAGTAAATAAATTTTTGCAGAAAAATTCATAGGAGAAACGATGAATACGATTTTACTGATATTATGTAATGCTCTTTCCTGTTTTATCATAAGTACCATACTGTTCCAGTTTATGAATGGAAAGTATAAAAAGAGTAGTCAAAGTAGATATGTATATATTGTGATCGAGACTGTCACAGTGATTTTTACAACCTGTATCAATATGCTCAATCATTCCATATTAAATTTGGTGGTCTGGGGCGTGTTGACGGGGATAATAGCATATGCTCTGTATTATGAGGATATGGATAAACCGTTAAGACGTATCATTGAATGTGAGGCATTGGTATTTTGCATGTCTGTTTGTGAATCATTAGGAGTGATTCTTTTACAATGTATTTTGCAGGCAGCAGATATAAAAAATGTGAATGAAACGATGCTTTACTGCCTTGAGGTAACATTTTCAAAAGTAATACTTATTTTTTTGTATTATACATTCATAAACAGGTTTGTGAAAAAGAGCGATATTCCTTATGCAAAGACAAGGTACATCATGTATGGAATTATACTCCTATACAATCTGATTAACATGGGTGTAATTGTAGAGAATTTTAAAAATGGAGAAGAAAATTATTTATGTGCAGTCAATATGGGGTGTATTGTTCTGGCAGATCTATACCTTTTATATTTTGTTAAAATGGCAGATGAAAAGAACTATTATGAAAAGCAGCTCATCGCTTTAGAGCAACAGGCAAAGGTACAATACGAATACTATTTGACGCAGACAAAAAAATATGATCAAACCGTCCACATATTACATGATGTAAATAAGCATATTAAAGCAATCGAAGGATTATATGGTGCAGAGCAGGGGAATACGGCAGGAGAATATGCAGCGGAAATCAGAGAACTGTTAAAGCCGCTCATTCCGGTTCAATACACAGAAAATCCGATCTTGAACATTCTTCTTACCGATAAAGAATCCGTTATGAGGGAAAAAGGTATTTCAGTAACCATAAAGGTGGATAATGTGAATCTGAATTTCCTTGCACCAATCGACATTACAACTATTTTTGGAAATTTATTAGATAATGCGATTGAGGCAGCAGAGAAGCTGGAAGGAGAGAAATATATTTCGATTAAGATTGGCTCATACCATAAAATGATAGCTGCCAGCATCGAAAATAACTGCGGAGAGGTAAAGTGGAAAAATGGTTTTCCGGTATCAGCGAAAGGAAAAGGCGGTGGAATAGGACTGCTGAATGTTCAGAGCAGTGTAAAAAAATATGATGGAAATTTAATATTGAAAAGTGATGGAAATAAATTTATTGCTGAGTTATTCCTCAATTCATAAAAAGAGCATTCGTGCTCTTTTTTGGTAAAAAGTCTTACTTCGTGCAAAAAAATCGTACTTGGTGCAGAAAAGGTAAAATATTAGAAGTGGGTTGTCGATAGAAAAAGAAAAATAAAGCGGATGATAGATATAAAAAATTTAATGATGGGAGGTTTCGATTATGTCAAGAATTACGGACTACGGTTTTTTATTTCAAACAACATTTGGAATATCAAAAACAAATTTGGTCAACAATATTCAGTTGTCCCAAATGAACAGCAGTTCTGTACAGAAACAATTAAAAGCAGCAGGGATCGACACAAACAGTAAAAAGTATAAAGCAGCACTGAGTGAGATGATGAAAAATGGAAACGGTGCAATGTTTACAAATGTTCAGGCAATTAAGAACCTGATGAGCCAGTATGACAAAAATGGAGACTGGATTGATCCGAATACCGGATTAACAGGACTTGCTGTAACGGATGAGAACAGAAACAGTTATAAACATATCATTTCTATTCCAGAGAGCAGCCGGGAAGAAATGTTTGAACTGGCAAAGAAAGAATTCTTAAATGAAAACGGTACTTTAAATGGTGATACTACCAAAAGGGAGAGTGTATATAACAATTTATACAGAAAAATGGATAAGGATGACCGCTTATCAGCAGGCTGGACAATGGAACAATATGAACATCAATACAGACAGGCATTTGCAGAAGCAGCAAAAGCCGCTGATCCTACATGGAAAGCGGGTAAACCAATACCGGCTGGTGCATTGGATGGTATTACAAGAGAGTCTGTTGAGAGTGGCAAGAAGTCAGTAGATATAAAAATATAGGATGTTTTTATGCGGTATATATTTCATTTATGCAATGTTGGACTTTATGTGCGTAATATGGTTGTTTGATGAGATGGGACTGGGAGAGCAAGTTATTTTATCCTATAAAGGAAATAGAGGAATTGAGCAAATTGTTAACCATGAAAAATGTTTAGTCATATAGAAAAAATTTTGATCTGATTGGAGGAACAGAAATATGTATATTGGTTCTGGTCTGAATACCGTATCTTCATTGTACGGTCAACAAAAAGGTAATCAAATGAAAACTCCTGCATCTGGGGAAAAGACATTTTATACGGCAGAAACACCAAAGGTATACCAGATATTCACAACAGATAATATGTTGTGGACAGGAGGTAATGGCACCGGTCTTTCTTATTGTCTTAAATATGCGGATGATTCAACGGATGAAAATCCGGTGGTGTTACATCTAATTACAAAAATACAGCTATTAAAGATACGGTCAAATAAGCTGCTCCATCATGGGAAAAGTATAAAATTAGGAGCTTTAGATAATATCACAAGGGAAAAGTTTTCAAAAACTTCTGGTAACTCTTTGAAATACATATCATATCAATAGATACGATAATATAAATTATGTTTGTATTTGTTGATAACAGGTTTATATTGGAAAAATTGTAAATTTATTTTCTATGTGAATTTTCATTTTTGTAGGGCTGGCATTAGACCAGCCCTTGATTTCATTATAATAGATAAAAAGATATTGAATATATATGCACGGTAAAAAGACGATTCTCAATAAATGAGATTGGGAAAAAGTAACCTTAGTGCTGTTGAAAAAATCACCATAGTTCTAATGAATCTTCTGCATCTACCCATATCTGCATTGTTTCATCAAGATATAATTTTGCATATTCAAGCGGTTTATCAATGGCAAGTGCGTTCAATGCACAGTCTGATCCGGGTGTGGTTTTTAAATCCTTTTCGGCTTCCCAACAGTCAATGCGGAGCATATAACCAGCAGAAGTATAAATATCAATGCTGTTTCTGTGTGGATTGTATTCTGCAAATATTGTTCTCATCGTATAGAATCTCCTTATCATTCAATCAGTCATTTGTTACAAAAATCAGAAGCATTTCAATCAGTTCACCATGTCACTTTTATTTTGTGTTATA
>OKYC01000606.1_pt1 | contig 7581 bp, 3 predicted proteins | sample 1609001 | NCBI WGS metagenome assembly OKYC01 (sample SAMN02675044, study PRJEB24791) | human gut metagenome, SKBSTL002 | isolation source: stool | host: Homo sapiens | place: USA
GTGAGCCGGGCATTACCCCCATGCAGGCGATGATGAACCCGCGCAAGAGCGTGGGTACGGCGTATCTGGCTTATTCCGGGCGGCTTCTGGCAGAAATCGCGCAGGCGCTGGGCAAGGCAGAGGACGCAGCGCAGTACCGCGACACGGTAGAAAAGGCGGTCAAGGCATACCGTGCTGCCTTTACGGACAACGGGAAAATTACTTCTGACCGCCAGTGCGAATACGTCCGCGCTATTGCCTTTGCACTGCTGGGCGAGGAGGAGAGCCAAGCCGCTGCGGATACCCTGAACCGGATGGTGGCGGAAAACGGCTACCACCTGAACACCGGCTTCCTTTCTACGCCCTTCCTCTGCGAGGTGCTGGCAAAGTACGGCTATGCCGACACCGCCTATAAGCTGCTGTTACAGGACACCGCTCCCAGCTGGCTCTATGAGGTCAAGCAGGGCGCTACTACCGTCTGGGAGACATGGACGGGCATTGACGCAAACGGCCACCCCAGCGAATCCCTGAACCATTACTCCTACGGTGCCATCTGCGGCTGGCTGTTTGGCGGTGTGTGCGGAATCCGTCTGGCAGGGGAGACCCTGACCATCGCCCCCACCCCGAACCCGGCTCTGGGATGGGCAAAAGCAGTGTACGATTCCCCGGTGGGGCGCATTGAAAGCGGCTGGCAGTATGCAGGCGATGCCGTGACCTACACCATCACCGTGCCCTGCAACAGAACCGCAGAAGTCACCCTCCCGGATGGCAGAAGCCTGACCTTGCAGCCGGGCACCCACACCCTGTAACGCAAAAAGATTCCCCACAAAACACAACGCCCCGCACCGGAAGGAGAAACCGGTGCGGGGCGTTGCTTTTATGGGGGTAATGAAGAAGAAAAATGATGAAAAAATGGCAGATCAGAATTTTTGCGCAAGGTATTTTGCGCTGAGCTGGAAGCTCTTGATGGGGGAATTGTCCACCCAGTTGCGGTGGCTTTCCAGAATAACGGCATCCACCTCCACGGCAAGGGCCTGCGCCATCAGGCTGTCCAAGTCCATATTGCCGGTGCCCAGTTCCATGCTGTCGGTTTTCAGAATGGGGGTGATGGCACTGCCAGTGATGCGGGTGCCCCGGTCGTTGATGTGCCACAGCTTCATGCGGGGACCAAGCCGCTGCATCCATGCCAGCGCGTTTGCACCGCCCTCGGTGAACCAGTAGCTGTCAAACTCAAAGTTGACAAAGGCAGGGTCGGTCTCTTCTAAGAGGATGTCGTAGGCGCGCTTTTCTGCGTTCACATGCCGCAGCTCGCAGTTGTGGTTGTGGTAGAGCAGATGGATGCCCTCGGCTGCCAAGGCTTCGCCGGCTTTGTTCAGCCGCTGCGCCAGTTCGTGCATGGCGGCTTCATCGCCGTAATCAAACCGGTACATCCCGGTGATGACCACATGCTGTGTGCCGAAGCTCTTGGCTTCCTCGGCCACTGCGTGGGCATCCCGTTCCAGAGAGCCTAGGTCGGTGTGCAGGCTGACCACCTGAAGGCCTGTCTCCTGCACCAGCTTGTGCCAGTCCAGATTGCCGCCCTTGCCCACCGGCATCCCGGCGGCTTTGGTCAGCAGCTTTACCACAAAGCCGATGGGGTGGATCATAAATCCACACAGTTCAATGCCGTCGTACCCGGCGGCTTTCATGGCAGCAAGGGTCTCTTTTGCCTGCTGCTCGTTGCTCAGTACAGTGCCCAGCATAAATTGCTGCACGGCTTTGATGGGCATGGTTTACCCCTCCAGTTTGAAAATCTTACCCGGCGTGATGCCGTTTTCGTTAAAGCTGTCCACGCAGACGTAGTATTCCTGCCCGGCGGTCAGGGTGGAAAGGGTCACTTCGTCTGCATCGTACACCAGCCAGCTCAGATAGAGCTTATCGGGCGCAACGCCGTAGCGGACATTGCAGCCCTGTGCATTTTCGATATGCTTCCAAGTGATCTTTGCATCCAGTGCATCTACGCGAGCCCCGGCGGCTTCGGCCTGTGCGGGCTTCGGGCCTTCGCCGTTGCCGAATACCCGCAGGCCGCTGATGCGCAGCGGCTGTCCATAGGGCAGTTCGCCTCCCGTGACCCGTACGTACCGGGCGCGGATGCCGTCGGCATATTCGTAGTAGCCGTTAGAGCACTCCCGGGCAATCGTTTCGCGGGTCGTCCAGTCTGCTCCGTTCACACTGGTCTCTACCGTGTAATGAGAGATCTGCGGCCGAGTCTCGATGTGGCGGGTCTTGCGGTCGTCGCCGTAGCTGTCGGCAGGGAAGTCCACCACCAGCTTTTCATCCGCCATGTTTACCTGAATGGCACGGACATCACTCTCTTTGCCAAGGTCCACGCAGAGCCATTCGCCCGGCTCTGCACCGGCGGCGCTCCACCAGCTGCGGCAGTCCTCATTGACTGCCCATTCCGGGCTGCTGTTTTCTGCGGTGCTGGAGGCCGTGACCGGCTTTTTGTAGCTCAGCAGCATCCATTCCGGCTGCTGTCTGGCGGCATCAAAGCGGTCTGCCGGGATGCGGTGGGGGTAATCGGCAAAGTTCTGGTTGCAGTAAAGCACGCCGTCCTTGTCGAACCCGGCAGGGAACAGCCCCACCCGGCGCTCAAAGTCATAGTTGACGGAAATGCGCATGGTGGAAGCGTGCCACCAGTTGCCGTAGGTGTCGGCAATGGTACTGCCGTGGCCTGCACCGGTAATGAAGCCACCGGGCTTTGCGGAGAACGGATTGGATGCCTGCCGCACAAAGGGGCCCAGCGGAGAACGGGAGGTGTATACACCGTCGGCGTAAGTGTTGTACTGGGTGCCAGGGCAGGCATATTGCAGGTAATAGAGGCCGTCATGCTTTGTCATAAAGGCACCCTCGATGTAGGGCTTGCCGATGGCGTTGAACATGGCAGTCAGGCTTTCGGCACTCAGGCCGGGGATATTTGCCATCTGCGGCGGCAGATTCAGCTTGCCGGTCTTGGGATCATAGAACTGCTTCATGGACTGGTACAGCACGCTGGCTTCCCGGTCCACGATGCCGTTGTTGCCGGGGCGCTCGTAGCCCAGTACGGTTTCATTGCCGAAGATCAGCTCCTGCTTTTCACCGATTGGGGTCATGGTGTCCGGGTTCAGCTCCACCCCGTAGATGGGGGAGATGTTGGAGCAGCCCCAGTAGAAGTACACCCGGCCATCGTCATCGCAGAACAGATCCGGGTCCCAGAAGGCAAAGGGGGCAGACACTTCGGTAAACGGCTCAGTCAGGGGGTCAGCGGTGCGCAAAATGGGGCAGTTGCGTCCCTTGCGGCTGGCGCAGAAATAGAGGTAATTGCCCACCTGCCGCACATCCGGTGCGTAGTCGTAGATCAGCAGGCCGGGGTCTGCATGGAAGTCCCAGTTCAGCAGATCCTCCGAATACCAGAACCCTGCCGACATGGAAACAAAGAGATAATATTTGCCCTTGAAATAAACCAGCGTCGGGTCTGCACCCTCCCGGAAACCCGCCACGCGCGGGCCTTCCTTCATGTGCTGATAGCGGTAGCCCAGATCAAGGGGGTTGCAATAAGTCTGTCTCATCGAAACTCACTCCTTGGAAATACCCTGCAATACACGGTTCAGCTGCTTGATGTCCTCCTCGGAAGCGCCTGCCTGCATCAGCATGGATTCAATGGTCATCCGCTGCATGGCGCGCTCCATCATGGCCACCAGAGCCGGATTGTCCTTCACGGCGGCAGCAACGTCTCCGCGGGAAGCAGCGGCCTTTTCCCGGATCTGCTTCAGGATGGGACCGGCTTTCGGGTCTGCCATGGCGGCAGCCATGTTGTCCTTCACCGACCAGCAGCTTTCGTCCAGCTCGCCGTCAAACCAGTTGGTCACGTTCTTGCGGTTGTCCATGGCGTAATCCGGGTTGGGGGCGTCCACCTTGTTCACCAGGATCACGCTGCTGTGCTCACCGGAGCGTGCCTCAATGCTGTGCTTGCCGGTAATGGGCAGCTGGAAGGTGAACACCTTGTCGCCCTGCTTAGTCTCCACCAGCTGACCGTCCTTGTACAGCGAGACCTCTGGCAGATTGGAGTAGACCTTGATCTCGGTCACATCCTCGGCGCGGTCCACATAGCGGCTGCCGCACAGGTGCACGAAGGGCTCCTTGCTCCAGTAGGCCTTGTAGAGATAAAAGGGGTCTTTTTTCAGCTTGCGGTCAAAGGTGACAAGACCCTTCTGGTTTTCGCCGTGCTTGCCGCCCTCATCACGGCCATCGGCGGCAAAATCAAACATATTCCACACATGGGTCGCCCACAGCCACGGACGGTCGGCAATCATCTTTGCGATATGCTCGTGGTAAACGCACTGGTAGCTCTCGGTGTAGTCGCCCTTTTCCGGGTGGCTGCTCTGGTACTGGGGGTTGGCGTCTGCACCATACTCCGAAAAGCCGATGCAGCGGTCCGGGAAATCGGCATGGTATTTGTCAAAGAACTCGTCGTTCTGCTCCAGTTCACCCAGATACCAGCCGAAGTAGAGGTTGTAGCTGTTCACATCCGGGATCTCCAGAATGGGGCTGGTGGTCTCCAGCATGAACACGTTTGCCATGGTGGTCTTGCGGGTGGGGTCCAGCTTGTGCGCCAGCTCGTTCAGCAGACGATGGTTTTCTAGCAGATCCTCGTTGACAGCGGAGGCGGCGGTGATCTCGTTGGACAGGCCCCACACAGCAATGCAGGGGTGGTTGTAGTTCTGGACGATCAGTTCCTCCATTTGGGTCAGGGTGTTGGCACGGCCGTTTTTCATGTGCATGGTGATGTAGGGGATCTCTGCCCAGATGACAAGACCCTTTTCATCACACAGGTCGTAGAAATACTGTGCGTGCTGGTAGTGCGCCAGCCGGATGGTGTTGGCACCCATTTCCAGAATGATGGAAATGTCCTCCTCCATCATTTCGTTTGTCAGGGCAATGCCGGCCCCCTTGCGGTCCTGATGGCGGGAAACACCGCGCAGCGGATAGCTGCGGCCGTTCAGGATGAAGCCCTTCTGTGGGTCAAACTCAAACTTCCGGCAGCCGAAGCGGGCAGAAGTCTCTTCACCGTTGTCCAGCTTGGCAGAGACGGTGTAAAGGAAGGGATCGTCCACGCCATCCCACAGGCGGGCATTGTCCAGGGTGAAAACAGCCTTTGCAGTGCCGTTTTCCGCCGGAGCGGTGATGCTCTGGCCTTCCAGCGCAAAGGTAACGCTCTGTGCACCCACCACGGCGGCTTCCACAGTGACTTCGACGGTCTTAGCGGCAAGGTCGGTGACGATGGGGGTCACCTTCAGAGCCGGTGCGCCGTTTGCGGGCAAAGCGAAATGCTCTGCCGGAACGATGTGCAGAGTTACATCGCGGTAAATGCCGCCGTAGAAGGTGAAGTCTGCCTTCTGGGGGTACACGGTGTCGTTGTCGCTGTTGTCCACGCTGATCGCCAGCAGATTTTCCTCTTTGAGATGTTCGGTCAGGTCAACCCGAAAGGTAGAATAGCCGCCCTTGTGCTCGGCCAGCTTTTCGCCGTTCAGGTAGACTACAGCGGTCATAGCGGCACCGTCCAACTGCAAAATTGCTTTGCCGCCTGCCGGGATGGCGGGCTTTGTCAGGGCCAGTGTATACCAGCAGGTGCCGCGGTAGTAATCGTTGCCGCCGTCCTGACCGTCCACCGCATTCCAGGTGTGGGGCAGGGTGATGGCCTCACCCATAATGGCGGTGGGGATGCCGGTGTTCTCCTTGGTAAAATGCCAGTTGCTATGATTCAGCAGGATGGTCTTGCTCATGGTAAAAACTCCTTTGTGAAAGATAGATCAAATCAGCAAAAACCGAAAGAGAGTATGAGCCCTTTCGGTTTTTGCAGGGTGTTACTGCATATGTTCTGCAATTACTTCATGACGAAGGGCGTCTTTCTTATCAGCGATGCGCTTCTGGACGTTGACCATTTCTTCCTTGGTCAGCGGGCAGCCCGGCATGGCGATCAGGGTGATGACCCAGCCCAGCATCGGCAGACCGTACTTGATGGCAAGGGTCATCCAGAAGATGCCGGAGGTGTAGGCATCCGTGGGCTGGGGCATGGTGGTGGTGTAACCCAGAAGGGCGACCGCACCGGTGGCGATGACAGCAGCCACCGAGGTGATGAGCTTGTCGATCAGGCTGTAAGTGCCGGAGACAACCGCCGGAATGTAACGGCCGCTGCGGTCCAGCTCGTAGTCGATGGTATCAGCCATGTAAGAGTTGTTGGAGGTGGTGATGCACATGTTGGAGCCGTTCTGCAGCAGGGTCAGCAGGACGTAAACGATCATGTTCCAGCTGCCGATCACACCGATCTGACGAGTATCGGTAAAGATGAAGAACAGGATCAGCACAGAGGTGATGGCCATGCTGATGCAGGTCCAGGTCACGATGCCCTTCTTGCTGCCTTTTTTGCCCACATACTTTGCGCCGAAGGCTGCAAAGAAGATGGAGGGAACCATGCTGATCATGCTAAGGGTGGTAGCAAGACCCATGTTGCCGATGAGGATGCCGTTCAGCATCGTGTTGATGATGGCCTGACTGCCTACCTGCTGAGCCAGCTTATCGGAAGCGTTGGAGGCAATGTAGCACTGCAGGGGCTTGTTGTGCTTGAGAACCTCGACAATGTCGGACATTTTCAGCGGTTCGGACTTTTTGGTGCCGACAAAGGTTTCCGGCTTATCGTAGGCAGAAACGCCCAGACAGACCAAAGCGGTGCCGATACCCGCGGCAAGCAGCGTCATATTGCAGGCAGCGGACAGGAAGGCCTGGTTGTAGGTGCCGCCGCATTTGGGCAGCAGCACAACATTGAAAATCATCGACATTGCCATCGGCACCAGATAGTTGAAGGCGGTTGTCCAGACGCCGATGGTCGGGCGCTGGCGCGGATCATTCGTCATGATGGCGGGAATGGTCTGCGCAGTCATGTTGGTGATGGTGTAGCCGATGATGTAGACAATGTACAGCAGGGCAAACACCGGCAGGCCCAGACCCTTGGACGAGAAGCCGGTGAACATTCCGTAGAGGGCGAGTGCCTCAATCAGGAAGCCGGCAACCATCAGGATGCGCAGCTTGCCGAACTTGGTGTTGACGCGGTCATAGACAAAGGCAAGCAGGGGATCGGTGATGCCGTCCAGAATACGGGTGCAGGTCAGGATGATGCCAACCGCGGCGGTGGTAATGCCGTAGCCGATGCTGGCCGAATAGCTGGCCATACCGATGAGCGAGTAGACGCTCATACCGACCAGCGCGTTGCAGGCGTAGCAGATGATTTGCCATGTTTTGGCGCGGCGGTATTGTACGCCGTCAACTTCTGAAGCAGTGGGTTTCTTTTTGAACATTTTGTTTTCCTCCTAAAAATTCCGCAGTGGTTTTTCTCACTGACACCACTATACCAGAAGCAAAACGGCAGCAGGGGATAAAAATCAGCAGATGAGGAACAAAAATTCACGCATTATTTCAAATAACACGGAATATTGTCCTGCTTTGCTAAATAATGCCCTCGTGGCTTGCGCTTGTTATGTTATGATACAGGTACAGAAGTTTCTTGATTTGATTTAGACAGCACAGGTA
>OKYC01000615.1_pt1 | contig 7515 bp, 5 predicted proteins | sample 1609001 | NCBI WGS metagenome assembly OKYC01 (sample SAMN02675044, study PRJEB24791) | human gut metagenome, SKBSTL002 | isolation source: stool | host: Homo sapiens | place: USA
AAAATATCTGTAGAGCATATTTTGTCCTCCGTTTCAGGTTTTTAAGCAATTCCTTTTAACGGATCTTGGCAAAATATGCTCTACTTTTTTTACTTTTTATTTGCAGCTCTTTTTCTGCCCTAACTTTTATTATAGAGCAATATTTGAAATAGAAGGGTGTTGATGAGGGTTAGGGTTACGCTCTGCAAGCAATTGGCGGGGCAGAAATCTTTTGATTTTAAAAATGTATAATACGACATACTGATAGTAGTATGTTATACTATGCAAAATATATAGAAAGTATACCGAAATTGTATAATTGAATAAAATGTACTAAAAATAAGGATAAAATAACTTAAAGATATTGAAAATAACTACAGTATGTGCTAAAATTAGACAAAAGAAAAGGATTCGGAAAACCGAATCCTCAAATCACACACTGTGATGGTTGCCTAAGCAACGGATAGAATGAATTTTTATTTGAACTCATAGTGTAAATCCAATAAGGTAATTAGATTATCTTAATAATATTACAAAATAAATACTTTGTCAATAGAAAAGGAGGAAATTTATGAAGAATTTTAATGACGATTATTATGTAGGATTTGATATAGGAACGGATTCTGTCGGATATGCAGTAGCCGATACCGATTACAATCTTTGCAAATTTAAAGGCAATGCTATGTGGGGTGTTGATCTCTTTGAGGAGAGTAATTCAGCTGCCGAGAGAAGAACTCTTAGATCGGCACGAAGAAGAGGCTTGAGAAAAAGAAACCGTATTGAATGGCTGCAGATGCTTTTTGATGAGGAAATTTCAAAAGTTGACAATGCTTTTTTTCAGAGATTAAAAGAAAGTTGTCTGTATCTTGATGACAAATCATCGAATGTTCCGTATGCGGTTTTTGCAGACGGTAATTACACCGATAAAGAATTCCATACAGACTACCCCACAATATATCATCTTAGAAAAGAATTGATTAAGAGCTCACAACCACACGATATAAGACTTGTATATCTTGCGTTACATCATATTATAAAACACAGGGGACATTTCTTGTTTGATAATATGGGGTCTGATTTTGAAAGTGAGTCCTCGTTTGAAGCTCTTTTTGACGATTTAAAACTTTACTTAAAAGAAGAATATGAAATTGAATTTGAGTGCAATGATTCGTTAAGATTTTCAGAAATATTAAAGGACAAAACATTGAAGAAAACTGCAAAATCGTCCGAATTATACAAGCTTTTCGGTTACAGTAAAAGGAATAATCCATATGAAACCGCTTTGATAGATTTGATGTGTGGCAGAAAGGTTAAATTTTCTGATATGTTCGGTGATAAGTCGTTTGACAGTGAGGAGGTAAACGGTATTACCTTTGAAAGCGGTTATGACGATAATGAAAATACATACCGTGATTTGTTACAAGAAAAGTTTGAACTTATCGAAAAAGCAAAGGCGGTTTATGACTGGGCAATTCTTGCAGATATTTTGAACGGTGAAAAGTATATTTCATTTGCCAAAGTTAAAACATACGAAGAACATAGTTCAGATTTGAAAATGCTCAAAGATTTCGTTAAAGAGAGATGTAAATCGTTATATGACGAAATCTTTAGAATTACAAAGGACAAGCTTGATAACTATACGGCATATTGCGGAAAGTACAAAGAAAACGGCAGAAACGGTGTGATTCAGTACCGTACAAATCAGGCGGATTTCTGCAAATATCTGAAGAAAAAGTTTGAAAAGCTTGACAAAACAGGCTATGAAGAAATGTTTGATAAGATTGAAAACGGCACATTTATGCCGAAAATTGTCGTAAAAGATAACGGCGTTATTCCTATGCAGGTGAATAGGAGTGAACTGAAAGCAATTCTGAAAAATGCTTCAACTTATCTTGAATTTCTTAATAAAAAAGATGAAAACGGAATTTCTGTAAGTGACAAGATAGTCAAAATTTTTGAATTCAGAATACCGTATTATGTAGGTCCGCTGAATAATCACAGCCTAAAATTCTGGCTTGTCAGAAGTGATGAAAAAATATATCCGTGGAATTTTGACAGTGTTGTTGACATAGAGCAATCGGCAGAGAATTTTATAAATAATCTGACTTCAAAATGTACATATCTTCCAACGAAGGATGTAATACCTAAGAATTCGATTTTATACAGTGCTTTTACGGTTCTTAATGAACTGAATAATTTAAGACTTGACGGAAAAAAGCCTGATGTAAGTCTTAAACAGGCAATATTTAATGACTTGTTTATGACGCATAAAAAGGTCAGAAGAAAAGATTTGCTAAATTATCTAAAAAGCGAAAAAGGTGTTGCTTTTGATATCACAGGCATTGACGGTGATTTTAAGTCAAGTATGCGTTCCGCAATTGAAATGTCACAGTTTAATCTGACCGACAGCGAAAAAGAGGACGCTATAAAAGCTATAACTGTATTTGGCGATGATAAAAAACTTTTAAGAAAGCGTTTAAAAAGGCAGCTCGGTTCAAAATTATCGGATGAAGATATAATGAGAATTTCTAAACTCAAATACAAGGATTGGGGAAGATTATCAAAGGAGTTTCTTACCGAAGTTTATAATGTCGATAAAAATACAGGCGAGTTGCAATTTAACATTATCCATGCACTATGGCAGACAAATGATAATCTTATGGAGCTGCTTGGCTCAAAATACGGTTTTGAACAGAGCAGACAAAACTATCTTGATGGTATTCAGACAGGGCAAAGCCTTGAGAAAATGGTGGAGAATCTCTATATTTCTCCTGCGGTAAAACGCCCTGTGTATCAGTCTTTGAAAATTATGCATGAAATCAACAAAATTCAAGGTCATGCACCTAAAAAGATATTTGTTGAGATGACAAGAAAAGACGGTGTGAAAGGTGACAAAGGCCGTAAAGAGTCAAGAAAGACCAAGCTTGTAGATTTGTATAAAAAGTGCGGTGAGGATTCGGGCGAACTCTGGGAATCTCTTGAAAAAACACCTGATGATGAATTTAAAAGAGACAGACTGTATTTTTACTATACTCAATTCGGCAAGTGTATGTACACGGGAGAACCGATAAATCTGTCGGAATTGTACAATCAAAACATTTACGATGTGGATCACATTTTCCCTCGTTCAAAAGTTAAAGATGACAGCCTTGATAACCGTGTCCTTGTAAAGAAACAGGTTAATGCTCACAAGGATAATACATATCCGCTTGACAGCTCCATTCGTGAAAAGATGAAAGGCTTCTGGCATTTGCTTATGGATAAAGGCCTTATTAGCAAGAAAAAGTACGAGAGGCTTACAAGGGCAACTGAGCTTACTGACAGCGAACTTTCAGATTTTATTGCAAGACAGATTGTTGAAACATCTCAATCAACAAAAGCAGTTGCGTCACTTTTTAAAGAATTGTATCCCGATACTGAAATTGTGTATGTAAAAGCGTCAACGGTTTCTGAATTCAGACACGAATATGATTTCTTAAAATGCAGAGAAGTAAACGATTTTCACCATGCAAAAGATGCCTATCTAAATATTGTTGTCGGCAATGTGTATAACGAACGCTGTACACACAACAAATCCATATTTATAAAAGGTTTGCAGACTAAAACATACAGTCTTAACAAAATGTTCAGTTTTAATACACCGAACGCATGGTCAATTGATGATAATAAGTCAATCAAAATTGTCAGAAAGACTATGAACAAGAACAATATCCGTTTTACAAGGTATGCTTTAACAAGAAACGGCGGACTTTTCAAGATGAATCCTCTGAAAAAAGGAAGCGGTCAGGTTTCGCTAAAACAGAACTCTCCGCTTTCGGATATCAGTAAATACGGAGGTTATGACAAGCCGGCATCTTCGTACTTTTCATTTGTGAAATATGAGGGTAAAAAGGGTAAAGAAATGCGTCGTCTTGTTGCAATTGATTCTTACATTAAAGCTCGGTATGAGGCAAATCCTGAAAAATATCTGAGTGAAACTCTTGGCTTGAAAAATCCTGTGGTTCTGATTCCAGTTGTAAAATATAATGCCTGCATTGAAATTGACGGTTTCAGAATGCATATAAGCAGTAAGTCAAATGGCGGCAAAAAAATTGTATACAAACCTGCTATGCAGTTAACAGTTAGTTATGATACGGAAAAATATATCAGAAATGTCGTTAAGTTAAATTCCATGCCTGAAAATTACAATATTAAAGAGCTTGACAAAGTGAGTGCCGATGAGAATTTGAAGTTGTTTGATATTTTAACCTCTAAAATGACAGATACAATTCTAAAGGTTAAATTCGGTGATATGGGTGTTAAAATCGCAGCTCACCGTGATGCTTTTGAAAAACTGGATGTAAGAAAACAATGTTTTGTTCTTGCAGAAATTCTTAAAATTATTCACTCAAATGTTGTTACCGGTGACTTAACTTTAATCGACGAAGCTAAAAAAGCGGGAGTTGTTTCTACAAATTCCGTATTGTCGGAGATTAAAGGTGTAAAGTCGATTTATCTTGTTCATCAGTCGGTAACAGGTTTGTTTGAGAAAAAGATTGATTTGTTAAATATGTAAGTTATCAGAAAAGAGGAAATTTAGATGAGTTGGAGAACGGTAGTAATTACGAAAACATCCAAGCTGGATTACAGCATGGGACACCTTGTTGTGCGTGATGTTGAAAGCACGGTAAAGGTGCATATAAGTGAAATATCCGTGCTTGTTATTGAAAGTACAGCTGTTTCGGTTACTGCCGCTCTCCTTTGTGAGCTTATCAAGAAAAAAGTAAAGGTCATATTCTGCGATGAAAAGCACAATCCTCTTTCGGAACTTACGCCATATTACGGTAGTCATGACTGCAGTCTTAAAATTAAAAGACAAATTGCGTGGAATGAAACGGTAAAGCAATGTGTGTGGACTCAGATTGTAGCCGAAAAAATTAAGAATCAAGCTAAGGTTCTTGAAATATACAAACTTCCACAAAGCAGTATGCTTATGGGTTATATAGATGAGCTTGAACTTAATGATAAATCAAACAGAGAGGGACATGCCGCCAAGGTGTATTTTAATGCCTTGTTCGGAAAATCATTCAGTCGCAATGACGAATGTCCTATAAATGCTGCTTTGAACTATGGCTACAGTATTGTTCTTTCCGTTTTTAACCGAGAAATTACAGCAAACGGATATCTCACACAATTGGGATTATTTCACGATAATATGTTTAATCAATACAACCTGAGCTGTGATTTAATGGAACCTTTTCGCCCATTTGTTGATATAGCGGTAAAGGATATGAATCCTCATAAATTTGAAAAAGAAGAGAAAATATCAATATTCAATTTGTTAAACGATGAATTCAAAATTGACGGTAGAACACAAACTTTTATAAATGCCGTGAAAATATACTGCAAAAGTGTTTTTGATGCAATAGAAGAATGTGATACCTCGCTTATAAGGTTTGCAGGAAAATGAGTTACAGATTTATGAGAATAATGGTTTTATTTGATTTGCCCGTTGAAACTCCTTTACAGAGGCATAACTACGGAAAATTCAGAAGATATTTAATAAAAAACGGTTTTATGATGATGCAGGAATCTGTGTATGTTAAGCTTGCGTTGAATCAAAATACGGCAGCGGCAATAATTGACGCTTTGAAAAAGAATAAACCGCCGGAGGGACTTGTTCAGATTTTGTCAGTTACCGAAAAACAGTTTTCAAAAATTGAGATAATTACAGGCGATTATTCAAGTGATACCGTTGACAGTGACGAAAGGTTGTTAATGTTATGAAATTTCTTTTCAAGTATATGTCGGAGCCTTTTGATTTTTCAAAAAGCAATGCGGTCACTCTTGTTATAGAAAATAAAAAACTTTTCAGACATACAATACTTTCGGTTAGTGAATGTGATTGTAATGAAATGTTTGTGTTTTCCGAAAATTTTAAGCCGCTTGATTTTTCAAAATCAGTCAAATATGTTGACAGCGTTCTTACATTTGAATTTTCTGACAGAAAAATGATGACTAAGGTAAATTCTTTTTTTGAAAATTTGTGTAATACAAAATATTTTCCGCAAATTTCAGAAATTAAAGCTTTATGTGTGAGCCTGTGCTGCGAGCTTTCTAAGGAAAATGATTATGATTTTCAGTTCTGCGAAAGTATCGAAACAATGGCATTAGTAAAATTGTTTTCATTTGCGCCTGCAGATGCCTCGGATGATAATGTCGGTCATCTTTTAAGATATTTCAAACTTATGAAAGAGTATCTTGGAATAAAGTGTTTTATTGTTCAAAATCTGCATATTTATCTTGATGACAGAGAATGTGAAAATCTTTTGGAATCCGCCGTTATGCACGGTATATATTTGCTTAACATTGAAAACTCAGTACCGAAAGAAGTTTCTGAATACGAAAAACTTGTTGTGATTGATAATGATTTGTGTGAATTTTATTGACAATCATTATACAAATGTTATAAAATAACCTTATAGATTTGCCGTGCATAGTATAGTGGGTGCATTTTATTCCCAATTTGAGGTTTGAGGTTTGAGAATAGTGTAAATCTATAAGGTAGTAAAACGCTTTGGAATTTTATTCAAGAGTATGGTGTGTTTGAGAATAGTGTAAATCTATAAGGTAGTAAAACAATGAAAAAACCTAACACAACAACAACGGCGTTTGAGAATAGTGTAAATCTATAAGGTAGTAAAACTCCTCGCTTTCTGATACTTCGGGCAGTCCGTTTGAGAATAGTGTAAATCTATAAGGTAGTAAAACTTGCAACATTGGCAGTATTCAAACGAACGGGTTTGAGAATAGTGTAAATCTATAAGGTAGTAAAACCAGAATAACATTACCGAAAATTGCAGAGCAGTTTGAGAATAGTGTAAATCTATAAGGTAGTAAAACGGGAGGTTAAAGATGAGGCATAGTTTTACAGTTTGAGAATAGTGTAAATCTATAAGGTAGTAAAACAAAAAAACATTGACAGGTGAATCAATGTTTGTTTGAGAATAGTGTAAATCTATAAGGTAGTAAAACAGTTTTCGCCGTGTGTACTACGATAATGTAGTTTGAGAATAGTGTAAATCTATAAGGTAGTAAAACAAGAGGCGGTCATAATTCACTTGGAGCAAGGGTTTGAGAATAGTGTAAATCTATAAGGTAGTAAAACACCTACAACCGTGCATGTCACAACAGAACCGTTTGAGAATAGTGTAAATCTATAAGGTAGTAAAACTACAAAGTTGGTCAGCTTGCACAGGGCTATGTTTGAGAATAGTGTAAATCTATAAGGTAGTAAAACAAATTCGACTGTTGCAATTAATATAGCGCCGTTTGAGAATAGTGTAAATCTATAAGGTAGTAAAACTAGGACAGCCAACATACGGAGTGCCGTACGGTTTGAGAATAGTGTAAATCTATAAGGTAGTAAAACACACCAAATCATTGGTTTGCCCTCAGCGGGTTTGAGAATAGTGTAAATCTATAAGGTAGTAAAACATCAGCCGGAACAGAACCCTTTATCGTGCAGTTTGAGAATAGTGTAAATCTATAAGGTAG
>OKYC01000619.1_pt1 | contig 7436 bp, 8 predicted proteins | sample 1609001 | NCBI WGS metagenome assembly OKYC01 (sample SAMN02675044, study PRJEB24791) | human gut metagenome, SKBSTL002 | isolation source: stool | host: Homo sapiens | place: USA
TGGGGTTGTACTCCCCTTTTTCAATGGCGTTGATGGTCTGGCGCGAAACGCCGACAACTTCGGCCAAAGCGGCCTGTGTCATATCTTTTTCGGCACGGGCAGCTTTCAGTTTCAGGTTTTTGGGCATATGGCTCACCTTTTCTTGCATCCTTTTGTGGCAGCCCCTTGCTTTGCTGCTGTGATTGCAGTATATCATGTGCCTTACATTATGTCATCTTGTAAATTGCCGCTTCTTGCCTTTCCCGGGTGGCTATGCTATCATGGTACCAGTGCTATTTTATTATGATTAAGGGGGCTACCCATGAAATACGGATTTTTGCACACAGCAGCCGTCAGCCCTGCGCTGCATGTTGCTGACTGTGCCTACAATACGCAGCAGATCATTGCCGCCATGCGCGCACAGGCTGTTGCCGGAACCAAACTGCTCTGCCTGCCGGAGTTTACCCTGACCGGCTATACCTGCAGCGATCTGTTTTTGCAGGAAACACTGTGCCGCGGCGCCGAGGATGAACTGCATCAGATTCTTTTGAAAAAATACCATTTACAGATGGAGATGGTTTCCGGTTATTATGTGCTGGGAATGACAAGTCTGATGGATGAGGACGAAGGATTGGAGCGTCTGGCAGGCGCATTGCATGAGATCGATGCAAAGGTGGCAGAGGACGTTTCAAATGGAAACAAAATTTTGAAGAATCCGACAAGTGATGAGAAGTATCATTCCTTTATTGAGAAAATATATCAGAAATATCCGCGTGAAATGCAGATTTATCAGGCGGAGGAGCTTCCTTATAAAGAAGTAACGTTAGAGGAAGCAGTCGGAAATATGTCTGCGGACACGATTTATCTGTATCCGCCGGGGATTCCGATGATCGTTCCGGGAGAGATCATCACGAAGCGCCTGGCAGATAATATTGAGGAATGCTTATCACTTGGACTGCGTGTGGAACGAGTGAACAGTAACGAAAAAATTCTAAAGATTGTATATTTTTAAAGACTATATTATACTAAATGAGGCAGGAAAAATGGGTAAAATATATTGTATCATGGGAAAAAGTTCCACGGGAAAAGATACCCTGTTTAAAAAGATATTGGGAGATGAAAGTCTTTCATTAAAGACCATTGTTCCATATACGACAAGACCGGTGCGTGCCGGGGAGAAAAATGGGGTAGAATATTTTTTCTGTGATGAGAAGAAAGTGGAAGAATTGGAGCGTGAAGGGCGTATTATCGAGCTTCGTGCTTATGATACCATCCATGGGATCTGGAAATATTTTACCGTGAATGATGACCAGATCGATCTGGAACATCAGAATTATCTGATCATAGGAACGCTGGAATCTTATTTAAAGATTCGTGATTACTTTGGAAAAGAGAAAGTCGTGCCGATTTATATAGAAGTGGAAGACGGCGAACGCCTGAGCCGGGCATTAAACAGAGAGCGTATGCAGGAAAGCCCGAAGTATGAGGAACTCTGCCGCAGATTTCTGGCAGATGCGAAAGATTTTTCTGAGGAAAAGTTAAACGAAGCCGGAATTACAAGAAGATTTGTCAATCAGGATCTCAATGAGACAGAGGAAGAAATCCGTAGAGTAATTTTAGAAAACAGGTAGGAAAGAAGGTGAGCATTGGTGGATATTAAAGTAAATAATATAGCACAGGTGACACAGGTACCTGATACAGTGACAACGGAAACCGGAGATGGAACATTCAAATTCACTCTGGCGAGTGCCATCACCGATGCAGATCTTCAGGCAAAAGTCGATCTTTTGATGAATGATATCACGGCACAGGGGAACCGTATTGCACAGCATATGGATATCCGCGATATGAAAAAATACCGTGGACTGATCAAAGACTTTTTAAATGAGGTGGTGTATCGTTCACACAAGTTTTCCAGAGAGAATTTCTTAGACCGCAAAGGACGGCACAGAGTGTATGGACTGATCCGGCTGATCGATTCAAATCTGGATGAACTGGCAAGGGAGCTTGTGAAGGATGAGAAGGATCACATTGCGATCCTGAGCAGGATAGGTGAGATCCGTGGATTGTTGTTAGATATATTGACTTAAAGGAGCGGCATATGGCAGGATTTAAAGATATTATCGGACATGAGCAGATTATAGAGCATTTACAGAACGCGATCGGGATGGATAAAGTATCCCATGCGTACATCATCAATGGACCGGACAAATCCGGAAAAATGATGCTGGCGGAGGCATTTGCAATGGCTTTGCAGTGTGAAAAGCATGGAAAAGAGGCATGTATGGAGTGCCATTCCTGCAGACAGGCACTGGGACATAATCAGCCGGATATTATTTATGTAAACCATGAGAAGCCAAATACCATTTCTGTGGATGATATCCGCACACAGGTAAATAATGATATTGATGTAAAGCCATACAGCAGTGAGCACAAGATATATATCATTGATGAGGCGGAGAAGATGAACCAGCAGGCACAGAATGCGCTCCTGAAAACGATCGAAGAGCCGCCGGCATATGCAATCATTATGCTTTTGACAACAAATGCGGACACATTTCTGCCAACGATCTTATCCAGATGCGTGACGTTGAATATTAAAGTTGTGCCGGATGAGAAAATTAAAAAGTTCCTGATGGAAAAGTATCAGATCCCTGACTATCAGGCGGATGTGTGTGTGGCGTTTGCACAGGGAAATGTGGGAAAAGCGATCCAGCTTGCGTCCTCTGATGATTTTAATGAGATGAAGGCAAGCGCACTGCAGCTGATCAAGCGTCTCGATGATATTGATCTCTACGAGATGACCGCTGCGGTAAAGCAGATTGCAGATTATAAATTAGAAATTAACGATTACTTTGATCTGATGATGATCTGGTATCGTGATGTATTATATTTTAAAGCAACAGGTGATGTAAATGGCCTTATTTTCAAGGATGAGGTCTACGACATAAAACGACAGGCAGAAAAAAGCTCTTACAATGGAATCAACAGTATTTTGGAAGCTTTGCGTAAAGCCCAGATACGTCTGGACGCAAACGTAAACTTTGATCTGGTGATTGAGTTATTACTGCTGACAATTAAGGAGAACTAGAATGGTAAAAGTAGTAGGAATCCGTTTCCGGAATGCAGGTAAAATATATTATTTCGGACCTGGAAAGTTACAGTTAAAAGCAGGCATGCATGCAATTGTTGAGACTGCAAGAGGCGTTGAGATGGGAACTGTCATGACCGATCCGAGGGAGGTGTCCGAGGAGAGCGTTGTCCAGCCATTAAAACCGGTCATCCGCATTGCGACTGAGCAGGATGAAAAGCAGGCAGAGAAGAACCGCCAGAAGGAAAAAGAGGCGTTTAAGATCTGTCTGGAAAAGATTGCAAAACACAAGCTGGATATGAAGTTAGTGGAAGCAGAATACACATTTGATAATAACAAGCTGCTGTTCTATTTTACCGCAGACGGAAGAATTGATTTCCGTGAGCTGGTAAAAGATCTTGCAGCAGTATTCCGCACACGAATCGAACTGCGTCAGATCGGTGTCCGCGATGAGACAAAGATTATGGGAGGATATGGAATCTGTGGACGTGAACTGTGCTGTCACACATTCCTTTCCGAGTTTGCACCGGTATCAATCAAAATGGCGAAGGAGCAGAATCTTTCCCTGAATCCAACCAAGATTTCCGGCGTGTGCGGCAGACTGATGTGCTGTCTGAAAAATGAGGAAGAGACATACGAGTATCTCAACAGCCGTCTGCCAAATGTTGGTGATTATGTCACAACGGATGATGGTTTGAAGGGCGAAGTTTCTTCTGTAAATGTACTTCGCCAGCTTGTAAAAGTTTTAGTGGAAGTCAACGATGAGAAGGAACTGCGGGAATATCAGGCAGATCAGTTGAAATTCAAACCAAAACGACGCAGAGATGTGAAGCTTACTGCCGAGGAAATGAAAGAGCTGGCTGCATTAGAAGACCGTGGAGGAAAGTCAAAGATTGATGATACAAAATAATCTGATTCATGAAGGAGAGCGTTTGGACGAGCTGCAACGCAATGGATATGGAATCATCCAGAATCCGGCGCGTTTCTGTTTTGGCATGGACGCTGTGCTGTTATCCGGTTTTGCGAAAGCAAAGGCAGGGGAAAAAGTACTGGATCTTGGAACCGGCACCGGAATTATTCCGATTTTAATGGAAGCAAAGACGGACGCAGCAGATTTTACAGCGTTAGAGATTCAGGAAGAAAGCGCAGATATGGCAAGACGCAGTGTCGCGTACAATCATCTCGAGGATAAGATCAAAGTAGTCACAGGAGATATCAGGGATGCTTCAAATATTTTTGGAGCATCTTCTTTTCATGTCATCACAACAAACCCGCCGTACATGATCGGCACTCATGGGGAAAACTCGCCATCCACAGCAAAAGCGATCGCAAGGCATGAGGTTTTGTGCACGCTGGACGATATTTTGCGGGAGAGCGCAAAAATGCTTATGCCGGGAGGCAGATTTTATATGGTACACCGCCCGTTCCGTCTGGCAGAGATCATGAGTAAAATGGTGGAATATAAGATAGAGCCGAAGCGTATGCGCCTGGTATATCCTTATATTGATAAGGAACCGAATATGGTGTTGATCGAGGGATTGCGCGGAGGAAAATCCCGTGTGACAGTGGAGAAGCCGCTCATTGTATACAAGGAGCAGGGTGTGTATACGGATGAGATTTATGACATTTATGGGTATTAAATATTAAGTGCGAAACTCAAGTTTAAGTCATTAACAATTGTTCAAGTTTAACAAAATTTTCGAAAACACGCTTTCGCTACGTGTCACTGGTAACGGTACTAAGAAGCCAGTCACGACTTATGTCGAGCCTGCCTTCTAAGAACCGACCGTTCCCCAGTGTTTTCTCAAGCTTTTGTTAAACTTTCACAATTATATTCACTATTGAATGAGTTTCGCAAAACAAGGAGGATATACCCTCTGCTCACCAGAGGACAAATTTTACTTCGTAAAATAGCATTTTGTTTCGCAAAACAAGGAGGATTATATGTTTAATAAGATAACGCTTGGACCGATCACGATTTATATGTATGGATTGATGATTGCGATTGGATTTGCTTCGGCACTTTTCCTATGTAATTACCGGGGAAAGAAGAGAGGCTTAAATGAGGATACGATTTTTGGTATTTTTTTATGTGCGTTGATTGGTGGAATGGTTGGCTGCCGCCTGCTTTATTACATTGTAGAGCTTCCGGCAATTATGGAAGATCCATCTATTTTATGGGATTTCAAAAACGGATACGTCGTTTATGGTGGAATTATCGGTGGAATTGTGACAAGTTATGTCTATTGCCGTATCAAAAAAGAAAATTTTATTTCTTATTTTGATCTTGTGATGCCTGCAGTTTCCATGGCACAGGGATTTGGGCGTATTGGATGTTTTTGTGCCGGCTGCTGTTATGGAAGAGAGACACATGCGTGGTATGGCATTACCTTTACACATTCTGATTTTGCACCAAATGGTGTAAGCCTGATTCCGACGCAGCTGATCTCTTCCGCAGGTGATTTTCTGATCTGCGGCGTATTACTGTGGTATGCATCTAAGAAGCCAGAGCCGGGCAGAGTGGCAGCAGGTTATCTGGTGCTCTACGGAGTGGGAAGATTTTTGATCGAATTTTTACGAAATGATTATCGTGGAAGCATTGGAATTTTTTCTACATCGCAGATTATCTCTTTTGGAATCGTAGCACTTGGAATTGCGCTATATTTTGTGATTCCGAAGATGATGGAGAAGAAAGAGTAAATGCAGAAACAAAGATAGAGGGATAAAAGGTAAAGTATGTATAAAATGATTGAAAAATTTATGTACAGAAATAGAACGTCATGCAGAAGGAAATACAAAGGAAAAGGAATTAATAGGGACTGAATGGAAGGAAATTTAACAAAAGGACCAATTTTAAAGACATTAACGAAACTTGCGATTCCAATTATGGCATCGTCATTTCTAGGAACATTATATAATATTACCGATATGGCATGGATTGGACTGCTAGGCGCCAAGGCGGTTGCCGGAGTAGGCGTTGGAGGTATGTTTACATGGCTCTCGCAGGGGCTTGCTTCGATGGCAAGAATGGGAGGCCAGGTACAGATTGCACAGTGCATAGGACGAGGAGAGAAGGAAAAGGCACATGGATATGCACAGACAGCGATGCAGTTGGCATTATTGATGGGACTCGCATATGGGATCATTGTAGCACTATTTGCAAATCAGCTGGTTGGATTTTTCAAGCTGGATGATGCGGAAACATTGAGTGCTGCGTTGGATTACACTAAGATTGCATGCGGATTCATTGTTTTTTCATTTTTATCATTCACATTAACGGGAATATATACGGCTCAGGGAGATTCTAAAACTCCTTTTATTGCAAATCTTTTTGGTTTGGCGGCGAATATGATCCTGGACCCTGTTTTGATTCTTGGACCGGGACCATTTCAGAGATTTGGAGCGGCAGGCGCAGCGATGGCAACTGTTTTGGCACAGGTAATTGTTACAATGATTATGCTGTTTGGAGTTATATTACAGAAGAAGGAAAATGTGTTCAAAGGTCTTCACTTGTTTGTAAAAATTCCGTTGGAATATGTGCAGGGAATCTGCAAAATAGGTATTCCTACTGCACTTCAGGGTATGGTGTATTGTTTTATCTCTATGGTATTGACACGTATGGTAGCTGGTTTTGGCCCAGAGGCAATCGCTACGCAGCGTGTGGGCGGTCAGATTGAATCAATCTCATGGAATACGGCAGATGGATTTGGCGCAGCTATGAACGCTTTTATCGGTCAAAACTATGGTGCTGGTAAAACCGAACGTGTGAAGAAGGGATATCGTGCATCGTTGTGCACCGTTGGTATATGGGGAATTTTGATCACCCTTGTGTTTGTAGTTGTTCCAGTACCGATCGCAAGCGTGTTTTTCCATGAGAAGACAGCGATCGCAACAGCAGTTGACTATTTGATCATTGTCGGATACAGCGAAGCTTTTTTATGTGTTGAGCTGATGACAGTAGGTGCATTATCAGGACTTGGCAGGACTCGCCTGTGTAGTGTGATTAGTATTGTATTCACATCGCTTCGTATTCCGCTTGCAATCATTTTAAGTAGTGGTGTGCTAGGAATTCTGGGAATATGGTGGGCACTTACAACAACCACAATGATGAAAGGCATTATATTTACGTGTGCTTTTTTTATAATCATGCGAAAAATGACTGATGCGCAGCGGACAGATATAATTTAGTTTTTTGTTAGTTGTACCATTTCATTCATATTGCTTCGTAACAAATATTCAGAACATTATCATTTTGATCTATGCAAAAAGATAAATTGAAAAATACTTCCGGGAGGATATTGGAGAGAGAATAATGATGGCAGGAAAGTTATATTTGTGCGCAACACCGATTGGAAACCTTGAGGAT
>OKYC01000629.1_pt1 | contig 7288 bp, 4 predicted proteins | sample 1609001 | NCBI WGS metagenome assembly OKYC01 (sample SAMN02675044, study PRJEB24791) | human gut metagenome, SKBSTL002 | isolation source: stool | host: Homo sapiens | place: USA
CCCGCAGCCCCGCCAGCACCTCGGCCAGCCGCTCGGGCCGGTGGCAGAGCGCAAGCCTGCCGCCGTCCTTCAGCAGACGGAAGCCGCAGGCGCAGACGTCCTCGAGGGTGCAGTCCGTCTCGTGGCGGGCCGTGGCCCGGCCTGCCTTGGCGCTCTGGGGCCCGGCGGCAAAATAGGGCGGGTTGCAGGCGCAGACGTCGAACTGCCCCTCTCCCTCCCGGAAAGAGCGCAGGTCGGCGAGGTGCGGCGTGATGTGGCCGATGCCCTGCTCTGCGACGGCCTGCTGCAAGAGCGCACTGGCCTCAGGCTGCAGCTCGACGGCGGCGCAGGGGCCGCGATGCCCCCGGTCGTGCCACTCGAGGCTGACGATGCCGCAGCCCGAACACAGGTCGGCTGCTTTCTGGCCGCGTTTGGGCGGGCAGAACCGGGCCAACAATAAGGCGTCCGAGCCAAAGCGGTGGACGGACGAACAATAGACTTCTGTTTTATTATACAAAATCTCGGTGGAATGTTCCATATACAGCACCTAAAATCCACTGCCAAAATATCGGGCGGAAAAATCGGGGAAAATTGTGCATGAAAGAAAAGCAGCAGACCCGCTTTTGACAGGTCTGCTGCTTTTGATGCGTTTTTTCAGTGTTCGCCGTGAAATTATTCAGCAGCGATAGCACCGGTGGGGCAAGCACCCTCGCAAGCGCCGCAATCGATGCAAGCGTCTGCATTCACAACTGCAACACCATTCTCAATGGTGACAGCACCAACGGGGCAAGCGCCCTCGCAAGCGCCGCAGCCAACACATGCGTCAGAAACCTTGTGTGCCATAATAAACTCTCCTTTTTATCCCGTGCCGATGTAATGTATGAAGAAACGTACCTTGGCACGGCCACGCACGCCCCCCGGAATTTGTATCCTTGTCTGCATTCTAACAAAGCAGGCCGGAAAAGGCAAGACTAACCGTGCTGCCACAACAACAAAATAAAATATTTTGTGGGGTTGCACAAAAGCACGGCCTAACTTATAGCCAAAATTGCCGGAGATTTTTAGCGAAAATCACGAAGCCTAGTTAGTTTTGTAATACTAACTGCCCGGACACTCATTCCTTTTCGCTTGCGCGGCGGCGGGGGCAGGCGGGGCGCTTTTCGTCGTCGGAGCTTGCCACCACCGGGGCGGGGTTGCGCACGCCGGAGTAATCATCGTCCGGGTCGGGACGGCGGGGCGGGCGCTTGCCGCCGCTCACATACTCGCACACGCCCACCTTGTAGTACCGGGGTGCGAGGCTTTCGGTGCCGCAGCGCACCCGCAGGTAGCCGGAGATGGGGTTGACCTCCAGCACGGTGCCGAGGCCGTCCGGGGTGCGGACAGTGCTGCCCACCATGGGCATGATGCTGTTCAGGTACTCGTAGGCGCTCTCCTCGTAGGCAAGGCAGCACATCAGACGGCCGCAGGCACCGCTGATCTTGGTGGGGTTCAGCGAAAGGCCCTGCTCCTTGGCCATCTTGATGGAAACTGGCTGGAAATCCTTCAAAAAGCGGCTGCAACAGAAGGGCTGGCCGCAGATACCCAGACCGCCGATCATCTTGCTCTCGTCGCGCACGCCGATCTGGCGCAGCTCGATGCGGGTGTGGAAGATGCCGGCCAGATCCTTGACCAGTTCCCGGAAGTCCACCCGTCCGTCGGCGGTAAAGTAGAACATGATCTTGGAGCGGTCCAGCGTGTACTCGGCCTCCACCAGCTTCATTTCCAGGCCGTGGCGGGCAATGCACTCCTGGCAGGTGTGGTAGGCGCGCTTTTCGTCCTCGCGGTTCTGGCGCATCCGGCGGATATCCACGCTGTCGGCCATGCGGGTGATGGGTTTCAGCGCCTTGGGTACGGCGGCATCCGCCAGCTCCAGCACGCCCTGCACCACCTCGCCGCACTCCACGCCGCGGGCAGTCTCCACGATCACGTACTCCCCGGCATGGATGACAGCATCACCGGGATCAAAATAATAGCTTTTGCCGTTTTCCTTGAAACGGACCGAAATGACTTTTTTCATAGTGTTCCTCGTTTTTGTATCGGATAAGCCCCGCAAGGGGCAGCTTTTTCAGTCTGCTGTTAGTATACCATAATCAAAAGCACATTTCTATGCAAAAAGAAAAGTCTTTATATCCCCTGAATTTTTCCCTCCCCTGCAATGATCCGCCCCGCTCAACCGTATGCAGTATGGAAAAGGTGTCGAAATTTTGTCCGGCGGCAGAAGGGAGGAAAGCGGACAGAATGCCGGTTTTGGGGCGGCAAAGTTGTGCGTTTCGCAGATTTTGACAAAACTTTCGCAAAAGATTCGCCGCACCTCTATTGAAAGCACACGCCTTGCGTGTATAATAGGAATGTTAGGAACCCATTGCCCCCAAAGAGGGAGGAACTGTTGCGCCGGGCGGTGCGGCAGAGAAACGGTAGGAGAAGATGGAAAAATTCAGTGTCAAAAAACCATTTACGGTGCTGGTTGCAGTCATCATGGTGCTGATGCTCGGCTTTGTGTCGATCACCAAGATGAAAACCAACCTGCTGCCGAATGTCAGCACACCGTATCTGATGGTGGTCACCGTGTATCCCGGTGCCAGCCCGGAGCGTGTGGAGACCGAGGTCTCGGACGTGCTGCAAAACGCGCTTACGGTGCCGGGTGTTTCAAAGATCACCGCCACCTCGGCTGAAAACTACAGCCTGCTGCTGATGCAGTTCGTGGATGACACGGATATGGACAGCGCACTGGTGCAGGTGTCCAACAAGCTGGATCAGGCCAAGAGCGACCTGCCGGAGACGGCGCTGACCCCTTCTGTGATACAGTACAGCATGAACATGAACGCCTTTATGACCGTGGCTGTCAGCCGCGAGGGCAGTTCGGTGTACGACCTTTCTGATTTTATCAAGAACACCATGACTCCCTACGTCCAGCGCAAGGGCGGCGTGTCCAGCGTATCCTCCAGCGGCCTTGTGGAGCAGCTGGTGCAGGTGCAGCTGAATCAGGAAAAGGTGGACGCCATCAACGAAAAGCTGATGGAGCTTATCGACACTCAGCTGGAAGTGGCGCACACACAGTTGGAGGAGGCCGAGGCCAAGATCAAGGCCGGCCGCGCAGAATACGATAAGCAGTTCAAAAACTTCGGCAATACCGTGTCCAACACGGTCATGGGCACCCTCAGCTCCGAGGTCGGCGAAGCCGTAGAAGTAGTGCGCAAGCAGGCGGAGGCGCTGCTGCAAAGCGTCAACAACCTGATCGCCGTGGTCAAGGAGCCTGAGGTGCAGCAGGCACTCATCGAGGTGCAGGCTGGTTTGCAGCGGGTCATGGACAAGTTCAACAACACCGGTATGCGGGATATCGACTCCCTGATCGAGATCGTGTCCGAGCTGCGGGATATCGCCGATAAGCTCTCCTCTGCGTTGCAGACCCTGCAGAACCGCATCAACACCGAGACCGGTACGCAGGGCGAGGGCGCTGCGGATCTGGCAGACGAGCTGCAATTGCAGGACAGCCTGAACGTCATCTATAAGACGCTGGAAGATACCATCAAGGCCATGGACAACGTGCCCGGCATGATGAGCGAGTTCTCCAAAGCGCTGGGCAACTTTACCCAGCAGCAGATGGTCGCCTATATGCAGTTTACCGAAGCCCGCGAGCAGCTGAATGAGTACGAAAAGCAGCTCAGCGAGGCCAAGACCCAGTACGAGGCCGCCAAGGAAAAGGCGCTTGCCAGCGCCGATGTAACCAAGCAGCTGGATATCAAGACCCTTGCCACCCTCATCTACGCCCAGAACTTCTCCATGCCTGCCGGTTACGTCAAGGACGAAAGCGGCGAGTCGTGGCTGCTGAAGGTGGGCGAGGAATACGACAGCGTGGACGATATCCGCGGTGCACTGCTGCTCCATGTGGAGGGCTACGGCGACGTGCGCCTTTCCGATGTGGCAGACGTGGAGATCATCGACAACGCCGCTGACAGCTACACCCGCCTGAACGGCGAGCAGGCTTCGGTGCTGAAAATTTACAAGGACGACAGTTCCAGCGCAGGTGACGTATCTGCCAACTGTCTGGACGCTTTCAAGGAGCTGGAAGCCCAGTACGAGGGTCTGCACGTTGTGGTGCTGTCCAATCAGGGCAACTACATCAGCATCCTCATCAAGAGCATCCTCACCAGTATGCTGGTGGGTGCCGCACTGGCCATCGTCGTGCTGGCCATCTTCCTGAAGGACGTCAAGCCCACGCTGGTGGTCGGCGTCAGTATCCCCCTGTCGGTGCTGTTTGCCGTGGTGCTGATGTACTTCACGGGTCTTGACCTGAACGTCATGACGCTGGCAGGCCTGTCGCTGGGCATCGGTATGCTGGTGGATAACTCTGTCGTTGTCATCGAGAACATCTACCGTCTGCGCGGCCGCGGCGTGCCCGCCGCCCGCGCTGCGGTGCAGGGTGCACGTCAGGTGGGTATGTCGGTCGTGGCCTCTACCCTTACCTCGGTGTGTGTGTTCCTGCCGGCAGTGTTCTCTGCCAGCCTCATCCGCAACCTGATGGGTCCCATGTCCCTGTGCATCGGCTACTGCCTGATGGCTTCTCTCATCGTGGCACTGACTGTGGTGCCTGCTGCCTCGGCTACCGTGCTGAAGAATGCCCAGCCCAAAAAGCTGGCATGGTTCGATAAGATCCAGAACGCCTACGGCCGCAGTCTGGAAAAGGCTTTGCAGAAGCGCTTTGTGCCGCTGGCAGCCGCCGTGCTGCTGCTGGTGTTCTGCTGCTGGCGGGTGGTCTCCATGGGCATCGTGCTGCTGCCCACCAGCACCAGCAACGAGGCCATGATCACCCTTTCCACCACCGATACCCTCTCGAAGGACGAGTCCTACGATGTGGCCGGTAAGGTGGTGCAGGCTGTGATGGCCGTGGACGGCGTGGAGGAGGTAGGCATTACCCCCGACAACACTGTGGCGGGCATGGATGTCTCCAACCTTGGCCTGCCCTCCACCATCACCGACCTGCTGAACGCCGCCAACGGCTACGGCAAGTATAAGATCAACGTCAAGCTCAACGAGGAGCTTTCTTCTTCCAAGATCGATGCCGCCTGCAAGGCCATGGAGGACGCTGTGGCCGGCGTTGCGGACTGCACCGCCACCGTCCAGCAGTACGGCATGACCGATGACCTGACCAGTCAGCTGTCCACCGGTCTGACCATCAAGATCTACGGCACTGACGCCGAGACCCTGACCGCCCTGTCCGAGAAGGTGGTAGACATCGTGAACAGCACCGAGGGCTTCCAGAACGCCACCAACGGTCTGGGCGCGGGCGATTCCACCATCATCCTGCAGGTGGACCGCGACAAGGTGCGCGCCAACGGCCTGACCGTTGCGCAGGTGTACCAGCAGATCGCGGCAAAGCTGACCACCACCACCACGGCACAGACCCCTGTTACCGTGGACGGCACCACCATGGATGTGCAGATCAGCAACAATCTGGACCCGCTGACCAAGGAAAACATGATGGACATGACCTTTGAGACCACCGTCATGTCCGCCGACGGCACCACCGCTACCGGCACCTGCAAGCTGTCGGATATCGCCAGCTGGACCACCGGCACCGCACCGGACTCCATCACCAGCGAGAACCGGAACCAGTTCGTCACCGTCACTGCCGAGACTGCCCCGGGCTACAACACCACGGTGCAGGCCCGTGCCGTGAAAAAGGCGCTGGATGCTTTTGCCCTCACCGATGAGATGCCGGAGGGCTGCTCCTTCTCCATGGGCGGCGAGAGCGACAGCGTCAACTATATGACCGACGAGATGATCCAGTGGATGGCCCTGGCCCTGCCCTTTGTCTACCTTGTCATGGTGGCACAGTTCCAGAGCCTGCTGTCCCCCTTCATTGTGCTGTTCACCATTCCGCTGGCCTTTACCGGCGGTATGATCGGCCTGATGATTGGCGGCGAACAGCTTTCGGTCATTTCGCTCATGGGCTTCCTTGTGCTGATGGGTGTGGTGGTCAACAACGGCATTGTGTTTGTGGATTACGCCAACCAGCTGCGCATCGGCGGGCTGGAGCGCACTGACGCCCTTGCGGCGGCGGGCCGAACCCGTATGCGCCCGATCCTGATGACGACGCTGACGACGGTGCTGGCGATGGTCACGATGCTGTTCGGCACCGACATGGCCAGCGAGATGAGCACCGGCATGGCCATTGTCATCATCGGCGGTCTGAGCTACGCCACGCTGATGACGCTGTTCGTCGTGCCTGTGCTGTATGACCTGTTCTACCGCAGGCCGCCGGTCAATATTGACGTCGGTGATGACGGTCTGGACGACCTGCCCGACGATGCGGCCGAGTTTGCGGCAGAGTTCGCCGCCCGCCGCGCCGCCGAGGCTGCATCCGCGCCACGCCGCCCGGATCTGAGCCGCGCGGCCCGTGCGCCGGAGGAAAACGACGGGGAGAAAAAGGAGGCCGACCATGACAATGGATAACCATGCAGCCCGCAAGGCTGCCGTCTACGAGGCTGCCCTGCAGCTGGTCGCCCGGGGCGTCAGCCCCGCCGCTATGACCATCCAGCAGCTGGCCGACACGGCAGGCATTGGAAAAGGTACGGTGTACGGCTATTTTTCCTCAAAGGAGGAGATCCTGCAGGGCCTGGCCGAATACTGCTTTGCCCGGGAAAACGAACGCATCCGCGTCCTGTTTGCCGACTGCTGCACGCTGGCCGGGCTGGAGGAGCGGACGGTAGCCTATTTGCAGGACATTGCTGCCAACCGGATGGGCGATTATAAGATGATTGCCCAGGCGCTGGGCACGCCGGGAAAGTGCGAGCCCGTGCCCGCCTGTGCGGACGAACTGCGGGACATCATGCGCACGCTGCTCATACGCCTGCAGGCTGCGGGGGAAATCGACCCCGCGGTAAGTCTGGAATACTGCTGCACCGCGATCTTTTCCGCCGTTGTCGGCGGCCTGATCGGGCTGTGTGTTACCGCGGAGTGCGGGATACAGAGCGGCCTGCCGGAAAATTTAAAAATGCTGCTGCATCGGACATTACAGGTGCAGCAATAAAAAGCAGCCCGTGAGCTCACGGGCTGCTTTGTGCTTATGTTACAGCAGCTTACTCCCCAGCGCGCGGCTTGTGCGGGAGAGGGAAAGGTTGGCAAGCTCCTGATTGTCCAGCGTGTAGCGCAGGACGAGGACGTTCGCCACAAAGAGGACGGCCAGCTTGACCGGCATGCTGCCGGAGTCGAGGGGGCTTTCTTTGGCACCGCACAGAAGCACGACATCGGCCAGTGCTGCGCCGGGGGC
>OKYC01000640.1_pt1 | contig 7171 bp, 9 predicted proteins | sample 1609001 | NCBI WGS metagenome assembly OKYC01 (sample SAMN02675044, study PRJEB24791) | human gut metagenome, SKBSTL002 | isolation source: stool | host: Homo sapiens | place: USA
AATACAGAAGAACTTATAGAATTATATAAAAATCAGGGATTAACTGACAATGTATATTTATCACAACAAGATTTGCAGAGTATTAAGAAACAGATAAAAAATCTCGAAAAATCAAAATGGAGATTAGAGGAAATGAATAAAGCTATATCAGAGATACAAAAAGAGATAGATTACATAAATAAGGATGCACGTCCGAAATTTATCAGATATTGCAAAATATATATTGACATGAAAAAGGAACATGCCAGAGAGTTAAGAAAAACAGGGAATATTCAGTACAACAAGATGAATGAAAAATTGTAAGATAAACAGGAGGTTCAAAATGTTATTTTTATGTTATCCCAAATGTTCAACATGTCAGAAAGCGAGGAAATGGCTTGATGAACATGGTATAAAGTATACAGAACGTCACATTGTGGAGAAAAATCCAACATATGATGAATTAAAGGTGTGGTATCAGCAGAGCGGTCTGCCAATAAAGAAGTTTTTTAATACAAGTGGTTTGGTCTATAAAGAAATGCAATTAAAGGATAAGCTAACATCAATGAGTGAAGAGGAACAGTTAATGTTGCTTGCTACGCATGGAATGTTGGTAAAGCGTCCAATGATGATAACTCATGATATTGTGTTAGTTGGATTTAAGGAAGCTGATTGGGAAGGAGCTCTTTTATGAGCAAAGAATTACAGATAAGAAATAGCACTGTTGATTTCTTGGTTTTCACACGAGATGCAGGAGAAGACGGAATAGAAGTCAGGGTTCAGAATGGCGATGTATGGCTTACGCAGAAAGCAATTTCGCAGCTTTTTGATGTAGATAGAAGTGTGATTACAAAACATCTGAGCAATATTTTTAAAGAGGGAGAATTAGATGAAAATTCAGTTTGTGCAAAATTTGCACAAACTGCGGATGATGGGAAAACATACAATTATAAGTTCTATTCATTAGCAGCTATTATTGCTGTGGGGTATCGAATTAATTCAGAACGGGCAACGCAGTTCAGGACATGGGCAACCAAAGTGTTGGATACATTTACAAAGCAGGGTTATGTTCTTGATAAAAGCAGATTGATTAATGGACAGATTTTCGACGAAGATTATTTTGAGCATCTTATTGCTGAGATTCAGGAAATCAGAGCAAGTGAGAGAAGATTTTACCAGAAAATCACAGATATATATGCAACATCAGTTGATTATGATAAGAATTCACAGGCGCTGACTGTCAAGGTAGTTGTCAGTAAAATATATATTTTTTGTTCTTGCAGGTCATCAGATATTGTTCTGTACCTGACGTGAGTATCAATAAATTATCTACGTTTATTGGCAATCACGTCAGGCACAGAATCCTGCCTGATCACCATCATTTTGGATGATTAGATTTTTATGAAACAGCCATCTGCTCATTAGCTTCTTCGGATTGTTCGTGTACCTTATCCGGATTCAGATATACAGTATCCGGAAGACTCCAGTCACGGGTTGCACGTCCATTCCAGCGCTCTGGATGCTCTGCTTTAGCAGCTTCGTAAACTTCTTTACGTTTAAACAGTATCTTGTCGGACAATCCGCTGCGGCGCTGATATGGAGTAAGAAAGTTTAGACCACTGTGATGATGATCATGGTTGTACCACTTTACAAACAGGCTGACCCATTCCCGAGCCTCTTCCAATGTTCCAAATCCTTTAGGCTGATAATTAGGACGATATTTCAGCGTTTTGAAAAGACTTTCGGCATAGGGGTTGTCATTGCTTACACGTGGTCTGCTGTTTGAAGGAGTTATACCAAGCTGATAAAGGGTCGCTAACATTGTTGCGCCTTTCATGGGGGAGCCATTATCAGAGTGTAAGACTAATGGCTCTGTAGTAAGCCGACCTTGTTTTAAACAGATCCTTTTGATCAAACTACTGGCATAGTCGGCACTTTCTTCTTCGTAGACTTCCCAGCCAACGATACTCCTATCGTAAAGATCTGAGAAAAGGTACAGATAGTAAAACATACCCTTATGTGGACCATTCAGATATGTGATATCCCACATGTATACCTGGTTTGGAGCAGTTGCACTGTATGTAGATGGACGGTTATGCTTAGGTGCTTCACTACGACCACGGTGATTCAGCATTTTTTCTTCCCGTAATACACGATAGAAAGTTGATTCAGAGGCGATATACATACCTTCATCGGCTAATGCCGGAACGATTTCACAGGGTGCCATGCTGGCATATTCTGGTCTGTTACAGATGTTTATGATCTCACGGCGTATCTCTGCGGGTATCTTATTAGCAGGGTTTGAATGATCTGCACGGGGACGTCCATCTTCATAGGAATCAGTATCCGCTTTTCGCTTTTTCCAGCGGTAGAAAGTCCGTTCTGTGATTTCGAGGCGTTCACATGCTTTTTTACAGGATGCCCCTGATTTTATGGCTTCATCGATCAGCAGTACAGCATTTTCGCGATCTGAGGCGCTGATCATTCGTCCTCTGAATCCCCCCAGATCGCATTTGCTTTTTTTGACAGTACAAGTAAGGCAGCTGCTTCTGCAAGCGCCTTTTCCTTGCGCTGTAATTCTTTTTCAAGTTTTCTGCGTTCTTTCTCAGAATCCTTGAGTTCGCGGTTAAGCCGGGAAGCTTCTTTAGCGATACCACCATTTGCATTCATGCAGGCATCTTTCCAGGCTTTGATCTGCTCGACATAAAGACCCTTTTTACGGGCATACTCGGCAAGTTCCGTCTCATTCATACTTGCTGTTTCAACAACAACTAAAAATTTATCCTGTGTACTCCAGTCATCAGGAACAGCATCCGTACCAGGAGCAGCATAGCCTTCCTTTCTGGCTTTATCCCGCCAGTTACGAAGTGTCTGTTCAGAGATTCCTTCTTCTCTGGATATCTTGGTAATAGATTCATTGTTTGGTGGAAGCATCCTCCTGAGGAGTGCATCCTTTAATTCTGGACTATAGTTCATAGTGAAAGCTCCCTTCCTGTGATAGCTATATACTACCACAAAAGTAATGGTCTTTCACTGACAACTATCCTAACACACAGGGCAGGTGACAAGAGAGTTTTATGCAACAGTTCAGAATAAGATGCATTATGCAGTTCATGGTAATACAGCGGCAGAAGTGATAGTGGCAAGAGCTGATCATAATAAGGAACATATGGGACTTAAATCATGGAAAAATGCGCCTGATGGTAAAATAGTAAAAACAGATGTGTCAATTGCAAAAAACTACTTGGAAAAAGAAGAACTTGCAGAATTAAATGAGATTGTGACAATGTATCTTGATTATGCAACAAGACAGGCACGAAGACATATTCCTATGACTATGGAAGATTGGAAAACAAAGCTTGACGCATTTCTTAGATTTAATGATGCGGATGTACTTCAGGATAAAGGAAAAGTAACAGCAGCTATTGCAAAGGAATTTGCAGAAAGTGAGTTTGAGAAATACAGAGTTATACAGGATTCACTATATGAAAGTGACTTTGATAAATTGATGAATGATATGGAGAAGGATGGTACTACTCATTAGTACCACAAAATTTTTTCTTGCAGAAATATTGCTTGGAGATTATAATTTCCATAGGTGGACTTAAAACTATCAGATGATTATTCTCTGAATAGTAAACAAACCTGCAAGCCACCAGAACTACACACAATAATGACAATATAGCAATGGTACTGGATCGGTACTAAAAATGTGTGAAACGAAAAATAATGTGTGGAAAAGGCTTGAGTTATCAATACTAAATGGTATAGATAACTACATTAAAATAACCAAAATCTAACCAGACTCTGCGAGTTTAAATAGCGGACAGAAATGCCGAAAGCCTGTATTTATGCGGACTTCCGGCATTTGTTTTATCAAATGGTTCTATTTAAGAACGCAGTAATGATAGGAAAATAGAAAGATAGGAATAGGGAGGAGCCCCTCATGCAATATGCCAGAAAGTTAAGAAAAGGTGACAAGATAGCGATTGTCAGTTTGTCAAGCGGAATGTTAGGCGAAGAATTTTGCAGTCATGATATAGAAATAGGTGTAAAAAGATTAAAAGAATATGGATTAGAGCCAGTATTTATGTCAAATGCATTAAAAGGTATTGAATACTTAAATGAGCATCCTGAAGCTAGAGCGAAAGACTTAAAAGATGCTTTTTTAGATGATTCTATTGCAGGGATTATTTGTGCAATAGGTGGTGATGATACATACAGAATTTTGCCATATTTGATGAAAGATGAAGACTTCATTAAAGCGGTACAAAAGAATCCTAAATTATTTACCGGATTTTCGGATGCCACGATTAATCATTTAATGTTTCACAAACTTGGGTTATCTACATATTATGGTCCAAATTTTATATGTGACTTAGCAGAGATTTCCAATGAAATGCTGCCGTATAGCAGGAAGGCATTTGAAAGCTATATGGAAGGAAATGAATATCAAGAGATTACGTCAAGTGAAATATGGTATGAGGCGAGAACTGATTTTTCAAGAGAGGCAGTTGGAACAGAGAGAATCGCACATGAAGAAGAGCATGGATTTGAATTATTACAGGGAAAAGAATATTTTGAGGGAAGATTGTTAGGTGGCTGTTTAGAGAGTTTCTATGATATTTTGACAACAACGAGATATGAAGATGAAAAAGCCGTATGTGAAAAATATGGTTTATTTCCTGAGATAGAGGAATGGAGAGAGAAGGTTCTGTTTATAGAAACCTGTGAAGAAAAGCCTGTACCAGAGCAGTTTGAAAAAGAAATTGCTATCCTTAAAGAGAAAGGTGTATTTGATGTTGTTAGTGGAGTTTTGGTTGGAAAACCACAGGATGAAGCATACTACGATGAATATAAAAATATTCTTGTGAAGGTAGTAAATAAGCCAGATTTACCGATTGTTTATAATGTGAATTTTGGACATGCTGCTCCAAGATGTGTTTTGCAGTATGGCGCTATGGTGGGAGTGGATATGAAGAAGAAAAAGCTTTTAATAAATGGACAGAGTGAGTTTATAGCAGAATAGGAGGGCAAAAATGATAACAGATGCATTTGATAATTCAGAGGTTTTATTTGGAACAAAAGATTTTTATGGAGAACAAAAACATTTATGCGATAAGTGTATGGTCGTATTTTCAGAACAGATATTTGAATACATGCTTGATACATATGAGCATCAGGAAGTTGGTGCAATAAGATGCTGCAATGGGATTACGCCAGTGTATGTGTTTGACATAGAGGGAATGAAAATTGGCGGATATTTAAGTCATATCGGTTCTGCACTGGCAGGCGGAGATGTAATAGAGGTAAACTGGCTTACAGGTGCTGTGAAGTTCATTATGTTCGGCTCGGCAGGATCATTAGACAGTGGGATGACAACAGGTAAATTTGTGATACCGACACACAGTTATCGGGAAGAGGGATTAAGTTATCACTATGCACCTCCGGCAGATTACATAGAGGTGAAAAATGCGAAAATAGTCAAAGCAATATTTGATGAATTAAAACTTCCAAATGTTTTAGGAAAAGTCTGGACAACGGATGCAATATATCGGGAAACAAAAGCCAAATTTGATGCGAGAAAAAAAGAGGGCTGCATTGCTGTGGAGATGGAACTTGCCGGAGTTCAGGCAGTCTGTGACTTTTATGGATGGGAGTTATATAATTTTCTAGTTACCGGGGATGTATTAGATCAGGCAGTTTATGATGTTTCCGGGCTTGCGGATGCCAATCATAATATGGATAAATTATATGTTGCAATTGAGATTGCAAAGAGAATTTGAAATGGGGAAGGAGTATCAACGAATGGTAAAGAAAATCACACGCGATCCAATGTTTCTTGCGCAGAAATCAGTGGACGCGACCGAAGCAGACAAGCAGGTGATAACGGATCTGTTGGATACTTTAAGAGCAAATTTAGATCATTGCGTCGGGATGGCGGCGAACATGATCGGAGTGAGCAAAAATATTATTGTAGTGGCAGCAGGACCATTTCAGTTTGCAATGATCAATCCGGTGATCACAAAGAAAACCGGGGCTTTTCAGACGGAGGAAGGCTGCCTTTCGCTGGATGGAGTAAGACCATGCACGAGATATAAAGAAATTGAAGTGGACTATCTGGACACAAATTTTAAGAAGCAGCACGGCAAATATATAGGCTGGACTGCCCAGATTATCCAGCATGAGGTAGATCACTGCAACGGCATCGTGATCTAGTTTTGATAGAAATTCAATCCAAGGAGGAAAATCATATGTTATTGATCTGTTATCCAAAATGCTCCACCTGTCAGAAGGCAAAGAAATGGTTAGATGGTAAGGATATCGCATATACGGAGCGCAATATCGCAGAGGAAAATCCAACTTACGAGGAATTAAAAGAATGGTACGAAAAAAGTGGGCTGCCATTGAAAAAGTTTTTTAATACAAGCGGACTTTTATACAAAAGCATGCAGTTGAAGGATAAATTACCGGGAATGGGCGAGGAGGAGCAGTTAAAACTTCTTGCAACAGACGGTATGCTTGTGAAGCGTCCGCTGGTTGTGGATGGAGATACTGTGCTGACCGGTTTTAGGGAAGTGGAGTGGACCGAAAAACTGCTCTCATAAAAGAAAATTTTGATGGAAGGAATGAATATGACGACGAATCATCTGATTTTAGATTTTTCACATGTCTATTGTGACGAGAAGATACCAAAGAATGATAGAGTTCACTGGCTGGACTGTTCTGATATTGCGGAATGTGATTTATATTGTTCTAATCGTGCAGAAGAAGAGATCAGAGCGAGGATTGAACCGTATGGAATCCGCGGAATTCATTTTCTGGATTCTGGAAATTATCACTATGTGACAGGAATTATGACGGAACAAATCAAACAGGGGTTCTCACTGATTCTGTTTGATCATCACACAGATATGCAAAAACCGATGATTGAGCATATGACAAGCTGTGGCGATTGGGCAGGAAAAGTATTAAAAACAAATCCATGGTTACAGCAGTTGATTTTGATTGGACCGCAGGAGCGTGATATCCAGCAGATATACAGTGAAAAAGAAGGTCTGGTGACCAGCACAGAACTGCGGGAAAAACTAGTTACTTTTTCGGCAGAAGAGATTCAAAGTGGAGAAGCTGGAAATAAAATTTCGAAAATAAAAAAGAACTTTCCGGTTAGATCGGAAGAGCGTCGTGTAGG